>Ga0247727_10020321_pt1 | contig 10170 bp, 5 predicted proteins | sample WisWelCaveWW1625_FD_202498 | JGI IMG/M metagenome (GOLD analysis project Ga0247727, IMG submission 202498) | Biofilm microbial communities from Wishing Well Cave, Virginia, United States - WW16-25 | ecosystem: Environmental > Aquatic > Deep subsurface > Groundwater > Cave microbial mat | place... | reverse complement strand
TGTTCGTCTGGGAGCGGGTTCGGGAACTGGCGCCGCTCTGGCGCGACCTGCTCAAGAACCCGTCCATCGCGCGCAACCTCGAGACGGTGGCCGCCGCTGCGATCCGGCGGCTCAACAGTCAGAATCCTGAGGGTTACGCGGCGTTTCAAGCTATGGTAAACACGAGGGCGCCGAAATGAAAGGAACTGTCACGCTGCTGGTCGGCACCCGCAAGGGGGCGTTCTTCCTCGGCGGGGACCGCGCGCGCCGGGCCTGGAGGTTGTCGGGTCCGATGTTGTTCGGCAACATCGTGCACCACATCGTGCTCGACCCGCGCGACCGCCGCACCCTGCTGCTGGCCGCCCGCACCGGACACCTCGGCCCCACCGTGTTCCGCTCCGCCGACTTCGGCCGCACCTGGAAGGAAGCCTCCCGGCCCCCGGCCTTCCCCAAGGCGCCGGAGGGCGAAAAGGGCCGAGTGGTCGAGCATGTCTTCTGGCTCACCTCAGGCCATCCTTCCGAGCCGCGCGTGTGGTACGCCGGCACCTCACCCCAGGGTCTGTTCCGCAGCGAGGACGGCGGCGACACCTGGGAGGGCGTGGCCGGATTCAACCAGCATCCCAATGCGGCCCTCTGGATGCCGGGCCCCCAGGAATCTCCCCCCGACGGCGCCACCCTCCACTCCATCCTCATCGATCCCCGCAACCCCAAGCACATGTACCTCTCGCTGTCGACGGGCGGGTTCTTCGAGTCGAGCGACCGGGGCGCCGGCTGGAAGCCGCTCAACCAGGGGTGCGCGGCCGACTTCATCCCAACGCCCGACGCCGAGTACGGCCATGATCCTCATTGCGTGGGTCTGCACCCGCTCCAGCCCGACCGCCTCTACCAGCAGAACCATTGCGGCATCTACCGCATGGACCGGCCGGAGGGCCGCTGGGTGCGCATCGGCGACAACATGCCCCGCAAGATCGGCGACATCGGCTTCCCGATCGCCCTGCACCCCCGCGACCCCGACACGGCCTGGGTCTTCCCGATGGACGGCACCACGGTGTGGCCCCGCACCAGCCCCGGCGGCAAGCCGGCGCTGTACGTCACCCGCAACGCCGGCCGGAGCTGGAAGCGCCAGGACAAAGGCCTTCCCCGTTCCCAGGGCTGGTTCACCGTCAAGCGCCAGGCGCTGGCGGTCGACACCCGCGCGCCGGCCGGCGTGTACTTCGGCGCCACGTGCGGCCAGGTGTGGGCCAGCCGCAACGAGGGCGAATCCTGGCGCTGCCTGGCCATGCATCTTCCTCATATCTACTCGGTGGAGGTGGCCGAACGATGAGAGTCTACATTCCCACGCCGCTGCGATCCTATACCGCGCAGCTCGGCCGCGTCGAGGCGAGGGGCGCCACGCTGGCCGGACTGCTCGGGGAGCTTGACCGGCGCTACCCCGGCCTGCGCTTCCGCATCATCGACGAGCAGGAGTCCATCCGCCCGCACATCAAGATCTTCGTCAACCAGGAGCAGGCCCAAACCATCCAGGCGCCGGTCGGCTCCTCCGACGAGATCCACATCATCTGCGCCTTGAGCGGCGGCTAGAGCCCCGGCGTCGGAACCTGCCCAACCATCGACCCGGCGCAAGAGCTCCAGCGCCTGTTCCAAGGCCGCGCGCCGCTGGCTCCACGCTTCGCCGAGAGAGACCAAGCTCTCCACCTGCCGGTCCAGGCGCTCGACCAGGCCACCGGGCTTGCTCGCCGCTCTCGCGGCATCGGCTTCCACACTTTCGAGCAGCTTCCAAAACGATGCACGGTTCCCGGCAGAGCCCGCCCGCCTGGCACTGGCGAATCTGGCCGCGACGGGGCGCACAAATCTCTCGTAGGTCCGGCGGCCATCGCGGTGCTCCTCGATGTTGCTTTTCGCCTCTTCCAGCCGCTCCAGGAAATCGGCTTCCAGCGCCTCGCCAAACGACTCCTCGGCAAGCTCCACCGCTCTCGCGGCGTGCCGGATTACCTGGACGGTCTCTGGCCCGGACAACTCGTTGAAAAACCACCCGCAGCTCGTGTACATCAGCATCGCGTGGCGCTGGACCTCCAGCATCTTCAGCGCCGTGACTTTCTCGCGTTGGTCCAGCCGGTGAGCTGCGTGAGTGGCCAGCAAGCGTTCGAATCTCTCCACCGACCGCTCCAGGATCACGTCGATGTAGTCGTTCCGCGCTGCCCACGGATCTTTGAACACTTGGCGCCCCAAGCGATCGAAATTGCGCGCCAGCGTGTCGCGCAGCCAATCCAGGGCCTCCCTCAGCGGGCGCCGCCAGCCCTGGTTCCACTCCGGGTGGTCCCCCGCCTTACACCCGCAGTCCCTCTTCCAGCGCTCCAGGCCGTGAGCGCAACTCCAGGAGGTGTTCTCGACGATCTCCACCAGGTGAGATGGAGGATGCCTGGCTAGGTATTCTCCGTAGTTGGTGAGCTGGGCCAGGTCATGCGAAACAATGTGGTCCAGCGCATAAGCCAGAGCCATGTTGCCGAGCGGGTGGTGGTGGCCGTAGGTCTCTCCGTCGGTGGCGATGTGCACCAGTTCGGGCCACGCGCGCTCCTCGACGAAAGCGCTCAGCAGCCGGTGCACGAAGTGCTCCCCCTGGTGCAGCAGGCCCTCCAGGGCAACACCGCGTGAGATCGGGCCATCGTAGAAAAACAGGTTGATCCTTCGGCCGGAGGGCAGGCGCAATTCGTAGGCCATGGTCGGATCCACGCGCCCGCTGACCTCCCGCCACACGCTGCTGCCTATTCTGCGTACCCGCCACGCCTGGTGCGCAGAGAGGATGGTAAACCGGATTCCCAGCTCCGCCAGTGTATCGAGGGTCTCCAGATCCACCGCTGTTTCAGGGAGCCACATACCCTCGGGCGGCCTCTGGAACCGATGCTCGAAGTCCCGCCTCCCCCAAAGCACCTGGGTGTGCTTGTCGCGCCGGTTGGCCAGCGGCAGGATGATATGGTTGTACGCCTGGGCCAGCGCCGAGCCGTGGCCGGAGAACGCCGCCTGACTCTGCCGGTCGGCCGCCAGGATGGCGCGGTAGACTTCGGGGCCGTTCTCCTCCAGCCAGCTCAGCAGGGTCGGCCCAAAATCGAAGCTGATCCGAGTGTAGTTGTTGATGACCTTGGCGACACGCCCTTCGGAGTCCAGAACCGGGGAGGCTACATTGGCGGCGTAGCACTCCGCGGCGATCCGCTCGTTCCAGTCATGGTAGGGATGCGCCGACTCCTGGCCTTCGACCGCCTCCAGCCACGGCTCCTCCCGCGGGGGCTGGTAGAAATGGCCGTGCACGCAGATGTATCCCACACCTCGGCCTTGTTCGGTAGTGTTGCACAGGGAACAAACAAAAGGCAAGCATTGTGTTTCAAACAAATCCTCAAGCGCCGCTGGAGCCGTTGGGGCTGGGGCCCGGAGAAGCGGGGAAAAAGACCAATTGGTAGAGCCCTGTTGACGACATAGGTATTACCCGGTTTCCGACCGGACCGTTCACTGTTATCACTCCTGCGCCCAGTGCTCCCGGAAGCGGAAAACCGGAGAATGGGAACTGCGTGACGGCGCAGGCGCCTGCCGGCGGCTGACCCGGGAAGCTCAGCAATGCAGTGGAGTTAAATGTGCCGTAGATCGCCGCGATGTAATCACTGCGGTAAGGCGCCCCGCCCGCGCTGAACCCGCTGCCGAACAGGTTTCTATTGAATATCCTCTGTACAACCAGGGAAGCGATACGGACGTTTGGATTGGAGAGGATGGTCTGTAGCTGAGTGGCCGAGTAGCCATTGGGATCGCTGCAGACGTTGCCCGTGGACGCAATCGCGATCGTGACAAAGTTGCTCACCACATTCTCAACCACCACTGAGACCGGAACAGAGCATCCCTCCACGCCTGCCGGTATCGTGAAAAAGATCTGATCGAGTCCCACGCAGCAGCCGGAGCGGCCGCGGTATTGAATCGCAGCTTCCCGGCTGCCCACGAACACGCGGACGTTCACGCCGCTCATATCGCCGGGCAGCGCGCTGCCGGCTTCATTTCCACTGACCGGCCCAATGCCGGTACCCCATAGAATCATCAACTGACCGGGACGCGCCGGCCGATTCAAGGAATTCAAAGGTTGGTCGGATTCGGTATTCACGTTCTGGATTATGGCGGGACCGCTGCCGGCCTGATTCAGCGCGAAGATTCCGACCGACCTCGCCACCACACGGATGGGCACGGTATTGCTGTTCTGCCCGTTGTATGTTACCCGCACTGTGCCCGCGCCGAGAGGAGTATTGGAGGGAAGCACGGCCGCCACCTGCGCCTTCAGCGTGTAAAGCATGATGGCGTTCACGGTAGTTCCGCCCACCGTCACAGCAACGGAAGTTCCGGCCAGTCCCGCTGTGGTGGGCAGCGGAAATGCGCTCACCTGCACCAGCGTTGCCGGACCCAGGTTATCGCCGAAGACCACGAAGATGGAGCCTTGCGCGATCCCGCCGTTGGGAAGCCCCGCTCGCGCGTAACTGGCTCCGTTGGCCAAACCCTCCACAACCGGGACAGCCGTTTGCGCCCGTGCCGGCACTGTGATCGCAAGCTCGAATACCATGAGCAGAAGGGCAGGAATACTGCGTTTCATCGGATCGCGCTCCTAAGCGCATGTTCCAGACGCATCCTAGTTTATCAAGGCATCGACCAACAGGCACGTGGGACCCGGTGGGCGCCCGACACAAGAGTGGGCTGCGGCCGATTGGGTCGGTCTCGCGCCATCGTCATCCCGACTCGCGCCATCGTCACCCCCGGATGACAGCGGCTGCGACTGGCCCATCACTTTCATGCCGCGCACCCGGACCAGGACGCGCGCAGCAAGCGGTCTTGCGGTGAAACCTAGGAACGGCTCCTTGCAGTCGCGGCTGGGAGCCGAGGTCGCGCACCCGTTGGGCCGAAGATGATCTTCAGCATCTTGGCCGCGCGTTGCGGCGTCCGGTTATAATCAACCCAGGAGATAGCGTGATCGCCCGACTGGCAATTGCGGCCGCGTGGCTGGCCGCGGCCGCGTGGCCGCAGCAGAACTGGCCGTACAAGCCGGAGGACCTGTGGGCCTTCCAGCCGCTCGGGCAGGTGCCGGCCGCCTCGATCGACGGGTTGTTGCAGCCGGCCGGGCCCCCCGTCGACCGCGTCACCCTCATCCGCCGCCTCACGTTCGACCTGCACGGGCTGCCGCCGGCCCCCCAGGAAGTGGACGCCTTCGTCCGCGACCCCGCGCCGGACGCCTTCGGCCGCCTCGTCGAGCGGCTGCTCGCCTCGCCGCGTTACGGGGAGCGCTGGGGACGTCACTGGCTCGATGTGACGCGCTACGCCGACACCGACGGATACTCGAACGACTACGAGCGCCCCAACGCCTGGCGCTACCGCGACTACGTCATCCACAGCTTCAACCAGGACAAGCCCTACGACCGGTTCATCCTGGAGCAGGTGGCCGGGGACGAGCTCGATTCCTCCAGCCCCGAGAACGTCATCGCCGCCGGATTCCTGCGCATGGGGCCGTGGGAGCAGACGTCGATGAGCGTGGCAGCCGTGACGCGGCAGGCGTTTCTCGACGATGTGACCCACTCCACCGCCACCGTGTTTCTGGGTCTGACCGCCGGGTGCGCGCGGTGCCACGACCACAAGTTCGATCCGCTGCCGGCCCGCGAGTATTACGAATTACAGGCGGCGTTCGCCTCGGCGCGTTTCGAGCAGCGCGCGGCGCCGTTCCTCGATCGGGAGAACCGCGCCGGCTTCGAGGAGCAGGCCGGCCGGATCCAGGAGCTCGCCCGGCGCAATGAGGCGCGTCTCGAAGACCTCCACCGGGTAATCCGCGAGCGGATGGGCGGGGCTCCCAAGAACGCTGTCGACAGGGCGGTGCGCACCCTCCAGACCCTGACTCCGGCCGAGTTCGAGCACACCAAGGTCTACCGGAAGCGGCTGGAGCTGTATCGCCGCGAGCTCGACCGCTACCGGCCGCTGGCTTACAGCGTCTCGGCGCTGCGGCCGGCGCCGGACACGTTCCTGCTGCAAGGCGGCGCTCTCGGCTCGCCGGGCGAGCGGGTCGCTCCGGGCGTGTTCCGCGTTGCCTGGCGATTCCTCGACCGGGCCAAGGCCGAGTTGCCGGAAGCGCCCGAAGGACGGCGCCTCGCGCTCGCCCGCTGGATCGGGGATCCGCACAATCCGCTCACCGCCCGCGTGATGGTGAACCGCATCTGGCAGCATCACTTCGGCCGCGGCCTGGTCGAGACGCCGAACAACTTCGGCAAAATGGGCAAGCGGCCTTCCCACCCCGAGCTGCTCGACTGGCTGGCCGGGGAGTTCATCCGGTCGGGGTGGAGCGTGAAGCACATGCACCGGCTGGTGCTGGCCTCGCGGGCCTGGCAAGGGAAGCTCGAGCCGCGGCGGATGGAGGCCGAGACGCTGCGCGACTCGATCCTGGCCGTGACGGGCGAGATCAGTCTCGACGCCGGCGGCCCCGGGACCTTCCCCGAGATCAACGACGACGTGGCGCAGCAGCCCAGGCACATCATGGGCACCATGGCGCCCGTTTACCTGCCCTCACCGGCGCGCCGGCAGCGAAATCGCCGCTCGATCTACACGTATCAGAAGCGCACCCTGATCGATCCGGTGATCGAGGCCTTCAACGGGCCCAGCCTGAACGACTCCTGCGAGCGGCGGGAGGCGGCCACCGTGCCCGCGCAGGCCTTCACGCTGCTCAACAGCCGGTTCGCGCGCGACATGGCGCTGGCCTTCGCGGCGCGGCTGGAGCGCGAGGCCGCCGGCCGGGGCGCCCAGGTGGAAAGGGCCTTCCGGCTGGCGTTCAGCCGCGCGCCGGACGCCGCGGAGCGAAGCAAGTCGCTCGACTACCTCGACCGCATGACGGCGCATCATCGGGCGCATCCGGCGGCCCCGCCCGCCCCGCGCCGGCCGGTGGTCCGGACGATGATCACCGAGCAGGCCGGCCGGCCGGTGGAGGTCGCCGAGGATGAGGACCCGGCGCCCTACCAACCCAACCTGCACCCCTCCCAGGTCGGTCCCGAGACGCGGGCCCTGGCCGACCTGGCGCTAGTGCTCATCAATACCAACGAGTTCGTGTTCATCTACTGATGCCCATGCTCACCCGCCGCCACTTTCTGTATCAGACCTCCTCCGGACTATTGAGTCTCACACAACAAGGTGTGGCGCACGCTTCAGCGTGCCGGGTCGAGACTCGTCTCGACCCTTGTTTCGCAAGCCAGCCGCCGAGACGAGTCTCGGCGCGGCACGCACGAGTGCGTGCGCCACATCGTGGCCGTCACTGTATTTTGCGAGGCTCAATAGGGAGCGTGCGCCTGACGAACCTGCGGGCCGGCGGCTTGGTCCTCACCTACTGATGCCCATGCTCACCCGCCGCCACTTTCTGTATCAGACCTCCGCCGGACTGGGGAGCGTGGCCCTCACCAGCCTGCTCTACCAGGACCAGGCGCGGGCCGGAGTGCTCGCGCCCAAGCCGCCGCACCACCCGGCGCGCGCCAAGGCCTGCATCTTTTTGCTGATGGAGGGCGGCCCCAGCCACATCGATACTTTCGACCCCAAGCCGAAGCTCGCCCAACTGCACATGACCGACTTCGCCCGCGCCGACAAGTTCGCCTCGCCGATGGAGGGCGGCCGGCGGTACCTGGTGTCGAGTCCGTTCCGGTTCCGCAAAGCCGGGCCGGCGGGGGCCGATTTCGCGGAACACTTCGAGCGCCTGGCAGCCACGGCCGGTGACATGTGCTTCTACCGCGGCGCGGTTGCCGAAAGCACCAACCACCCCACCGCCCTCTATCACCTCAACACCGGCAGCCTGTTCGGCAGCGATCCGGCCATGGGCGCCTGGATGGCCTATGGCCTGGGAACCGAGAACCAGAATCTGCCGGCCTTCGTGGTGCTGCCCGACCTGCAGTATCCGCAGGGCGGCCCGGCCAACTGGTCGAACGGCTTCCTGCCTGCCTACTACCAGGGGGCGGCGCTGCGTCCGGCCGGCTCGCCGGTGCTCGACATGGAGCCGCCGCCGGGGGTCACCCCGGCCCGCCAGCGGGCGGCGCTCGACCTGCTGGGGGACCTGAATCGCCGCCACCAGGGGCAGCATCCGGACCACGCCGAGCTGGGGGCCCGCATCGAAAGCTACGAGCTGGCGTTCCGCATGCAAGCCGAGATGCCGCTGGCTGTGGCCATCGAGAAGGAGCCGGAGGCCACGCGCCGGCTTTACGGAATCGGGGAGAAGGACACCGACGCTTTCGGCCGCCGGTGTCTGCTGGCGCGCCGGCTGGTCGAGCGCGGCGTGCGCTACGTGCAGGTGATCTCCTCGGGATGGGATTCCCACGACGACATCGCCGCCGCCCACGCCAACCGCATGCGGGCGGTGGACCGTCCCATCGCCGCGCTGCTCGAGGACCTGAAGCGCACCGGACTGCTGGCCTCCACCCTGGTGGTCTGGGCCGGGGAGTTCGGCCGCTCCCCGGACAACGGCATCCGGCGCGGCGATAAGACCTGGGGCCGCGACCACAACGCGGCGGCCATGCCGATGTGGTTCGCCGGCGGCGGCGCCAAGGCCGGCGCCGTGGTCGGCGCCACCGATGATATCGGCCAGAAGGTGGTCGAGGTGGCGCATCCCCTCCGCGACGTGCACATCACCATCCTGCACCTGATGGGGCTGAACGACGCGCGGCTGACCTACTTCCACGGCGGCCGCTTCAAGCAGTTGAGCCAGGTGGGCGGCCGGGTAATCCCCGAGCTGGTGGCGTGACCGCAGCCGCCACCCTCCATACGATCCCCAGAGATACTGGCGATCTCGGCGGTTCGCCATATCCGCTCCCTTTGGTCGCGGCTCAGAATCGGGTTCCGAGCCGCGACTGCAAGGAGCGGTGGAATGCTTGTTTCCTGGCCGTGGCGTCAATGGCCCTGCTCGTCTGTTGCGCCCGCCCTCCGGAGCTGCCTCCGCCAGCGGCTGAATCCGCCTACGCCGAGGCCGCCAGCTGCGCCGCCTGTCACTTACCTATTGCCGAGAGCTATCGCCAGGTCGCCATGGCCCGCTCGCTCTACCGGCCCACCGCCGACAACGTCATCGAGGACTACCAGCGGAACAACCGCTTCCACCACCGGGCGTCGGACCGGCACTACGAGATGATCCGGCGCGGCGGGCGGTTCTTCCAGCGCCGCCATCAGCTCGACGAGCGCGGCCGGCGGGTCCACGTCTTTGAGCAGGAGGTCAGCTACATCATCGGCTCCGGCACGCACGCCCGCAGCTACCTGCACCTGTCCCATACGGGCGAGCTGACCCAGCTCCCGGTCACCTGGTACCCGCAGGAGAAGCGCTGGGGGATGAGTCCGGGCTATGACCGGCCGCGCCACCACGACTTCACCCGCGTGGTCGACCACGGCTGCATGTTCTGCCACAACGCGTACCCCGAGCTCGCGCCGGGCGCGGATCGCTACGGGACCGAGATGCGATTCCCCGAAAGGCTGCCCGAGGGAATCGACTGCCAGCGCTGTCACGGACCGGGCGCGCGGCACGTCGAGCTCGCCTCCGGCGCGCGGGCGCAGGTGGATCAGGTCCGAGCGGCCATCGTCAATCCGCGGCGCCTGGATCCCGAGCGGCAAATGGACGTCTGCCGCCAGTGCCACCTCGAGACGACCAGTTTCCGGCTGCCGCAGGCGGTGCGGCGGTTCGGCCGCGCCGCCTATTCGTTCCGCCCGGGCGAGCACCTCGCCGCCTACCTGGTGCACTTCGACCACCCGCCCGGCGCCGGCTACGACGACAAGTTCGAGATCGTCAACGCCGCCTACCGGCTCGAGAAGTCCGCCTGCTTTCGGGCGAGCGCGGGCCGGCTGACCTGCATCACCTGCCACAATCCGCACGCCACCCCCCGCGGCGAGGCGGCGGTGGCGCACTTCCGGTCGCGGTGTGTCGAGTGCCACCGCTCGCTGCCGGAAACACACCCGGCGCCGCGGACCAGCAACTGCCTGCCGTGCCACATGCCGAAGCGCCGCACCGACGACGTGGTGCACGTGGTGATGACCGATCACCTCATCCAGAGGCGGAAGCCGGACCGGGACCTGGCCGCGCCGCTCGCGGAAAAGGACGTCGCCTACCGCGGGGACGTGGTCTTCTACGGCGGGGCGCCGCCGCAGCCAGATCTCTATCGGGGGATCGCGCTGGCG
>Ga0247727_10020320_pt1 | contig 10170 bp, 3 predicted proteins | sample WisWelCaveWW1625_FD_202498 | JGI IMG/M metagenome (GOLD analysis project Ga0247727, IMG submission 202498) | Biofilm microbial communities from Wishing Well Cave, Virginia, United States - WW16-25 | ecosystem: Environmental > Aquatic > Deep subsurface > Groundwater > Cave microbial mat | place... | reverse complement strand
AGCTGGCGCTCGACCTCCGCGGCAACGGCTCCCTGGATCTCGGCGGGAGCGATCGGGGCGTTCACGTTCATGGGACCTCCTGGCGGATCGCTCCAAGGGTACATGATCGAGGCGTCCGGCTGGAAGGCCCGGCGGGTGGGGCGGGGCTTACAAGACGGAAGGAACGGGAAGAAGGGGAACGGACAGGACGGAAGGAACGGAGAACGGAAGAGAGGACAACGGAAGAACCGAGAAGAGGCCACGGCTGGCTGGACTGGCTCGGGGGCGCTGAGCGCCTCCCGAACCCCCTGCTAATGTTGATGCGCGCCGTCTTCGGCGCGGGCGGCGGCCGCGTCCTTTTCCAGGTCGAGCGGGGGCGGCTCGTCCTTGACCAGGTACTCGAACTCGTCGCGGAACTCCTGGAGGTGCAGGCCGCAGGTGGCCGCGAACTTGGCGAGCTCGTGCGCGTCCTGGAAATCGTCGCGCCGCAGCCGGATCATGTAGCGGCGCGCGATCGCGTAGCGCGTCGAGCGCGTGTCCACCAGCCGGATCTTGGCCTTGCCGGTCTTCGGATCGAGCATGTCGCTGAACGGCACGGGCACGAAGTGGCCGCCCTGCAGCGACACCATGGCCGCGTTACCCCCGGACAGCAGGTACTTCGTGGCGCAGTACCCGAGGTCGCGCGTGTATTCCATGTCGAACGGGACCGGGTCGGCACAGCGCAGCTCGTAACCGATGTTCTTGGCGACGATCGTGGTCTTGATCCCGAACGGCTTGAGGCGCTCCTGCACCTGGGCCTTCAGGATCTCGCCGATGTTCACCTCGGCGATGCGCACGTTGCCGTGGGCGTCGCGCTCCACGCCCTCGAGCTCGGCCAGGTCCTCGATCGGGATGTCGAGCACCAGCCCCTCGGCCAGGATCGCGATGCCGTCGCGCCGGCCGTAGCTCAGCCGCTTGACGATCGAGCCGACGAGCGTGTCGACGAGCGTCTTCAGGCGCACGCCGCCCTCCGGGAATTCCTCTGGAATGAGCGTGACGGTCGCGCCCGCGGCCTTGCCGATGCCGAGCGCGAGATGGCCGGCTTTCCGGCCCATCGCGATCACGAAGTACCAGCGCGAGGTGGTTCTCGCGTCCACCATCAGGTTCTTCACGATCTCGACGCCGATGTGGCGCGCGGTCTGGAACCCGAACGTGTCGACATAGGCCGGCAGGTCGAGGTCGTTGTCGATCGTCTTCGGGACGTGGACGACCTGAATCCGCCCCTGCGCCTTCTCCGAGAGCTTCATGGCGGAGAACGCGGTGTCGTCACCGCCGATCGTGATCAGCTGTGAGACGTTGAGCCGCAGCAGCGAGATCACGGTGTTCTCGAGATGCTCCGGGTTCTGGGTCGGGTTGGCGCGCGAGATGCCGATGTGCGAGCCGCCGCGGAAGTGGATCCGGCTCACCTCGTCGATCGTCAGCGGGTGGACGTGGTCGACGTTCCCCTCCATGATCCACTCGAAGCCGTCGCGGATGCCGAGCACCTCGACTCCCTCGAGCAGCCCGCGGATCGTGGCGGCTCCGATCACGCTGTTGATGCCGGGGGCGGGCCCGCCCCCGACCAGGATCGCCAGTCTTTTCTGCTGACTCACGCGACAACCTCGAAACGGGGGCCCTTGAAACGCGCAGTATAGCGCCCCCCAGGCCCGTGCGCTCCCAGCGTTCGACCCGCGCGGCGCGGACGCGGTGACCGCTGGGCCTGCTATCCTCGGAGTCGATGGCCCACGCGCACGGCCACGGCCCGGGGCACGAGCAGCATGCCAGCCGGCGGCGGCTCACCGCCGTCCTGACGCTGACAGGAGCATTCGTAATCGTCGAGCTGGTGGCCGGCTTCGTCATCGGCAGCCTCTCGCTGCTGGCGGACGCCGGTCACATGCTGACGGACGTGGCCGGCCTGGTGCTGGCGCTCTTGGCCATGAAGCTCGCGGAGCGGCCCCCGTCTCCGCGCCGAACCTACGGCTACCACAGAGCCGAGATCCTGGCCGCGCTCACGAACGGTGTCCTGCTGCTGGGGGTGGCTGGCTACATCCTCTCCGAGGCTTGGGGCCGATTCCGCGCACCACACCCCATCCCCAGCGGAACGGTCCTTCTGGTCGCGGCCTTTGGACTACTGATCAACGTCGTCGGCGCGCTCTTGCTGCGGGCGGGTGCGAGGACCAGCCTCAACCTGCAGGGTGCCTACAACGAAGTCGTCGCGGACGCGCTCTCGTCGGTCGGCGTGATCGTGGGAGCGGCCGTCATGGGCGTCACGGGATGGTACCGGTTGGACACGCTGGTGGCCGTGGCGATCGCGCTGTTCGTTCTACCGCGCACCTGGGCCCTGCTGCGGGAGGCGCTCCACGTGCTGCTCGAGGGCACGCCGCGCGAGGTGGACCTGAGAGCGCTGCGCGAGGCGATGGAGGGCGTGCCCGGCGTCAAGACGGTGCACGACCTCCACGTCTGGACGCTGACCTCGGGAGTCCACGCGCTCTCGGCCCACGCCATCCTGCAGGAGGGCGCCACCCACGGGCAGGTGCTGGGGGACCTGCGGAGCCGGGTCATAGCCGGCTTCCCGATCAGCCATGTCACGGTCCAGCTCGAAGAGCGCTGCTGTGGAGAACATGCGCATGCCTGACAGCGGGGCTCCACCCGCCCGTCTGGCATGTGGGAGTCCCGCTGTCTTTGACCCCTTGTCCGATTTCGGGCCGTGCCCTGCCCGTTCTGTGGGGCTAGACGGGGGACCGGGGCGGGTCCAGTCGGGTATCCGATATCAAGTTTTAGTGTTATTAGAAGGTGATTTATGTAACACTGTTTCCAGTTTTTCTTGAGGATTGGTTGCTCTGCGTCGTCGCCTGAGACGTGGAGTGGATTTTGCTCCAAGCCTTGACCGGTCAAATGTGTGCGCCCGTCAGCCACGCGGTCGGGGGCCCCGGTCAGCGGGTCCGATTGGAGTTGAGCGACATATGATCCAGCAGACCCGTTCTCGCCTCGGCAAGGCCCTACTCGCGGTCGCGCTACTCGCGACCTCGCTGCTCGTCCCGGCGAGCGCGCACGCCGTGAGCTACGTGCGCTCAGTCGAGTACGTCGAGGTGAACCTGGCCGCCGGGGTCCTGACGGCCTCCACGAGCCTCACGAAGGGCCAGAACACCGCCAACTGCGTCCCCTTCGCGAGCGCGTCGGTCACGGGCACCGAAGTCCGGTTCGGCCGCCGCTTGACCGACGTGTACTTCGAGACGGGACCGACTCGCGTCACCGCGCAGCGTGACGTCGGCACCGGCTCCAAGACGATCAGCGTGGGCGTCTTCGTCGTCGAGTTCGACCCCGCCTTCGTGAACGTCCACCAGGGCACGTTCGTCAACGCCCAGGCGGCGGCTCAACCGACCACGAGCGGGATCCCGATGGTGACGCTGGCGAAGGCCGCCCTCGTTTTCTACTACCGCTACAGCCCCGACACGGCGTCGAACACTTACGCCCAGGCGGCGCTGGCCGGGTGGTTCAGCTCAGCGACGCAGCTCGACTGGCAGCGGAACGACGCCTCGCTCGGGAACATCAACGGCCACTACTACGTGTTCGAGGCGAAGAACGCAGAATTCTCAGTCCAGGCCCTGAGCTTCGGCATGGCCGCGACCGCCACCAGCGCCACGGCCCCGATCCCTACTCCCGTCGACCCGGACAAGACGTTCGTGATCGCGTCGTACCGCACGGGATACCCGGACGACGACACCGAGGACGGCCAGTTCCGCGCCTTCCTGAGCAATGCCACGACGCTCGCCACCTCCCGGACCTGGGGCAACGGCTCGGGCGTCAACGCGATCTCCGACATCCGCGCCTTCGTGGTGCAGCTCGGGGGCAACGTGCGCGTCCAGCGCGGGGCGCTGAGCTACGGGGACGCCGACACCCAGAAGACGGCGACGATCCAGGCCGTCAGGACCACGACGGCCATGGTCTGGAACGGCCTGGTGTTCTCCCCCGGAGCCATGGAGCATGGGGGCGTCAGCTCGTTCGACGCGGACGACGCCTTCCAGCGCCTGAAGCTCGCGAACGCGACGACGGTGCAGGGCGACCGGGGCGGGGGGCCGTGTGACGGCACGCCCCTCGACTGCAATGGCGTGGGCTCGTTCGAGGTCGTCGACTTCGATCCCCCCGGCCAGATGCGCGTCAAGTCCGGCAAGTACACGGGCAACGCCACCGCCGGGAAAGCCATTCACGTAGGCTTCCGGCCCGACGCCGTGTTCGTGAAGAGGGCCGGCATCGACCCCCAGCTCTACGCCGTGCTGGCAACGTCCAGCATGCCCGCCGGCTTCACGAAGTCGCTCGATGACAACGCCCCGGGCGGGCTCGCCTTGGCCACCGGCCTGATTCAGTCTCTCGATCCCAGCGGGTTCACGGTGGGCTCGGATCCTCTCGTGAACGAGAGCTCAACCGAGTATCACTGGGTGGCGTTCAGGGCCGCCGCTGGAGAGATGAAGGTCGGCCAGTATATGGGCATCGTCGCGGCCACCCAGTCCATCGCTGGGATCGGGTTCCAGCCCGAGTACGTCATCGTGTTGCCGGCGGTCGGCGGGAACCCTGACGGCATACCCGTTTCCGTCTCCTCCACCTTCCCCGCGGACACCTGCTTCGAATTCGACAGCTCGCCACGGGGTCCGAACGGCATCCGCGCCCTAGAGATGGACGGCTTCCAGGTCGGAACAGGTGGCGTCGCGCCCCTCAGGCCCAACCTGAACGCCCCTGGCGTGACCTTCCACTACATCGCCTGGAACGCGGTCCCGGGGCGCATGGCCGTCGGGACCTACGCTGGCAACGGGGCGGCCTCGCACATCCGCAACGACGTCGGCTTCTTCCCCGAGTGGGTGATCATCAAGCAGTATCCGGACGCCACGACGCCGATTAACACGAGGCCGTGGACAACCAAGTCCGCCTCGACCGGGGTCGGAACCGATGGCGCCCTCCGGTTCTCGGGCGGGAGCCCCGGGTCGCTCATCCCCAACAGCATCGAGTCCCTCCGCCCGCTGGGCTTCGAGTTGGGATTCGAGGCGCGCGTCAACAGCGCGGCGGAGTGTGGTGGACCCTGCACCTACCACTGGGTCGCCTTCGGCCCGCACCTGCCGCAGATCAACTACCGCTCGATCGGCACCGCAGCCAACGACACGACGGGGACACTGACCGCGACGAACGGCTCGCCGGACCTCGTCGGCGCGGGCACCGCCTGGCTCACCAACAACCGGGGCCGGGGCGACGTGATCACGATCTGCGACGATCCTCCGGGGTGCGCGAGCAACACCGACTACGTGGTCGAGTCCGTGGGGTCGAACGCGTCGCTGCGGCTCACCACCGCCTACGCCGGCCCGAGCGGGGCGCTGAAGACGTTCACGCTCCAGCGCCAGTTCGTGACGCTCGCGGCCTGGGAGGATTGCATCGACGGCCTTGCCAACGGCGGGGCATGTTCCTTCTTTCCTCCGACGAGCGACAGCCTGGTCTCCGACGACCGCTCCGAGGTGGGCATCGCCTACCGCGACTCGGTGTTCAATCTGACCGCCGCCGTCGACATCGACGGGCGCCCCGACAACACGAACACGGACGCGACGCACACGATCACGCTCAGCGCCGACTTCGGCAACCGCCATTCGGGCCTGGCATGGGACGGGGTCGGCAGCCCGCCCCACGTGGTCGTCAATCTCGACGGCCTCGACAACTTCCCGGCGGTCGACATCCTGGACAACTTCGTGACCGTCGAGTGGCTGGAGATCCGCACGAGCGGCGCGGGGACGCAGGCCCACGGCATCAAGCTCGAGGGGCTCAGCCCCGCCAACCGGGTCGTCGTGCGCCACAACATGATCCACGCGACGCTCGGGGCGATTACCACCGGCAATGGGATCTACGTCAGCGACGGCGACACGATCGCCGACATCTACAACAACATCGTCTACGAGATGAGGCTGGGTCTCTACATCGAGACCGCGATGACCGGCTCCTCGCGGCTGCGCATCCTCAACAACACAGTCGTCGGCAGCAACCGTGTGCTGTGGCCGCAGGCCACGGGGATCGTGGGCGACAGCGCGGGAGCGCCCTTCCCCACCGTGCTGCTGCGTAACAACCTCTCGCACGGCAACGTGTGCGACAACGGCCCCGGGACGCTCTGCGACTTCGACGTGGCGGGGCGCGATCCCGCGAGCAGCCACAATCTCTCGAGCGACGCGACGGCCACCACGAACAGCCCGGCCGGCGGCGGGCTCAACCTCGTACCGCTGACCGGGGGAGGTGGCGTGAACTTCGTCTCGACTACCGCGGGGTCAGAGAACCTGCACCTCCAGGGCAGCAGCTTCGCGATCGACAAGGGGGCGACCCTCAGCACGATCTTCACCACCGACGTCGACTTCGGCGTGCGCACGGGCACCTGGGACATCGGCGCGGACGAGTTCGGCGTGACGACGGCCGTCAAGCTGATGGCGTTCGAGGCGCTGCCCCAGGACACGGCGGTGCTTCTCACATGGCGAACGGGATCGGAGCTGGACAATCTCGGCTTCCATCTCCACCGCGGCCTATCGGAAAACGGCCCCTGGACCCGGCTCACGTCGTCGCTCATCCCCGGCCTCGGCTCCTCGCCGATCGGAAGGTCCTACTCCCTACGCGACGCGGGGCTCACGAACGGGATTCGCTACTTCTACCGGCTCGAGGACATCGACACCGCATCCAGGACCACCTCCCACGGCCCCGTCTCAGCGGTACCGGTGGCGGCCTCGGAAAGTGGCTCTTCGGACAGTGGGACTGGCGCGAAGAAGAAGGGCTCGGCCGGAGCCTCCTGCCCCGACTGGGTGCTCGCCGCATACGCGTCGGTCTCAGGCTCGAGCAGTACTTCGGCCTCGCTCACCTGCACCCGCCACGGCGATCCTGATGCGCTCTCACTCGGCGTCGTCTCGCGCGACTCGCGCTCCGCGACACTCGAGCTTCGGACGGGCGGCTTCTACGCGCTCCATGAATCCTCGGGCCGCGTGCGCGTCTTCATCCCCGGCTTCGACTTTCCGCAGGATCCCCAGGCTGCGGCGCTTCCTCTGCGGCGCGCCCTCATCGACGCAGTCGTCGGGCGTCGCGTACAGCTCGGCGGCGTGCGCGCCCTCGATCTCGTAAGCTTCAAGGGCCTCGTCCCCTCGGCCCTCGGCAAGGCCGAGATGCAGATCGGGCGCGACGGCACCGTGCGCGCCGCACGCCGCGCCGCAAGGACGCCGCAGCGCTTCCCGGCCCTTGACCTGGTCAAGCTGCTTCCGAGCGTCTTTCAGGGCGAGAACAAGAGTGCCGTCGTCCAGATCGCGCCGCTGCGCTTCGACGCCCAGCGCCAACAGCTGCTGCTCGCCAGGCGCGTGCTCGTTCGGCTGCTCTTCACAGGCCGTGAGACTGGCGAGAGTGGCAAGGGCAGCTTCGGCCGCGCGCCCGGGTCTAGAAAGCCCGTCTCGGGCGAGCTCCTCGCCCAGCTCTACGCCACGAGCCGCGGACTCTACTCCGCCTCCTTCGAGCAGCTCTTCCCGGGGCGTCCACGCGGCTTCGCTGCGTCGCAGCTGCGGCTCGAGCGGCAGGGGGAGCCGGTGGGATTCCACCTCGAGCCTTCGGCCGACGCCTTCGGCCCCGGCAGCCGGCTCTCCTTCTTCGCCGACAAGACCGCCGGTTCGACCGACTTCTCGGCCGAGGTCGCCTACGAGCTCGTTCGCTCGAAGCACGGCCTGCGCATGCCGCTCGTCTCAGTCGCGCCGTCGGGCGATCTGGTGAGCTCGCCTTCGACGGGCACGGCGTCCTTCGAAACGAACCGCTTCTACCAGCCCGGGCTGCTCGACGCGCCCGACCCCTGGGTCTGGGAGAGCCTTCCCTCCGGTACGACGCGGGTGAGGAGCTTCTCGCTCACGGGCGTCGAGGGAGCCGCCTCGGGAACCGCCAAGCTCGACGTCTTCCTGCAGGGAGCCTCGGAGTCCGGCCAAGCGGTCGACCACCACGTGAGCCTGTCGCTGAGTGGAGTGCTCGTGGGCGAGGCGCAGTTTGCGGGCAAGAAGCCCTACCGGGTGAGCCTGAGCGTCCCGGTCTCGTTGCTGCGCGAGGGCACGAACGATCTCTCGCTCACGAATGTCGCCGACACCGGCGTCGCGTCCTTCGCCTTCCTCGATCGGTTCTCTCTCGCCTACCCCCAGGCGTCGTCGCTCGCCGCCGGGGTGTTCGAGGGGACGTGGGCAGAGTCGGGGACGGCTTCGGTCTCGGGCGTCAGCGGTGCCCTGGCCGTGCTGGACGTGACGGGCGGGCGCTGGCTCACCGGCTTCGAGGCCGCCGGTGGGAGCCTGCGCTTCCAGGCTGAAGCCGGACGCCGCTACCTTGCTGTGTCGCAGGAAGCACAGCTCTCGCCGCGTATCGCCAGGCCCGAGCCTTCCACTCTGCGTGCGACCACGAACCAGGCCGACTACCTCCTGATCGCTCCGAGAGCCTTCCTGGCGGCAGCGGAGCCGCTGCTCCAGCGCCGCAGCGACCAGGGCCTACACGCCCGCGCCGTCTCCTTCGAGGAAATCGTCGAGCAGTTCGGCCACGGCCAGCCCTCCGCCGACGCCATCAGGAGCTTCCTCGCGTTCGCCTACCACTCCTGGGCCAGGCCCTCGCCTCGTTACGTCGCGCTGCTCGGGGACTCGACCTACGACCCCCGCAACTTCATCGGCTCCTCCCAGCCCTCCCCGCTCCCCGCGCTCTGGGCGAAGACCTCCTATCTCTGGACCGTCTCCGACCCACAGCTGGCCGCGGTCAATGGCGAGGACTCACTCCCCGACATCGCCATCGGAAGACTGCCGGCGACTACGGTCGAGGAAGCCCAGACGCTCGTCGACAAGCTGCTCGCCTGGGAGGACTCGGCCCAGGGCCTCAGCGGGGCGGCGACTCTCGTCGCTGACAACCCCGACCTCGGCGGTGACTTCGAGGCAAACGTCGGCGACATTGCCCAGGGCTTCCTCCAGGACCGGAGTCCCGAGCTGCTCCTGCTCCGTGAGCTAGGTGCGCAAACCCGCCCCAGAATCCTCGACGCCCTGAATGCCGGCCTGTCCCTGCTCAGCTACGTGGGCCACGGCGGGGCCGCCGTGTGGGCCAGCGAGAACGTCTGGAACTCCTGGGATGCCGCGAGCCTGCAGGCGCAGTCCCGTCAGCCGCTGCTGTTGACCATGAACTGCCTCAACGGCTACTTCGTGGCTCCCGCGTTCGACTCGCTCTCGGAATCACTCCTCAAGCCCGAGGGCCGCGGCGCCATCGCGGCCGTCTCACCGAGCGGTCTCTCGCTCGACGGGCCGGCGCACGAGTACCACCGCGCCGTCATGGCCGAGATCACGAGCGGGCGGCATGCGCGCCTCGGTGACGCGTTGCTGGCCGCCCAGATCGCCTACGGTCGGTCGGGGCTGATGCCCGAGCTCCTCGCCATCTACCACTTGCTGGGCGACCCGGCGATGATGCTAGGGGGGGCGCGGGGGGCGCTCAGCCCCCCGTAAGGTTCGGTCCAGAGAGTCGGACTTCCGGGACCGCCAAAGAAGGAACACCAGGAACGAGGCAAAGGGACGGCTTAGAACTCCCGGCACGGGTCCAGACGGCAGAGACGAGGACCCGTCCCGGGAGGGCGTTACATCTCGTAGAGCTCGGGGTCGTGCGCGGGCGGCAGCATGCGGCGCAGCCGGCCGAGGCGTTTCTTTCCCGCGCCTTGGCCCGGCTCGCCGCCCTCGCCCCCGAGCAGCCCGCCGAACGGGTCCTGCTCGAGCACGTCCCCCATCTCTTCCTCGATCTTCTCGGGGTCCTCGCCGGCTTCCATGCGCTTGAGCGCCTCCTCCATGCCGCCGGCCACGGGCATGCCGGTCGCGGAGAAGAGCTTGCGCATCAGGTGGGCGCCTTGCTTCGGGTCGTTCTCGTCGAGCGAGTCGAGGTCGCCCGCGAGCGACTCCATGGCCTTCTCGAGGCGCGCCCCGTCGATGTCGGGCCCCGGCGGGGCCTCGGGCTTCGGCTCTTGCTTGCGCCCCTTGGAGATCGCGAAGGCCGAGGCGCGTCGCGCGAGGTCGGCGCGGCCGCAGTGGGGACAGGCCGGCGTCCGCTCCGTGTCGACCGCGCGCGAGAGGAAGCTCATCACGCGGTGGCAGTGTCGGCAGTAGAACTCGTAGATCGGCATGCTCGGGG
>Ga0247727_10020319_pt1 | contig 10170 bp, 8 predicted proteins | sample WisWelCaveWW1625_FD_202498 | JGI IMG/M metagenome (GOLD analysis project Ga0247727, IMG submission 202498) | Biofilm microbial communities from Wishing Well Cave, Virginia, United States - WW16-25 | ecosystem: Environmental > Aquatic > Deep subsurface > Groundwater > Cave microbial mat | place... | reverse complement strand
CGGCGGCACGGTCGGGGAGAAGTTCCGGTACTACGTACTGAACAGTTTTACATCCACGAACCGGGGGATCGAGCCGCCGACCGCCGGCCATTCCATTTTTCACGGGCAGAGCGAACGAAACCAGACCTATCTGCGGGGTGACTATCAGCATGACAACCGCAACAGTTTCAGTTGGGTTTTCTTGAACGCAGTGGCGAAGTATCAGATTCCGACTCTTCCGGGGCTGGAGACGAACCCGGACACCCTGCCCCTGCTTCAGACCCAGGACCCGACGTACTCACCCGTGGCCTCCCAGTCAGTGAACCAGAACCAGAAGGAGAATAGCCAGTACGCGCATCTCATCTGGCGCCAGGACGTCAATGCCACCAATTATTTCCAGCTCGCCGGTTTCTGGAGGAATTCCTATGCGAATTTCACCACCGATCCCTTCAATGTGCTGACCTACACGTCCGACGCGGCGGAACCGTTCTCTGCAGCGAATCAGAAGCGGACAGCCTACTCAGTCGGGACACGACTCGACCACACGTGGACCCCTAGCAGTCGGCATCTCGTGAAGTCGGGTTTCCAGTTCCAGTACACCAACGCGGCGAATCGAGCCGAGTTCTTTGACTTTGCGAGGGACCCGGGCACGGGCCTCCCGGTCGGACCGGTGATCGGTCAAACCAGCGCCAATACGAACGTGCAGGTGCGCGAGGAGTTCTGGGTGCAAGATCAATGGAGCCTGAACAACCAATGGACGTTCAACCTCGGCCTACGGCTTGACACGGTTCAAAGCTTCTTCAATGAAGGGCAGCTCAGCCCGCGCGTCGGCGTCACGTATAAGCTGAATCAGTCGAACGTCTTTCATGCCTACTATGGCCGGCTGTTCACGCCGCCGAATGTCGAGCAGATCGCATTTACCAAGGCGAATCTGCAGGGAACCACGGCGGAACCGGAGAACCCGACAGGATTCACTCCCAGGTCGGAGCGCTCCCACTACTTCGAAATCGGCAGTTATCATGCGCTCGGCACCTGGGCCACGCTGGAGCTGACGGGCTACTACAAGCAGAGCCACTACCTGTCGGATGCCGGCCAGTTCGGGAGCACTCCGCTCTTGAACTTCTTTGCCTTTAATTGGGGTTACCAAACGGGTATCGAAGGCGCTCTCAAAATGCAAATCACGGAGAATTTGAGCGCGCGTGGCAATGTGGCGTGGGGCCGGTGCAGGGGCAGCGGGTTGCAGTCGGGACAATACTTGCTGGAGCAGGCTGAAATTAACGATATCAATTCGGATGGCGGCGTGTTTTGCGACCACTCGCAATCCATGACCAGCTCCGCCGTCGCGAGCTACAAATTCCGCGAGCACACGACATTTACGGGGCAGATGCTCTACGGATCGGGGCTGCGGAATGCCGAGCCGGGAGCCAAAACCAATTCCTCGCATAGTCCGTCCTGGACGACGTATAATCTGTCCGTTTCGCATATCTTCCCGCTGCCCAATAAACAGAAATTTCTGCTGGGGTTCGATGTCGTGAACCTGCTGGATCAAAAGTATTTTTACAATTCAGGCGAGGGGAGTATCGGGCTGGGCGTCGCCCATGCGGGCATGCCGAGGTCGCTCTTCTTCCGCGGCCAGTGGTTCTTCTAGCAGGACGCTGAAAATGGCCACCAACTTTGTTCTCAGTCGCTCGGAACCCTCAACGTACGAGAGGAGTACGCCTCGGGTCCCTCACTCCCTGCGGTCGCGCTTCGGGAAGGGACGCGTCTTGGCGCGCCTGGGGCGGGCGGGTGCGACAATGACCATTTTGAGCATCCTGTGGCTGATGACATGGGTGGCGTGGCTCTGGCCGGTCTGCGCCGGCGCGGCGGAAGGGGATCGGGCGACGCACGATTCCGATCATGACGAGGATGTCGTTCTGCTGCCGCCCGTCCACGTGCACGGGATTCCGCTCAACAAAGATCAGCAACTGGGCCCGGTGCCGACCTATACGCCGTGGCCGGCCATCCCGCCGGTGCTCGAAGGCAAGGTCATCGACGATTGGATGAAGGCGCGGTTCCTGGTGGCCAAGAATGCGACGATCGACGTGGTCGTGCTGGAGCCGTGCAAATATCGCGAGCTCACCGGCGCCGGCCTGGCTGCGTTGAAGCAATGGAAGTTCGATCCGCAGATGCGCGGCGAGGAGCCGGTCGACGGGGAGTTGACGGTGCGCATTCACTTCCGGGCGGAGTAACGAGGTGGCGGTGAGCTGGGACGTCGCGCTATTCCAGGCGATCAACGGGCTGGCCGGGCAAGCCGAATGGCTGGATTGGCTGATGTTCCAGCTCGGCCGCCCGAAATTTCTGTTGATGCCGGCCCTGCTGGCGATGGGCTACTGGGCCTGGGCACGAAAGGTGGAGGCCGCCATCGGGGGGCCCGTGTTCTATGCCACACTGGGGATCGGCGACCTGCTCGGCGCGCAGATCAAGCTGCTCGTCGAGCGGGTGAGACCCTGCCGGGCGCTGAGCGGCGTGCACGAGCTGGCCGGCTGCGGCGGGACCTTCAGCTTTCCCTCCAACCATGCGCTCAACACGGCGACGGCGGCCGCCTTCCTGCAAGTGCTCTATCCTGCGACCGGGTGGGTGTCCTGGCCGCTCGTCGCGGTGATAGGCTTTTCGCGGGTCTACATCGGCGGGCACTATGCGACGGACGTGCTCGGGGGATGGGCGATCGGGGGATTGCTGGGCGCCGGTGCCGCGCTGCTGCTTTTGCGATGGCCCAAGTTCCGCGCCGCCCACCAGGCAAAACCCGCGCCGCCCGCGCAGGCGGTCACGGCGTAATCGGGACGAACTCCAGAAAATACTGGCGCGGGAGGAAAGTGTGCTCCCGCAGCAGCCGGTAGCCCGCCTTCCCCATTTCTGAAACCACGGTTTCGCGAGCGACCAGGTGCCGGCGTGGAAATCCGACGTCTCCGGAACGATGGTCGTGGTAGAAGTCCACAATCGCCACGCGCCCGCCTGATTTCAGCGCCGACGTGACGTCGGCAAAGTACTTCTTGCGGTTCTCCAGGTGATGATAGACGTTGCACACAAAGATCAGATCCACGGAGTCTGGCGGCAGCTTCGGATCGTCCGGTCTCGCCAGGATGAATTCCGCGGTGTAGGGGATGCGCAGACGCTCGATGCCGGTTTTGGTGTACGTCAGCATCTCCTGCTCGACGTCCACCGCGTACACTTTTCCTGTGCCCGTCACCGCCTTCACGAACCGCCTCGTGAAGTAGCCTGATCCGGCTCCCAGGTCTGCGACGGCCATGCCCGCCTTCAATCCCAACGCCTCCACGACCTGCTCGGGCTTCTGATACTGGTCCCGTTCCGGCCGATCGAGCTGTTCCAGGTATTGTTTGATGTCAGATGGCCGGCGTTGATGCGCGGAGTCATGCTGCGCCGCGAGCGACCCGGGAGACAGGAACGTTCCCAAGATGAGGAGGCACGCCGGCAGCAGCCTGGAGCGGCATGCCATATAAATCACGACGTGTGCGCGAGAGGACGTGATCATCGAGTGTCGGGACCAGGCACGGAGAAGACGTATATTCCCTGTTTGTTATACAGCATGGCCAGCGTTGTCGCTGAGGACGGCAGTGATTCCTGAGGTGCGCCAGTCATGGTGCCTTGGGTTTGAGACGCTCAGACAGGACAGGATAGTGCACGGTGCCCATGCCGAAGTGGCCGTTGGCGCGGTCGGCGGCCACCACGCGGAGCGTGACGCCGTTCGGCGCATCGGCTGCACGCGGCACGAAGAACGGCGCTTCGAAGCTGCTCTTTGACCCGACATAGAACAGCTGGATGCGCTCGAGCACGCGCTCGCCGAGGAGCACCTCGCCGTAAATCGTGAGTTTCCGCGAGTCCCAATCGCCGTGCGGCCGGACCAGCGAGCCGGACAGGGTCCGGATCGAGGCCCGCAATTTTACGTCGTCCTTGGCGATGAGGGACTCTCCCGGTTTCGGGCGCTCGATTTGCACGATGAAGCCGTAGAGGTACAGGACGATCCCGTCGTTCGTCAGGTCCTGTCCCGGGATGAGCAGCACCGTCTTGCTGACGCGTTGGATTGCCTGCGGATGGGCGAGCGGACCCTGCGCCGAAATTTCGACCAGGGTGGGGCGCTCCAAGGGGAGCGTGGCGCGGAAGGCCGCTGCCGCGCGTGAGGAGTAATGCGGTTCGGCCATCGTGCGAGGGGTACGCATGATTTGATTTTGATCGCCGGCGTCGCCCTGTTGCAGGCCGGAGGCCAGCACCGTGCCGGTCGCCACGTCGGTGATCGTGACGCGGACGCCGCCGACGTCATCGCCGACAATCATTGCGCCGTGTGCGACCACGCGGACGAGAATCTCCGTGTCGACAGGGCCGGTGGTTGGCTCGTAGGGGTTCGCCGCGAAGGCTGTGCCACTGACAACGAGCATCGTGGCAATAATTGCCAGACTTCCGACTATCCTCACTCCGCCCTTCTTTCTCTCAAGGGGCGCCTGGGCTGATCCAACTGCGGCCGTCGAACGAGCACATTCTTATCGTGCGCGTTCCGGGAGCACAGGATCAGCCCAGCCCGCCCCATTACTCACTTTACCTTTGTGCCGAGTTCCACATCACTCATAAGGGTCACCAGCTCTTTGACCTCTGCATCGCCGGCGGCCAAGACCATGCCTTGCGACTCGACACCCATGAGCTTGGCTGGTTTTAAATTTGCGACGATCACGACCCGGCGGCCGATTAATTCCTCCGGCGTGTATTTTTTGCCGATGCCAGCAACAACCTGGCGCTGCTCGCCGCCCAGATCCACCTGGAGCTTGATCAACTTCTCGGACTTGGGCACCCGCTCGGCGGTCAGCACCTTGGCCACCTTGAGTTGGACTTTCTGAAAATCCTCGAGGGTGATCTGACCGGGCGCGGCGGCCGGCGCCGGTGCAGGTGACGGGCTGGGGGGCATATCCTGATTCACGGGTTTCACTCCTTGTGTTGAAGTCGTGGTTTCGATGCGCGGGAACAGCGACTTTCCTTTGGCTATCGGCGTACCAGGAAGTAGGCCATCCCAGGTGAATTCACCAGCAAGCAAAGGTTTGGAAAAATTCAACATCAGTCCGAGTTGATGTTTCATTTCCTCGGCCGTCTGCGGCATGTAGGGGTAAATGAATACACAGAGATACCGAAGTGCTTTGGCAAGAGTATTTAGAACATTATTAAGTTTTGGCCTAGCCTCTGGCTTCTTAGCAAGATTCCATGGTTGAGCTTCGTCAATAAGTTGGTCGCAGAGTGAAATTATCCACCAGAGGCTTTCGAGATTCTCTTTAAAGTGGAGAGATGAAAGCAATTGATCTGAAACCAATAGCCTGCTTTCGGCTTCGCCCTTTATTGTCTCTTCCAGCCGCTCATATTGGGCTGTGCCACGTTCTGGAATCCTTCCCTCGGCAAACCGCTCGATCATTGTCAGCGTTCGGCTTAGCAAGTTACCCAGTCCGTTTGCGAGATCGCTATTGATGCGCCCGATTAGCGCCGTTTGCGAGAAGTCGCCGTCGTGGCCGAACGGAACTTCACGCAGCAGGAAATATCGGAACGCATCTGCGCCGAACTCGTCCACCATGGCATAGGGATCCACCACGTTCCCGCGGCTCTTGGACATCTTTTCGCCGTTCACCGTCCACCAGCCGTGGGCGAACATCGTCTGCGGGAGCGGCAGCTCCAGCGCCATGAGCATAGTAGACCAGTAGACTGCGTGAGTCGTCAGGATGTCCTTGCCGACCAGGTGCATGCTCGCCGGCCAGTAATGCTGCAGCGACGGCTTGGGCAACAGGTAGTCCGGTCCTGAAATATAGTTGACCAGCGCGTCGAACCAGACATAGGTGACGTAGTCGCGGTCGAACGGCAGCTCAATCCCCCAGGACAGACGGGACTTGGGGCGCGAGATGGACAGGTCACCGAGCTGGTTCGTCTTGAGAAATCCCAGGACCTCGTTGCGCCGCGATTCGGGCCTGATAAAGTCGGGATGCGCCTCGATATGTTTGGTGAGGCGGTCCTGGTACTGTCCCATCTTAAAAAAGTAATTGCTCTCGCTCAGCCGCTCCACCGGCCGCTTGCAGTCCGGGCATAGGCCCTCCACCACGTCCTTCTCGGTCCAGAACCGCTCGTCGAAGGTGCAGTACCAGCCGGTATAGTCGGCCCGGTAGATCAATTTCTGATCGAAGAGCTGCTGGAGCTTTTGCTGGACGACGGCCTTGTGTTTGGCATCGGTCGTCCGAATGAACGCGTCGTTGGAGATGTTGAGCTGCTTCCATAGATTCTGGAACTGGGGTGCCAATCGATCGCAGTGGGTTTGCGGGTCCGCGCCGGCCTTGGCCGCCGCCTGCTGGACCTTCTGGCCGTGCTCGTCGAGGCCGGTGAGAAAGAATACATCCCGTCCCGTCAAGCGGAAGTAGCGGGCGAGCACGTCGGCCGCGATGGTCGTGTAGGCGTGCCCGATGTGTGGCACGTCGTTGACATAGTAGATCGGCGTCGTGATGTAGAACGTCTTGCTCATGATGGGCGGAAAGATAGCAGGTCGCGCACTGATAATGCCAGGGTTAGGGGGTTCGGGGTGTGAGGCAGGGACAGACGGATTGAATTTTTACCTCGAACCTCGAACCTCGAACCTCTCGCCTGTTTCAAGAAGCGCCTCGCGCAGATGCAGCAAGACGGTTTCCAGCGCCATCTGGAGGTTCAGGTTGCGTCCAGCAGATCGTTGCAGCGCGTCGATTTCGTCCAGCAGGCCGGCCAGCCGATCGGTCCGCGCGCTGCGCGCGGCGGTCTTCAGCGCCGTCAGACGGTCGGCGTGGATCAGGTGGTCCGGATCGGCGCCGACGCAGACCAGCAGCAGATCGCGGATCCATTGAGCCAGCCAGTCCAGGACTTCCGGGCCCCGGTCGGATTTATGGAGCGCGTCCGCCGCCGTCAGGATCGCCGCCACGGACCGCAACGTCTGCGGGGAGGCGAGAGCGGAGAGTTCGTCCTGCTTCGTTCGGGTGTCGGCCGGATCCATCGTCAAGGCAGCGCCGAGTCTCGATTGGCTGGCCGCGGCCAGCAGGCGCGCATCGGCCGGGGGGATCTCGCGCTTGAGAATCAATGCCGCCTCCACTTGAGTTCGAGCCGGCGGGGCAAACCGGAGACTCTGGCAGCGCGAGCGGACGGTGGCCGGCAGGGCCGACGGCCGGCTGGAGACCAACAGCAGCACGCTGTGCGCGGGCGGCTCTTCGAGGGTTTTCAGCAGGGCGTTGGCCGCGCCCAGGGTCATCCGGTCCGCGTCGTCGATCAGAAAAATTTTCTTCAGGCCGACCAGCGGCTGGTAGACGATCTGCTGCTCCAATTCGCGGATCTGCTCGATTTTGATCTGCGGGTTGGCCATTTCCCGGTCCGGCTCGATCACCAGAAAGTCGGGATGGGTGCGGGTCTCAATCTGCCGGCACGACCGGCACGCGCCGCAGGCGTCGAGCCCGTCGCCGCTCTCGCAGTTGAGCGCCTGGGCGAAACGGAGCGCCAGGAGTTTCTTGCCGATCCCGTCGTCGCCATGCAACAGATAGGCGTGGGCGACGCGGTCGTGGCGCAGCGCCGTCTGGAGGATGGTCTTGGGACGCTCGTGACCGATGATGTCGGAAAAGGGCATGGGCTATCGGTTCCGGTGCAGCCGCAGCCGCTGGGTGTGCGTCACTGGCCGCAGGCGCTTGGTGCGGGTTTTCGTCAGAAACGCCCGGACGACCTCGGCGACCGTCACGGCGACGGTTTCCGGATGCGGCAGGCCGTCGATTTTTTTCACGCGCCGCGGCGCGCGGGCCGCCAGAGCCAGGAAGCCCTTGCGGACTTTCTCGTGAAAGTCGTGGGTTTCGTGGTCCAGCCGGTTCTGCTCCATCGCGAACTTCCGGCGCCGCATGAGGCCCGTGGCGACCGGGACGTCGAATAAGAGGGTTAAAGATGGTTCCAGACCGTTCGTGGACAGCCGGTTCATTTCTTGTAGAGCGGCCAGATCCAACTCGCGGCCGTATCCCTGGTAAGCAAAAGTCGAATCGGAAAATCGGTCGCAGAGGACGATCGAGCCTGCTTGGAGGGCCGGTTCGATGACGTGGGTGACGTGCTGGCTGCGGGCGGCCAGAATCAGATGGGCCTCACAGGCGGCGGTCAGCGGTTCCATGACTGGGTGCCTGCCCGGCGTGCTCAAGAGGACTTCGCGAATACGTTCGGCGATGACGGTCCCCCCTGGCTCGCGCGTCTCGACGACCCGGTAGCCGTCCTGCCGGAGCAGGGTGGCGAGCCGCCTCAGTTGGGTGGTCTTTCCGCTGCCTTCGACCCCTTCAAAGGTGATCAGGATACCGTTCCGCTGTTTCCTCCTAACCCCCATCAATCGGCCCCGCAAATCGCTGTGACAAATTTCGCGCATCCTAGTCCAAGTGCTTGAAAATAGCAATAAAAGGCTTGCGGCACCCTGGTAAAGTCTGTAAAATAAACAGACTCGGAGAGCCCCCGTGACGACACTCAAAACGTCGCTAAAACGCTATTTTCTCACGGGGTTACTGGTCGTGACCCCGATTTGGGGGACGGTGCTGATACTCAAGACCCTCTTCGTGACGGTGGACGGGATCCTGGGGAGCGTCCTGGCGAAGCTGGTCACCCCCGACTACTACGTGCCCGGCCTCGGCATCCTGGCCCTGCTCCTCCTGATTTTCGTCACCGGCCTCCTGGCCACCAACATCATCGGCTGGCAAATCGTGCAATGGTGGGAAGAGTGGCTGCACCGCGTGCCGGTCGTCCGCGGCATTTACGCGACGCTGAAATCCATGATGGATATTCTGTCGTTCGAGAATCGCGAGAAGTACAACCGGGTCGTGCTGATTCAATTTCCCAAGAACGGGCACTACTGCTTCGCCTTTGTGACCGGCGTGACGCAGGGGCAGATCCAGGCGATCGCCTCAGAGCCGCTGGTGAACGTCTACGTGCCGACCTCGCCGAATCCGACATCCGGCTATTTTCTGCTCGTGCCGGAGAAGGAAGTCGTGCCGCTGGACATGTCGGTGGAGGAGGCGATGAAACTGATCGTCTCCGGCGGCCTGTACCAGCCGACGCAGGCGGCGGTCGCGGCCGGCGCGACGGAAGCGCGCCCTCGGGTCGAGGTGCCGATCGCGTAAGAATTTGTTGATTTGGTGATCTGGTGATTGAGTGATTGTCGCCCCCAAATGAAACAATCTCCAAATGAAAAAATGAACAAATCTCCCCTGGCCGGCCTGGGAGCTGTCGTCATGGCGGCCGGGTTGGGCAAGCGGATGAAGTCCAAGCTGGTGAAGGTGCTGCATCTGGTCGCCGGACGGCCGATGGTGCTCTATGCCGTGGATCTGGCGCAGCAGTTGGCCGGCGAGCACGTCGCGGTGGTGGTGGGCTATCAGGGGAAAGACGTCCGGGCGGCGATCGAAGCGAGCGGGCCCCGCGCGCCGGTGATGATCGTCGAGCAGACGCAGCAGCTGGGGACCGGCCATGCTGCGCAGCAGGCGCGCGATGTATTCCGGCAGCTGGGCAAAACGCTTTCCACCTATCTGATCCTGAACGGCGACACGCCGTTGTTGCACATGGCAACACTCCGGGCCCTGCTGCGGCTGCACCAGGACGAACGGGCGGCGGTGACGCTGCTGACGGCGGCGGTGGAAGATCCGTCCGGGTATGGCCGCGTGGTGCGGTCCAAGGACGACCGGGTGCTGCGGATCGTCGAAGAGCGCGACGCCACGGACGCGGAGCGGCGCGTGCCGGAGATCAATGTCGGGACCTATGTCATGGACGGCCCGTTTCTTTTCGGCGCGCTGGATAAGTTGCAGCCCCGGAACGCGCAAGGCGAATACTACCTGACCGATCTGGTCGCGTTGGCGGTGGAACGCGGCCTGCGGGTGTCCGTGCTGGCGGTCCGCGAGGCGGCCGAGGGCATGGGGATCAACACGCGCGAGCAGCTGGCGGCGGCGGAGCAGGTGATCCGCAAGCGGATCTGCACGCGCTGGATGCAGGAGGGCGTCACGCTGCGGAATCCCGCCACGACCTCGATCGACGCCGACGTCGCGATCGGCCGCGATACCGTCATTTATCCCGATGTCGCGCTCGAGGGCAAGACGACGATCGGCGAGGACTGCATCATCCGGTCGCAGACGCGGATCAGCGACAGCGTGC
>Ga0247727_10020318_pt1 | contig 10171 bp, 14 predicted proteins | sample WisWelCaveWW1625_FD_202498 | JGI IMG/M metagenome (GOLD analysis project Ga0247727, IMG submission 202498) | Biofilm microbial communities from Wishing Well Cave, Virginia, United States - WW16-25 | ecosystem: Environmental > Aquatic > Deep subsurface > Groundwater > Cave microbial mat | place... | reverse complement strand
TCCATACGACGGAAGTTCCAGGCCTCCCTCGAGGACGACCAGCCATGAGATCAGGCTGCGGTCAGAATGTTCCGCCCCCTTCTGGAATCAGGGTTGCAGCGCAGGCGAGCCTGAAGTTCGTGTCCTCAACACACGATCCCTTCGTGTCATTTGAACACTACCAGATTCCCAGTCCGCGCAGGCTTCGGCGAGCTTGGCAGGCGGTGGGTCCACCTCGACGATCCCTCGCCGGTTCCCGCCCCAGAAGTACAGCCGGATGCGCTCCCCGTCCTTCACCAGGCGCGCACCGTCCGGCAGGATGATGCCGTGGCTGCGCAGGTGGCGGCGCTGGTCCAGCGTCACGTGGCGGGCATACTCCGCAGCCACGGCATGGGCGATCGGGCTACGCCTGGGCATGGGTCTGCCTGGCAGGGGAATCGGTGATGGGTGGCCACTTTTGCACGAGCTGGTCGAGCAGCTCCGGAGACGCCGGCTGTGCGTCCGCGCCGAGCCAGCCCAGGATGTCCTCGGCGAGCTGCTCCGGGGTACCGAGGCCATGCCAGATGGGGCCCTCCTCCCTGTCGAACATGGTCACCCGCCTCCTGCCGACCGTGCCGAGGTTGGTATCGAGGTGGACGAGGGCGACGACGTGCTCCTTGGGCGCCGCCCATAGCATCACCGGCCGCTGCTCTCGCAGGGCCTGGCGCAGCGCCTGCCGAGCTTCCCTGAACGTCTTGACCTTTCCGCATGTGCACATGGTCACTCCTTCGGATAGGTGGCGCGGTAGACCTTGCCGACGCGCCCCTCCACGTTCTCCCGCTTCTCCATCTGGAAGCTGCGCTCGCCCGGCATGCGCGACAGCTGGATGTTCAACGTCTTTTCCATTTGGGGCATGCTCCGGCCCTCGGCCACGAACCGCTGCAGCTCCTTGCGGATCTCCGCCTTGGTGGCGCCCTCGGGCCGGTGCACGGCGTCGTAGATCGTGCGCAGCACGCCGCCGGCCTTGGGGGCCTTGCCCCGCTCGGGCGTTGCCGTGGTGGCCTCCTTGGGCGGGTTCACGGTGCTGGGCGGCTGCTTCTTGCCTGCACGGCGTCCTCGCTTGTCCTTATCCGCCTGCACGATGTCGGTGGCCGCCTGCTCACCGCGGCGCCCCGCCAGCTCCCGGTTGATCCGGTCGACGTCCTCCCGGCTAAGCTCCCCCAGCCAGGCCTCGATGCGCTGCTCGTAGCGGACGAGGTAGGTCCTGTCCCTGCGCTTGGCCGCCTCCGGTCCCTGCAGGGCGGTGATCAGCGCCACCAGCTTGTCAGGATGTTTGTCCGCGGCGTGGCCAGCCCAGCTCCGCGCAGCCTTGACGCTCGGCAGCTCCAACTGGTGAAGGACCTCGATCCATTTCGAAAGGGCGTGCTTGCTCATGCTCATCTCCTCGACGGTGTCTGGTTGTGCTCGTTGCCTATCACAGAACGTCCCCCACATGGGAATAGGAGTCTGAAAAAAACTTCATGTCAGCAAACTCACATCCGGAGTGCTCGGCTGCTGCTCGGCCCGCTCCGCGGCCAAAAGCTCTGCCCAGCTCTGGGCACTACGAGACCTTCCTGGGGCGCACCTCCTCGAGGCGGACCGTGCGCCCCGTGTGCAGCGCTATGAAGATGCCACCGTGCTCTGGGAGGGACAGCTCCTCGCCCTTGAGGATGGACGGACTCCCTGGCTCCGGCACCCACAGCCACAGGCCGCGCGCCAGGCCTGGCAGGTCCGGCGTCCCGCCCTCCACAATGACGAGCGGCTGGCCGCCGCCCGCCTGCCACACAGTACCGTCGCGCCCGCCTGCCACGCTGCGCAGCACCGGCGCGTGGAGGTGGCGGAGGTGGACGGGGAGGTACGCTGCCATTTGGTCCTCGGGCAGCTGCACCTGGAAGCCGGCGCGCTCCAGGCGGTGCTGGTGCTCGCGAAGGGCCGGGCCGGGGACGTTGGTAGAGGCTCGAACGAAGTGGCGCATGGTGGGGTCTCCTAGTGGCTCGTGAAGCACTGGAAGGAGCAGGCGGGCTTGGCCCGGTGCTCGGGCTTGCGCCGGCTCGGCTCCCCGTAGCAGGCGCACTGCCACCATGTGGTGAACGCCAGGTTGCGCACCAGCTCGCTGCCGCAGTCCGGGCACGTACCGCGTGCCACGTGCGCATCCGCCTGGGCCCGAAGAGCGGCCATATGGGCGTTGAGGCAGGAAATGCATCTGGTAGCGGCCATGGCCCTTCGGCGTCCGCACGGCGCTCCCTTCACGATCTGCTCACAACGGCTGATATTCGCCATGGCTACGCCTCCACCTGGAACCAGCAGCGGGACCTGCCGCGCACCTCGGGGTCATCCTGGCGATCCCGCTCCATGTCCGCGGCATACAGATCGGACCATCCCAGCCGCTCGGGCTGGGCCTGGGCCTTTTCGGTGGAGGAGGGGGCGATCGGTTCCTGTGTGACAATTTGATTGTTCTCCCGTTCTGTTACAAGCAACCTCATCCTCCTGGAACGGGCTGTCTCCTATTCTTTGCAAAAAAGAGAGATTTCCGTCGGTGGCGTAGGGGGCTCGCTCCCTCCCTGGTTTCCTAGGAGAAAGGAGCGCCGGAACTGGATCAGGGCATAGGGGATAGCGAGGAGAGCCATGGCAAACTTCCAGCGCACGGTGCAGGACACCCCTCCCGCGATTGCCCACGCCACGCTCCAGTGGCAGCAGCGGGTGACCAAGAACCTCGCCCAGCAGGGCTTTGCGCAGCACTATGCGCGGGTCGACGCCGACTTCCCCTTGGAGAAGCGGTATGCCGATGCGGTGGACCAGTCCATCGACTTCACCCCGGTCACCACCGGGGCCGAGTCCATCGCCAGGGCGAACCTGCTCAAGAGCATCATCACCAAGCACTTGGCAGACGGCACCTATGCGCACAGCGCCGCGGACGCCACGTCCGCTGCCATTTCTGCGGCAGATGCGACCGACACCGCGACCTGCACCACGCTGCTTCTCGAGGTGAAGATCACCATCAATGCCCACCTCCAGTTCGCGACGCCGCACAGCCGCCTCCCTGCCTCGATTCTCCTCGTCACCACGGTGCCAGCCGATGAGGCCACCAACATCACCGCCGTGAACGAGATCCTCATCCTCTACCGCCGCCACTTCTACTCCGCCGCCGAGGAGCTGGTTCTCGGCACCGCCGGCTAAGCACGCGCTCCCTTCCTGCCGAAACGCACCCCTTCTCGACTCGCCAAAAGGAGAGACCGGATGACCGCCTATGCGCTGACGATCTACAGGCCCGACATCGCCACCCACCTGGTGCTGCCCGGCGCGGATACGCCCGCGCTCCCGAACGGTTCCGTGCTGGCCGCTCACCTGTCCGCGGCTGCCAAGCAGTCCGTGCTGCAGGCCAAGGTTTTCGGTAAGAGGGTGCAGACCGCCGACCAGGGCAACCCCAGCGCCACCACCGTGAACATCAAGACAGCGCTGGGCTTTGACGTGACCGCGGGCGTCGACCCGGAGGGCGTGGTCAAGGGCAAGTGCGCGCTGCTCGAGGCCGCCGGCGGCGTCGAGTACAACACCTCCACCAGCAAGGTGGGCACCTCGGCCAAGGCACGCTCGGCGATGGTGTGGATCCAGGACGCCAACGGCAACGAGATCGTCGACAGCGCCGGCAAGACGGTCTGGGGCGTCATCACCTGCAGCGCGCGCACCATCGCGGGGACCTACACCCTGCGGTTCTACTCAGGCGAGTTCGGGTCGGGCTCGGAAGCGACCTACTCGATGGGCGTGGCCTTCGTGATGAAGTACCCCCAGATCTTCGATCTGGATGACATGCCGATCTTCGGCGACGACGTCGGCTTCGTGGACGCCGAGGCGGCAGTGCTCGCTCCAGGCCAGATCAGCACCACCCAGCTGGCGACCGGCGCTGCCACCGCGGCCAAGCTGGCCACCGACTCGGTCCAGGGCATCAAGATCGACCAGGCCAACACCTTCCGCGCGTTCCACTTCACGGGGCTTGCCGCTCCGGGCGCTGTCACCGCCACCGGGGCGAAGGTCGGAGACAAGGTGCTGATGCTGACCAACATCAGCGACGCGGCCAACGGCGCCACGAGCTACGAGTCCACGATCACCGTGAACGACCAGATCCAGCAGAGCGACGCGGGAGACCTGACCACCAAAAAGTTCAGCCTGATTCTCCTCGCCCGCAGCTAGTTCTCACCTGATGGGGGGTGAGTCGCACGAGGGATAGACCCGCATGGCAGAAAAAACCTGGGGCCAAAAGTGGAACTACGCCACCACGACGGCGACGACGCAGCAGCAGCAGCGGAACATAATCTGGTTCCTCAAGGCATTCCTGCGCGGAGACAGCGGCGTCGGCAGTCCTCCGACGCTGGGGCTGTGGACCGTGTACTACAGCTGCGACTCCGCGGTCGCAGGGTCTGCCGATGACCAGGTCGACAGGTGGGGTACCACCTTCGACAACACCAAGGTGGTTCGGAACTCGGCCGGCTCCGCACATTCCTGGTTCGTCCTCAAGAGCCCCTCGAACTTCGGCGTCAGCGGGAACGGCCCCTATTACCTCATCATTGATTACGTGGGGTCCGATGACTACCACGCGGATTTCATCTACAGCAAGGCCGCCCCGACGGGAGGAACCACGCTGGTCCGTCCCACCGCCACCGACGAGTTCGGCCACGCGGGAATCCAGACGCACTCCAGCTTCGGCTCTGAGAGCTGGAACTGCCACGGCCTCCTTTCCAGCGACGGAATCTTCTGGCTGTTTGTCGGCAAGGTGGGCTCCGGAGGCGTCAATCTGTGCCTCGCCGGCCAGGCCCTCGCGGAGGCCTCCGCGTCCGACCTCGCGAACCTGGCGATCTATTCCAAGTACGACGCCGCCAGCCCTCCCGTACCGACGAACCGAAGCAACTTCCAGACGACCAACAACTGGAAGATCCGCGACTACTCCAACACCTCCATCCAGCCGATCAAGCCCTGCACGCTGTCCGATGGCTCCAACACCGTTCACGAGGACATCGTGATCCGGAAGAGCGACCAGAAATATATAGATCTGCCGATCTATATGTATATCGCCGTCGCTGGGCAGCGCGACCTGCGAGGCCGCCTCTTCGATATCCGTTGGGGTCCGAGTGTTCTTCCTGAAGGGCAGGTCGACCCCAGCGTCGCCTCACCGACCTCCACGATGCTGGGAGACTGCTGGTTCCCGGCCAACGCAGTGCCGAATCTGTAGCCGCCATGTCCCTGATCACCACCCTCTACCCGTGGAACGACACCGCGGCCCCCGCGGACATCACCAAGCCCGGTGATTTCCTCGGGGCGTGGGACCAGAAAAGCGTTCACGCGGGAGCGAGCGCGAAGCGGCTCTCCGCAGCACCGGAACAGGGCCAGAAGACCAAGACCAAGGCATGGACCGCGATTCCCAACACCCAGACCAAGAGTTTGGGGATCGTGCAGTACCTGTCCAGTCCCCTCTGGGGGCAGGCTCAGGTGACAGGGAACTGGCTGCTGGCGTTCTCCCTTCGCTTGCCCGAGGCCACTGCGCAGGTCGTCTGGTCCTGCCTGCTGTGGCTCTCCCTGGTCCAGAGCAACGGCACGAACCGCACCACCATTTTCAACCTGGCGGTGGTAGGAGCGACCAGCCGCACCGGGACCGGCCAAGTGACCTGCTACAACGCATCCCTCGCAGGCGCCAACTTCACTCCGGTCGAGAACGACTACCTGTGCCTGGAGGTAGGGCTGACCCTGACCAACGACAGCGGGGGAGACGTGACCCCGACGGCATCGGAGTATAGCCAAGGGCTCACAGACATCAGCTCGGACAATGCGGCGGCCTCCGATGCGCAGGCCAGGATCGTGTCTCCAGCGGGCCTCTACGTGAAGGAAGAGTTCGGGCTGCTGCTCGGTTCTCCGGTGCCTCCCGAGTCCACGCTGCGCGACACCTCCACGCGGGTCGGGCTCCTCGCGCCACAAGCAGCCGGAGGCGTGCCCGTAGGTCGATTGAGCGGTCTTCACGAGGGACACCAAAAGCCGGGCGGTAACTGATGAGCCTGCGGAAGGACACACAGGAACGGGTCCTCATCGTCCTCCAGGACCCGACGACCGGAGACCGCGTGGCGGGGGTCGTGGCTGCGGACCATGCGAGCACGCGCCTCCAGTTCGTCAAGGGCGACGGCAGCACCGTCCTTGTCACGCTTGTCGATAACACGAACTGGTTTGAGATCGACGCCACGAACAGCCCCGGCTGCTATCACTTCGTGCTCCTCAATACCCAGACGAATGTTCTTGGCCAGCTCGGGTGGACCTGCATGCCGGCGGCCAGCAAGTTCAAGACCATGAGCGGCTCCGATACGGTCACCTCGGAGTTGGCGGACATCGCAGCGGTCTTCGCCCGCCTTGGGGCTCCTGCCGGCGCCTCGATGAGCGCGGACATCGCGTCGGCCTATGCGCGGCTGGGAGCTCCGGCGGGGGCCAGCATGTCCGCGGACATCGCCGCCGTGAAGACGGACACCGCTGCGGTCAAGACCAAGACGGACAACCTGCCAGCGTCTCCAGCCAACGAGGCGACCTCTACCGCGATCAAGGCCAAGACCGACGCCCTGCCTCCAGATCCGGCGGATGCCAGCGATGTGGCGGCCGGCGTCAGCGCCGCCGTCGTGGCCATCAAGGGCGCGGACAACCGCGACCTTTCCCAACTCGCCGGCGGAACCTGGGCCGGGCAGACGCTCAAGGCGATCGGGGACAAGACGGTGAACTTGCCTGGAGACCCCGCGGATGCCTCGGACGTGACGGCTCAGATCGGCACCCTGACGCTGAACGTCCAGCAGAACAATTCACCCTGGCCGGGATGGTAGGAGACCATGGCTGCCACGCTTCCTCGTGTGCTCATCGGGCTCGGCAAGGACCTCGCGGATGGAGCGCTCGCGACCGTTGATGGACTCACCTCCTTCAAGATGCGCCGCGTGGACCTCGACTATCCAAACCAGGACGGGATGGCCTTTGTCCAGAAGATGCGGCAGGTCGTCCTCACCTACGTGCCGCCGGGCGCGCCTCCGGACGCGGTCATCGACTTCTACAACCGCCTCACGGAGTGGGTGACGCTGAAAGTCACCTACACCGCCGAAGGCGGCGCCAAGGTGCGGAAGTACAACCTGATGATCCAGGACGTGGTCCAGATCCAGGACGGCGCGGACGTGGACACCTACCAGGTGCTCCTCGTCATGGACAGGGAGGAGCTCGCCGCGGCCATCGACGGCGACATCTAACCCATGGCTGTCACGCTCACACGTTTCAAGATCGCGGAAGGCAAGGACCAGGTGGCATCGCTTGCCACCGTGGCCGGCCTGACCACGGCGGAGATGCGGCGTGTCGACTACGAGTACACGATCGCAGAGGGGGACACCGCGAATGTGGCCCGCATCCAGCGCGAGATCACGCTGGAGTACTCGCCGCCCGGAGCGCCCCCGAACAGCGCCACCATCGACTTCTACGACTGGGGCCAGAAGGGGGCCGCGGTCGAGACCACCTACAACATGATCGTCCTCGATATCCGCCTAATCATGGAGCTCGCGGACAAGGACCGCTACAAGATCACGCTGGGGATGACAAACGAGGAGCTCGCCAAGCACCGCTCGGCGGCCACCTAAGCCATGGCCTCCCTCACACAGGCGGCGCTCATCAAGAAGCTCCGGGCCACCCGTCCGGGCTACGAGCAAGAGGGCATCCTGCACGAATTCCTGCGCGACAGCTACACCGGCGGTGGAGGCTTTCGAAACGGCCAGGTGCCGATGCCGGAGGTCACCTTCTGGGGGCGCACGAGCTACGAGCGGGGGGGCACAACCTGGCTCAACAGCTACTACCAGGGCCGCCAGCTGTTCAACGACCGGAGCAAGAATACAGGGGGGCCGGCGCGCAAGACCTGGAGCTACCTCGAACCGTTCCCCGGCGAGGACACATTCGCCTATCTCGACCGCGTGAACTGCTCCACGTACACAAACCCCATCGAGCCCATCGTCCATGTGACGAACGCCTTTTTGCACGCGGACGATGCGCAGCGCGATGAACTTCCCCCGCCGCTTAGCGCGTGGATCCCGAACGCGAATGGCGAGCGCCAGCACATCCGCGAGATCGGCAAGAACATGACGTTCCGCTGCCAGCTCGTGGGCTGGGGTACGACCGTCGCCGATCTTCCGCAGGCGCCGGCCCGCGCCAACTTCGCCGAGAGCCTCGCAGCGGGCCATGCGCCGTACCTCACCAATTTCTGGCCGCAGGAGATCCTCGACTGGGACCTGAACGAGAAGGGCGAGCTCATCGGCCTCAAGATCTCGACGCATCACGAGATGCCGCGGGAGAGCATGCTCAGCCCCAAGCGGTATTCCGAGCACATTACGCTGTGGTACCCGGACCACTGGGAGCGGTATGTCATCGAGGAGGAAGGCCCGGAGTCCAGCGGCTCGGTCCGTCCCAAGGTCCTCGACAAGCTCGAAGGGCCGAACCCCTTTGGCAGGGTGCCTGCGGTCTTCTGTCGCTGGGATGAGCCGATCAGCGGCCCGGTCTTCACCGGCATGCCCCAGGTCTTAACGCTCGCGCAGATCGCAAGGAAGTTGTTCAACCAGAACTCCGAGCTCGACTACATGATGCGCTCCCAGGTGTTCGGCCAGCTCGTGGGGCCGCAGCGCAACCAGGGCGTCAGCAAGCCCACCGAGAACGTGGGCTGGGGGAACTTCCTCGAGGAGCCCGAGGGCGCCAAGGGCATCTGGCGCTACATCCAGCCCTCCGGCGAGAGCGCCGCCACCTACGAGAAGGCGCTGGAACGCGGCAAGCGGGACGTGTACCGCATCGCGCTCATCGACCCCGGCGAGGGGCGCGCCGCCGAGACCGCCGAGAGCCGCCGGCTCCGCTTCCAGCAGACCGAGTCCATGCTCGGCACGATGGCGGGCAACCTCGAGCGCTGGGAAGCGGAGATCTACCGCCTGGTCGCTCCGGTCCTGCGCGTCAGCGAGAGTGACTTGGAAAAGATCGCTGTGCGGAGGAAGCGCAGCTACGCGATCCAGGTGCTGTCCGAGCAGCTCGAAAGCACGATGGAGGCGCTGGATCTCCCCATCGGCCCGGTGGCCAAGACCGCGCTCGTCAGGCGGGCGCTCCGGACCCTGCTTCCGGACACCGCCGAGAAGGAGTTCGTGACGATCGATGCGGAGGTGGAGACCCTGGTCAAGGAGCTGGAGGATGTGCGCAAGGCATCCGCCAAGCTCCTCGCCGAGAATGGCACTCCTCCCGGGGCACCTTTTGAACAGCCTCCGCCTGGCGGAGACGGCAAGGCGCAAGCGACGCCGCAGACGCGCGGCAAAGCGAAGTCCTAGAAGAAAACACCCTCTTCGATGCGCGGAAAGGCGCAGGCAGAAGGAGCGACACCATGATCAGCCAGACCAGCTACCAGGCGGCCCAGGACAAGGTCCTCCAGGCCAAGAACCCGATCGAGGGCCTCCACATGAGGTACCCCTTCGACGCGGGCCTGCAGCTCGCCGTGCCGGAGTATCTCCCGGGCACCTGCACCAGCACCGAGATCCTCGGGGCGCTCGTGTACATCTCCGGCGCCACGCAAGGGGCGAACGACCCGCAGGGCAATCCAACCTACGCGCCGATCTTCTCCCTCTGCGACCCGACCAAGGCGGACAAGGCGATCCCGTGGGGATCGGTCGAGTACAAGACCGGGGACACCCTCTGCCTGGTCCGGTCGCTCAAGGGTGACATGGGCTACTCGGGGATCGTGGCCGGCAAGCGGTACGTGGTCGGCACCGACGGTCTGCCCGCCAAGGTCGGGGACTCAAACTATCCCGCCACGGTCGCCAAGCCCTACGCCATCGGCGTCGGCCTCTGGACCGGCCGCCTGCTCTTCGCGCCAGATTCGGCCGGATCCGGCTACGGCGTCTCGAACCGCATCACCGCCGCCTCCGCCGCGATCGTCGCCGACGCGGAGACCAACTTCGACAAGACCCTGACGACGCCGGCCAGCGCGATCACGATCCTACCCCAGCAGCTCATCATCGAAGGCCAGGTGCGCGTCACCGCGGCGGACACCCACACGGGCATCCTCAAGGTGTACCTGGGGGCGCTCGTGCTCTTCACCTCCGCCGCCCTGGATCCGGTCAACGCCGGCGATGTGATGAGCTTCCGCGTCGTCGCCGAG
>Ga0247727_10020317_pt1 | contig 10171 bp, 6 predicted proteins | sample WisWelCaveWW1625_FD_202498 | JGI IMG/M metagenome (GOLD analysis project Ga0247727, IMG submission 202498) | Biofilm microbial communities from Wishing Well Cave, Virginia, United States - WW16-25 | ecosystem: Environmental > Aquatic > Deep subsurface > Groundwater > Cave microbial mat | place... | reverse complement strand
TACAACTTCAATCCGCCGACGAACACGGTTGACTTCCGCAACCCGAACGCCTTCGGCAAGCTCACGGCGGATCAGCGCACCGCCTCGCTCGGCGGCCAGGCGCTGATGAACTTTACGGTGCAGTTGACGTTCTGAGGGCCGCCGCGCGGCGGGCTCGATCGGATATTACCGGTATCGCCAGTTTCGCCTGGAGCCGGACTATAACGAAAACTGGGGCCAGCAGCTCGGCATTCCCAATGTCTCCCCGCTGCTGATGCCGCAGCTCGGAGCGGGCGACTGCTACGGCGCCGACACGCTCTACGGCCTGACCGGCGGCAGCCAGTTCCGGCAAGTCAACGAGACCCTCTCCTTCCGCAACGACCTGTCCAAGAGCCACGGAAGGCACGCCTTCAAGATGGGCTACGAAGTGCTGCGGTGGCGGCTGAACAGGTACGACCTGGGCACGCCGAGCGGCGTGTTTTCGTTCACCGGCATGACCGCGGGACTGCAAGCCGACGGACTGGGCGCGACCGTGCCGAACACGGGAAACACGTTCGCCGGGTTCCTGTTCGGTTCGGTGCGCCAGGCGACTTTCTCCATCGAGCTGGTATCCTGGCTGCCGCGGTCCTCGATGCACAGCTTCTACTTCCAGGACGACTATAAGGTTACGCCGACCCTCACGGCCAACCTTGGCCTCCGCTACTCGAATGAGAGCCCCTTCAACACCAAGTACTCGCAGATGAGCAATTTTGACCCGCTCGGCATCGCTGACGTGCGAGCCGGGCGATCCGCGCCCCATCTACCAGGTCAGCCGGGGTCCCGACCCGGTAACCTACGTCGTCCGGCCCAACGGCACGGCGGGTTCAGCGGCGCCAACTTCGGCAGCCGCGGCTCGGAGTGGTGGGATCCCAATCTCCACAGCCCCTACGTGATGAACTGGCACCTGAGCACGCAGTATGAGCTGACCTCGAATTACCTGCTGGAGGTGAGCTACCAGGCCTCGGCGGGCGTGGGATTGAAAGAGCGCTGGGAGATCAACACCTTCCCGATCGACTTCGCAGCCAACGACCCTGCGCTCCGCTCGCGGGTCTTCGCCGCCGCGCAGAACTTCCGGCCGTTCCCGCACTTCGGCAGCGTGCGCATGCGCTCCTACTTCGGCCACTCCAAGTTCCACTCCCGAACCATCAAGCTGGAGAAGCGCTTTTCGCGCTCCTTCTTCTTCACGACGTTCTACACTCTCTCGAAGGGGCTCGACAGCCAGGACAACGACAACGACGGCTCGGGCGTCGCGCCGATCCAGAACCGGGGACTGGAAAAAGGGCGCGCCGGCTTCGACCGCAACCATCGCTACATCGGCACCATCACCTGGGAGCTGCCTTTCGGCTTCGCCGGCAGCCCCTTCAACTACTATGATGGCTTTGCGGGCAACCGGCGTCCCAACCTGGTGAGCCGGCCGGTGCTGCGCGACGGCTGGCGCGAAATGGGCGGCGACCGCTTCAACAAAGAGAACATCAATCCCATCATCGACATCAACCACTTCGCGTATCCGGCGGCGTTCAGCGTGGGCAACGCGGGCCGGGGCATCACCACCGGGACGCGGCTGCTGTGGTCGCAGGTTTCGGCGTCGAAGAACATCCCCATCGGCGAGCGCCGGAATTTCCAGATCCGCTGGGATTTCCAGAACGCCCTGAAGAACTACAACTTCAACACGCCGGACACCACGGTGAACTTCGCCCGCCCGCGTGAGTTCGGCAAAGTGACCAGCGATCCGCGGACGGCGTCGCTGGGCGGCCAGCCGCTGATGAACCTGACGTTGCAGTTGAGCTGGTAGGCAACACTCACACAGCATGCCCGCTTCCGCAAGACCGGGGGCGGGCATTTGTGTTTTGGGCCGATGCCTCCGAACACACCCGGGGCTTTCGGTGTGCCACGGCGCCCGGTTCTCGGGCCAGCCCCCCAACTGCAAATGGTAGTATATGAAGGACATCCTTGATCTCTCGAAGTACGGACGAGGAGTATGAAAGGCTAAGTAGACCAGCAATGCTGCAGAAGGTTACCCTCCACAACATCCTCTCTTTTAAGGAACTCACCGTAGAGTTGCGCAATCTGAATGTTCTTGTCGGACCAAACGCTTCGGGAAAGTCCAACTTCATCGAAGTACTGGGGCTGTTGCAGGCTGCACCTCGAGACCTGCCAGGGGCAATCCAGAAGGGCGGCGGAATTGCCGAGTGGAAATGGAAAGGCAAACCAGACGGCGAACTTCTCCTTCAAGTGACCGTTCCCCACGGCCTACGTTTCCTGGCATACAAGCTGGAGCTGCACGCGAACCCCTCGGGCCCGCCGTTCAGCTCGGAATCTTTGACGACCCAAACCCCGTTTCCCGGCCATTCGTCGCCCTACATTTATTTCGATAAGGACAAAGACCTGGCCACGGTGAACACGTTCGTGGGCGAACAACGGCCCAAGCGCAGCTTAAAGCGTGAGGACACGGATGCCCATCAATCCCTCCTGGCTCAGATCAAAGACCCGGTCCAATATCCCGAGATCGCTCAAGTGGCCAAATTGTTCGACCGCATCCGGCTATACCGCGATTGGAACATGGGGCGCTCCGCCCAACCACGCCAGCCCCAGCCAGCCGACATGCCGAACGACTTCCTCCGGGAAGACGCGGCCAACCTCGGGCTGGTTTTGAATCGCATGGAAAGAGATGGCAGCCTCGCCAAAGTGGAAAAGTATCTGTCGCGGTTTCTGCGGGACTATAAGCGGCTGAGTATTCAAGTGCAGCTTGGCACCGGCCAGCTCTTCCTGGGCGAGCGTGATCTCGCTTCGTTGATTCCAGCCACCAGGCTCTCCGACGGTACGCTGCGTTTCTTAGGCCTGATGGCTGTACTCTGTCACGCCGAGCTTCCACCGCTCATTTGTATCGAGGAGCCCGAGTTGGGACTGCATCCGGACGCCGTTCGCATCGCGGCCGAGGCACTCCGCGAAGCTGCACAGAAAACGCAGGTGGTGATCACGACCCACTCCGATGCCCTTGTCGACGAACTGTCAGATGAGCCAGAGAGCATTATCGTGTGCGAGCGCAACGCCGACGGATCCAGCCGTTTTCGCCGGCTTGTACAGTCCCAACTGGAGGTTTGGCTGGATGAGTATCGGCTCGGCGAGCTTTGGCGCAGAGGAGAACTCGGCGGAACCCTTTGATGAGCGAAATCCGGGTGTACTTCGAGGGAGACCCAAGGTTGCGACTGGGATTCAAGGACTTCTTCGCCGAACTGGTGGAGGTCGCGCGGCAGCGAGGTGCAAGTCTACAGCTCATCGCGGGGAAGGGGGATGCGGTTCGGACTTTCATGAAGGGACTCCGCGCAAATCCCCACTCCCACAATGTGCTCCTTGTTGATTGCGAAGGACCTGCTGGTCAGTGCTCCATGGAAGACCTTCGTAAACGCAGCGACTGGTCGCCGCCCCAGGGCATCCAGGTTGGCGAGAATCGGGTTTTCTGGATGGTTCAGATCATGGAATCCTGGCTTCTGGCAGACAAGGGGGCTTTGGCCGAATATTACGATCCTGGGTTCACGGACGGCGCGCTTCCAGCCAATCCTCGCATTGAAAACATCCCCAAGAACGATGTCTTGAACGGACTAAAGGAAGCGACGAAGCTGACGAAGAAAGGTTCTTATAAGAAGGGACTCCACGCTTCACCCCTGTTGTCGAGAATTAGCCCGGAGCGGGTCAAGCAAGCCTGCCCGAATTGCCTGCGCCTGTTCGATGAACTTCGCCAATACCTCACAGGATAATCTCTCTGATCAGGCTGGCAAACGCAAGCTCCGGGGATCCTCTTCCGGATGGCGTTCACCGTGTCCACCCCGAGTGTCCCTGGAACGCCCGCCGGTCCCCGCACGGTGTCGCTAGGCGGCCAGCCGCTGATGCAGCTTACCCTGCGGTTGCGCTGGTAGGCAACAAGCAACCCGCCTGCCCGCCCGGAACTCTCCCCGACTTCCGCCCGCCTGGACCTGGTGATACAATGCTGTCAATGGGCGTCACTGTCAAGAAGCTCACCTGGGATGACATCAAGGATTGGCCCGAGTACCACGGCCGGACCGAGATCGTGGACGGAGAATTGGCCATGTCCCTCTGTACCCACGCGCCGCCACCAGAAAGTCACCTACCGGTTAGGCCGCGACATCGGACCCTTCGTCGAATCGCGCGCCCTGGGTGATTTCTACGACTGCCCCATCCATGTCATCCTGGACGAGCACGTCCACTACGAACCCGACCTGTGCTTCATCGCCCGAGGCCGGGATACCGATCCGGATTCATCTGTCTTCCGGGGCGCCCCGGATCTGATCATCGAGATCCTTTCGCCATCCAACCGCCAGCACCATACCGAAACCAAGTTCCGGCACTACGAGCAGTACGGCGTGCGCGAGTACTGGCTGGTTGATCCGGACGAGGAATCGATCCAGGTCTGGCGCCTGGTGGATGGCAAGTACACGCTGCTCGGCGAATTTGGCCGGGGCCTGACGGTGGCGACCCGCGTGCTGGAAGGTCTCAGCCTCGACCCCGCGCAGGTGGCCTAAGGGAGTTCCGCCTCTACACCCGCTCCAGCTTCAACAGGCGCTTTGCGTTTTTCCAGTAGATCTGCTCCCGTTCTTCGGCCGTGATTTCGAGCTTGTCGATCACATCCACGGTCTCGCGGATGTAGAGACCCGGTTCGGGCTCAAACGGGGTGTCGGAGGCGAACAACACGCGGTCGACGCCGAAGAAGGCCAGCCCGCACCGGGTTGCTGCGGACGATCCGAACAGCGCCGTGTCGGCGTAGAACCGCTTGAAGTAGTCGAGAGGGCGCAGCTTCATTGTCCGGCGAAGCGCGCCGTAATCCTCCTCTGTCGTGCGCAGGCCCAACTGATCCCAGCCGTGGCCGACGCGGCCTTCGAAGTAGGGAATCATGGCCCCCATGTGGTGCGTGATGATTTTGAGGCCGGGCAGGCGGTCAAACAGGCCGGCGAAGACCAGGCGGGCCATGGCGGCGCTGGTCTCGTAAGGCCAGCCGAAGGTCCACCAGATTTCGTAGCGCGAGCGGTCTTCGGTGCGGTAGTCCGGGAACCCGGCGCCGCGGGCCGGATGGAGCCAGAGCGGCAAGTCGTAGCCGGTCATCGCCTCAAACACAAACCGGAACTCCTCTCGATCGAGCGGGAGTCCGGCGACGTTGGAAAAGATTTGCAGGCCGCGAGCTCCCAAGTCTCGCATCACGCGGTGCAGCTCTCGCTCCGCCTCCGCCGGATGATTCATGGGGAGAGAAGCCGCGAAACCGGCGAACCGGTCCGGATGACGGCTCACCAGTTCTGCCATTTCGTCGTTGGCGATGCGGGCGAGCTCCACGGTGGCCTCGGGTCCGGCAAACGACTCGATGGGGGGGGAGGCCATGGAAACCACCTGCCGGTAGTCTCCGAACCGGTCCATGATCCGGAACCGAAGATCCAGATCGAACAGCATCGGGCAATTGCGCACCCGCTTGCCCATGTCTTGGAGGTTCGGCGCCACCTGGAGAAACCGGTGGAAGGCGCGGCGCGGAAAGACGTGGCAGAAGATGTCGATTTTCATCGGAATCGGAGCCGCCAGTATACTCTCATCCTGGAGCGGGTGGCTGGTTCCTCGCTTTGCTATACTCTCGGGCAGCCCCAACGGGAGGTCTTGTGATGAGGATGCTCAGTCTCCGTGTTCGGTTCCTGGCCGTTGCCGCGCTGGTTGGCGCGACGGCTTGCCTGGCGCAATACACCACCCAGCAGATTTCCGGTTTCGTTCGCGACCCCACTTCGGCGATCGTGGTGAGCGCGCGCGTGGCGGCGCGTCACGTGGAGACCGGTCTGGTCCGCAACGCCGTCACCAACGAAGGCGGCTACTACGTTATCTCGAATATCCCCATCGGCGAGTATGAGATCACGGCCGAAGCGCAGGGATTCAAGCGCTTCCAGAAGACGGGCGTTGTGGTCACGGTGAACTCGAAACCCACCGTGGACATCGCTCTCGAAGTCGGCCAGGTGACCGAGTCGGTCACCGTCACCGCCGACGCGGCCATGGTCGAGTCGAGCACCGGCGAGGTGGGCCGGCTGGTGACCGGCGAACAGGCCACCAAGCTCCAGCTCAACGGGCGCAACTTCGCCCAGCTTCTGATGCTGCTGCCGGGCGTTTCGACCACCAACCGCTCCAGCTTCGACCTGTTCGGCGGCTTCGGATCGAACATGAGCGCGCAGTCGGTCAACGGCGGCCGGACCTACACGTTTTCGTGGAACATCGACGGCGCCGACAACAAAGACAACGGCGGCGGAGGGAACAATTTCGTCAACATCAACCCGGACGCGATCGCCGAGTTCAAGGTGCTGACGACCAACTACAGCGCCGAATACGGCCAGAACTCCGGGGCGGTGATCAATCTGGCCTTGAAGAGCGGCACCAGGGACTTCCACGGCACGCTGTATGAGTACGTGCGCAACGACGCCTTCGACGCCCGCGCCTACAACGCGCTGACCAAGCAGAAGCTGCGCTTCAACAATTTTGGCTGGAACCTGGGCGGCCCCATCCTGCTGCCCGGCGGCCTCAACAAGGACCGCAGCAAGCTTTTCTTTTTCACCGGTATGGAATTCAAGCGCCTGCGCCGGGGCAATGTGCAGCTCTGGAACGTACCGCTGCCCGCGCAGCGTGACGGCAACTTTTCAGCCCTGCCGGCGAGCCAGCAGCCGCGGGACCCGTTGAACAACAACCAGCCGTTCCCGGGCGGGGTGGTCCCCTCCAGCCGTTTCTCCCCCAACGCCAAGCGGCTGGTGGATCTCTACCCGCGGCCCAACTTCGCCGGGGCGGGCGGCAACTTCAACTTCTTCACCCCAGACCCGCTCAGCTCCAATCAGTACATCCTGAAGGGCGATTACCACTGGAGCGAGAAGCACCAGATCGCCCTGCACTGGCTCCGCGACTACTACACCTCCGTTCAGCAGACCACCAACACGGCTCTGTATGACCGCGACATTCCCGGCAGCAACATGAGCGCCAAGTGGACCTGGGTGAAGAGCCCGACCTTGGTGAACACCTTCCAGTTCACCTTCACCGGCAATGTCATCCTGCAGGGCAAGTTCCGGCCCAATCCGATCCTCATCCGCGATTACTCACGGCAGGCCAACGGCATCAACTATCCGATGATCTACGGCAACGAGCCGTCGATCCCCTCGATCGGCATCTCCGGGCTGACCGGGTTGAGCACCACGCCGCGCCAGTGGAACAACTTCAACCGCCTGTTCCAGGGCAAGTACGATCTGAGCAAGGTGCGCGGCAACCACAACTTCAAGGCCGGCGCGCTCCTCATGCGAAGCCGCAAAAACCAGGACAACCAGCCGGCCATCAACGGCAGCTTCAATTTCTCGCCCGGCCATCCGTTGCACTCCGGCAACCCGCTGGCCGACGCGCTGCTCGGCAACTTCAACACGTATACGGAAGCCTCCGCCGGCCGCGAGGGCTGGTTCCGCTTCTCGCAGGCGGAGTTCTTCGTCGGGGATAACTGGAAGGTGAACGAGCGGCTGACGCTCGACCTGGGCGCGCGCTACATGATCCTGCAGCCGCAGTACGCCGTGCTGCAAAACGCCGTCGTCTTCGCGCCGCGCTTCTTCGATCCGTCCAAGGTTCCGGTGGTCGCGCGCTCCGACGGGCAGATTACGCCGGGAACCGGCGACCTGGTCAACGGCCTGGCGGCCGGGGGCACGGGGTTGCCCGACTTCGCCCGCAGCCGGATTCCCAACGCCGACGACCCGAATGTGAAGCGGATCTTCCGCGGGCTTCCCAGAGAGATATCCCCGTACGAATTCGGCGCCCTCGGGCCGCGGCTCGGCTTCGCTTATGACCTGACCGGACGGCAGCGAACTGTGCTGCGCGGGGGCTACGGGATGTTTTTCGAGCGGGTCCAGGGCAACTTCGTCTTCAGCCGCGTCAACAACCCGCCCTTCATCCAGGAATCGGCGATATTCAGCGCCAATGCCGAGCGCCCGGCCGGGGGCGCGCAGCGCCTCTTCCCCTCCAACATCGGCTCCTACGACATCGACCTGAAGGTGCCGACCGTCCAGAACTGGAGCTTGGGCGTGCAGCACAAGGTGTGGGCCGACGCGCTGCTCGACGTCGCCTACGTCGGATCGGGCGGCTGGAATCAGTATCGCGGCATCAACCTGAACCAGCTTCCTGCCGGCACGCTCCAGCGCAACCCGGGCGTAAACGTTCAGGCGCTGCGCCCCTACCTCGGCTACGCCAGCATCACGCAGCTAATCACCGGGTCAAACTTCAACTACCATTCGATGCAGGTGCAATTCAAAAAGCAGATGCGCCAGGGCGGCGTGGTCAACTTCGCCTACACCTGGTCCCGCACGATGACCGATGCCAGCGGCTACGCAGACCAGCCGCGGGACAGTTACAATTTCAAGGAAGAATATTCGGCGGCCGACTACGACCGCCGGCATATCTTCGTGGCCAGCTACATCTACCCGCTCCCCTTCTGGCAGCGCCCGGACGCCTGGTATAAACAAGCTTTTGGCGGCTGGCAGCTTTCCGGCGTGACCGCCCTGCAAACCGGCCGGCCCCTGAACCTCGGCATCCAGGGCGACGTTGCCGGCATCGGCCAGGCCGGGCAGCGTCCCAACCTGATCGGCGACTGGACTATCGACTCAGGCACGGCGCGGCGCTGGTTCAACCCGGCCGCCTTCGGCAATCCCCCTGCAGGCACATTCGGCAACCTCGGGCGCAACGCGCTAACGGGTCCGGGCGCCAATAATTGGGACGTCTCGCTGCAGAAGCTGTTCCGGTTCAACGAGCAGACAAACCTCGAGTTTCGCGCCGAGATTTACAACGCCCCGCACCATTTCTCCTATTTCGGCGTAGCCACCACGGTGGGGGCGACGAACTTCGGCCAGGTGACCAGCGCCACCGACCCGCGGATCTTCCAGTTGGGTTTGCGGCTGGCGTTCTGAGACATTCGGGGCGGGAAGGAGCCGATATTGTGGCGCACGCTTTAGCGTGCCGCTGCGGGCTTCAGCCCGCAGCCCCGTTCGGGATCGCCTTTCCAGGCGCTCGGCCACCAATCCGGCCTTCACAGGGTTGTTCTCGATGCAGGCCACGATGCGTTCCATTTCCCGTTGCTGCTTGACCACATGGTCGTAGGATTCCCGCTGCCAGAATGGTTGGCTTCGCGAGCTGTAACTCCTTTCCGCCATTGCAGCACCCCGCTGGCCGGACGTGTGGGCCGCAACAGCACCTGGACATGATTCGCCATGACGACAAACGCCCACAGGTCGTAGTAGAGGTATCCAGATACCGGTTCATCCAGACAAAGGCCTTCCCGGTAGGCTTCCGTGCAGGCGCCATAGGCATGGGGCGATCTTCGGCGCACCGCTGCGATCAGAGTACCGGGTGTGGGCTGAAGCCCACACCTGCACGCTCAAGCGTGCGCCACGGGCAGGCCCCAAATGTACAAACTCCAGAGCCGGGCTTCAGCCCGGCCCCGGGCCGAGGAAACACGTTTACCACTGCAGCCGGAGCGCCATCTGGATGATGCGGGGGAGGTTCGACTGGCTGGTGATTAATCCGAAAGCGGTCGAGGTCGGCGACAGGTTCGGGCCGCCAAACGTTGGGTGGTTAAAGGCGTTGAAAAACTCGCACCGGTACTGGAGGTTGACCTTCTCGGTGAGCGATGTGTTTTTGATGATCGAGGCGTCGAAGTTGCTCGGACCGTCGGCGCGCAGGTCGTTGAAGCGGCTCGGGAACGAGCGGACGTTCCAGTCAAGCTGCGCCGCCGAGCGCATATCGAAGCGCGTTTTGTCGAAGGCGCCGTCCACGCGGGCCTGCTGCAGGCTCAGCTCCCCGCCTTGGTAAATCACGTTGCCCCAGCCGAGTGCGCCGCCAAATGGCTGATAGGTGTAGATGCCGTTGATATTCCAGCCCCCCAGGAGGCGCCCGAACACCGGGCCCGCACTCGAGCCCCACCGCTTGCCCCGGCCAAACGGCAGATCCCAGCTTGCGCTGTAAACCAGCCGCTGCGGCCGGTCCTCCCCGGCCGGTCGCTTCTCCAGAAATTCGTTGAAGTCATTCAACCGGCTTCGCTTCTCGGTGAGCTTCGACCACTGGTAGTTGGCTACAAACGACAGGCCGCGCGAGAATCGTTTCT
>Ga0247727_10020316_pt1 | contig 10171 bp, 11 predicted proteins | sample WisWelCaveWW1625_FD_202498 | JGI IMG/M metagenome (GOLD analysis project Ga0247727, IMG submission 202498) | Biofilm microbial communities from Wishing Well Cave, Virginia, United States - WW16-25 | ecosystem: Environmental > Aquatic > Deep subsurface > Groundwater > Cave microbial mat | place... | reverse complement strand
GAGCGGTGGCGACCCGCTGACCCGAAAGTTGCTCGGTCTTTTCGATGGGAGAGTCGTCGGGGACGGCGGCGGCCAGCCGGCAGTATCCGTATCCCAACTCAGCTATCACTTCCGGGGCGCCGCTCTTTGATTGGGGACCAGCGTTGAACTCGGCCAGCAGATCTTGGCCGGTGACACCCAGGTCGGCCACCCCGTCCGACACCATCTCGGGTATGTCCTCGGTGCGAACAAACAACAGGTCGAGGTCGGCGTTCTCAACTCGTACCGACAGCGCGCGGTCGGTGATCTCGAATGCCAGACCGGCGTCGGCCAGAAGCTGCACGGTCGGATCCTTGAGACGGCCCTTATTCGGCACGGCCATCGTCAGCTGGCCGGGCATCAGCGCCTCCGACGGGCTAGCCGGTCGAGCACCATGCGGTAGCCGCCTGTGCCGTGTTGTAACCAGTGGTTGATACGTGTGACGGTGGCAGTCGATGCGCCGGTTTCTTCAGCGATCTCTCGATAGGGCACCCCGGTGTCGAGCATCTGAACGATGGCCCAACGATGCGACATTTCCTCCAACTCCCGCAGGGTGCACAAATCGCGGAAGAAACCGGCCGCCTCATCGCGAGTACGGAGAGCCAAAACGGCTTGGAAAAGAGCGTCGGTCGACGAATCCTGCCATTCAGTAGTAACCGTCATCCGCACAATCCTTTGTAATGTTGTGTTAGCATGTTAACACACAAAGGGCGGTTGGGTAGTGCAGATAATTCCGGCAATTGACATCCTGGGCGGCCGGGTGGTCCGGCTTTATCGGGGTGTGTTTGCTTCGGCACAGACGTACTCGGATCGGCCGCTGGAGGTGGCCGGCCGCTTTCTCGAGGAGGGGGCGGCCCTGGTGCATGTCGTCGACCTGACGGGTGCTCAGGAAGGCGTACTCGACCTGACCCTTTGGGAGACGTTCGGTTCCGCCGGAATTCCTTTTCAGGCCGGTGGGGGTATCCGCCGCGCTGCCCAGGCCGCCGCCGTCTTGGCCTGTGGAGCGAGCCGTGTGGTGTTGGGGACCGCTGCCCTGTTTGCTCCCGAGGAGCTGGCCGAATTCGAAGACATCTCCCATGTGGTGGCTGCCCTCGACGTGTCACAGGGCCGGGCCTTTGGGGACGGTTGGCTTGGGGCTGGTAAACCTCTTGGTCCGGCGATGAACGACCTGGCGGCGGTGGGAGTGCGCCGTCTGCTGGTGACGTCGATCTCCCAAGATGGAACGTTGACCGGACCAGATTTCGGTCTGCTGGCCAGCGTGTCCGGGTCACCTCACGGGTTTGCAACGATCGCCTCTGGTGGTGTTGGGTCGCTGGCCGACTTGGCCAGGCTGGAAGGACTGGGTCTAGAGGCGGCGGTGGTGGGACGAGCCCTTTATGAGGGACGGTTCACACTAGGTGAAGCCTTGACAGCCGTCTCTTAGCCCGGAGCACCGACTCGTTGCTTCCAATTGGCGAGGGCTTGTTCGATATGAGCGAGGTTGACCTGGCGGGCCTTGCCGTCTCCGCGGAGGGCAACCAGGGCAGCCTCCCTCAACAGGCCGGACAGGTCGGCGAACGAGAGACCCTCGGTCAATTCGGCCAGTTTGGTCAGGTCCACGTCGCCGGCGAAGGGCACGTCCGAGATCTTGAGAAGGGCCAGTCGAGCCTCGGTGTTGGGGAGACCCAATTCGATTTGGGTCTCGAAGCGACCCGCCCGCAGCAAGGCCGGGTCGATGAGGTCTTTTCGGTTGGTGGCGCCGATCACCGCCACCTCTCCACGAGCTGACACCCCGTCGATCTCGGTGAGCATCGCCGCTACCACTGTGTCGGTCACGTGGGTCAACGAACGTCCTCGGACCGGCGCCAGGGCGTCGATCTCATCGAAGAAGATGATCGCCGGTGCCGCCGCCTTGGCTCGGACGAAGAGGTCTCTCACCCCTCGTTCCGACTCACCGACATACATGTCGAGCAACTCGGCGCCCTTGACCGAGAAGAAGGCGGCGCCGGCCTCGTGGGCCAGAGCGCGTACGACGAACGTCTTGCCGGTGCCGGGTGGTCCATAGAGAAGGACCCCCCGGGGTGGATCGATGCCCATTGTCTCGAACCGCTCCGGTTCCTTGATTGGCCAGATGACCGCCTCGGTCAGCCTTTGTTTGACTTCCTCAAGATCGGCGACATCCCCGAAACCGAAAGAAGGAAGCTCGCCGAGGGGGACCGAACCGAGCGATGGCGTGGTGTCTTCGATCGACTCCACCAGCTCATCGGTGGTGAGCTTCTCCTCAGAGCGAGCCAACCGGGTGGTGGCGTGAATGACGGCGGCCTGAACGTCGGTCGCCGAGAAACCGGCCGAACGAGCGGCCAACCGGTCGTAATCGATCTCGTTACGGGGAACCCGATCCAAGGCAGCCTCGAAAAGAAGCCGGCGACGTTTGATGTCTGGAGGCGGAATGGCGATCGAACGAGGAACCAGGGCCACCGGCAGAGCAGCGTTGACAGCTGCTTTGCTGGCCACCCCCAGGACACAGGCGGTGCCTGGGCTCTCTACCAACTTGTCGAGGAACCAACGCAGGACGGCGGCGACTTGAGTTCTCACCGGGGCCTGGTCGTCGACACCGAGCAAGCCGTCTATCCGATCAATAAAAATGACGGCAGGCGGTACGACCGCTTTGAGCCCTTCCTCCAGTCGGTTGAGCAGTACCTCAGGGCGAAAGACGTCGTCTACCAAAACCTCGAGCACCCGAGCCCCGGCTCGGGCACCGGCTTCGGCAACCAATTCCGACTTGCCACAGCCGTTGGGACCCTCCAGCAGCACACCGGCCACCCGGGGAAGTCCCCAAGCGGCCGGCAGGTTGCGGGGCGAGGTCAGCAGCGAAATCCAACCGGTGAGTAGGTCGATCTCGGCATCGAGGCCGGCTAGCAATGCGTCTTTGGTCGTCTTCCGGGGCGTCTCTTTTACGGTCGGTGCCGCAGAGGCCGGCGGTTGGTCGTTTTCGAATCTCGTGGAGAACCTGGTCTGGGGGGCCACCAAACCTGCTCCACTCGGTTCCACCCGGCTGATCACCAACCGGACCGGTTCGCTGCCGTCCAGGTATTCACTGCCGATTACCACCAAGTCGCCTGCCGTCAGCGGCCGGCCTTGCAAAGCTCTGTGGAGGATGCGGGCTTCGAGGGGCAGAGCGTTGGCATCGATGACCACCGTGTGCGCCCAACCCAAGACGGCCCTGATGACGTCAACCGTTGCCCCCTCTTGCACTCCAGCGTTGGATGTCGAAAGCGGCCCCAGTTGCAGGGTGGTGGATTCCACCGGGCCACCGGCCACCAGGACGTGGGTATTGCCCACCTTGATCACACCACCAGACGGCAGACCCATGGCTTTGAGGAGGGTGACGTCGGCCCGTGCTATCGGGTCGGTGCCCGGTCGAACAATGAATCGCATGGAGGAATCAAGTTAACGGACAGCCTCCAGCGAGCGGATGCTCTGGTCGGATGCCGGCTTGCCGGACGGCCGATCGTTCGAGGCTTAGGCGGGAGGGCTGGTTGCGGCGGTTACGAAGGATTTGAAGTCGGGAACCTTCAACACGTCTGGGATCTCGATGTAAATCGACAGATAGTCGGCTGGTGCCACATTCTCCGACTCGACTCTGAATCCGAACAGGTGCGGGGCATAGAACCGTGCGCCTTCGGGGACGGCCGTCATTTGCACCCGCACGCCCGCTTCTTCACTGTTCGTCCGGTCCTCCAGAAATACCAATACACGACCGCATGGGACGGTTCCAGCCAGTGGCGGATGGTTCGCTCGTTACAACCGCTCGACTTTGCTCGCCGGGAGGGCCAGCGTGCCGCTCACGTCGACAAGACGAAAAGAACCCGACGTGATCCACTTCCAGATCAGTTCTGCCTCGTCGGCCGCAGCCACCGTGGGGGGAACTCGGGTGGAATTGGGTTCCGACACCGACCAGAGCGGGCGGTGCCCGTTGCCGTTCCAGGTCGCCACCAGACGACCCCCGTCGATGAGCACCGATTCGCCATTGACACCCTCCAGTTCGACCAACCCGGCTGTTGCCAGAGCAGAACAGATGCGGTGTCTCTCGAGAGCTCGGGCGAGGGCGCGGTGCCGGTCCCGCAGCCAAGCCGCCTCCTCATAACGCCCACATTCGGCGAGCTCCCTCATCTTCTCGCGGAGTGGATCGAGCAAAAGCGCCGGATCGAGTTCGACCGCCGTTTGCAGTCGTTCAATCACCTGGTCGTAGGTGGCTCGCTCCAGGTCGCCGGCACAAGGACAGAGCGCTACACCCAACTGAGCAGGCCCACAGCGGGCGGTCCGGCCACCGGCCTTGCCGGTGCACCTCCGAATGGGCAACGCATCCCAGATGGCGGTCATCGCCAGTTCGACGCTGTTCTTGGATCGGAAGGGCCCCAGACTGAGCATGCCCTCCTGCGCGGGGCTGAACGCCATAGACAGACGGGGGAAAGGCTCCCTGGTGAGTTTGAGCCAGCGAGCCCGCCGGGGTGGCAGCGAACGCCGGTTGTAGCGGGGCCGGTGGGCATGAATCAATCGCAGTTCGGTGACCTCGGCCTCAAGAACGTTCTCACAAACGTGGTAATCGATGTTGGCTAGCTCGCGCAGGAGATTGCCGATTGTCCTGCGCTCGTCGCCGTAGAAATAGGAACGCACTCGGACCCGCAGGTTGGAGGCCTTGCCGATGTAGATGACATGGCCGTCGGCGTTCTTGAACAGATAGACACCGGGGCGTCGAGGAAGGCCGTCGGCGAGACCGATCTTTCGATAGAAGGAGGACCCGCGGGCGGTGGGCAAGGCCAGCAGATCTTCGAGACCGGTTACACCTAGAGAACCCGCTCTTTCCAACAGTCCAAAAAGGACGTGGGCGGTGGCGCGGGCATCGTCGAGTGCCCGATGGATCGGCTCTACCGGCGATCGGAAATACCAGGCCAGTGTCTGAAGCCGCAAGTTGCGAACCTCGGACCTGATCAGCCGACGGGCGAGGGCTGCGGTGTCGACGAACGGGTTGTCGAGGTTGGGATATGCGAGGGTTGCGGCCGCCCTTCTCAGGAAACCGAGATCGAAACGCACGTTGTGGCCAACCACCACCGAGTCGCCCACGAATTCGAGGAAACTGGGCAAGACCGCCGCCAAGGGAGGAGCGGTGACCACCATCGACTGGGAGATACCGGTCAGCACCGTTATGAAGGCGGGAATGGCCGACCCGGGGTTCACCAAGGTGTGATACGTACCGATGAGTTCGCCACCCCGATATTTGACGGCCCCAATCTCGGTGATGGCGTCGGTGCCGGGCGATCCTCCGGTCGTCTCGAGGTCGAGAACACAGAAGGTGACGTCATAGAGCGGGGTGCCCAACTCCTCGAAGCTGCGTTGGCCGACGGCTGTCATCGCTCCAAACTAGACCGAACGTATGTTCGATGCAAAGCATTTCCACGAGGTGGGGAACTTCAGTGACGGATGAAGGCGTCGAAAGAGAAAGGCTGAACCAACAGCCAGGAAACCTCAGATCGGAGATCGAAAATGACATCGAGAATTGTTGGGGCGCTATCCGCCCTGACCCTGCTGGTGGCCGCCTGCGGTGGCGTAGTCGCACCGACCACGACCGGACCTGAGACTCCGGTGAGCGCTCCGCCCGGCACCGGGACCACGCCGGAACCGGAGCCGGTGATTCCCAAACCCGGCACGCTCAACCCTCGTCCCGTGCAGTTCGATTCGTGGGAGCAGCTCGACGACGACACCATTCGGGTCCATTACACGACCGGTGTTGAACCGTGCTACGTCCTCGATCGTGTGGAACTCGACGAGACCGCCGACAGCGTCACCATCACGCTCTTCATCGGAAGCGGCCAAGAGGGTGTGGCGTGCATCGAGATAGCGATGCTGGCTTTCACCGATGTCGACCTCGCCGAACCGCTCGGTAATCGTTCGGTGGTGGACGGGTCCATTTAGCTCGATCTGTCTCGGACGGCTTCGAACGACAAGATGGCGGTGGCAGCCGCCGCGTTGAGACTGTCGGCGCTGCCCGCCATCGGGATCCGCACCTTCTCGTCGGCGGCGGCGAGCCAATCAGCCGACAGGCCGTGCTGCTCGCCCCCGATCACAATCGCCACTTTGCCCCGGTAGGAGACCTCCCAATGAAGACGGGTTGCTGCCGGGGAGGTGGCAAGGATTCGTACGTGTTGATCGACCAGCCAGCGTCTGACCTCATGGCCGGGCGCCACCGCCAGCTTGACGGTAAAGAGGCACCCCAGGGAGGCACGAACCACCTTGGGGTGGAATAGGTCGGTGGTGGGGTCGCAAACGATCACACCGCCGACTCCGGCGGCATCGGCGGTGCGCAGCATGGTTCCCAAGTTGCCGGGTCTCTCGATCGATTCGACCACAAGGAACCAACCGTCCGCCGAAATGCCGGCGAGGCTGGTAGTGAACACCGATGCTACGGCGAGGAGACCTTCCGGCCGGTCTCGGTCGGCAACTTTGCGGAACGCCGCTTCGCCAAGCTCGACTATCCGACAACCTGCCGTTTCTGCCGCATGAACCAGGGTCTCCTCATTGGGCCCCAGAAACAGAGTTGGTGCGATGCAGAGCTTTTCGAGTTTCACCCCCGCTTCCAGTGCCCGCTTTATCTCTCTAAACCCCTCGATAAGGAACCGGCCGGTCTCACTCCGGATTCGGTGCTGACGCAACCTCACCAATTCCTTGACGAGCGGGTTTGCCGTTGATGTGATGGGCCGGCTCATTCGAGCTGTTGGTAAAGGTCGGACAAGCGTTGACGGGCGCGGTGGATCGCCACCCGGGTAGCCCCCGCCGTTTGCTGGGTGATGTCGGCAATCTGATCGTGGGAGAGTTCCTCGACCTCTCGCAACCATAAGAGCTGGCGATCCTTGGGAGATAACAACCCAAAGGCAGCAGCGATTTGTCCGTGTTCGCCGGCGGTCATCAGCACCTCGTCGGGGCGCATCGATTCGGGGGTGACCGGTTCGAAGGCAACCCGACGGCGCCTCCGCAGAAAAGCCTTGAAATGATTGCGGGCCACCGACCAGAACCACGCTTCGAAGGCGGCGGGTTGGCGAATCCGGGAGAGTCCCTCGACCACCGAGACGGCCACGTCTCCAGCCAGATCCTGAGCCTCGTGGTAAGCCAATCCCAGCCCCCGGTAGAAAGCAACGACCTTGGGATAACCCAAGGTCAGGATATCGCTCATCACCTGCCGGTCGCCGGCGGCCCCTTCCCCCACCTGTTGGGGGGTCGGTGGCCATTGGGAGGCCATCGGCCCAGGATAAGGTCTGGGACCTTGCGGCTACTTGTCTTTGTCCTTGTCGCCGTTGCCCGATGAGTTGTTATTGGAATCGCCGTCCCCGCCCGGACGGGTGTCGGCCGGTGTGTTGTCTTGATTGCCGGGGTTGTCTGGTTTGGACTGGTCGGCGATTACCTGAGCCTGATCCCGAAGCCTGTGGGCGGCTTCCTGAACGGCGTCGGAATCACCGGTATGGGCGGCCGTGACCACATCTTTCGCAAGTTCGAGCAACAGACCTGTGTCTTTCTCGTTGGAGACGACCACGGGAAGGTTGGTCTCCTCAAACACACCCGAAAGCGCCTCCCGTGCGAGCGCCAGCGCACCTTCCTGATCTCCCAGTGCGGCCAGTTCGTACGCCTCCACCAATCGCTCGGTGCGATGGTCGGCCTCCGATCCCAACCAGTCGGCGATCTCTTCGCCAGCGCGGTCGATGGAGTAGAGAAGATCACCAGGGACCGCCGAATCGGCCGTCATCACCAGGGCGGCGTTGCCGACGACCGATAGGGCAACCGCGGCTGCTACCGGTGCCAGCCTCGACCGCCAGCGGTGCGGAACCGGTTGGGTGGCCAACGCCCGCGCCGTAGCACGATGAGTTACTAGATCATCAACTTCACCAAGTGACGAGGCGTACCGCCGCAGGTTCTCAAACAGGTCCGACATTTCTCACTGGGAAAGTGTTGGCGACGGTACTGCCGTTACAGATCACCATCCATCCCGATGGACGAATTCTTCGAAGGTCTGCCGTATCCGCGAATGGGGCCGGGAGGGGTTTTCTCCCACCGGCGTACCGATGGTCACCACACCGATGGGAATCATTTCGGGGGGGAGGCCCAACAGTTCACTTAGCCCCTCGAAGGCATGGGCGCCCAGCAACCCCGCTCCCAAGCCCTCATCTACCGCCGCCAGCAGAAGGATCATCAGGGTGGCCCCGGCGTCGACGAACCAGTAGGGGATCGGCCAATCTCCTGTGTTGGAGCCGGCCTTGTCGGGTTGGCGATACCTCTCGTGGTATGCCTGCTCTGAGGTGCATACGACCACTAAAACGGGGGCGCTGGATATCCACGGCCGATGGCCCAGTTCGACGTAGCGCTGTTCGCCGGCTGCGGCGGCAACCTGGTTGATCAAGTCCGGTTCTGTGATGACCACGAGGTGCTGGCCCCCGGTCCCACCGGCCGAGGGCGCTCTCTGAGTCAATCGGAAGATGCGTTCGAGGACTTCCCCGTCGACCGGGTTCGACAGGTATCTTCGTACCATTCGTCGCCGTCGGATGACCTGCGAGAACTCCATGGTCAGACCGCTCGACGGGTTACCCGAACTACCCCGATCACGGCTCCGACCAGACCCAGCATCATGGCCACCAGCATCGTTCCCGACCGGAGGAGGAGGCTGCCCGATATGATCAACGCCAGACCCATCAGCAGCAAGATCACCAGATCGAGCCGGAGATTTCCTCTCCGACCGCGCAGCGTCGCCACCTCGACGGTGGCGAGCCAGATGAGAGCCACCGTCGCGGCCACCAACGTCACGACCTCGATCGCTCCTGCGGCGGCGAAGAACGTCAGGTAGAGGGCGGCGCTTGCTGCGATGACACCAAACAAGACATGGCGGAATCCCGCGGGCATCCGCCGATGTTCGCACAAGCAAGAACTACCCGGCGGTTAGGGATCAAAGGTCGATCACCTGGAGAACATTTGAGTACGAGTCCGTCCAAAGGGGTGCGCCGGCTCCGTCGCCCAGACTCTTGAAGAGCTCATCTCCCTCCAACTCGCTCAGCGATTCGGGATCCCTGGTTAGCAAAACCCAGCGGGAGGGGTTTTTGCCGGTGGTTCGATCGCCCACCAGATCGTCGGCTCGGAGCCCGAAGAGATCCCGTTGGGCCGCCTGCCGGGCGAGAATCGGCGCGACATCCAGGTAACGGTTGGATACGTTGTAAGCAAGCACCCCCTCCGGTGCCAGGTGCGCCAGGTAGGCGTCGAGCGCCTCCTGGGTGATCAGATGAACGGGTATCGAGTCCGAGCTGAAGGCGTCGAGGACGATGACGTCAAAGAGTTTTTGCTCACTCGCCAGCAGCAACCGTCCGTCTCCGACCTTGATGTCAATCTCGGCCGCAGTGCCGGCGAGATAGGTGAACAGATCCGCCCGGAGCGCAACGTCGGCGACCGCTTGGTCGATCTCATAGAAGGTGATGTGATCACCCGGCCGGCCATAGGAAGCAAGCGTGCCGACTCCTAGGCCGACGATGCCGATCGATTGTGGAGGTAGGTCGGAACGGGATTCCAGGAATCGTCCGATGGGCCCATCGCGATGGAAGTAGGTGATGGCAACACCGGGGTCGGCGAGCGATTCGGCCCCATGGACTGTCGTGCCGCTATGGAATAGCCGGAACCCATTCTCGGAAGTGACTCGATACACCCCAAAGAAGGTGCGGCGGGCGTCGAGCAAATCCGAGTAGTTGGCAGCCATTCCCAGCACGATCGCCCCCGCCAGCACGACGGCGTAGTTGCGAACGTTGCTGAAGGCGACATATGCAATCCCGGACGCCACGATCACTGCCAGTGCTGCCCATTGCGGTCGGGGTTCACCGGCGACGTCGAGCAGGTACCAGCCAGTTATCAATAGCCCCCCGACGATGATTCCTGTTGCGATTCGTCTCGGTCTGGCCAGAGTCGGCCGGCCGGAAGCCGCCAACAGCGCGGCACCGAGGATGGCCAGCGGGTACTCGAAGACTCCCGGGAAGATGGCCGGTGCCACCAACGCCGTCAACAGGCCCCCGATTGCTCCTCCTATCGAGATCAACAGGAAATACTCGGTTAAGTGTGCGGGATCGGGGCGATCCGACGCCAGCCGGCCGTG
>Ga0247727_10020315_pt1 | contig 10171 bp, 8 predicted proteins | sample WisWelCaveWW1625_FD_202498 | JGI IMG/M metagenome (GOLD analysis project Ga0247727, IMG submission 202498) | Biofilm microbial communities from Wishing Well Cave, Virginia, United States - WW16-25 | ecosystem: Environmental > Aquatic > Deep subsurface > Groundwater > Cave microbial mat | place... | reverse complement strand
TGGTCAGCGCGACGAACAAGGTGCGAGCTTACGATCTCGACAACGGTCGTCTCATCTGGGAGTGCGCCGGGCTGGGACTCAACGCCATCCCCTCGCCGGTTTGGCAGGGCGATCTGGTCTACGTGATGACGGGCTTCCGCGATCCGAAGCTGATGGCGATCCGGCTTGGACGCGAAGGGAATCTGAGCAACACCGACGCGATTGTCTGGAGCCAGACGCGCGGGACTTCTTACTCGCCTTCGCCCGTGCTCGACGACAACAAGCTCTACGCGCTGACCGACACCGGCATGCTCAGTTGCTTCAACGCCACGACGGGCGTCCCGTACTACCATCAAAAGCGGGCGCCGAACCCCGACAATTTCAAAGCCTCGCCGGTCGGCGCCGGCGGCAAGCTCTATCTGGCGAACGAGAGCGGCGTGGTGACGGTGGTCAAGCTGGGCGAGCAGTTTGAAATCCTGGCGACCAACACGCTCGCAGACCAGATGTTCGTCGCCTCACCCGTCGTGGCCGAAGGCGAGTTGTTCCTGCGCAGCCAGACCCATCTCTTCTGCATCAGCGATGGAAAACAACCAAAATAGCCAGCGCCTAGTCCGCGGCATGGGGCTGCTGCAAGCGACGGCGGCCAACATGCTCGAGATGATCGGCATCGGCCCGTTCATCACCATCCCGATCATCCTGGCGGCGATGGGCGGGCCGCAGGCGATGATCGCGTGGATACTGGGCGCGATCATTTCGATCTGCGACGGGCTGGTCTGGGCCGAGCTTGGCGCGGCGATGCCCGGATCGGGCGGTTCGTATCATTACCTGCGCGAGGCTTACGGGCCGCGACGGCTGGGACGATTGATGAGCTTCCTGTTCATCTGGCAGACGGTCTGCACCGCGCCGTTTTCGATTGCGGGCGGAGCGGTCGGTTTCAGCAACTACACGAAATACCTGTGGGAAGGTATGACTGACACGCAGGGCAAATTGCTCGCCGCCGGGTTGTGCCTGCTCGTCACCGCATTGCTTTATCGTGACATTCGTTCAATCGGGCGCTTGTCGGTCGTGATGTGGGTCGTAGTAATGTTGACCGTCGGATGGGTGTTGGTCGCGGGGCTGTCGAATTTCAAGCTCGACCGCGTGCTGGACTTTCCGAAGGACGCGTTCAATCTCAACTCCCTGTTCTTCTTCGGGCTGGGCAAAGCGACGTTGAACGCGGTCTACGATTACGGCGGTTATAACAACGTCTGCTTTTTTGCCGGTGAAGTGAAAGACCCCGGGCGCAACCTGCCGCGCACGATCCTGCTCTCGATCATCGCGGTGGCTTTGATCTATCTGACGATGAACGTCACGCTCGTCAGCGTGGTGCCGTGGCGCGAAGCTATCACCGACGGCACGCTGGCCAACAAAGCCATCGTCGCCGATTTCATCGAGCGCCTGTACGGATCGAAAGCCGCGACGGTGATGACGGTTCTGATCCTGTGGACATCGTTCGCTTCGATCTTCGCAGTGATGCTCGGATATTCGCGCGTGCCTTATGCGGCGGCGGCGGACGGGCGATTTTTCAAAGTCTTCGCGCGATTGCATCCGGCCAAAAACTTCCCGACGTTTTCGCTGCTGCTGATCGGGTTCCTGTCGGCGCTGGCCTGCTGGTTTGAATTGAAGACTTTGATCACGGCGTTGATCGTCATTCAAACCATCGCGCGCGACCTCGCGCAGGTCGCGGCAGTGACTTTGATCCGGCGACTCAGACCCGACATCGAACGCCCGTTCAAGATGTGGTTTTATCCGCTGCCGAGCGTCATTGCGTTTGCCGGGTGGATTTACATTCTCAGCACGAATGGTGTGAAATTCATTCTGCTGGGATTAGGACTGATGGCTTTGGGCGTTGCGGCCTACCTCTGGCAGGCGAAAATCAAATCGGAGTGGCCGTTTGAGAAATAACTGGATCAGTACCGCGAGCGGTAGCGAGCGTGGCTCCATCAGCCGGTCATTGATCAAGCCACGCTCGCTACCGCTCGTGGTACTGATCCAACTCCTCGGAGGATTGCGAAATGGCTGTGCGATTCAAGGTCAAGCTGGAACGACACAAAGACACTCAGGTTCTTCACGTCTACCTTCCATTCGACGTGTACGGAGCGTTCGGCACACGAGCGCGCGTAGCCGTGAAGGGCACGATCAATGGTTTCCCTTTCCGAAGCTCGATCTTTCCGATGGGGCCGACGGGCGGCGGGAAATTTTATATGGTCGTCAACCGCGAGATGCGCGAGGGCGCGAAAGTGAAGGACGGCTCCATCGCCGAGTTCGTGATGGAAAAAGACGACGCGCCGCGCACCATCGCGACTCCGCCGGATCTGGTCAAAGCCTTGCGGACGAACAAAGCCGCGAAAGCCGCCTGGGACAAGCTCAGCTACACGCACCGCAAGGAACACGTTCAGGCAATCGAAGAAGCGAAGAAGCCCGAAACGCGGAGACGCAGAATCGAGCAGGCGATTGAAATGCTGGCCGCATCGAAAGCGGCGGTAAAACCGGCCAAGAAGTCGGCAGCGAAATCGCCGGCCAAAAAATCCGCGGCCGGGAACCCTGCCGCCAGGAAATCGAAGAGATGAATTCGGCCAAAACATTCGACGTGATCACTGTCGGCGATGTCTTCATTGACATCGTGATGAGCGGATTCGCCGCGTGGCCGCAGCCCGGCGAGGAAGCATTCGCGCGACAACTGCATCGTGAAATCGGCGGCGGCGCGGCGATCACCGCGTGTGGGTTGGCCAGGCTCGGCGCGCGCGTTTCAGTCCTGACGATGGCCGGCCAATCCGACGGGCAGTGGTTGATCGAGAGGTTGAAAGATGGCGGCGTCGAAACAGGCCTCATTCGTTTTCATCTGACCGAACCCACCGGATTGACCGTCGCAGTTTCCACGCCCGGAGACCGCGCGTTCTTCACTTACGCCGGAGCGAATCAGTTCCTGAAAGAGTTATTGAGCGACCCCCAGATTCACAGCGAGCTCGCGCGCGCGCGCCACGTCCACATCGCCTTCCCGATTGATCCCGGCCTGCTTTCGGAACTGGCGGATAAATTGCGCGCAGCCGGTTGCAGCGTTTCTGTTGATGTCGGCTGGCAGAAAGACTGGCTCGAAGACGAGCGAGCCTCGGGCGCGCTCGGGCGGGTTGACCTGTTCTTCCCCAACGAGCGCGAGGCTGAATTGATGACCGGCCAGCCGGAGCCGGAAGCGATGTTGCAATCGTTGTCTGCGATGGGATTGCAATGCGTAGCGTTGAAGCTAGGAGCGCGAGGCTCGATGTTGCTCGACGAGGACGAGATCGTCGAATGCCCGCCACACCGCGTGAAGCCGGTTGACACGACGGGCGCTGGCGACTCGTTCGACGCAGGGTTCATTTACGGGTGGTTGCAGGGCGAATCGCCCGCAGCCTGTCTGCGAATCGCCAGCGTCTGTGGCGCGCTTTCGACCGAGGGAATCGGCGGCGTCGCGGCCTTCCCGACTCGGGAGCAATTGCAGGCTCAGATCGAACGGTTCAGTACCGCGAGCGGTAGCGAGCGGGTGCTTTAGCGGCTCGTCTATCCCGGTGTCACCCGCTCGCTACCGCTCGCGGTACTGAACCAAGCGCTCGACCGCCTGTCTCACCGGCCTTGCAAAAGTACGGCTTCTCTTTTCACCATGGCCGAAATTGCCTATCATCTCAACGGCAATTGAAATAAATCACATCCAAACACAAGACAGGAGAAATATGCCAATCCCGACCAGAGAGTTGCTCATTCGACCTGAAACGCCGCCAGGCCCTTCCGGTGAAACGATGGCCGTCACGCCTGAAGCGGCGGGGTTCGAGTATCTGACTTTTCGCGCGCGGAAGATGGCGCGCGGCGAGGTCTTCCCCGGCGGCACGGGCGCGAACGAGCTTGGCCTGGTGATGCTCGGCGGAACCTGTTCGGTTCAATCACCCGCTGGCGAGTGGAAGAATCTGGGCAGCCGCGCCAGCGTGTTCAGTGGAATGCCAACGGCGCTTTACCTGCCGATCCAGACCGGGTTCACCGTCGTGGCGGAGACCGATTGCGACATAGCCTTCTGCTACTGTCGCGCGGAAGAGAAGTATCCGGCCAGACTCATCACGCCCGCCGAGGTTGAAGTTGAAATTCGCGGCGGCGCGAACGCCACGCGGCAGATCAATCACATCATCAAACCTGAATTCGCGGCGCACCGGCTGCTGGTCGTCGAGGTCTACACGCCGAGCGGCAACTGGTCGAGCTATCCGCCGCACAAACACGACGTGCATAATCCGCCAGGCGAGGTGGACCTGGAGGAAATCTACTACTACAAGGTTGACCAGCCCGAAGGCTACGCGATCCAGAAGGTCTACACGCCGGATCGCCGAATTGATGCGACTCTGACGGTGCGTGACGGCGAGTTGGTGCTGATCCCGGAAGGCTATCACCCGGTGGTGGCGGCGCACGGTTACAACGTTTACTACCTCAACGCGCTGGCGGGCAGCGCCCGCTCGATGGCGGCCTCGGACGATCCTGACTACGCCTGGGTGCGGGCCGAGTGGAAAGAGAAAGACCCGCGCGTGCCGCTGGTGAGGGCGAACGGCAAAGGATATTGAAGCGATGAATCGGAGCTACGACATTCTGGCGATGGGGCGCAGTTGCATTGATCTTTACGCGAACGAGGTCGGCGCGCCGTTCGTCGAGATCAAAAGCTTCGCCGCCTACGTCGGCGGCTGCCCGACCAACATCAGCGTCGGCACACGGCGGCTGGGCTTGCGTTCGGCGGTGTTGACCGCAGTGGGCAACGATCCGGTCGGCGATTTCGTTTTGAACTTTCTCGAGCAGGAAGGCGTCGTCACCGATTTCATTCCGCGCAAGCCGGGGCGGCGCACCAGCGCCGTGATTTTGGGCATCGAGCCGCCGGACAAATTCCCGCTGGTTTATTACCGCGACAATTGCGCCGACATCGAATTGACGATTGACGACGTGCTGGCCGCGCCCATCGCCGAGAGCCGCGCGCTGCTCATCAGCGGCACGGGACTCAGTAAGGAACCGAGCCGCAGCGCCACGCTCTTTGCCGCCGAGCGAGCGCGGGCGGTTGGCGCGAAAGTTTTCTTCGATCTCGATTTCCGTCCCGATCAATGGCACGATGCCAGAGGCTACGGAGTGACGGCGCGCGCGGCGCTGCGTCTGGCCGACATCGTCATCGGCACGGCGGATGAGACCAAAGCCGCGGCGTTGACGGACAAAGCAACAGTTGACGTCACGCATTCGCAGGTCTCGGACGCGCACGTTGCAGGCGATGCGCGGCAGGCGGCGCAGGCAGTTCTCAGCGCCGGGCCGGAAGCGTTGGTGATGAAGGCCGGAGCCGAACGAACCACGGTCTATTTGCGCAACGGCGAGGCCGTCGAAGCCGCGCCGTTTCCGGTCGAGGTTTACAACACGCTCGGCGCGGGCGATGCCTTTGCCAGCGGGTTCATTTACGGCTACCTGAAAGGCTGGGACTGGCGCACGGCGGCGCGGATGGGCAATGCCTGCGGCGCGATTGTCGTCACGCGGCACGGTTGCGCCAACTTCATGCCTTACGAACAGGAAGCTTTGGCATTCATCGAAGAGCGGGGCGGATTTTAAGCAGGAACCGAGCAACAGATAACAACGCTCAGGGAGGACAAATTTATGAAGCACAATCAAATCAAGCTCTGGTGTCTATCAATTCTGTTGATTTCGTTCGCATCCTTGTGCGTTGTCGCGCAGAACGCGGCAGCGCCTAAGGGAGTCGAGCGCGTTACGTCGGTCGAAGGCATCACCGAATACCGGTTGCCGAACGGGCTGCGCGTATTGCTTTTTCCCGATCAGACGAAGCAGACCATCACGGTCAACGTCACTTACCTGGTCGGCTCGCGCCACGAAAATTACGGCGAGACCGGAATGGCGCACCTTTTGGAACATCTGGTCTTCAAAGGCTCGCCGCGCCATACCAACATCCCGCAGGAATTGACCGAACACGGATCGCGCCCGAACGGCTCGACCAATTTCGACCGAACCAATTACTTCGAGACCTTTGCGGCGACCGAAGAAAACCTGCGCTGGGCGCTCGATCTCGAAGCGGATCGAATGGTCAATTCGTTCATTGCGAAGAAAGACCTCGACACCGAATTTTCAGTCGTCCGCAACGAGTTCGAGTCGGGCGAAAACAATCCGTTCCAGGCGCTGCTGAAGCAGATGTTCGGCGCGGCGTTCCTCTGGCACAACTACGGCAAAACGACCATCGGCTCGCGCGCCGACATCGAGAACGTGCCGATAGACCGGTTGCAGGCGTTTTACCGCAGGTATTACCAGCCCGACAACGCCGTGCTGATGATCGCAGGCAAATTCGACGAAGCGAAAGCGCTCGAGCAGGTCAACCAGTACTTCGCGCCGATTCCGAAACCGGCGCGGCAGTTGACGAAGATATACACCGTCGAGCCGGCGCAGGACGGCGAACACACGGTCACGGTGCGCCGCGTGGGCGATATCCAGGCGGTTGCTGTGCTGCACCACATTCCCGCCGGCTCGCATCCCGACTTTGCCGCGATTGACATCATCTCGCAGATTCTGGCGGATCAGCCCTCCGGTCGTTTGCACAAATCGCTGGTCGAAACGAAGAAAGCCGCTGCAGTCTTCGGCTTCAATTTCCAAACGCACGATCCTGGCATGTCGCTTCAAGCGGCCGTCGTGCCGAAAGAGGCTTCGCTCGATGACGCGCGCAACACTATGCTGCAAGTGATTGACGACCTGGCAAAGAACCCGCCGACCAAAGAAGAGGTCGAACGCGCACGCACGCAGTTGCTCAAACAGATCGAATTGAGCCTCAATTCATCCGAAGAGATAGGTCTGACGATGAGCGAATGGGTGGCCCAGGGCGATTGGCGGTTGTTCTTCCTCAACCGCGACCGCACTCGCAAGGTCACGCCGGAAGACGTGCAGCGCGCCGCGGCCGATTATTTCAAGCTCTCGAACCGCACCATCGGCCTCTTCATCCCCACGCCGAAACCCGATCGTTCCGAAATTCCCCTGGCTCCCGATGTGGCCGAGATGCTGAAAGATTACCGCGGCGATGCTGCGATTGCCGCCGGCGAAGCTTTCGATCCATCGCCCGCGAACATCGAATCGCGCACGATGCGATCCACAATCTCTGGGACACCAGGCGGATTGAAGCTCGCCTTGTTGCCGAAGAAGACTCGCGGATCGAGCGTCTTTGCCAACCTCGCGCTGCGTTTCGGCGACGAGAAGAGCCTGATGAATCGCTCGACCGCCGGAAACCTGGCCGGGCAATTGCTCGACAAAGGCGCCAGGAACCACACGCGCCAGCAGATTCAGGACGAATTCGACAAACTGAAAGCGCGCGTCAGCGTTTTCGGCGGAGCGAGTCAGGCGAGCGTCTTCATCGAAACGAAACGCGAGAACCTGGCGGCGGTCATGCGGCTGGTCGCCGAAATCCTGCGCGAGCCTTCGTTCCCGGAAAACGAGTTCGATCAGGTCAAACGCGAACAGCTCGCCTTCGTCGAATTCGGTCGCAGCGAGCCGCAGACCATCGGCTCCATCAACTTCCAGCGTCATCTCTCGCCCTATCCGAAGGGCGATCCGCGTTACGTCGAGACGGTGGACGAATCGGTCGCGGGGCTGAAGGCCGTGACGCTCGATGAAGTGAAGAAATTCCACGCCGATTTTTACGGCGCCGGGCGCGGCGAGCTGGCCGTCGTCGGTGATTTCGATGAGAAGGAGGTCGCAAAGCTCGCGGCTGAATTGTTCGGCGGCTGGAAGAGCCGTGCGCCTTACGCGCGGCTCGCGAGCGTTTACAAGGACGTTGCGCCGATCAATCAATCGTTCGAGACGCCGGACAAAGCCAACGCCTTCTTCCTTGCCGGCATGAACCTGAACCTGCGCGACGATGACGCGGATCATCCGGCGCTCACGCTGGGCAATTACATGCTCGGCGGTGGCTTCCTCAACTCGCGCCTGGCCGTGCGCATCCGTCAGAAAGAAGGCATCAGCTACGGCGTCGGATCGTCGCTGCGCGCAGGCTCGCTGGACAAGAGCGGAACGTTTATAGCCAATGCGATCTATGCGCCACAGAACGTCGCCAAGCTCGAAGCCGCGTTCAAGGAAGAGATCGCCAGGATGTTGAAGGACGGTTTCACTGCGGACGAAGTGAAAGCGGCCAAATCGGGCTGGCTGCAATCGCGTCAGGTCAGTCGGGCGAATGACAACGAACTGGTCGGCAGACTTTCAAATTACCTCTTCCTGGATCGCACGCTGGCGTGGGACGCCGACTTCGAGAAGAAGGTCGAATCGCTCGCGCCCGAACAGATCGTGGCGGCGCTGCGCAAACATCTCGATCCCGCGAAGCTCACTATCATCAAAGCGGGCGATTTTGCGAAAGCCGCTAAACAGTAGGGGGCTCAAGTGACGGCGTTCAACTCGAATGATTTCCTTCCGGCATCGGCGCTGGCAAAGGTGACAGAGGCGCGGATCAACGATCCTGAGCGCGCCTTGTTCGCAGCGACAAAACGCACACGCCGTGACCGGCTGACGCGCGACGGGCGATTGAACATCCTCGCCGCTGATCATCCGGCGCGGCGCGTAACGGGCGTTGGCGACAATCCGATTGCGATGGCCGACCGTCACGATTACCTGGCGCGCATCACGCGCGCGCTGATGAGCGATCAGGTTGACGGCGTGATGGCGACGATGGACATCATCGAAGACCTGCTGGTTCTCGACGATCTGCTGCGCGAAGCCGGCGGCCAGACGCTGCTCGACGACAAGCTGATCATCGCCAGCCTCAATCGTGGCGGGCTGGCCGGAAGCGTTTGGGAGATGGACGATCCGATGACCGGCGCGACGGCGCGGACCTGCGCCGAGTGGAATCTGGACGGCGCGAAGATTCTGATGCGGCTGTGCGATGATGAACCGGCTTCGCTCAAAACGATGTTGGCGAGCGCGCAGGCGATCAACGAGACAAACTCGCTGAAGCTGCCGATGTTTCTTGAGCCGCTGCCGGTCGTCAAAACGGATAAAGGTTACAAAGTCGCCAAGACCGCCGAGGCTCTGGCGAAGATCGTCGGCGTCGCGTCGGCGCTCGGTGACAGCAGCCGTTATCTGTGGCTGAAACTGCCTTATTGCGAAAATTACGAGATCGTAGCTCGCGCCACGACGTTGCCGATCCTGCTGCTCGGCGGCGAAGCGGTCGGCGACGCTGCGCCGCTGCTGCGCGAGATTGCAGCGGGGCTGGCTGCGGGCGAGAATGTGCGCGGCGCGCTGGTCGGCCGCAACGTGCTTTATCCCGGCGCTGAAGACCCGCTCGGGGTGGCTGAGGCCGCCGGTCGCATCATTCATAACAACTACACGGTCGAGCGGGCGCTGGACATGGCGCCTGCGTTTCGAGGGCGTGATTTGGATTGGGCGGCTCGACGCTGGTGAAATCACGCCAAATCGCTATCTGCCGGGATGGATTGTGGAGTTAGCAGGAGAGCCTGTCAGTAGTTGAGACCGTGAGAGAGGGCTGGCTTGATTGAGGCCGCCCTCACTCACGGCTTGTCATTACCCGAATTTGAAATGAATTGATGAGCGCCACGACTACAGTTGCCATTCGTGAAGATGTGTTGCGCGACCCGCGCTATCCGGTGCATAAGATCGCGGACAAGCTGCTGCCCTACCTGCGCGTGCTGGTGGAGCAATTCCAGCCGCAACAGATCATTCTCTTCGGCTCCTACGCCTACGGCGAGCCGGATGATCACAGCGACGTGGATTTGCTGGTGGTGAAGGAACTTGCTGCCAGTCCGATAAAGGAAAAATTGAAAATCCGCGAGGCCTGGCGCCCGCTTCATCAGCAGTATGGCTACCTTTCACTTCAACTCCTGCTGGAAAGCCCGGAGAGTCATCTTTATCGCCTCCGGCACGCGGCGGGCTTTTATGACCGCATCAATCGTGATGGTATTCGTCTGGCATGAGAACCTCGGAAGACAATCCCCAGGACTGGTTCCTGCTGGCGGCGGATCGGCTGAACATCGCTGATCTGGCTCAGCGGCACGAAGGTGTGACTTTTGCGGGGGTTGAATTGTTGCAAGGGGCGGTTGAACGCTACTTGAAGGGCTATCTGGTTGCGCAAGGGCGGCAGTTGGAACGCACGCATGACCTCGGCAAATTGATC
>Ga0247727_10020314_pt1 | contig 10171 bp, 10 predicted proteins | sample WisWelCaveWW1625_FD_202498 | JGI IMG/M metagenome (GOLD analysis project Ga0247727, IMG submission 202498) | Biofilm microbial communities from Wishing Well Cave, Virginia, United States - WW16-25 | ecosystem: Environmental > Aquatic > Deep subsurface > Groundwater > Cave microbial mat | place... | reverse complement strand
ACCCGGACAAGCCGGTTCGAGAGCAAGCCTATTGGGACGACCACGCGCGCTTCATGGATGCGCTATTCGACGCCGGCGAGGTGATCCTTGGAGGCCCGTTCGCAGACGGCAGCGGGTCGATGGTGATCCTGGCCGCCGAGAGCGTGGAGGCGGCGCGAGCGATATTTCAGGAAGACCCGTGGACGCTACACGACGTGTTGGTAGCCGGCGAGGTCAAGGAATGGACCATCTTCCTTGACGGACGCGACAAGAGATAGGGGTGAAAGCCACATCTGCGCGAAGCGAAGAACGAAGCAGTCGCGTACGCTTGGGTAACAGGGCGCAGGCCGGACCGGAAATGGCGTGGGGCGGATCGGCCCGCTGCGGATGCGTGCAGTGTGTTGATAGGCTTGTAGATGCTTGCAGGCTGAACGCGGAGGGTTCGTTGGAGGGTCCTGAAACGCGGCCCAACAAGCGCATGCAGCCGACTCGCTCCGCTGGCGCTCCGCGAGCGGCTGATGCGCGCCGTTGGGCCGCTCGTTGGATCACACCCGGCGCTATGTGACAGTGGACGTATAAGACAGAAAGGTAATTTGCCTATAAGTCCAAAAGCCTTGACGAGAGAACCAAAATGTCCAATCTCAAAACGCATCATCTGAAAGTAAAAAGGAGTAGATACCATGAATCACAAATCATTCACGCCCATCCTAAGCAAAGAGATTGGAAGGAGAAAAATGAAAAGGATCACAGTCTTATTCCTAACCATGGGCATTGGTGCCATCATCTTGCTTACCAGTGGCATCGCCTTTGCCCATGGCAATATAGACCAAAGTAATCCAGGGGGTATAGGTGGTAGCCAAATATTAGCTCACATGCCAGTGGGACAAGAATTCACTCCGTCTCAAGATATCCTAGTCGCAGTTGATGTCAAATTAGGCCTGGCCACTGATGAAGGTTCTGACACCATCACTGTAAACATTCGAAAGGGAACGATCACGTCACCGATATTAGCCACCGCGTCTCAAGTCGTTGCACCATGCCCTGACACACCACCTTTCTCTTGTGGCCTGGTACACTTTGACTTTCCAGCTCCCCTTTTGGTCAACCCGGGAGACACGTACGTACTAGAGCTACAAGCGACCAAGCAAACTCATGCATGGACTCGTGATGATGGTGGCTACCCCGCAGGTGTAGCGATCCTTCAGGGAGTCGTGGAGCCCGCGTTCGATTTTAGTTTTCAGACTTACGCTGAGCCAACCTTTCCTAGGACCTCCGTACTCGACGACTTCAACCGCCCGGACGGCGGGCTCGGCCCCAACTGGCTGGGCGCGCGTGAGGGCTACAAGATCGCTAATCAGCAGGTGAAGATTGACGACGGCGGGCTTGCCTTCTGGAAGCCCGACACCTTTGGCGCTGACCAGGAAGCTTTTGTCACCCTAGCGAAGGTTGATCGAGAAGGCCGCCAGCACGGCCTCCTGCTCAAAGCGCAAGGGCCCAAACGCCAGCATGGCGTCATCCTCGTCTTCTATCGAGCCAGGGAACACAAGCCGGGCCGAGTAGGCATCCAGACCTTCGTGCCCGGCCAGGGTTGGAAGACCTTAGCGACCTTCGAGGCCACGCTCCACGACGGCGACCAACTGGGCGGGCGCGCGTTAGTGAACGGTACGGTGCAGGTGTATGTGAATGGCGAGCTGATCGGGGAGGCGAATGCGGGAAGTTTCTTCGCAGGCAAGGGCGGGCGTATCGGGCTGTGGTTCAAAGAGGCCGAGGATGCACGGCTCGACGACTTCGGGGGCGGGACGATCATGCCGTGACACACTCTAATGGGGACGGCCACATAGCCTGTCCCCTTTTCGAGTGAGAATAGACAGTCACAGGGCGCGGCCCAACAACGGTTTGCAGCCGACTCGCCTCCGCTTCGCTCCGGCGAGCGGCTGAAACCTGCCGTTGGGCCGCTTGCAACCACGTCAAGACACAGCATATGCGGATTCCATACGATTTCGAGAAGTGCATCATTTGTCTCAGTCAACCATGTGGCGACTGGGAACATATTCTGCCAGACTACATTGGTGGTCGCCTCCAGGGACGCATGCTCTGCAATTCCTGCAACCACACTTTTGGACAGACCCTTGTGAGCAATCTGAAATACGATGCGTCGATTCGCCTCGCCATGGAGGCACTCAAGGATCAGATTCCGGCTTTGTATACGAGAGCCCAGCAGAAAGCTGTTTTCGTCGGCAAAGCTGCGGATAGTTCTGTGATCCGGGCTTCTGTTACCAAGACCGGCATGAAGATACTTCCTGGCCCCGGAGCTAATGACTCGCGGATACTTGATACCATCCAAGCGGCAGATGCACTCAAAACAAAACTGGTCAGACATGGCATCTCACCAGAAGAAGCAGTAAAGTGGCAAGCTAAGTTTCTACAACTTGAGGAAGATGATCCGCTACAGATACCTACTGGAGAGACTTTCGTCAAGCGGCGCACTCCTCCTCTTCAGCCAGAACTTGGTGCAACAAGGGCCGATGGTCGACTGATGGCCCTCGTCGCCTTCGAGTTCCTATCACTACTGATTGGCAAATTGATCCACAGGACATCCTTTCATCCCGTGCGACAATATATTCGGGATGGAGACGAGACAGGTGTCGTTACCATCGAGCACTTCGCTGCGGGGAAAAAGTACGACGCCTTCCACGCCATCGCTGTGGCCCCAATCGAAGGGGCGATTCGGGTAGATATTCGGCTATTCAGATGGCTGACTTCCAGGGTTACTTTTCACGGTTTCGACTATCGTGGACTCGACAGCGTATATTTCGAGGATCTTAAGTCTCCGAGAAGTCTATTCGCGCCCACAAGAGAAGATGCGCGCAACGGTAACTGGTTCACAACGGAGAAATCGTGAGGGCATTGAAAGCGCGGCCCAACAACGTGTTCCACCCGACCGCGCTACGCGCGTGACTCGCGGCGGTTCGAGCAGGTTGGAGTACACTCAGTCGTGAAGGCTCTGGCAGTTCACCGCGCGGCGGGTGAACACCCACGTTGGGCCGCTCGGCGCATGGCCCTAAAATATCAGCGAGTTTGGGGCGCGGGTCGTCTTACTAAGACAATCTATGAATAATTCGGTTTTGTATATTCGAGATACGGAATATACTCTCGACGAAGTGCTTCTTCGTATCGGTTTGAGTCAGGAGGGTGATGACCATTTCGTAACCTTTGACTTATTCGCCGACAGCCGCGAATTGTCGCGGTCCGGTTTCGCCATCAACTCGCTGGCGGTCATCGGGACGCAGATCAGTGCGATTGAAAATACGACGTTCGAATTGGACGAGCAGGATGGCGATGGACTAAACGAACTCCGCGAAAGTGTGGTTTGCGAACCTGGTTCCGTATTGGAAGTCTCCCATCTCAAAATTGTATTTGGTGCGTTTCAGAACGGCTTTGTGGACACACAGCTTGAAGCAAACTGTTTCCGGGTGGATGAAGAGTCTGCCGAAATAATTGAGGACATTATCCCCGTCAGGGGAAACTTTACTGCCAAGATACGAACCTGAGCACGATTGAAAGAGGACACAGGCGTATCAGTGCATATCGGGGCCGCGCTAGTCAAGCGCAAGTCTTCACAGGTTAAGCGCGGCCCAACCCGCGCTCGCAGCCGACTGGGCCAACTACGCGGCTTAGTCATGCCAAGTAGTCCCAGTTGGCCCAGCGGCTGAAGCGCAACCGTTGGGCGCTTCTCACATGCTAGCTCGAAAGGAGCAAAATCATGAACAAGTTCAAGCGTTCCATTGCCACAGCGATTGTCTTTCTTTTGGGGCTTGCATTCTCCAATGTGTTATCAATATTGGCGCATAATGGAGATATAACCCTAATCCATGCCTGCGTGAGAAACAATACTGGCGCGATTCGGATTATCGATGCCAATGGCACATGTGGCGGTAATGAAATGCCGCTTGATTGGCGTATCCAAGGAGAAGTTGGCCCTCAAGGGCCACAGGGACCTGAAGGACCACAAGGACTTACGGGACCACAAGGGCCTGCTGGGCCGCAGGGGCCCGAAGGACCACAAGGACCTATCGGGCCTCAGGGCCCCGAAGGCCCGCCAGGGCCAACTTATGCCGCTGGCGCCGGTCTGAATTTAAATAGCAATCAGTTCAGCGTGAACTTCACAGGCACGGGCACCGCGGATACCGTGGCGCGCAGTGACCACGTTCATGCTACTAATGAAACGCTATACACATTGACATTTCCAAATCCGGGTTTTCTCTTTACAACCTCCAGTGCGAGTGTCACCTTCGGATCCATCAATCTGGCAGAACAAAGCGACTTGTGCGTGATGAGTATGTGGGTATTGCAGAACAATACGTCTGCCTATGGTCTCAGGGCATCCTTGGAATTTGACGGGACACCTGTCCAAGTATACGCTGATGTCGTACCTTTTTCTGGTGGAGGTGTAGGATACACGATTGCAAGAAATCACTGCCTAACTGATGTAGCAAGTGGTACTCACTCTTTTGGCGTTCACATTGATCAGTTTCCAGCTCGATTAGGAGAGGAAATTGGAATTGGTCCTGGTAGCGTAATGTGGATACAACTGGGGCCGTGAAGCAACTCTTGACCAGGGTAGCCATTTGCCTCTTGACCCGACGCGGGTAATCTTATCCACGTTTTCGGCTGATAAGAAATGGGCGCGTGCCACGAACTGTCCGCGCCCAACAATGGCATGCAGGCGACTTGGCCTTCGCGCTCCGCTTCGCTACGCGCTTCGGCCAAGCGCCTGATGCCTGCCGTTGGGCGGCTTCCTTGAAAAGTCCTAATTAACTGCCTGCTTGAAGCAAAGTCTATGGCTAAACGTCCGTCATCAAAAAGTGATGAGTCAAAAAAAGACGACTCACAGGTTAAGGTGGCAGCTATTGCAGGGATTGTCACCATTGTTGCTACGATAATCACTTCTATTGTGGGCCCGGTCATATTGAAGGTTTTGGACAAAACCTCGACACCCGTAGCCGGAACGAATATGCCTTCGCTTATTTTAAGCACAGCTATACCCACCTCCTTACAAACGTCGCTTACCAACACGCCTGCCCCGACACCCACACCCATCGTCACCCTCCCTACACATGACGCAACAAGTCCGCCGCCGCTAACAGCAATGATCTTAACTCCTACTCCGATAGTTATACACACACCGCTTCCTTCTCCACTAGTCACAGTTATTATTGATCCCCAAAACCCTTATGTGTTTGAAGATCTTACTGAAAGAGTATTAGCTGTAGCTTGGAGCCCAGACGGAAAAATATTAGCTGGTGGTAGCGATCATACTATTCAGTTGTGGCAAACAAGCGATGGAAAACCGATCCGAACTTTCGAATCAGGGACTTTCAGTTTGGCTTGGAGCCCGGATGGGCAAATTATAAGTGGTGGATCATCCACATTACAATTATGGCGAGTAAGCGATGGTAAGCTTCTTTTTTCTCTAGGCGGTCATTCGGATATTATTACTGCTATCAGTTGGAGTCCAAAGGGAGACATTATTGCCAGTAGTGGTTGGGATAATGATAAGACTGTAAAACTATGGCGTGTAAGTGATGGGACACTCATCCAGACCTTAATGGGCCACACAAAAGGCATTTACGATATGGTTTGGAGTCCAGATGGGCAGTTATTGGCCTCGCTTAGCAAGGACGGTGATATTAGACTATGGGGAGCACGCGATGGTAATCTCAACCGCACTTTGGTGCATACTGTCAATGGCTCTGGCACTGTGTTTGCTTTGGCATGGAGCCCAGACGGACAGATCCTTGCCAGCAGAAGCACTAGAGAAATAAGGCTATGGAACATAAATAGTGGAAGTTTACTGCGCGACTTACCAGTTGGCGCTAGCAAGTGTATTCAAGGAATGGCTTGGGGTTTAGACAGTCAGTTCATCGCAATTAGCAACGATGCCACTATCCAAATTTTGAAAGTAGATGATGGTAGTGTATCCCGCGTCCTAAGCGGTCATAAAGACTGTGTTACGGCTTTAGACTGGAGTCCAGATGGAAAATTCATCGCCACTGGAAGTTGGGATACCACTGTGCGTTTATGGCAAATACAGTGAACAATGACTTAACCGCCGCCCAACCCTGCATGCACCCGACTCGCGCTCCGCGCTCGATTAACTGGCCGGTCTTGCTCGCAAAAGCATGGGTTAGCGACTGAGTCTTCCCAGACCCGCGCGAGCGGGTGATGCTCCCGTTATGCGGCTCAGTACGCATCTATGCTCGCTTCAAGATTAGCCCCTGTCACATTGCATTTAGAGTAGGAGGAATATCTCATGTCAGCAGGAGCTCAGGATAACAGTCGGAACTTGCGCAATCGCATCGAGGGTTATGCTAGATGGATCACGGCTTTGGCAGGAGCTGCGGTTGTTATTTGGAGCATATTCAAGTTTTTCATACCTGTTGGTGATGTAGACCTCACTATATGGATACAGCAAGAAATCCCGATCGTTATACCCGAGTTGCCTGCGGCAGCATCTCAGTTGTCACTTTCGCTCACTTATGATGAAGAGCCAATCAGCAGCGCAACTATACTGGATGTCAACATTTTCAACTCTGGCTCCAAGCCCATAGGGGATCAGGGCCCTTGGCAACTTGCTTTGAAAACACAGGATGGCGCAAGACTTGTGCTTTTGGGACAACCAGAGACTAATCCAGCCAATTTGGATTTGCAGTTAGTTGATGGTTCTCAGTCTGATGCTTTGACCTTGCAACTTGGTCTTCTTAATCGGGACGACTCAATCAAGCTTCGCCTCCTGGTTATTGAACCCGCGAACATAGAGCAGCCGGCTATAGTAGCGGAGACGCGAGTGCCCAATCTGAGGGCGCCATTCGTGACGCGGAGAACGGAAGTCGATAGATTGCTCGACGCATTCGTGACCCCTTTGCTACTTATCACTTTGGCAGGTTGGGTCATCGCAGTTGTCTGGTATCAGCGAAAAATAGTTGGCCCATATTGAAGAACACTACGACAGTTAGAGCAACTATTGGTGTCTTAATCGGCGTGCTCTTAAATTTGATCTTGCTGTCGGCTCTCACGTCATATGGTTTGTCCTGGATATTGGCATGGATAGCATATTTTATTATTAATAGGTAGTCTACGGAATAATCCACGCACCTTTAACGTGGTAAAAAGATCATCCTAAATGCAAAAGCCGCATAACCCGCGGTTGCACCCGACTCGCTTCGCTGGCGCTCCGCGAGCGGGTGAACCGCGACCGTTGGGCAGTTCTCGCAAGGCCAGGGTTGTCATCGGGTGGAGCAGGTGATCAACGACTCAGGATCCGTCAAGTTCAACGTCGCCAGCCGTCCTCACCCGCTCACGCCAACCCGAGCCGGTCGGGCGACTTTCAAGCCCGGTCGCCGGGGCGCCCCGGCGACGTGCCAAGTCCGGTCGGCTAGGTCAGCGGCTCCTCCCCGGCTCAGTCCGTCGGCACTGCTTCAGGCGCGGCCCGGTGCGGTCAAAGGCGCACCGGAATGTCCGACCCGTCGGCGGGTGTGCACGGAGTGGCCGGGTCAGCGGCTCACGCCCGTAGTCCGTCCGTCAGCGGCGGGGATTACAGACTCAGGCAAGTTCGACTGAGCCGGCAGAGTTTCAAGTGTCGTCAGCGGTGGTCACCGGCGCACGCTGGTTTTCAGTGAGTCAGCTCCGGTCGTGGCCTTGCCCAACCCCGGCATGCAGCCGATTTGCTCCGCTGGCGCTGCGCAAACGGCTGATGCCGACCGTTAGCCCGCTCCGTTTCACGCGAGGCAGCACTCAGTTCATCAGAGAGGCCGCTATGAACCACTCAAAGATCTCTCAACGGATGGCCAGCTTTGGATTGGTTCTCCTTTTTTTGAGCGGGTGCATCGCGCCTGTAGCAACAACGCCCAGCCCAATACCGTCAATCTCCACGCCGACACTAGCAGCGCAGGAGACAAAGCAGCCAGAGTATTTTGACCCAGGTGTCGCTGCTTACGAGAAAGGCGACCTTGACCAAGCCATTGCCGACCTTACCAAAGCGATTGAACTCGACCCCAAGAATGCCCAAGCCTACAACTATCGTGGCGCTGCCTATTCAGGCAAGGGTCTCCTTGACCAAGCCATTGCCGACTTTACCACAGCGATTGGCCTCGATCCTGAATATCTAGATGCCTACGCCAATCGAGCCTTAGCTTACGATAACATGAGCAGGCTCGATGAGGCACTCGCTGATTACACCAAGGCGCTTGATCTCAATCCAAAATTTGCCAACGGCTACAATAATCGCGCCAATGTTTATTATCGCACAGGCGACTACGATCAAGCCATCGCCGATTTCACTGCGGCGATTGAAATTGACCCTAAGTTAGCCGCGGCCTATGCAGGCCGTGGTAATGTTTACGACGACATAGGCAACTTTGAACGGGCCATCGCCGATTACGACAAAGCAATTGAGGTAGACCCGAACTACGCTAAAGCCTATTTGAATCGAGGCCTTGCCTATTCGCGCAAAGGTAACATTGATCAAGCCATCGATGACTTCACCAAAGCGATTGAACTCGGAGAACAGAGTGTCGAGGTCTACGCTGGCCGAGGCTTCGCCTACTACAACCAAGGTGCCCTTGATCTCGCCCTCGCCGATTTCAACAAGGCCATCGAACTGAACCCGAACTTAGCATCGGCCTATAATGGTCGCGGCAGAGTCAATAAGGATAAAGGCAACCTCGACCAGGCCATCAGAGATTACGCTAGAGCGATTGAACTCAATCCAAAGGATGCCGATTCCTACGTCGGTCGCGGCCTAGCCTATCGGGTCAAAGGCAACCTCGATCAAGCCATCAGCGATTACACGACGGCAATTGAAATCAACCCGAACTACACGGACGCTTACAATAATCGCGGCATTGCTTACGGAGCGAAGGGTAGCTCTGACGAGGCCATCGCTGATTTCTCCAAATTGATTGAACTTGATCCAACGTACGTTGGTGCATACGTCAATCGCGGCGTTGAGTACAGCAGGAAAGGCAACGATGATCTGGCTCTAGCCGATTGTAACAAGGCTATTGAACTCGACGCTACATCTTGGCTTGCGTACTTCAACCGTGGCTCTATCTACAAAACGAAAGGTGATCTCGATCAAGCAATGGCCGATTTCACTAAAGCGATTGAGTTCAACCCGGCGTTTGCTTTGGCCTACAGTGAGCGTGGCGATACGTACCAGGCTAAAGGCAATCTCAAGCAGGCGCTTGCCGATTTCAGCAAGGCGGCGCAATTAGACCCTGAGAAAGCAATTGCCGATTACACCAAGGCGATTGAACTTGCCCCCAAGGATGCATGGGCATACAACTTTCGTGGTCTGGCGTACTACACCTTACACAACTACGATCAGGCTATCACTGATTTCGACAAGGCTACTGAACTCGATCCCAAGTTCGCGAAGGCCTATATCAACCGCGGCAATGCCTATGACGCCATGGGCAATTTTGAGCAGGCCCTCAGCGACTACGATAAAGCAATAAGTCTTGACCCAACTGATGCTCAACCCTACAACGAGCGGGGTATTGCCTATCAGAACCAAGGTGACTTCGATCGGGCCATTGCCGACCACATCAAGGCGACCGAACTCGATCCAGAGTTTGTTGATGCCTACTATGGACTCGGTAATGATTATCTAGGCAAAGGTGATCTCGAGCGGGCCATCGGCGCGTACAGCAAAGCGATTGAACTAAACCCGAAGTTCGCCGCCGCGTACGACAATCGGGGTGTTGCCTATTTGAGAAGAGGCGAGGCAGACAAGGCTATTGCCGATTTCACGACGGAGATTTCTCTCGAACCTCAATATGCCAATGCCTACATTAACCGTGGTCTTGCATACGCTCAGAAGGGTCTCAAGGTGGAAGCCATTGCTGACTATGAAACCTACTTGCGCCTTGCACCGGATTCGCCTTATCGTACACAAGTGGAACAGTGGATCAGTGAACTGAAATGAAAATGACCCTATCAGCAAATACAACTTGCACAACCCATAGAGCGGGCTAACCACCGCATGCAGCCGATTTGCTCCGCTACGCTTCGCAAACGGCTGATGCGGAACGTTAGGCCGCCGTGCGAGAGGCGCGTAAGACGGCTGGGAGTGAGCGGGTCTGTGTGGGGTTCGGGGCTTCCCTCTCCAAGTACGGTGAGGGTTCAGGCG
>Ga0247727_10020313_pt1 | contig 10171 bp, 12 predicted proteins | sample WisWelCaveWW1625_FD_202498 | JGI IMG/M metagenome (GOLD analysis project Ga0247727, IMG submission 202498) | Biofilm microbial communities from Wishing Well Cave, Virginia, United States - WW16-25 | ecosystem: Environmental > Aquatic > Deep subsurface > Groundwater > Cave microbial mat | place... | reverse complement strand
TGCTCCAGAGTAAAAATCGGAAATTCCTCCGCTCTCATCATCTTCTTCCTCAATTAAAAGCGCTGATTCCGGTAACTGCTTGTCCGAGAATGAGTGTGTGAATTTCATGAGTGCCTTCGTAAGTCTTGACGCTCTCCAAATTATTAGCGTGCCGCATCGCCGCATAGTCATCGATGATGCCGTTGGCGCCGAGAATCTCGCGGCACATGCGCGCAATCTCCAGAGCATGATAGCAATTGTTGCGCTTCGCCAAGCTCACCTGGGCGGGATGATAAGCGCCCTTGTCTTTCATTCTTCCAAGCTGCAAAACCAGACACTGCGCTTTGGTAATCTCGGTCACCATGTGCGCAAACTTTTCTTGCGTAAGCTGAAATGCGGCAATCGGTTTGTCGAACATGATGCGTCCCTTGGCGTAGCTGATCGCTTCTTCGTAACACGCGAGAGCCGCGCCGAGCACACCCCACGCAATGCCATAACGCGCTTGCGTCAAACAATTCAGCGGGGACTTTAAACCATCCGACTTCGGTAAGATGGCATCTTCAGGCACGCGACAATCATTCAACAAAAGTTCTGCGGTGTCCGATGCGCGTAAAGAAAGTTTGCCATGCATTGCTTTAGCCGTGAATCCCGGCGAGTTAGTTTCAACAATAAAACCGCGAATCGCCTCGGCGCCAACACCATCTACTTTTGCCCAGACGATGGCGACATGCGCATTGGTGCCGTTGGTGATCCACATCTTGGCGCCGTTGATGACCCACTCTTTGCCTTTTTTTTCAGCTCGCGTAATCATGCCTGAGGGATTGGAACCATAGTCCGGCTCTGTGAGGCCGAAGCAGCCGATCATCTCTCCCTTCGCCAATTTAGGCAAATATTTTTTCTTCTGCTCCTCCGAACCAAATGCATGAATCGGATACATCACCAACGCGCCCTGCACGGAGGCAAAGCTGCGCAAGCCGCTATCGCCCGCCTCAAGCTCTTGCATGATCAATCCGTATGCGACGTTGTTGAGTCCCGGACATTCATAACCGTGCAAGTTCGCGCCGAGCAATTGCATCTCGGCCATCGGCTTGACAAGCGATTTCGGAAACGTGCCGGCTCGATAGTGATCGCGAATAATTGGCAGCGCTTCTTTTTTAATAAACTCTCGAACCATGCCGCGTACTTGCTTCTCTTCATCGGAAAGCAGGGCGTCGAGATTGTAAAAGTCTGATGGTTTCAGCTCCGTGCTCATAGTTTTCCTCAAAAAATCAAAAAATTTTCCAACAGATAGAAACAACCCAACGAATGTGATAATTTTATCAGTTGGGTTGTTTCTATCCGTTGGAGCTTCTTTTTAAACCTTGCTCGGTTATGGCTCTCTCGTATTGGGTCATAATCAAAGAACCATCACAATTCCAAGTTTTCAACCAACACTACCGAGGCTTCACCGCCGCCGATGCAAATCGCTGCTACACCAAGTCGTTTCTTGTACTGCTCAAGCGCGTGGAGCAACGTCACAAGAATCCTGCCCCCGCTCGCGCCAATGGGATGCCCCAACGCAACCGCGCCGCCATGCACATTCATTTTATCAAGCGGAATGCCAAGCTTTTGCTGCGCAGCAAGATTAACGACAGCGAAGGCTTCGTTGATTTCAAAAAGATCAATCTGATTCAAATTCACGTTGGATTTTTTCATCAGCTTTTCAATCGCATCAATGGGCGCAGTGGTGAACCACTCCGGCCGTTTTGCTGCCGAGGCCTGCGAAATGATTCTCGCGAGTGGCTTCACGCCCAACTTGTCGGCGACTTCACGAGCCATCACCACCATCGCTGCAGCTCCGTCATTAATCTTTGAAGCATTGGCAGCGGTGACGGTGCCGCCTTTCTCGAAAGCCGGCGCGAGCGTGCGCATTTTTTCAAAATTCGCTTTGCGCGGCTCTTCGTCATCCCTGATCAAAATTGGATCGCCTTTCCTCTGGGCAATCGGAACAGGTACGATCTCCTTTGTAAAAAGTCCTTTCTCCTGTGCAGCCAGCGCGCGGCGATAACTGGTCACAGAATACTCGTCCTGAGCCTCGCGAGAAATGTTGCACTCCCGTGCGCACAACTCTGCGGCATTGCCCATGTGAAAATTATTATAGACATCCCACAAGCCGTCATTGATCAAGCTGTCAACCAATTCCCCATGACCAAGCCGGTAGCCGGTGCGCGCTTTGGGCAAGAGATAGGGCACATTCGACATGCTTTCCATGCCGCCGGCAATGATGACGTCGGCATCGCCGAGCATGATGGCTTGAGCCGCAAGCATGACCGCCTTGAGGCCGGAGCCGCAGACTTTGTTGATCGTCATGCAAGTCACTTGTTCGGGCAAACCGGCTTTGATCGCTGCCTGCCGGGCCGGGGCTTGCCCGACACCCGCAGGCAACACGCAACCCATGATCACTTCGTCAATTCTCTTGATGTCGATGCCGGCGCGGCGCACGGCCTCTTTCACGACAATTGCTCCCAACTCCGGTGCAGTGACCGCCGCCAGCGTGCCCTGAAATGCGCCAACCGGCGTGCGGCACGCCCCTGCAATGATGATTTCACGAGCAGCCATTTGTTATCTCCCGTTTTTCCAATTTCGCTTATTGTACATCAACAGGCTCCACTTTCCAATTATTATCAACCTTTGCCAAATATCCCGCCTTGATGCGCGGCGTATGTTCAAAAATCAACAGCCAATTTTCTTCAAAAGCATGTTGTAAAATTTTCGGTTTAGTTTCCATCGTCAGCTTGGGATAGAGATCGTACCCCATCACATAAGGAGTTTTCAAATGAGATGTCGTCGGAACAAGATCAGCGAGAAAGGCCGCAGTTTTGCCTGCGCTTTTCACTTTGACGATTGTGTGATACAGCGTGTGTCCCGGCGCAATATGACTTTCGATGCCCGGCAGCGGTTCACATGTGCCGTCTAAAAGATGAAGCTGCCCACTTTTTTCAAGCGCTTCCCAATTCCATTTTATATAACTTGCCCGGCTTCGATCATCGGGGTTATTCGCAACTTCATATTCGCCGCGTTGCGCAAAGTAAACAGCGCGTGGAAAGGTCGGCACGATTTTTTCGGCTGCGTTTCTTCTAGTGTTCCAGCCGATATGATCGAAGTGCATGTGCGACATGATCACGTGCGTGATGTCCTCTGGCCGAATATCGAGTGCCGCAAGGTGATCGAGCAAAGTCTTGTCGCGCTGCACGCCGAACATTGATCCGAACTTTTCATCAAATTTGTCGCCAATGCCGGTATCGATGAGAATCTTCTCTTTGCCGCGAATGACCAGTAGCGCATTCAATCCGAGCAGGATGCGATTTTTTTCATCGGGTTGATCACTGCGCTCCCACAACACGCGTGGCACCACGCCGAACATCGCGCCGCCGTCGAGACGGAAGAGACCATCGGAGAGAACGAAGATGTCGATGTCGCCGAATCTCATGAAATCTCAGTCACCGTTTACTTGTTCTTGCTGCGCGCATCCCGGCGATCTTGAATTGCGAAATAAATTGCCCACCCAGCGAGAAAAAGAGCTACACCGCCAAGCATGAGAAATGGGCCAAGCTCACTCATTTTTGACCTCAATTTTGTCAAGTGGAACAAGATAGTAACCGGTAATGAGAAATGCTATGCTCAGTACAACACCGAGACTAAAAACAATCGGAGTAATCTCAGGTTCAATAAACCATCCGATTACAATAGCCGTGAGAGTGTACTTTGCCAACTCGAAACACAAATCGCCCAGTTTCTCTCGACGATTTCGATTCCTCTGCATTGCTCCTTCCCTATTACTAAGCAATCTCCTTCAAAACCTCCCGCGAAATTACCAACCGCTGCACCTCGCTCGTACCTTCGCCAATCTCTGTGAGCTTGCAATCGCGCCAGTAGCGTTCGACCGGATAATCCATGAGGTAACCGTAGCCGCCGAAAACTTGAATTGCTTTATTGCAGGCGCGCATGGCCATTTCGCTAGCGAAGAGTTTCGCCATGGCCGCTTCTTTGACGAACGGTTTACCGGCGTCTTTCAACTCTGCAGCGTGATGAACCATCAATCGCGCGGCGTGAATTTCCGTTGCCATGTCGGCAAGATACCAGCGAATGGCTTGGAAGTCAGCGATCTGTTGGCCGAATGCTTTTCTCTCTTTTGAATAAGCCGTGGCTTTTTCAAAAGCCGCTTGCCCAAGCCCAAGCGCCATTGCGCCAATGCCAATGCGACCGCCATCCAATATCTGCATCGCGTACTTGAATCCTTCACACTCTTTCCCCAACAAATTGCCAACCGGCACTTTACAACTTTCAAAAGAAATCTGCCGGGTGTCGCTGGCGCGAAGGCCGAGCTTGTTTTCCTTTTTTCCGACAATGATGCCAGAAAACTCGCGTTCGACGATGAACGCGCTTATGCCGCGCGTTCCTGCTTCTGGATTTGTTTTAGCAAAAACGACATAGGTTCCTGCATAGCCGCCATTGGTCACCCACATCTTTGCGCCGTTCAAGACGTAGAAGTCACCGTCTCGTTTGGCAACTGTGGTCATGGCGCCGGCATCGGAACCGCTGCCCGGCTCGCTGAGACAGAATGATCCAAACTTTTTTCCGGCGAGCAAATCGGGCAAATATTTTTTCTTCTGCGATTCCGTGCCAAACATGTTGATCGGCGCGCAACAAAGAGAACAATGCGCAGCCACGGAAAGAGTTGTCGAGCCGCAGACACGCGCCAGCTCTTCCATCATCAGGGCAAACGAAAGCGTATCGAGGCCGCCGCCGCCATATTGCGCTGGAAACGGAACGCCGAGAAAACCCAGCTCGCCCATCTTGCGCAGGTTGTCAGCCGGAAATTCCATGGTGCGGTCAATCTCCGCGGCGCGCGGCTCGATTTCATTTTCTGCAAACTCGCGAACCGTGTCGCGCACCATGATTTGTTCATCCGAGAAGTTCATCATAAATTTGTCTCTGATGATTGGATTCGTTGCATATCGTCATTTAGTGGCGGTGGATTCGATCTCTTCGAAAATCATTCACCCTTGAAAACTGGCGGACGCTTTTCCTTAAATGCAACGAGCGCCTCGCGCCGATCATGCGTTGGAATAACTTTTTTATAATGTTGCCATTCGAGCTCCAGCGCCTGACTCAAATCCAAATGCGCGCCGTTCTGCATGGCAGACTTGGCAAGTTGAACTGCCAACGGGCCATTGGCGATAATGTCACCTGCCAGGTGCAGCACAGTTTTTTCGAGATCATCCTCGGGCACGACTTGCGAGACAACACCGTAACGCAGACAATCTTCAGCATCAAATAGTCGTGCCGTGCTGATCCACAACAATGCGTTACTATAGCCGATGAGCCTCGTCAAGCGCTGCGTGCCGCCGGCGCCCGGAATAATGGCGAGCGCAGTTTCGCGCAGTCCCATCTTCGCCGTGTCCGCTGCGATGCGAATGTCCGCAGCCAGCGCCAGCTCCATTCCTCCTCCTGCTGCAGTTCCTTGTACCGCTGCGATGGTGGGAACTTTTATTTCTGCGATCGCTTCGATGGCCTGGCGAATGCCCAACACTACTTGCTCGACTTCATTTTCGGGAATCTCGATGCGTTCTTTTAAATCAGCGCCCGCGGAAAAATTCTTGCCAGCGTTTTGCAAAACCACCGCTCGAACTGTTCGCCGTTCCACATCATTATGAGCAAGTTGTGCTGCAGCAAATATTTCAGCAACCAGCACGCGATTCAGCGCATTCACTGGCGGTCGATTAATGACGAGGCGTCCAATAAAATTCTCTGCGCGGTAACTGAGAAATTGAAATTCTGTCAAAGTTTGTTCCTTTCCGCAGAGGCAGCTCAATAGTCATCGTCCAACAAATCATCCGGTACGTCGATTTCCATTTGCAAAAGGCCGAGGCCGTGAGTTTTCCCCTGTGCGTCCGTCTTCAAGCTCTCCGAGCCGCCGCCGCCAAGAGAATCGTGCAAAATGAAATTCAACGCGAGCAGATTCGGAACTTCATAGCGTGTGACTGCGCCTTTGCAAATTGCAGAAAAATGTTTTTTCACGCGATCAGCGGTGAGAACATTTTTAAGCAGATCGTAGCCGTGTTTATTGTAAGCAACGATACCGACATTACTCGCATCGCCTTTGTCGCCGCTGCGGGCATAGGCCATTTCAGAAAGTTTGATTCGCCTCACGTTCACTCACTCTATTGATTGAAAATTCGGCGTCGTGGCGTTTAGGCCGTTTGATCTTTTTCTGCTTGACCCGGAAGCACATGAATGGAATCCAAGCCTTCGGGCAGCGGCAAAACGTAACTCACCGGCTGAATGCTTCCATCTTTGCGACTCGTTCGTTCGACATACTTGTTTTTCAAAACTGAGTGTTCGATCCAGATGCCGGATTCGATCACGGATCCAAAAATATAACTCGTGCCTTTGATCAGCACATTGTTGCCAATAATGACCGGATACTCATCGGAGCCAGTCATGTTGACGCTGGATTCAATCTGGCACTTTTCGCCGATGGTGACATTGCCTTTGATAATGTCGCCCTGGAAAATCTGCGAGTGCCTGCCGATTTTCATATGCTGATTCGGGTACGTGCTCAACGTGACGTTGTCATAGATGATGACTTTCTCGGAGAGCGCAACGTTGCCTTCCAAGATTGCGCGGCCTCGAATCTCAACGCCCTTGGCGAGCTTCGCGTGCGGGCCGATGTGTGCGCCTTTTCCTACCAAAATGTCGAGCGGCGCTTCTCGCTTGTCCATGTCGATAATCTGCTCAATAACCTCATCGGCGATAAAAAAATCGTCCTGATCGTCAATCGTGATAATATCCTTTAGAAGGTCGTATGCTCGTTCGCGCGCAATTGTTTCCATCTCTTTGAGCACGCTTTTGTTATTAAAGCCAAGCACGGTGCTGTAGTCTTGCGCACGCGCGGCCTTAACCGTCAGCTTATGGCCGTTGAAAATAGCAATCAAATCGGTGATGTACAGTTCACCCTGCACATTGTCTGCCGAAAGCTCGCCGATATGTTTCGTGAGTTTCGCAGCTTTGAATGCATAGACGCCGGTGTTGAATTCCGTAATCGCCAACAACTGCTCACGAGAAAAATTGTACATGCGATCATTGTGTGTCACGCTGTACGGTTTATCTGTTGAAAGCGCCAGAATATCTTTGTGTTCTTTGATCTCAATAACCTTGCCGAGATCATCTCCAGAAGAACGTCCTGCCGCATCTTTTTCCGGAACGCGAAGAATGCGGCCGTAATAATTGGTTCGCGGATCGCCTTGATAGTCGGCGGTAAGCACCATCATGTCACAACGATTCTTTTCAAACTCTCCGCGGAAATCTTTGATCGCGTCATTGTTCAATAACCCCATGTCGCCGGGAAAGACATAAACATCGCCGGCATACGCGCCGCCCGGCAGAGCTTCGAGCGCAACGCGCACGGCATCGCCGGTGCCGTTCTGTCGTTGCTGATGAACAAAAACTCGCTGCGCATCTATGCCCAGCGATTCGGCAACATCAATCGCTTTAATGCCGACGACAATGATTTGATTCGAGCAATCGAGACCATGGCGCGCCGCTTGCGCAACGCGCGTCACCGTCGGCAGTCCCCAGATGTGATGCAGCATCTTCGAGCGCTCGGAACGAATACGTTTGCCATGGCCGGCGGCGAGAATAATTGCCATGCGCGGTTGTATTAAATCAATTTTAGATGACAGGCTTTTCAACGCCGCAAAGACTTCTGTTGATGGTTCATGATGTCCAGACATGCCAAAGTCCTATTTGTTTTTTCAAAATGCCAAACATAGTAAGTGATGATGATGTCACGAATAAACTCAGAACGACATGATTTCGACCTTAGGTGTGACTTCATCTTTGGACAGTAACGTAGGCCAGTATGAAATAATTTCTGCGGCCTTCGGGCGTCCGCCGGCAAAGCCGGTAACTCCCGGCGGGCCGCTCGTAACTAATGGCACGATCTCCATGCCGAAGCGATTAACCTTGTTCCTGTCTTGCCCCTTGACGCCGATGCGCAATACAATCTCCGGTGAATCTTGTTGCGAGATAATCCCCTCATGGCAAACTCCAGCGCCAAGAAATTCTACGCAACGGTCATCTTTGAGAAAAGTGACGCCGTCCATCGCCAGTCGCTGCCAAATGATGTCGGCGCACAATTTCGCCTTGGCAAGCGCCTGTGGCCCGGCTATCGTGAGTTGACCAACAGCCTTATACCCGTTTTGATAACTGATACTCACTTTCAAAAATTTAGTAGGCGGCGCCCCTTTAATGCCGAAAACACGAACTCGATCAACGCCGCTTTGCTCTAATTGAATGCTCGAGAAATCTGCAATGACGTCTGGTGTGATGTAATTTTTCGGATCGCCCATTTCATAAACCAATTGGGAAGTGACTGTTTCAATGCTGACCTTGCCGCCGGTATTGGTATGCTTGGTAATAAAAAATTCTCCCGAAGGATACGCTTCGACAATCGGGTAGCCGATTTTTGCAAAGCCTTCGATCTCTTGCCAGTTGGTGTAATTCGCGCCGGTGCATTGCGCGCCGCATTCGACGATATGCCCGGCGATGGTGCCGGCAGCGAGCTTGTCATATTCATCCGGCTTCCAGCCGAACTCGTGAATCATCGGCCCGAGCACGAGAGATGGATCCGTGACGCGTCCGCAGATGACGATATCCGCGCCGCGATCGAGTGCATCAGCAACCGGCAGCGCGCCGAGGTAGGCATTCGCCGAGCTGATCGCCCCGCCGACTTCGCCAAGCGGGCGGCCATCATCGAGATTCTTAAATAATTCTCCAGATGATTGGAGTTCTTTGAGTCGAGGTAAAATGTCGTCGCCGGTAACAGTCGCGACACGAATATTGTTCAATCCGAGTTTTTTGATGACTTCACCCGTCGCCCGTGCGCAGGCAGAAGAGTTTACCCCACCGGCGCTGGCGATAATTTTTATTTTCTTCTCATAGCAAACCGGCAGAATGCGTTTCAGCATCTCAATGAAGTCGGTCGCGTAGCCGGCGTTGGGATCGCGACTCTTGAGCTTCTGCATGATGCTCATCGTCACTTCGGCGAGGTAATCGAGCGTTAGGTAATGGAGAGGGCCTTCTTGCACGAGGCGAATCGGCCCAAGAATCGAATCGCCCCAGAAGCCCTGGCCGTTGGCGATGAGGAGAGAGGTATGTTTGCTCATTGCGAGATTTGAGATTGGTCTTCGAGCAATTTACTTCGCGTGAATGCCAGAATTTCTCTCGCCTGCTCGACGGCGGTTTTCGCTTCTTCGATTGGATACAAAAACGGCATAACCGATGGATACTTTGCATCGACATAGTAACGGTTCAAATTCTTCGCGGCATCCCGGAACGCCTCGAAGCTTTTATCAATATTTATGCAGTATTTTAGCAATTTTTCCAGCTCATGAATTGTGTACAAGGTATTTGCTTTTGCAATATGCACCGCCTTAAAACATTTTTCCGCCACTTGATGGCAATGATAGCAGATAGTATCAGTCGGCGGCTCTTCGTAATAAGCTATTATCGCCTCAGCCGCAAGCAAATCGTTTTGGGCTTTATCAAGCCAATCTTGAAAATACATGCTATCGGGCATATAACAAACGTCCTTGGGCTAGGATATCACGTATGAAAAGATTGCCTCTTTTTAAAGACGCGGTGATTTCTTCAGGTGTATAAACCAGAAGGTCCATCGGGCAATCCAGATCATCAAACAATCCTTTAAGTTGCATGGCGCGTTCATCTGGACGTTTTAGATTTGAATCCATTATAACTAAAAGATCAAGATCGCTGTGTTGTTTCGGCTTGCCCCATGCAAATGATCCAAAGAGAACGATTTTGTGCGGATTGCACTTGCGCACAATTCTTTCGGTCGCCCGCTGGATCAAGGCTTCTGAAATGCCGAAAATATTTTGTTCAATAACCGCCATCTTCGCACTTTTGAAATTTTATCATCGCTTCAAAAGATTTCACCAGCTCCTCAATCGGCGCAGGCCGAGGAACGAATTCATTTTCGTCGCCAGCAGCGTACACACTTTCAAGATAGAGTTCGATTGCCTCAGTGACATTTTTTGCTTCGGCAATGTTGCGTCCTTGAGAAGCAATGTCCAACTCCAAGCACAGCGCCGAATACAGCTTGCCTTCCTTTTCAATCAACACATGAAGG
>Ga0247727_10020312_pt1 | contig 10171 bp, 11 predicted proteins | sample WisWelCaveWW1625_FD_202498 | JGI IMG/M metagenome (GOLD analysis project Ga0247727, IMG submission 202498) | Biofilm microbial communities from Wishing Well Cave, Virginia, United States - WW16-25 | ecosystem: Environmental > Aquatic > Deep subsurface > Groundwater > Cave microbial mat | place... | reverse complement strand
AGCTGGCAACAAATCTTCAAACTCCGCAACAGTCAAACTCGTCTGTGACAGGAACTTTCTGGGCTGGGTTTTGAGTTCTTCGTAGATAAACATTTGCCGATCATAACGCTATTTCCGATAAAGTCTACTGGATACTTCCCTACGCCAGAGCCCTCAGCGAAAACACTTAATTGGTCAACAGAATTGCCACCACTCGATTCGTTCTATATGCAACTAAACGAAAATGAAACAGAGACTTTAGTAGACTCAAAATATTTCAGTGGTGTTCCGGAGCTTGGGTTGTTCATGCAGAATGGCATAACTTATTGGGTTCTTGCATGCCCACCCTGGTATGGATTTTAACCCGACAAAGTTCGTCTTTCCTGATGAATCCAAGTGACAGACCAAGTTATGGTTTTTGCTGTCTTCAAAGGAATACATAATGATTTTAGAAGTCGCAATCTTGGATGTAATCTCCGGTCGGGAAAACGAATTTGAATCCAGGCTTGAACATAATGATCTTTCAGAGTCGCAGGAAAAGATGTAAGATTGATTTCGCTGAATTCAGTCATACGAATTATTAGTCTTGGAGGAGTTCAAAATGACAAAGATTACGCCGCTCGTAGCGATCATGAATTATTATCGCGATGTAAATGCCGATGTCCTGAAAACCGTCGGCACTTTGTCTGATGAGCAGATTGTTTGGCAACCTCACCCAGCCTGTAACTCGGTTGCTTTTCTGCTTTGGCACATCGCCCGTTGGGAAGATCACATGCAAGCCACAGTCCCTGGTATGACAGAGGAACTCTCACGCCGTCTGCCGCCAAGTCAACAAATCTGGGAGAGGGATCAACTCGCTGCAAAATGGGGATTTACTCCAGCGCGGCTTGGAGAGTCAGAGACGGGAACAGACTTTGATATTGATGCTTCGGGTGAACTTCCCTGGCCTCAAAAAGAAGTTTTAATCGAATATGCAAAACAAACATTCGCGGCTGTAGAGCATGCCATCAGTTTTATTGATGAAGAACAATTTGAGCAAGCCGAACGCTTGCAATACGACGATGAATATATGAAAGCATCGGTAGCGCAGACCGGGACAGTGGGTAATGCGGTGATGGAGCATCTCATCCATACTACTCACCATTTGGGTGAGATCTATTATCTGATTGGATTGGTGAAGCAGGTTGGCGTCAAAAACGATAAAGTATGACCAACAAAATATATCGGTATCCGAATCAAAATCTCACCCTTGACGCATCCGCCTCACCCGCATAGAATAATCCCCAACATGCTTAAGTCCATCCGCGGGTTTGCGTTTTATTATTATTTTACGGCTCCCAAATTGGTTGCCGTTGGTGGCGCTTAAGTATAGAGAACCATATCTCTGTATACCTAAAGAGCGAGACCACACGGTCTCGCTCTTTTCTTTTTACCCTCTCCCTGTGGGAGAGGGCAGGGTGAGGGAGAATCCTCATCCAGTAAAAACACAGGAGAACATCTATGCCAATCCGTGGAATTCGCGGCGCGACCACCGTCGAAGCAGACGAACCCGATTTAATCCTCCAAGCCACGCGCGAACTGCTGGAGGAAATCCTGGCAGAGAACGAAGGGATGCAACCCGAAGATGTCGCCAGCGCCATCTTCACCGTGACCGACGATCTCGCCTCCACCTTCCCCGCGCAGGGCGCGCGCCAGATGGGCTGGGGACTCGTCCCCATGCTTTGCGCGCGCGAGATTCCCGTGCCAAATAGTTTGTCCCGCGTGATTCGAGTCCTTGTACATTGGAATACAGAACTGCCACAAAATGAAATCACGCATGTCTATTTACGTGAAGCCGTGAAATTGAGACCTGATTTGGTCGCCGCGCAGTGAGGGAGTAGACAGGGAAACAAGTAGACAGGTAGACACGTACACACGGAAACACGGAGACAAGGAAACAGGTAAACAGGTAAACACGTAGACAAGGAAACACGGAAACAAGGAAACACGTAGACACGTACACACGGAAACAACGGAACACGCGCCGCGCAATACTCAACATGTGCAATTCTCCAATTCTCTAATCTCCAGTCTCCAATCTCTAATTACCAATTACCAATTGCTTTTTCACCCTTCATCCTTAGGAGCAGAAAATGATTATCGTAATGAAGCCCAGCTACACCCCGCAGCAACTCGAAGGAGTCGTGTCCGCTGTCAAGGCGCACGGACTCACGCCGCACATCACCTACGGAGTGGAAACCGCCATCGTCGCCGCGGTCGGCGAGTTCCATGTCCCGTCGCTGGACCCGTTTGAAGTCCTCGATGGAGTCGAGAGCGTCAAACGAATCTCGCAACCGTTCAAACTCGGCTCGCGTCAGGTGCATCCTGAAAATTCGGTCTTCCCCATTGATGGATTCAGCGTCGGCGGGAACGACATCGTCCTCATCGCGGGACCGTGCGCGGTTGAGTCGAGAAGTCAAATATTGGAAACAGCCCACGCTGTCCGTGAAGCGGGAGCGAACGCCCTGCGCGGCGGAGTCTTCAAGCCGCGCACGTCGCCGTATTCGTTTCAGGGACTCGGCGAGGAAGGACTCGAATATCTCGCCGAGGCGCGCGAACAAACGGGTATGCCCATCGTGGTTGAAATCATGTCGCAGACTCAACTTGAGCTCATGGTGAAATACGTTGATGTTCTGCAAGTCGGCGCGCGCAATATGCAAAACTTCAATCTTTTGCGCGCCATCGGCGAAACTCGAAAAAGCGTTTTGCTCAAACGCGGTCTGAGCGCGACCATCGAGGAACTTCTCATGTCCGCCGAGTATCTGCTGGCGGGCGGCAACAAACAGGTCATCCTGTGCGAGCGCGGCATCCGCACGTTTGAGACCTCCACGCGCAACACCACCGACATCAACGCCATTCCCGTCCTCAAAAATCTCACGCACCTGCCTGTCATCCTCGACCCCTCGCACGCGACGGGTCACGCCGATTATGTCGCGCCCATCGCGCGCGCCGCCATCGCCGCCGGCGCCGACGGTCTCATCGTCGAGGTTCATCCCGACCCCACGCGCGCCGCCTCCGACGGCAAGCAATCGCTCAAGCCTGAAAAATTTGTAGAGATGGTCAAGCAGGTCAAAGCGATTGCCGAGATCATGGGTCGCCGCGTCGCTCCCGTCGGCAAACCCGTCACGGTTGGATGGTAAACATGGAGGACGGCTTTAGATTACAAGACTCAACCATCGCAATCATTGGATTGGGACTCATGGGCAGCTCGCTCGCCATGCGACTCAAGGGACATTGCGCGCGCCTCATCGGATTCGACTCGCATCCCGCGACCCTTGAACTTGCTCTTTCCAAAGGAATCATTGACCACGCTGAAAGCGTTTTCCCTCACCCCCAACCCCTCTCCCTATGGGAGAGGGGAGTCGACATCCTCATCCTCGCGACTCCCGTCCCATCCATCCTGGATCTGATTCAACAATTGCCATCCCTCATCCTCGCCCCCTGCATCGTCATGGACTTGGGTTCGACCAAACGCGACATCATGCAAGCCATGTCAAACCTGCCATTACATTTCGACCCCATCGGCGGACATCCCATCTGCGGCAAAGAAAAACTCGGTCTCGAAAACGCCGACCCAAATCTATATCAAAACGCTCCCTTTGTCATCACTCCCCTCAAACGCGCTACGCAACACGCATTACGCATCGCTCAAGAAATCATCTCAACGATAGGCGCTCATCCAATCGAAATGACTGCCGAGGAACACGATTGCATTTTGGCGACAACAAGCCACCTGCCATTCATCATCGCCTCATCGCTTGCTCGCTCCACGCCCCACGAATTCTCCTCCCTCATCGGACCAGGCTTCCGCTCCACTGCGCGCCTCGCAGGGACGCCCTCTCACATGATGATGGGCATCCTCAAATCGAATCGCGATAACGTTTTGAACGCGCTGTCTGCATTTCAACAACAGATCGCTCAAATAAAAACAGCGCTCATGGATGAAGATTACGGCGCTCTTGAAAACGTCCTCAATCAATCCCAATCCGATTATCATGCGCTTGTAGACGGGTAGAGAAAGCATATAAGGAAACAAGCAGGCAAGTAAACAAGTCAAACGCGTGCCTGCATGTGTACGTGTGTGCCTGTCTACGTTGTATACGCTCCCTCCCCCATCCTTTGTTATAATCCACATTATCTCAACCAAAGGAGAGAGCCATGCTCAAGGAGAAGAGTTCGGTCGCGCTTCCCCTCGAAAAAGAAGAAATCATCAAGGATTATCGCCTTGCCTACCAGAGCCGGCAGGCTTCGCTGATCGGCAGGCGCGAGGTATTGAGCGGCAAGGCTAAGTTCGGCATTTTTGGCGACGGCAAGGAACTCGCCAACATCGCCATTGCGCGCGCTTTTCAAAAGGGCGACTGGCGCTCAGGCTATTACCGTGACCAGACCTGGATGTTTATGCTTAACAGCATGAGCATCCAGGAATTTTTTGCCCAGTTGTACGCGCACGCCGACATCGAACACGAGCCGTCCACGGGCGGGCGCTCGATGAACGCGCATTTCGGTTCGCGCTACATCAAATCAGACGGCTCGTGGCGCAACCAGATGGAAATGTATAACGTGGCGGGGGACGTCTCGCCGACGGGCGCGCAGATGCCGCGCGCGGTGGGGCTGGCGTACGCGTCCGTTGTATATCGCGGGGTTGAGGAATTAAAACAATTCAAGGAATTTTCAAACAATGGCAATGAAGTCACGTGGGCGGCGATTGGCAATGCCTCCACCGCCGAAGGTCTGTTTTGGGAATCGGTCAACGCGATTGGCGTGTTGCAGGCGCCCGCGGTGATCTCAGTCTATGACGATGGGTATGGCATTTCCGTGCCGAATCAATTCCAGATTGTGAAGGAAAACATTCATACGATCTTGCGCGGCTTTCAACGCGAGGACGGTCCTGGGCCTGAATGTCAACGCGGCTATGACCTGTATCAGGCGCGCGGCTGGGATTATCCGGCGTTGCTCGAAGCGTTCGCGTCGGCGGCGGAGCGCGCGCGGCAAGAGCACATCCCGGCGCTGGTGCATGTGTATGAGGTCACGCAGCCGCAGGGTCATTCCACGTCGGGCAGTCACGAACGATATAAATCGCCTGAGCGATTAAGATTTGAAGAGGAATTCGATTGCATCCGTAAATTCAAAGAGTGGATGCTCGAACATAAAGTTGCGGCTGAAAAAGAATTCGAGCGCTGGGAAAGCGAAGACTACGAGATCGTCGAGAATATCCGCAAGCGCGCGTGGGATGCGTATCTCGCCCCGATCCTCGAAGAACGCAGCCATGTGACGGACATGCTCGATGAAATCGCCGTCACGTCGAACCAGGCGTCAGCGTTGAGAATGATTCGGGATCGCCTCGCAAGCCTCCCGTCGCCGCTGAGGCGGGACCTCCATACTGCCGCGCATGAAGCGTTGCGAGTCCTGCGTCTCGAAGCGAATCCGTCGAAGGAAATCCTGATCCAATGGAAGAATGAAAACGACGCGCGCGCCGTGGAGTTATACGGTTCGCATCTTTACAACGGGACGGCTGTCGCGGTGAAGGAAACGAAGCCGATCTACTCTGACGCTTCGCCGACGGTGATGGGGTTCGAGATTATGAACGCCGCCTTCGACGCGATACTCGGACGCGACCCGCGCGTGATCGCGTTCGGCGAGGACGTGGGTTTTCTGGGCGATGTGAACCAGGGCTTCAAAGGGATGCAGGAAAAATACGGCGCGCTACGCGTGACCGATACCGGCATTCGCGAGGCGACGATTCTGGGGCAGGCGATGGGCATGGCGATGCGCGGACTGCGCCCGATCTGTGAAATTCAATATCTCGATTACATTTTGTATGCCCTGCAAATCATGTCCGATGATTTGGCGACATTGCATTGGCGCACAGTGGGCGGACAAAGCGCGCCCGTGATCGTGCGGACGCGCGGTCATCGGTTGGAGGGCATCTGGCATTCGGGTTCGTTGATGGCGGGGTTGATTCATCTGGCGCGCGGCGTGAACGTGCTCGTGCCGCGTGATATGACGCGCGCCGCCGGTTTCTATAACACGTTGTTGAAGGCGGATGAACCGGCTGTGATTGTGGAAGTGTTGAACGGTTATCGCGTGAAGGAACGCCTGCCGGATAACATCGGCGAATTCACTGTGCCATTGGGCGCGCCTGAAATAATTCGCGAGGGGAGCGGTGTCACAGTTGTCACGTATGGCGCGTGTTGCCGTATCGTAATGGACGCGGCGGATAAATTGTCGAAGGCGGGGATTGAAGTGGAAGTGATTGACGTGCAGTCGCTGTTGCCGTTCGATATTCACGGCGGGATTGTTGAATCGTTGAAGAAAACGAATCGCGTTTTGTTCGTGGATGAGGATGTCCCTGGCGGGACAACGGCGTATATGATGCAGGAAGTGATCGAGAAGCAGGGCGGGTATTTTTATCTGGACTCGCCTGCGAAGACTTTATCAGGCAAGGCGCATCGCCCGGCGTATGGGAGCGATGGCGATTATTGGTCAAAGCCGAATAGTGAAACAATCTTTGACGCGGTGTATGAGATGATGAATGAGGTTGATCCGGGGCAGTTTCCGGTGATGAAGTAAACAGTGAACAGTGATCAAGTAATCAGTGAACAGTGATCAGTAAACAGCGATCAGTGGTATATGAAAGGAGATAGAGATGAGTGACTTAAAGCATGCCGGTAGTTTTCGTGATTTGATTGTGTATCAGAAAAGCCGCCAAGTGCAACGGGAAATTCGGAATGTCTCAATGTCGTTCCCGAAGGACGAGAAATTTTCCTTGACCGATCAAATCCGTCGTTCGTCGCGTTCGATTGGCGCAAATATCGCCGAATCCTGGGCGAAGCGCAGGTATGAAAAACATTTCATCAGCAAGTTGACAGACTCGGACGGGGAGCAAATGGAAACCCAGCATTGGATCGGAACTGCGTTGGATTGCGAGTACATTGACGAAAAAACAAACAATCAACTGGTTGCGAAATGTCTTGAAATTGGGCGTATGCTCAACGGCATGATGGACAAAGCCGACATGTTCTGCGGCGAACCTCCTCGCGCTATGCGTGAAGAAGCGGCTGTGTACTTCGTTGAATCAGACGATGACGCAACCGATACTGATGACTGATCACTGATGACTGATCACCGATAACCGATCACTGATCACTGGAGAAAAATGGCAACTAAAGTACTCGTTCCACTACTCGGCGAAGGCGTCGAGGAAGTAACCGTAATCAAATGGCTCAAGAAAGTGGGCGACTCGGTCAATGAGTTGGAGCCTTTGCTTGAAGTGAACACCGATAAAGTGGATACTGAAATCCCCGCGCCTGCATCGGGGACGGTGTTGAAGATTGTCGCGGAGGAAGGACTCCCTGCGAAGGTGGGAACAGTGTTGGCGTTTATTGGGAAGGCGGGGGAGAGTGTGGAAATTTCAGGTGGTCAGGTGTCAAGTGTTGTAACGTCAAAGGTCGAAGGTCAAACGTCAAACGTTTCTCAACCTGAGACCTTCGACCTTAGACGTTCGACTGATCTTGGCTTTATCTCTCCCGTTGTGGCAAAGATTGCGGCGGAACATGGAGTCAATTTACAGGATGTACCTGGCACAGGGTTGAATGGGCGGATTACGAAGAATGATGTGTTGGGTTATGTGGAAAGTGGAAAGAGGAAAGAGGAAAGAGGAGCACAGAAAGCGGAAAGCGGAAGGCAGACTGTGGTCGTCGCTCCACGCTCCACGCAGCACGTAACATCTATGGTTGGCGACCAGTTAATCAAACACACCGCGATACGAAAACAAATCGCCGAACACATGGTCATGTCCAAGCATATCTCGCCGCACGTGTTGACGGTGATGGAAGCGGATATGTCCCGCGTGGCAAAGCATCGCTCCATGAACAAGGAAATATTTGCGCGGGATGGAGTCAACCTGACGTTCACGGCATATTTTATGATGGCGATTGTGACGGGATTGAAGAATTATCCGATGGTCAATTCGTCGTGGTCGGATGAAGGCGTCTTAGTGCATAAGGCGGTCAATATTGGCATGGCGACTTCGCTGGGCGAGGAGGGATTGATCGTGCCAGTCATCAAGGGCGCGGATAATTTATCGTTGCTGGCAATGGCGCGCGCGGTCAATGATTTGGCAAATCGCGCCCGCGCCAAGAAACTACAACCAGACGAAGTAAAAGGAGGCACGTTCACCCTGACCAATCACGGCATCAGCGGATCGTTGTTCGCGTTCCCGGTCATCAACCAGCCGCAATGCGGGATTCTCGGCGTCGGCGCGATGCAAAAACGAGTGGTTGTGATAGACGATGCAATTGCGATCCGCCCGATGGTGTATTTGTCGTTCGTGTTCGATCACCGCATTCTCGACGGCGCGTCGGCGGACGCGTTTTTGGCGAAGATCAAAGAGACGTTGGAGAATTGGGGTTAACAAAAAGCGCCCCTGAAAATTCAGGGGCTTTTTATTGACGAAGATTAAGGTGTTGGAGTCGTTGTTGGTATTACTGAAAGTATGATCAGTGGTGGCACATCTGGATGTGTCAGCCTGTATAGAAGATGTATTCTCAGTTCTTCCGCTCTTCCAGAATTTGAGGAGGCAGAATCAAAATATCCCTCAATCTTTTCTTGTATATCTGCTGGAAACAGCTTTTGAATAACAGATTCCCATGCCGAACCATGAAACGGAACTTCCACTTTTTGAATAGAACCATCTGTCTCAAGATGAATCACAGCGGGTTTTGTATCCCCTGCATGAGGGGCAAAACACCTTGCCCACACGTACACTTCCCGATCGGAGCGTCCCAAAATATCCCATTCGCATAAAGCGCTTTCATAATCAGGGAAAATGTCCCCAGCTTGGGAAAGGACGAGCTTTGCCAACTCAGTCTGATATTCCTTCCATCTTTCCACTTGAATTGGGTCAGGTGTGATAACCGGAATGATTGGCTGTGTTGGTAATGGAGATGGAGTGACTATGGCAGGAATAAATGTTGATGTGGGAATGGGGGTTGGTGAAACAGTTGTTGAGACAGGTGTCTCAGCTGACAGGGCAACAGTCCGTTTGCCACAGGCAACCAGAAATATCAACAGAATGATCCATGAATAACGGCGTGAAGTTGGTTTCATACAGAAATCCTTTTTCAGGTTAATTCGATACTGATAATACAGCATTTTCAGCGTCGAACCCACTGTGGAAATCCACAGTATTTGTCAGACATCTAACAACCCCAGTTTTTGCGCGCTCATCACCGCGGCGGTGCGTGAAGAAACTTCCAGCCTTTGAAAAATCTCGCCTATATACAAAAACTGGCTTGGCTGAACGCAGGATAAGATGCTTGATTTAAACCATCATTGCTGCGACAAATGCAAAATATTTAGATTTGGTCATTTCGATCTCCTTATAATTCTCTATGATGTGAAAAATAGAGAGCTTATATTTGCCGCTTAAAGTTCATGGCGTTGGAGTTGGGCTAAACACAATCAACGGTGGCTCTTCAGGGTGCTCTCGCCTCCAATTCAAGTGATCTGTCAACTCTTGAAAATGGATTAACCCGCCAAAATACTTTTCTTGCGCTTCTGGCGGAAACATCCGACGAATATCAGATGCGTAGCTACTTCCCCCTCCTGGAATTTCCACGTTTTGTACTACCCCATCTGTCCCAATATGGATTACAGCAGGTATCCCCGCGTGATAAGGGAGCTTGGTATCCCCAACAGAAAAGACAGAAAAGATACTCATACAAACCGCCCATACGTATATTTCCTGATCAGATCGCCCTAAAATCTCCCATTCGCACAGAAATTCACCTGGAATGAAGCTGGACGGAAATAATGATGTTGCCAGGGCAGTCTCATATTCCTTCCATCTTTCCACTTGAATAGGGTCAGGCGTGATAACAAGGATGATTGGCTGTGTAGGCAGTGGAGATGGAGTGATGGGTATAAACGTTGGTGTGGGCAGGGGCATTGGCGAAACACTCGTTGGGACAGGCAGCTCAGTTGACAGGGAAGTAGCCTGATTACCACAGGATGCTAGGAATATAAACAAAACAACCCAGGAGTAATTACATGAAGCCTGTTTCATATATAGACCCTTTCTACGCCAGAACTGTTTCAAGGATAGTACAATAACCATATATCATGTTAAACGCATTTTGCAAAAGGAAAGTTC
>Ga0247727_10020311_pt1 | contig 10172 bp, 4 predicted proteins | sample WisWelCaveWW1625_FD_202498 | JGI IMG/M metagenome (GOLD analysis project Ga0247727, IMG submission 202498) | Biofilm microbial communities from Wishing Well Cave, Virginia, United States - WW16-25 | ecosystem: Environmental > Aquatic > Deep subsurface > Groundwater > Cave microbial mat | place... | reverse complement strand
GTTTCAGCTCGGACTCACCCGCGGCGATGGACAGTCGGGAGAAGATGTAACGGCCAATCTGAAGACGATCCGCAGTCTACCCTTGAAACTTAAAAGCGCTCGACCCATAAAAAATAAAGTTGAAGTCCGCGGTGAAGTTTTTCTAACACATGAGACCTTTAATAAAATCAATCAGGAACGGCAAAAGCAGGGCGAAAATCTTTTTTCAAACCCCCGCAATGCCGCAGCCGGTACTCTAAAAATGCTCAGTCCCCGTGAAGTCAGCCAGCGCCATTTAAATATTCTATTCTATTCTCTGCTGGGCAGAGAATCCACATCAACCCATGCCGAAAATATGCTTCTCATGAACAAATGGGGACTCCCTGTGAATCCGCACTTTCAGTTATGTCGTTCAATTGAAGAAGTGATTGCCTATTGCCAGTCTTGGGAAAAAAAAAGACAGACGCTCGAATTTGATACGGATGGAATGGTGATTAAGGTAAACTCACTGACCCAGCAGAAACGCTTGGGAATCCGCTCCAGGAGTCCCCGCTGGGCCGTCGCCTACAAATTTCCAGCCCAAGAGGTGACAACCCGCTTGCAGGAAGTCCAGTGGCAAACCGGTAGAACCGGCACCCTGACCCCCGTTGCCCTTCTTGACCCTGTGGAAGTAGCGGGAACCGTAGTCAGCCGGGCGACGCTCCACAATTACGAGGAAATTTTACGATTGGATGTTCGGATCGGAGATCGGGTAACGATCATAAAGAGTGGTGAAATAATCCCAAAAATTATAGCCGTAGACAAAACTCATCGTCCGGCCGGGTTATCTCCACTCTCAGCCCCCTTCCGCTGTCCTTCTTGCGGTGACAAAATTATTAAAGATCCGGAAGAAGTTGCCTTACGCTGTATCAATACTGGGTGTCCTGCACAGATCCAGGAGAGCATTGAACATTTTGTGAGCAAACAGGCCATGAATATCGATGGCTTCGGACCAGCTCTCATCCAGCAATTACTTAAGAAAAACCTTGTCAAAGATTATACGGATCTTTACTCCTTGTCACTAATACAACTCCAGGAATTGGAACACTTGGGTGAAAAATCGGCGACCAATTTATTAAATGCTCTAAATGCAAGCAAGGACAACCCTCTTCCACGTTTACTTTTTGCGCTTGGGATTCGTCATGTGGGGATCAATGCCGCACACATTCTTTCTCAGCAGATACAGAATCTAATCGATTTAAAAAACATGTCCTTGGAAAATCTAACCCGGATCGAGGATGTCGGTCCTAAGATTGCTCAAAGCGTTGTCGCTTTTTTTAATAATCCCCTCAACCTGACCAAAATAGAAAAATTAGAAAAATTTGGAATTAACCTGAGAGGAGAAAGTCCCTCAACCACTTTACGCAATCCTTTTTTTCAAAATAAAACCTTCGTCATTACGGGAACCTTGCAGTCGTTTAGTCGGGAAACCGTTGAAGAATATATCCGACAGGCAGGAGGCCGCGCCGCCGCCTCGGTCAGCAAGAATACGCATTACCTGATCCTCGGTAAAAATCCGGGCTCAAAACTGCAAGTCGCTCAAAAATTAAAAATCCCTCTATTACGGGAAGAGACCCTTTTAAAGAAACTTAACATAAAAAATTAGTGATAAAATTTAAACGACCTTCCGAAGGAGGAAAAGTCATGTATCATTCTCGCAAAGCCTTGTTTCTCTTTATCCTGATCGGGGTGATCATGGGTATCATCCTGACAGCAAACTTTAACTGGATGGCTGAAAGCATTGCCCGCCCCAAGGAAGGTTCGATAAGTTTTGGGAGTAATGATCCGCTTGATCCAGCAGTGCTGGACGCTCAAAAAACGAGTTCAGCCTTTGTGGCCATTGCCGAGCAGGTCAATCCCGCGGTGGTCACCGTAAGTACTAATAAATTTGTAAATGCACCCGATTATCATAATTTCTTCTTCGGCTTTCCTTTTGATCTGGAAGACTTTTATGGTCCCAATCCAGGACCCAATCTGCCCAAAAAACAGGCTCCTTATTCTGAAAAAAGAAAAATCCAGGGCCTCGGGTCTGGTGTTATTGTCAGTAAGGATGGGTATATTATCACCAATAACCATGTGATTGAAGAAGTGGATGAGATTACCATCACTTTAAAAGACCGCCGTCAATTTAAAGGTAAAAAAATAGGTGGAGACAAAAAAGCAGATGTGGCCGTAATCAAAATCGATGCCGACCAATTACCCGTCGCCCGCTTGGGAGACTCCGATAAACTCAGTGTTGGAGAATGGGTTTTAGCCATCGGCAATCCCTTTGGAGAAGAATTTTCGAACACGGTCACTTCTGGAATTATCAGTGCACTAAATCGGGGCCCCAGTGGCTTGGGAACGACCTATGCTAATTTTATTCAGACAGACGCAGCGATTAACCCCGGGAATAGTGGTGGAGCCTTAGTCAACTTAAAAGGTCAGATTATCGGTATCAATACAGCCATTGCATCACGGACCGGCGGTTATCAGGGGATCGGATTAGCCATTCCCATTAATATGGCCCGTAAAATCATGGAAGATTTGATTTACAAGGGAAAAGTTTCGCGTGGCTGGTTAGGGGTTGGCATTCAAAATGTTGAACCGGGAACCGAAAAACTTTTTGGTTTGAAAAATACCGATGGGGTATTGGTAAGTCGTGTTTTTGAAGATTCTCCAGCTGAAAAAGCGGGAATTAAAGTCAACGATGTCATCGTGTCTTACAACGGACAATCTGTAAAAAATGCCAACGAACTGATGAACCGGGTCGCTTTCACGGATCCAGGGGCTTCCGCGAATATTATCGTTATTCGCGATGGGAATCAGAAATCAATGAATATCCAAATTGCTGAAAGGACTATTGATGAAGAAAAAGCCGAAGGATCGGGTGAAGATAAAGGTTCTTCCGCTGAAGACGATAAAATTGGTTTGAGCGTAGAAGACCCTACCTCGGAAAAAGCCGCAGAGCTAGGCTATAAGAAAGGTCAAGGAGTTCTGGTCACCCAGATTGTGCCGGGTTCTCCGGCTCAGGAAGCCAATCTGCAGGTTAACGATTTGATATTGGAGATCAATCGCCAGTCCGTAACGGATGTTAAAGTTTATAAAACTGCTGTCAAAAAAATTAAAAGCGGAGAAAAAGTACTCTTCTTTGTCAAGAGAAAGGAAAATACCTTCTTTGTAGTTATGCAGATCCCGGACAAAACAGAGAAGGAGTAACCCCCGCAGGGCGTGGCTTGCTTTAAAAAATATTTAAAAATAGCCTCCTTTGCTCGTTATGAGAGGTCCATTGAATATGCCTAAGTAATTATAGACCGTTACGGGGTAATCGACTCTTCGATTCTATGGTCAAAAGTTTGGAGTCTGACTGGTCTGAGTCGGGATTGATACTTCGGCCCAGCTCAGCATGCAACCAAGAATCGCTCAAAAAAAGCTAATAATACCGCAACCAGTGTCCCATAACAAATTGATAATGAATATGTTATATAGATAAGGATGGCTTACTCGAATAAACCGCTTAAATCATTGACATTTTGAATATTATTTATTATATTATAGTATAGGGAGTGAAATATTTAATGAGATTATTGTCAATTTTGTCTGTTTTAGCTTTCTTTCAATTTGCATTTTCTGAACCTCAGGAAGTTGCGGGGGATATTTTTTTAGATCCTCAATTCCCGCAAGCAAATTTTCCTATCACTTTTACAATCTACCGAAATACACTGAAAGAAATTGATGATTTATACAAGGCCGGCTTCTCGATAACCGATTTAAATAATAAGGGAACGTCCTTTGCGGTAACGAAGGTAGTAAAAGGGACATTTCCAGCATCAGATGGTCGGTATTACTTAAACGTCTATGCTGAAAAATTGGCAGTTGGAAGCTATCAGTTAATGCCAGTCGACTTTCTGTTTAATATACAAAATGGAGCATCAGGGACGAATGGACCGAATTCATCTTGGGCTAGCATTAAAGCTCTTTTTCAATAAATTTCTTCCTCTAAAAACTTCTTCATTATAGTTACTTCTCCGGATTCTGTTTTTGGTTTATCTCTTTCATCCTCTCCAGTTGATCCTGTTGTTCAAGATTTTCTAATGTTTTTTGCAATTCCAGAATCTCCTGATCGATTTTTCGTTGCTCCGCCTGAAGCGTGGCCTTGGCATCTTCACGTTCGGACTGACCTTTTAATCGTATACCGGTCGCCACGGCATACCCGATATCGCTCACCAAACGCGGTTTGGAAACCTTAAACTTGTAATTTAATTCAATTAGGCTCATAATCTTATTGCAAAAATTCATTTGGCTCTGAATCCTTCGGTATTGATCAAAAATTTTTATCTTCTTCTTGCCATTCTCTTCATCCGGTTTCAGATAGCAGAGTTTTAAGATATCATACTGTATTTCATTCAATTCCTTAGTCGCATCCTGATAGGTAGCCACTGCACGGACCGAATCTTCTTGCTCTACCAATTGCTGATTGCTGATTTCCTCGGCCTTCTTTAAAATTTTCTGCGCATAGTCATATTCCTTTTCGATTAAAAAACCATATCCCAAGATCAGATAGGCCTCCCCCAGAAAACGGCTGTTTTTGTGTTCGCTTAAAATCGATTTGGCCAGATCCATCGATTGCCGGTGTTTTAAGAGCTTTGAATACGCCCAGGCTTGCCCGATAATGGCTTCATCATAGAAATCGCTTTGGGGATCCACTTTTTTATAATACTCTAGAGCTTTCGAAAGCTGCGAAATCTCCTGAAAGAGATGGCCCAGCATCAGATAACTGCGGTTGACCAGAACCAGTTCACTGGCTTTCTGAGGATTACTCTTAATCACATTCATAAAATGTTGGATCGCCTCGCGTACTTTTTTGTACTTAAGGTTGATGATCGCAAGCGTGAACTGGGCATACGGATAAACCGGACTAAACTGATCTACCGTCTGGAATTTTTGAATCGCCTTGATATAATTTTTTCGTTCATAATAAATCTGACCCGCAATATAGTCTGCGTCGGCCTTGATATCCGCATCACTGTAAAGGTTGGCAATGAACGAATAATTACGCAAACTGGCATCATAATTCTTGGTTTTATAGTTAATATTTTGACTCCCAAAAACAAAATTGGGCTTTAGATCGCTCGTGGAGTAGGTACGAAAGGCATTCTCATAGGAAAGTCTGGCGATCGTCAGCATATCTAGGTTTTCAAAACATTTGGCAAGGTAAAACGTAGCCACATCGGCCTGATAATAGGTTGGAAAAAAGACCAGCAGTTTCCCGAAAACAAAAGCGGCTTCCCAATACTTTTTTAAACGATACAGTCGCATCGCCTCATTAAAGAGATCGGAGGGTAGATTATTCAGAGATTTAAATTTGGAAAGCATTAGCTTTTGCGCTCGGTTTTTTCCGAAATGAGTCGTTAGATGAACTTTATTAAGGACCCCGGATTCGACCTTATAAGCCAGGGTATAGTCGAAACGGAAATCATTGACGACATTAATCTGGTCAAAATACAGTCCGAATCCACTGGAAATAGTCTTTTCACCTTCAAAAAAGCCGGCTTTAACATAGAGAAAATGCCAAAGATTGAGCTGTGCATCCAGACTCAATTTATGGTATGAAAAATTGGTTTCCTTTTCCGGTTTCACAGTAAAAGCATTCGCTTCAGGCAGAACATCCTCAAAAATGATTCCTGGCGAAATAACCAGTGCATCCCTGAAAAAACTATGACTAAGATTGAGACGGATATTGAGCGGGTAAATTTCTTTGCTCTTATTTTGATCGCTCGCATCAGGTTGAGGCGCCAGAACATTCATGACCGTAACGCCCAGATTCGGTTTACCCAAATAATAGGTATCGAAGGGATTAAGAATAAAACCCACATCCATTCCTACCCCGATTGGCGAAATCAACTTAAATAAATTTTTGTTAATAACCTTAATATTAATCCCCGCTGAGAGATAGGGAAGGATCCGTCGCGACAAATTCAGATAATACTCGAACTCAGAGTAGGACGAATTGTTGCTCAGGAAAGGATCACCGAAAAAATTGGTTCCGGATTCCTGGATTTCAGTCCCTGTATTATAAATAACAAATCCCACACTGTTTTTTAAACCAACCGGATAAATAAAACTGAGATAGTGAACATTCGAGAAAAAATAAAAGTTACTGAAACCATAGGTCAGTTCGTTTTCGTCTACTTGAGTTGTGAGTGCTGGATTGATCGAAGCCGCATTGGTATTGATGAAATTCGACAGGTCACTATTCACAAAGATTTGTCCTGGCAGTCCACTGGAAGCCCCTTCGGCTCTCAGACCGGCAGGATATCCAAGAATTGTAAAAATTCCCAAAATCACTAGAAATTGTTTTATCTGCTCCATATTTTTTGATTCTTTTCTGAACATAAAAAACTTTTTAAACAGAACCGATTAATTGATCCGATTCATCATCATATCTTCATCGGGACATCCGTCTTCGTCTAAATAACCATTAAAGGTTTCAGCCTTGTTCGGGCATTTGTCCTGTACATCAAAAATCCCATCCTGATCGTTGTCGTAGTCTGGTACTCCATCCTGATCTTCATGGCCATCCTTATCCTCGGCCACGGTCGGCATTAGATCCTCTTTATCTAAAACACCGTCATTGTCAAAATCGCTGGTTTGCTCATTCAGTGCTTCACTCGTTAGCAGGCCGATATTCACATTGTTCCGTCCGGCTTTCTGGCACGGAGACAGTTTCTGCAGCAAAAAATTAAAATTAAAAGGATCTACAAATAAGGGATCTTTAGAAAAATTTTTCTGCAAAGAAACAGTAGTATGCGTTGAATAAGGAAACCGGTTATTAAAAAAATCATTATACAAAATCAAGGTCTTTTTCGATGTTTCATCACAGTAAATTCCATAGCGACGGTTTTTAAAAATTATATTATTCTGTATAAGGATCTGCGATTTATTAGAACAATAAATGCCGCTGTATCCGTTATCCCCGATAATATTGTTTTCGATGGCCGTATTCAGTGATTTAGCCCCTTCACATTGAATCCCATGCCAGCGGTTTGCAATAATGATATTATTCAAAATCCGTGGCAGGGAGATCACACACTGAATACCTGACCCCTTGTTATCAAAAATAATATTATCAAGGATTCGGGGAGCCACATTTTCACAGGAAATCCCGCTCAAACCATTCGTAATCGTAAATCCCTGAATTAAACATTGATCTTCGGCTAAAATAACAGGCCCTCGGCGGCGGCCGTTAAGAATCGTAGTTTTCTTATCCTCGCCTATGATGCACAAACCTTTTATCATTTTAATATTTTCACGATAGACCCCTTTCTTCACAAAGATCGTATCCCCTTCGACAGCCTTCTTGAGCGCCAATTTTATTTTTTTATACTGATTGGGAACCACGAGGGTCTTCGCGTCCGCTTGAATAATCGCAATCAGTAGAAGTCCCTTCCAAAACCAATGATTTGTTATTTTCATTCTCACGTATCTTCTCCTATCATTAATCTGTTTTTTTCATCGGATAACCCCCAGCGCCCAGGTTTGAGTTTGATCCTTAGCCCTGAGCACACAAATATAGGCCCCGTTCGTCACATACCGTTTGTTTAAATTCGCCCCATTCCAGACATAGGTCACTTCTCGACCCGTAAAATAGAGATTGGATTTATCGGCTTGATAAATTTGGCCTTCCCAGACAAGCCCTCCGGCCAGATCATAGATACTTAAATCGATATCCACATTTTCAAAAAGTTTCACCCGAAATGTAGTGCCTGTATTATTTCCGCCAATGCGGACGGGATTCGGGGTACTGATGAAATTATCAAAAACGGTTCCCTGGTTAATATATTCAATCACCCTGAAGCGATTATTGAAAAAAGGTAAATTCGCACTGCTTGAAATATCCTTAACAAATTTATTCTGGCCTGTTATTCTGGCAAGGATATTGATATTGAGAGAATCCGTAAAGGGTAATAAACGAACCGTCAGAGTATCCACCGTCCCCGGCGTGATGATCATTTTATTGGTCGGGAGACCAACCGAGTCATAGACAAAATAATTATTGAGCGGTATCTGCGGCGCAGTGGCCCGCTTGAGATTGAAATAGAGGAAAGAACTGTCTCCGCCAGCAAATTCAGAACGATTAATGTCTTCACTAAAAGTAATAATGAGCAAATCGTTTTTTCGGTCATAATCGTCCCGATCATTAATTTGGGCGCGTTCAATCACAGGGCCAGCCCAGTCTCTCACCTTGCTGGAGTCAATCGCCCGATCAATCGCCTCATTCCCTGCCGAATCAAATACGGAGTTGCCTTTAAAAAAGGCATAACGCACCCGCGGCCGGTCTTCCGTATTCATCGTCCCGCCTGCCTGATGGTCCACGTACAGACGTACGAGACTATCTTTTCCTATCGAACGGACTGAATCGATTTCAAATTCACTGACCAGCGGGATCGGAAAAGTAGGTATTAATTCAAAACCGACTGAATCACCATGAACAAGGGTGTCTTTAAGAACTTCATTATAGTGGAGAGTCAGTAAATCGAGGAAGCCATCTGCATTCTGATCATGCGTCTCGGCCGAGCGTAAAATCGGTCCCGTGCCATCCTTGACGATGATTGTTTCTTCCGCCCAGAAATAGATCGTATCATGGAAAACGCCCTGACCTGGAATATCCATCGAGATAATCGAATCATATTCCTTTCCTCCCTGATTACGCATGTCATTGATTTTAATGATATAGCGTGTAATGTTCGTCATTCTGAATACGTCATCAGCGGGAAATTCTCCCTTACTGAAGGTAATCAGGTTGTTCTGATAAGGTAGCGTCCAGAACTCGCTCGTATCCTGAATCTCTGCATCAAAATCAGGCGCCGTTAAAAACGTTTTACCGAATCCGTCATAGGCCCAGACAGAACAGCGCACCGTCCTTTCACCAGCAAATTGAGGAACAAGATTAAATCCCAAGTCAACGGCTGAAACCTTGATACCAAAATAGCGGAGGGTTCGCGTCTGGGTAATAATTTTTTTCTGAGTATCAGAAATTCTTTCTGTAAAATCAAGCGTATAGTATTTTGCGTAACTATTAAAAATGATAATCTGCGGGGTCGTGTCCGCTTCAACATAGCTAACACCGCTGCGGAACGCAGTAAAATTACTGTCAAAATAATTATTATAAAATAATCCCTGGTAGTCTGCCTTGATCCAGCCAAAATGTCCGACGGTCGAATCCCGGAATGTGTAGTGAACCACCGCTGAAACAGGAAAAGCGAACGCCGACAAGGGGAAGAGAGTCGCTTGATTATCGATTAGCACGGTATCCCATAAAGCAGCCACGTTTGTAATGAAGTTATCAAAAGTATCGTAAGCTGCAGTAAACATCCCCAGCGAATCTGTAAAGACCAAGCGAATAAAATTATTCCCGGTCGTATCATCGGAGAGGTGCGTATATCCAATCACCAGGTGGTGAAACTCGTTATCAAGCCAGCGAATCGTCTGAGATAAATTCACGCTATCCACGAGTACGGCTTCCGGATTACGCGGATGAAAGAAACGGAATTGAACGGGATCTTCACTAACCGTATAGTGCATCCCTAATTTCACAGTCCCGCTGTCAAAGGGCAGCGTCACCGCACTCAATCCATTGGTCAGCAATGTATTCAAACCGTTATAATAGCCGAGCCGGATTGGTTCATTGGCATTCGACTGTCTCACCGTCAGATTATTGGTCAGCGTATATTTAGATAAATCCCATACAATAATTCTATTATTGAAGGTATCCACTGCTGTCACAGTGGCCCTCACCGTATCGCCGGCCACATAGGTGGTCAAGCGGGGTTGACTGAGCGTGATCGTCGTGGCATACCACGGACCGTTGATGACTGCAATAAGCCGTGTGGTATCGCGCATGTTTTCGGTCGTTCCAAACAAGGTCGCATTAATGCGTCCGGATATTTCTGATTTATTGGAACCAAATACGTATGCCACAGTTCGCAGACCGAAAGGATTTCGTGCATTGATTTCGAGGGATGCTGTAGCGTGCCATTCGACAGATACATTCTTAATCCAATTGGCAAAGGTATCATAGAGAGAAGCATGCATCGTCAAATTCTGTAAAACAGTAATCGTATCCTCAACTTTTCCTTTAAACGACCGCGCCCCGGCTGAATCGTACTCAACTT
>Ga0247727_10020310_pt1 | contig 10172 bp, 10 predicted proteins | sample WisWelCaveWW1625_FD_202498 | JGI IMG/M metagenome (GOLD analysis project Ga0247727, IMG submission 202498) | Biofilm microbial communities from Wishing Well Cave, Virginia, United States - WW16-25 | ecosystem: Environmental > Aquatic > Deep subsurface > Groundwater > Cave microbial mat | place... | reverse complement strand
GTTCCGGCGTCCCGATGTGGCCGCGGAAGTACTTGCTGACGACGACGTTCGTGGCGAGCTGGCTCCAGAAATCCGGGACCTCGACGTCCTTCTGCTCGAACACGGTCTTGCCGGTCTCGCTGGCGATCGACGCCGTGCGCTGCTCCCAGCTGATCTCGTCGTACGGGTGGACGTCCGGGCGCGTCCAGCGGCGCGCGAACGTCAGGCCACGGGCTCCCGAGCCATCGAAGCTGGCGCCCCACGGGCCGGCGAGGGGCCGCGCCTCCGCGCGTTTCGTAGCCGCCTTCGCGGCGCGCTCCATGACCGGGACCGGCTGGCCTGTCGCTCGAGCCATCTCGCTCGTCTCCTCCCATGGCCCGCCGACGCCGCGGCCGGCCGCTTCCCCTGGACCCCTGTCGACGGACGCGCAGCTGGGACCCCCGGTAGCTGCGACGCGACGTCGGTGCGCTTCGATCGGCGGCGGCGCCGGAACCTGTTCGGGCCGCTGACGGTGGCCCCGAACCGGCTGGACGAGCGGCGTCCCGGTCGATCGAGCGACCCCCGAACGATACGTCGTAGGCCTCGGGTCGTCAAGGCCAAACCACAACATCTAGCGTTGCGGCAGGGTTTCGTACCACAACATGTTGTTTCCAGGCGCCATCGTGCCGGGTGGCCACGTCCACCCTGGCGAGCGACTTGTCCACCCTCAAGCGGCGGCTATCCACGGCGACGCGGTCGGTCGTCAACGACGCCCGTCGCGTTGTCGACAGGATAGAACATCGGTTCGATATCGCCAGTGTCGACGGGTGCACGTTCCGTGCACATCTGTATCCTGCAGATGTGCGATCTAGCTGTCGGTCCGCCGGATGAGTCGCTTCGACACGCTCGTCCGCGTCAGCCACCTGTACTACGAGCTCGGTGAGACGCAGGGCCGCATCGCCGAGCTGATCGGCGTGACTCGGCCGCAGATCTCGCGCCTCCTGAAGCAGGCGCGCGCCGAAGGGATCGTCGAGATCCGGGTCGTGGACCGGGCGTCGCAGGGCTCCCCGGCGGCGGAGACGCTGCGGACGCGGTTCGGACTGCGAACCGTCCATCTCGCGCCCAGCCTCGACGGGCCCGAGGAGTTGACCCGGCGGAGCGTCGGGCGGCTCGCCGCCGGGCTGCTCCGGTCGGAGGTCCGCGACGGCCGGATCGTGGGTGTCGGCGACGGATCCGCGGTGTCCGCGACCGCCGATGCGCTCGACGAGGTCGCGACCCCGATCAGCGCGACGGTCGTCCCGCTGTGCGGCGGCTTCTGGTTCGGCGGGGCGGCGCGCGAGCCGTACCGGCGCGTCGCGGACGCGTTCGGCGCGACCGCGCATGCCCTGCTCGCCCCGGGCCTGCTCGACGACGAGACGACGCGAGACGCGCTCGCGGGGCACGTCGGTGTCCGGGGCGTCCGCGAGCTGTGGGACCGGCTCGACGTCGCGATCTTCGGGATCGGCGGGCCGTCCTGGACGGAGGCTCAGGTCGGCGCGACGGTCATCCGCGAGCTGGCCGAGGGGCGCGCGGTGGCCGAAGTCCTCATCGCTCCGCTCGATCTCGAGGGAGGCTTCGTCGGCGAGACCCTGCGGTCGCGAGTCATCGCGTTCGATGCCCGGCGGCTGGGCCGGCTGCCGACGGCGATCGCCGTGGCCTCCGGGCCGTCCAAGGTGACGCCGATCCTGGCCGCCCTGCGGGCGGGCGTCGCGACCGCGCTCGTCACGGACGTCCGGACCGCGGAGGCGGTCGTCCGTCGTGACGACGCGACACGGGCACGCCGATGACGCGCCGCGACGCGGACCGGCGCCCGACTCCGGTGATCCTGGCCGTCGACGTCGGCACGACCGAGACGAAGAGCGGCCTCGTCGCCCTCGACGGCCGACTCGTCGCGCTCGAGCGAGCGACCTATCGGATCGACAGCGAGCCGGCCGCGCGGCGGGCTGAGCAGGATCCGGAGGACTGGTGGACGGCGATCGTCTCGACGTCGCGCGCGCTCGCGGAGAGGCCGGCGGTCGATGTCGTCGCGATCTGCGTCGACGGGCATGGCCCGACCCTCGCGGCCGTCGACGCAGAGGGCCGGCCGACCCGGCCGGCGATCACCTGGCTCGACACCCGCGCCGGAGCGGAGGCCGCCGAGCTGACCGCCGCGACGGGTCTTGCCGGCTGGTCGCTGGGCATCCTGCCGGCCGCCCTGTGGCTGGAGCGCCGCGAGCCCGCGGTGAGCGCCCGGACCGCCTGGTACCTCAACAGCTGGGAGGCGATCGCGCTTCGACTGACCGGCATCGCGGCGACGACGCTCGTCGCGGGAGGGCGGCCCCCGAGCCATGAGGATCTCGCCGCCGGCGGGCTCGACGCCCGCCGCCTGGCGCCGGTCGCGGCAGCGGGCAGCAGCATCGGCGGATTGACGGCCGGGGCCGCCCGGGCGCTCGGCCTGCGGCCCGGGCTGCCGGTGATCGGCGGTGTCGTCGATGCGTTCGCGAGCTTCCACGGCGCCGCGCTCCTCGAGCCCGGCGACGCGATCGACGTCGGCGGCGGGGCCGGCGGGTTCGGCGTGTACTGGGACGCCCCGATCGACGCCGCAGGCGCCTTCTGCACGCCGGCGCCGCTGCCCGGACGGTATGTCGTCGGCGGGGCGATGGCGGCGACCGGCAAGGCCCTCGACTGGTTCCGCGACGGCGTCCTGGACGGCACGACCACGACCGCTGCGCTCCTCGACGAGGCGGCCGCGGTGCCGCCCGGTGCCGGCGGCGTCGTGTTCCTGCCGTATCTCGCCGGCGAGCGCGCGCCGCTGTGGGATCCCGGCGCCCGTGGCGCGTTCGTCGGCCTGCGGCTCGACCATGGCCGCGGCCACCTGGTGCGCGCGATCCTGGAGGCCGCCGCCCTCGCCATCCGCCACGTCGCTGAGCCGATCGTCGGGGCGGGGGTGCGGGTGACGGCCATGCGCCTCGCCGGCGGGCCGGCGCGCAGCGAGTCGTGGAACCAGCTGAAGGCCGACGTGACCGGCTTCCCGGTCGAGGTGCCCGGCGTCCTCGAGACCGCCGTCGTCGGCTCGGCGATCCTCGCGGCGGTCGGCATCGGCGCCTACCCGGACCTGCTCGCCGCGATCCGGGGCATGACGCGGATCGATCGCCGCCTCGAACCCCGGCCGGAGCTGGTGGCGACCTACGACGCGCTCTACCGGACGTACCTCGAGCTTCACCCGGCGATCGCATCCGCGCTCGGCGGCGCCCGGCGATCCGCCGTCGGGGCACGTGTCGCATGATCGGTTCGACGGCCGTCCGGCGGACGCCAGGTCTCGACGCCCGCGTCCGTCTCGGCGGCGTGGGCGTGTCCTTTCCTCGACCGAGTGGCGGTCGGCTGCGGGCGCTCGAGGGGCTGGACCTGGCGATTGGCGCCGGAGAGGTGATCTCGGTCATCGGGCCGAACGGCTGCGGCAAGAGCACGCTGCTCCGGCTCATCGCCGGCCTGCTCGATCCGGATGAGGGCAGCGTCAGCGTCGACGGGGCGCCGGTCCGGGGTCCGAGCGAGCGGGTCGGGATCGTCTTTCAGGAGCCGCGCCTCCTGCCGTGGCGGAGCGTCGGGCGCAACATCGCCTACCCGCTCGAGCTGGCGGGCCGCCCGGCGGCCGCCCTGACCGAGCGAGTCGGTCAGCTCATCGAGCTCGTCGGCCTCCGCGACTTCGAGCGGGCCCGGCCGTCCCAGCTGTCCGGCGGCATGAGCCAGCGCGCCGCGCTCGCCCGGGCACTCGCCCTCGCGCCGGACGTGCTCCTCCTCGACGAGCCGTTCAGCGCGCTCGACGCCCTGACCCGCGAGCGGTTCAACCTCGAGTTGCTGTCGCTCTGGGCGCGAACGGACACGACGATCGTCGCGGTGACGCACAGCATCCCGGAGGCGATCTTCCTGGCCGACCGAGTCGTCGTCCTGTCGCCACGTCCAGGCCGCGTCGTCGCCGACGTGGAGGTCGAGCTGGCGCGGCCACGGACGCTCTCGGACCTGGACGCGGCGGCGGCCTCGCAGATCGCCGCGATCGTCCGCGGCCACCTCGAGGCGGGCGCCGCATGAAGGTCTCGTCCGTCGCGCCGATCGCGGGCGCGGTCGTCGCCTTCGCGCTCGCCTGGAAGGCGATCGTCATCCTCGGCGGGTACCCGGTGTTCATCCTGCCGCCGCCGGAGACGGTCGCGCGGCGCTTCGTCGAGGCCTGGGCGAGCGGCCTGATCTGGCCCCACGTCGCGGTGACGCTCGTCGAGGTCGCGATCGGCTTCGCCGTCGGCGCCGGACTCGCGCTCGGCTGTGGCTACCTGCTCGCCCGGTCGCGACTCGCGGAGCGCGTGCTGTCGCCCTACATCGTCGCCGCCCAGGCGACGCCGATCCTTGCGCTCGCGCCGTTACTCGCGCTGTGGTTCGGGACCGGGCTCGCCTCGAAGGTCGTCATCTGCGCGCTCATCGTCTTCTTTCCGGTCGCGGTCGCCACGATGGTCGGCATCCGCGCGGTCGACGCGCGCCTCCTGGAGCTGGCCCGCAGCCTGCGGGCGTCGCGGCGCCAGGTCCTCACGACGCTCGAGATCCCGGCCGCGCTGCCGGCGATCCTCGGCGGCATGCGGGTGGGCGTGACGTTGGCCGTCGTCGGGGCGATCGTCGGCGAGTGGGCCGGCGCGGAGCGCGGCCTGGGCGTCCTCATCAACCTTGCCCGAGGCAGCCTGTTCGACATCCCGCTGCTGTTCGCGACGCTCGGCACGATCGCGCTGCTCGGCGTCGCGCTGTACCTCGTCGTCGTCCTCGTCGAGCGTCGCCTCGTCGGCGCCCGCTGAGCCCCAGCCAGCCCAGGAGGGAGCCATGTCCTCGTTGTCCCGTCCACCCGGCCACCCGTTCGCGATCGCTGCGGTCCTGGCGCTCGCCGTCGGGGCCACCGGCTGCACGCCGTCCGCGACGTCCCCCGCGCCCGGCACGCCCCTGACAGTCGGGCTCGGCTTCATCCCGAGCGTCCAGTTCGCGCCCTTCTATCTTGCCCAGCAGGCTGGCTATTACCGTGATGCCGGCCTCGAGGTGACCTTCCAGAACAAGATCGATCCCGACCTCATCACGCTCGTCGGGCAGGGTGCGGTGGACATCGGCAGCGCCGACGGCACGAGCGTCATCCCGGCGGTCAGCCAGGGCATCCCTGTCGTCTACGTCGCGACGATCTACAGCACCTATCCGTCGATCGTCTTCGCCAAGGCGTCGTCGGGGATCGCGACGGCGGCCGACCTCGAGGGCAAGCGGATCGGCATCCCGGGCCGCTACGGCTCCTCGTGGATCATGCTCCAGGCGCTCCTCCTTTCGGCCGGGCTGACGCCCGACGACGTCGAGATCGTCGAGTACCCCGACTTCGGCCAGGGGGCTGCGGTCGCCCAGGGCGCGGTCGACGCGGCGACGGGCTTCGCGAACAACGAGCCGGTCCAGCTCGCTCTGTCCGGGGCCGAGGTGTCGGTGCTCCACGTGGACGACATCGTGCCGCTCCCGGGCCCGGGCCTTGTCGCCGGCCGGGCCACGCTCGAGACGAAGGGCGAGGCGATCCGGGCCTTCATCGCCGCGACGCTGCGGGCGATGCGCGAGATCGCCGCGGATCCGGACACCGGCCTCGAGGCGGCGATCGACGCGGTCCCCGAGCTCGCGGACGCCCGCGACGCGCAGCGCGCGATCCTCGAGGCCACGATCGGGACGTGGTCCGCTGACTCCGACGCCGCGGCCTTCGGCGCGATCGACCCGGCGGGTTGGGATGCGTCGCTCCGGTTCATGACGAGCCTCGGGCTCGTCCCGAACCCGGTGACGGTCGACGATCTCGTCGACGACTCGTTCCTGCCCCGCGAGTAGCGCCGGCGCCGAGCCCCGAGGCTAGGGCCGGGCCCCGAAGGCGATCTCCGCGTCGAATGGATCGCCGATCGGCTTCGGCGACCCGAACAGCAACGGGTTGTCAAGCGCGTCCGTCCAGGCGAGTCCTCGACAGGTCGCGGAGCCCAGGAGACCGCTCGCGTCGACCTGGTCGATGTCGACGATGCAGCGGTCCGGGTCAAAGATCGTCAAGTGCTGGCCGTCACTGATCCGATCGATGATCAGGTAGACCGGGAAGTACGACGACTCGGCCGCGCCGGCTCCGATCACGCTGAGCGACCAGCCGTCGGGACCGAACCAGCGCACGCTGGATCCATACTCGCTATCGACGGTGGCGCCATCGGCGACGTCGGGAAACGTGATCACCAAATCGGAAGCCATCGTCATCGTCGCGTCGCCGGTCGAGTAGGAGGCGATGATCGTCGGGATCGGGACGCTTGCCTCCGGATCGAACGGCGGGTAGAGAAAGGTACAGCCTCCGGTAGCCAGGAGCGCCCCGGTGGCGGCGGCGACCACCAGCGACCGCTGGCTCCTGTCCACTGGCCGCATCGTCAGAGGCCGCTGTAGGCGTGCAGGCCGCTGAACCAGAGCGAGCCCGAGTAGGTCACCAGGACCATCCCGAAGCCGACGACGAGGAGCAGCGCGGCCGGCCGGCCGGCCCACGCGCGCTGGTTCCGGGCATGCAGGTAGACGGCGTAGGTGAGCCAGGTCACGAGAGCCGCCGTCTCCTTCGGGTCCCAGCCCCAGTAGCGCGACCAGGCGATCGACGCCCACCATGAGCCGAGGATGATCATCGTCGCGAAGACAGGGAAGCCGAGGATGACCGCCCGGTAGGCGACGGCGTCGAGGACGCGGTGGGACGGCAGCCAGGCGAACCGGTCGCCGCGCCCCTGGACGAGGTAGCCGACGCCGGCCGCGAAGCTCGTCGCGAAGATGCCGTACGACAGGACGGCCATGCCGACGTGGATCGTCAGCAGCGGCGCGTTCTGGAGGGCCGGCACGAGCGGCTCGATCTCGGACGGCAGCGAAGACGCGTAGAGGAGCAGGGCGAGGGCGACACCGGTCGGCAGGGCGCCGATCGAGCGGATCGGGAAGCGCCGCTCCAGCAGCAGGTAGCCGCCGACGATCGAGACGCCGAAGGCGACGCTGAACTCGTACAGGTTTCCCCACGGGCCGCGGGCGACGAGGATGCCCCGCAGCGCGACCGCGCCAAGGAGCGCCGCGAAGGCGAGTACGGTGAGCAGCCTGGCGCCCCCGGACAGCGGCGACGCCGATGCGGCGAGCGATGGGCCGCCGGCGGCGGACGCCGCCCGCTCGCGGACGAACGACCCGGACGCGAGGCCGGCCAGGACGGGCGTCGGCGCAGCGACAACGCGATCGGCGAGCGAGGCGAGCGCCCGTCGCCCGCCGGCGAGGAGGACGGCATGGCCGACGTGCGCCGCGAAGCCGAGGACGAGCAGGATCGTCCCCGCCGCGAAGAGAAGGCCTTCGAGGGTCGTCATCGTGACTGGCTGGCGGACGCTGTCATGCCGGGCACGGTTCCGGGCTGAGCGACGGCGGTCGCTAGGCGGCCGCCGCGCCGCCGGGCGGCGGACCGGCGCGTCGCAGCGCGAGGTCCCGCCGCGCCATCGACAGCGCGAGGCCGCAGTTCGGACAGGCCGATACACGCGCCGGCCGCCCGGCGTCGCACTTCGGACAGCGCAGCAGGAGATCCCGGCCGCAGCGATCGCATCGGGTCTCGCCGAACGGGTGCACGAGCCGGTCGGTGGTGCAGTACGGCTCCCCGGCCGGGTAGACCGCCAGCCCGTCGACGAGTCGGGCCGGCAGCGGTCCCTCGGCAAGGGCGACCGAGATCCGCGGCCGGCGCAGGGCGTAGATGACCCAGGCAAGCGCCGCGAGCGACAGGAGTGGGCCGATCACGCCGAGGACCAGCAGCACCGGCAGGAGGCCGACGAGCGCGGTCCAGTCCGGGATGATCAGCGCACTCATGATGTCGAGCATCGTCTGGCCGATCTTCGCAAGCGCCTCGCCCACGGCTGGAATGCTAGCAGGGCCTCGTTCGACGCGGCGGCCGCCGAGGGTTGCCGCGTTTCACCGTCGCACCTCGCCCGGGGCGCCAGCCCGGCCGATCGTCGTCGTCGGACGGCTCCACTCGCCCGGCCGCCGGCGGCCGCCGGGCGTCGCGCACGGGCTGCGCGAGGCGGCGTGGGCCACCGTCCGGGCCCTCGCGGGCAAGGCGGCCGGTGAGCCATGGGGTGCCGACCGTCCGCCCGCCGCGCCGACGGACGAGGGCTCGCAGGCCGCCGTCATCGGTCACCACGAGCACCGCCGCCGCGGCCGCCGGACCGCCGCCCGTGTCGTGGCGCGCGACCTCGTCGACGATGACCTGGTCTGCCGTCCGGCGCCCGGCGTGCCGGATGACGACGCCGTTGGACACCGCCCGGGCGAGGCCGCGCTCGGGGGGTCCATCGAGCACCAGCTCGACGCCGACGGACATCGGGATCGCCGCCCGGAGCCGCGCGACGAGGCCGGCCGACGTCGTCGTCCCGCCGACACGAGCGAGCGCGCCGAGCACGTTGTTGCCGTCGACGAGCACGACGTCGATCCCGAGGAGCGCCCCTCGCACGTTCGTGGCCACGGCGCCATGGTAGCCCCGCTCCAGGGGCGGAGCCCTCGGCTACCCTTCCCGGGATGCTCCTGCTCGTCGATCTCGATGGCGTCGTCTACCGCGGCGCCGAGCCCGTTCCGGGCGTCGCCGCCGTGCTCTCGGCGCGGGCGGCCGCCGGCGACGACGTCGTCTACGTCACCAACAACTCGATGCATTACCGGGCCGACTACGTCAGCCGGCTCGCCGGGCTCGGCGCGCCCGTCTCGGCGGACCGCGTCGTCAGCTCGCCGCGGGCGACGGCGCTCTACCTCTCGGAGGGGGATCCACCGGTCCGTCGGGTCCTCGCCGTCGGGGCGGCCGGGCTGGACCGCGAGCTGCGCGACGTCGGCCTCGAGGTCGTGAACGCGACAATCGCCGCGGATCGGATGGCGCGCGAGGGCATCGACGGCGCGACCGCCGCCGGCCATCCGGACGTGGTCGTCGTCGGACTCGATCCACAGCTGACCTACCTCCGGATCGCCGCCGCGGCCGACTGCATCCGGGCGGGCGCCCGCTTCATCGCGACCAACCGTGACCCCGTCTACCCGACCGAGCGTGGGCTGCGTCCCGGCGCCGGCAGCGTCGTCGCCGCGGTCGAGGCGGCGGCCGGGGTGACGCCGACGGTCATCGGCAAGCCCGAGCCGCTGCTGATGATCGAGGCGGCCCGCGCGGTCGGGCGGGAGGCCGCAGAGGCGATCGTCATCGGCGACGGCATCGGCACCGACCTCGCTGCCGCCCACGCGGTCGGCGCGCGGTGCATCCTCATGCTCACCGGCGTGACGGATCTCTCGCAGCTGGCCGGACTGCCGTTCGATCGCCGGCCGACGGCGATGGCCGCCGATGCCGGCGAGCTCGCCGCGGCGCTCGAGCGCCTCGCGGAGGGCGGGGACCGCTAGCCCGAGGCGGCGGGCAGCCGCTCCGCGCCCCAGGCGTCGAACTCGGCCCGGAGGCGGGCCAGCGTCTCCGGGTCGGCGAACGCGACGTCGAGCGCGCGCCGGTCGATCGCCCACAGCTCGTCGAGCGAAAGGCCGATCTCGTCGAGCGCCCGCTCGTACTCGCGGCTCAGGGTGATATCGGACACCGTCAGGTCGTCGGTCGAGAGCGTCACCGAGACGCCCGCCCGGTGAAGCCGTGCGAGCGGGTGTTCGGCGACCGACGGCACGATGCTCGCCTGGGCGTTCGAGGTCGGGCACAGGTCGAGCGTCACGCCACAGGCGATCAGCGCGCTGACGAGGGCCGGCTCGTCGGCCGCGCCCGGGCCGTGGGCGATCCGCTCCGGCTCGAGCTCGAGCGACCGCCGGACCTGGGCGGCGCCGCCCCACTCGCCGGCGTGGACCGTGATCCTGAGGCCGCCCGCCCGGGCCGCCTCGAACGCCCGACGATGCTCGAGCGGGTCCGGAAAGCGGGCCTCAGGACCGGCCAGGTCCCAGCCCGTCAGGCCGGCGTCCCGGAATCGGGCGGCGGTCTCGGCGAGGCGTACGTTGTCGGATGGCTCGTGAGATCGCAACGCGGTGCAGATGAGGCGGACCTCGACGCCGCTGCGGGCCGCTGCCGCACGCGCGCCCCGGACCACCGCGGCGATGCCGTCGCCGAGGTCGAGCCCGCGCCGGACATGGAGCAGGGGGCCCCACCGGATCTCGACGTAGCGGACGGCGTC
>Ga0247727_10020309_pt1 | contig 10173 bp, 8 predicted proteins | sample WisWelCaveWW1625_FD_202498 | JGI IMG/M metagenome (GOLD analysis project Ga0247727, IMG submission 202498) | Biofilm microbial communities from Wishing Well Cave, Virginia, United States - WW16-25 | ecosystem: Environmental > Aquatic > Deep subsurface > Groundwater > Cave microbial mat | place... | reverse complement strand
CGATTGGTTGTTATTGGTCTTTTCTAAACCAATGGAACGAAAACTGACAAAATCAGTTTTCGTTCCCGTCATAAAGAAGGAAGACCATATATTGCCTTTCCTTCCATTGGAAAGGAAAAAGGCAATAAAACCTAGAGTTAGGATATCAAAACAAATTCAGAAGTCAACGGATTTTTACATATCTTGAGGGTTATTCAGTAACGATTTAAGCTTATTAAGGTAGGAATCGTTCACCTGGTAGCCTAAATGTAGGGAGTTTGTTACGTCATCCCAGGCTTTGTCAAATTCCCCCTTTTTGTAATAAACGAGGGAACGATAATATAGACTTGTTTTGTTCAGGGGGTTGTTGATAAGGACACGGTTATAATCTTCAAGGGCAGATTCTAAGTCATTTTGCTTGAAATAAATATAGGCTCTTTGCTGATAGGCTTCCCAATATAATGGGTCTAGTTCAAGAACCTTGTTGAGATCTGACAAGGAAGAGGCAAAATCATTTTCGGTCTGGTATAAAATAGCCCGGTTGAAATACGCTTCTATAAGTTCAGGGTTTAATGTAATGGCTTTCTGGTAAGCCTGTAGGGCTTCTGGGATTTGGCCCTTATTAAAGAAGATGATCCCACGGTTTACATGAACTTTTGCATACATGGGATGACTGGGTATCAGGACGGAATAATCTGCTAAGGCAAGATCCGGTTGATTTAATTCCAGGTATAAATCCCCGCGATTAATGCGGGCTTCCCAATATTTTGGCTCAATTTCAAGGGCCCTGTTAAATGCCCTGAAGGCAAATTCAAAATTCCTTTGTGCCGTAAAAGCTATCCCTAAATTACTATATGCATACATTTTATCCCTTCCCTGGAGATAAGTAGTAGCTTCTTTTAAATCATCGATTGCCCGATCCCACTGCCGCAAGCCGTTCAAAAGAATCCCTCGGCTTAAATAGGCCCTTCCATGTTTAGGATTCACTTTCAGCGTATAATTGAAATATTCCAAGGCCTTATTTTGCTCCGCGGTCAGCATATAAGTAAATCCCAGGTCATGAGCCACGTCAGCATTATCTGGTTTTAAAGAAAGGGCCCTAGAAAACAGGGGTAGCGCAGTGGCATATTCCTGTCTATCTAAATAAAGACTCCCTAAATTGGCGTAAGGGCGAGATTTGTTGGGAGATTTTTGAATGACATCTTGCCATAAAGTTATTTCATTTTTCCAAATCTTATTGCGTTGAAAAGTTAAAAGACTTAAAAGAAGGATCGTCATTGTAAAGATGATCAGTCTTTTTTTGGGCGTCTTGATAAGTTCAAATACTAAACTTACCAGCGCCAGACACAAGCCGACGGAGGTTAAATAAAGTTTATGTTCAAAAATGACATTTTGTCTGGGGATGAATTCAACGGAAATGGTTAGGAAAAACCAAAAGATCCCAAAGGTCAATGCCCTATATTTTTTGCGAATATTTATGGCTAAGGAGAGGATTGCTAAAAGAAAGAAGAAACTCAAAGATGTTTTTACCTCCCAGAAAGATTTTGACATGGGGAAATCGTAATCAACATTTTGATTAAAGGGGAAGAGAAATAAAAGGAAGAGATGCCGAATGACGCGGATTTCCGTCATTATGTAAGTATAGGCTGTAAGCATGTCTCCATCGTGGGACTCAGAAGGCATGTGAAATGCTAGAAAAGAGGGAATGCTGAACGCAAGGAAGAACGGTATGGTGCATACAAAGATAAAGATGAGAAAAATGATTGCTATGGGACGAATATTTTTAAACATAGCGAGCGGTTTTTGTAAAGAGATATGAGATTTTACGAGGGGCTCCCTCATGAGAAAGGATTCAATGAGTAAAATTTGCAGAGGCAGGCTGATAACAATCTCTTTTGTGAAAATACCTAGGAGGCCGCTTAAACCACTGGAAAAAAAATATGCAGAAGCGGAGGGTGTTCTTTGGGAAAACCGCCCTTTGATATAAAAGCAGAGAGAGAGGATGTAAAAAAGAGTGGCTAGCGAGGCAAAACGTTGAGAAATGTATGTCACCGCTTGAGTTTGAACTGGATGAGCGACAAAAATCAACGACGCCACTAGACTTAAAGATTTTTTATGTTGAAACAGTCCGTGGCTCCTTAATCGAGGAGTATCCAGCAATAATTGAAAAAACCAAAATACAGAGAAAGAGGTGCCAATATGGATGAAAAAGTTAAAAAGATGGTAACCAAATACATTGAACCCATGCAATTTATAATTTAGGAGAAAGGTGGCAAATCCAACAATACGTGTTCTTTGGCCATAACTTATTTCAATAAGCCTGCTTAATAGATCATGAAGGACAACAGGTTTTTTCAGAGCATCGTTGGATAGCAGGAGCGCTCTGTCATCAAGCTCAAAAGGGTAATGAAATGTCTGATAATAACAAAACAGGCCTATGAAGAGGATGGCTAAAAAGGGGAGCAGTTGTGATGAGATTGCTTTTAAATGTGCCATGAACAGAGATTAGAATATCAAAATCGATCAAGAAGTCAAGAAATTAGCCATTTTGAATGTTGACAAAATGCCTGTCATAAGTATATAGTACCTACATTCTAGTTTTGAATAATCTCCCGGATGGATCTGGTCAGCTGAACATATTCCTATTGAATGGAGAAGAAAATGAATAACCAATTGTCCAAAAGTGAAGAGCAAATAAAGGAAGAAAAACAAAAAGCCTTTTTGGAACAAGCCAGAAAGGGAGTGCTGAAATTTATCCATGATAAAGGTGGAAAATTGAGCCTAGCCGAAATGCATGATTACAGTATGAACCGTTATCTTATCCAGCATCAGAGTTTTTCGAAAATGATGGAAGCCTTCGTTGGAGAAGGATACGTTGAATATGATGCTTTAACCCAGGATGCAACGCTCACTGAAGCTGGACGGCAATTTATTACGGTTGCATAATATTTTTTAGATCAGGATCATCTATTTATTTCTTTGTCTGTATCTTCTTTCATTAAAGGGAGCCCTGCATGTCTATAACTTTGGGAACGGATGAGAGGCCTCTTCGGGTTGCCATTGTGGGCAGCGGTCCTGCTGGTTTCTATGCTGCCGAGGCACTCTTCAAAGCAACGATAAAGGTCAAAGTGGATATGTTTGATCGCCTGCCCGCCCCTTTTGGGCTTGTGCGCTATGGCGTTGCCCCAGATCATCCCAAAATTAAAAATGTCATCAAGGTTTTTGAGAAAACAGCGGAACGAGAAAATTTTACATTTTTAGGCAATGTCAATGTCGGTAAAGACGTTTCTGTCGAAATATTAAGAAAGCACTATGACGCCTTAATATTTTGCAACGGGGCTGAAACGGACCGGAAACTCGGTGTACCGGGAGAAGATTTGGCCGGGAGCCATACGGCCACGGAATTCGTTGCCTGGTATAACGGCCGGCCGGAATACAAGGATCGTGTCTTTGACTTATCGCAGGAAGTGGCGGTCGTTATTGGCCAGGGGAATGTGGCCATGGATGTTTCCCGTATTTTATGTAAAACCGTTGATGAACTTAAAAATACCGATATCTGCAAACATGCCCTCGAAGTCCTTACTTCAAACAAAATTAAAGAAGTCCACTTGATCGGCCGGCGCGGCCCGGCGCAGGCGGCGTTTACTTCTCCTGAAATCCGTGAATTCGGTGAGCTGGCGGATTGCATCCCCGTTTTTCATAACCCCGATGACATGAATTTAAATGAAGCCAGCCGCAAAGAATTGGAGGATCCGCAGAATGCGCCGAAGAAGAAAAACTATGAGATCCTGCAAGGCTATTTGAATTTACAAGCTGGAAATAAAAAAAGGAGGTTTGTTATCCATTTCCTTGAAAGTCCCGTTGAAATCATCGGTTCCCGGTTTGTTGAGAAGGTTGTCTTTGAACAGAACGTGCTTACTGGTGAGCCTGGGAAACAGAAGTCTAAAGGAATAGGAAAGAGAACCCAGTTGCCGTGCGGCCTTATATTTCGAAGTGTTGGGTATCGCGGTATCCCGATCCCAGGCCTTCCGTTTCATGACCAGTCCGGGATTATTCCTAATCAGCAAGGGCGAATTGCCGATTCCGAGCATATCTATCACGATCTGTACTGTGCCGGATGGATAAAACGAGGGCCATCGGGCGTCATTGGGACGAATAAACCGGACAGCGAAGAAACGGTAGCCAAACTCCTTGAAGACCTGCCGAATTTAAACCCATGCTCGATCCCCAGTACGGAAAAGCTTATTGCATGGCTGAAAGACAAGGAAGTGCGTGTGGTGAGTTTTGCGGATTGGAAGAAGATTGATACGGCTGAAATGGAACGCGGCAAGAAGGCCGGCAAACCCCGCGAAAAATTTGTCACCATCCAAGGCATGCTTTCCGCATGCAATCCTACCTATCAAGGGGCGTAATTTGATCCCTATTCAATGACACAGTCTGTTGTAAATGGCTTTGTCATCAAATCAGCAGTGGAGGGGTTGTTTTTTAGAAAGTTAATAATAGCATCTGCTCCGATCCGGCGGTGATAAGCCCCAAGTCCCTCGGTATCTTTTTTATGGGCCAAATAATCCTTGAATAAGACATCAATAACAACAAGGACTTTCTCACGTGGGACGGAACGCAGGTACATATTTTCCCCGCTACTGTCGATGAGCGGCTTGCCTTGATAACGCGCTGTTTCATCCCCAAACAGTTTAAATTGATAGCGATTAAGCCCTGTTCCGACTAACCCAATTGTCTTTGTCGCTGGCCGAAAGCATTGACGTTCGCAACCGGTAATTCCAATCGACTCCGCCATATCTCCCCAACCCATTTTTTCTAATTCGTCAATTAATCCTGGTTCGAATTTCTCCGAATCCGTATAGGTTAAGCGGCACGTGTCGCGCCCCACGCATGCTCCAGATAAAAGACGGAGTTGAGAAAAAGGCTTCCCGTTGCGTTGCCCATATCCGTGTTTATTAAGGTCAGTTTCAAATTCTTTTTTGGCTCCTTCTGGAATGTTGGTGAATAGGGCATCCTGATTGGGGGTGATCAATAATTCGATATCGTATTTGTTCATGACTTCGCGGACCATTGCCTTTAAATTGCCGTTGGGCCCGCCATCGATAACACGCCCGTTTTCGATAAAAGCCCCAAATGTCCACGATCCGTTACTGGGTTGTCTCCACCAGCCATGGTGAAGATGACGGTCCCCATAGTCCAGTTTAGGATTGGGCCGTTGAAGAGGAAATCCTAATCTCGCTGTCACTTGATCACGGTACCAATCAACGCCCATTTTCTTTATCACATATTTAAGGCGTGCCCAGTGACGGTTTTCCCGATCACCCCATTCTTGATGGATAGCCACAACAGCATCCAGTGTTTTTAACAATTGATCTTCCGTGACAATCCCGAGCGGTTGGGCAAGGGTCGCCGTTGCAGGATAGTTATTGCGTTCACCTTGTCCCCCACCTACATAAACTTGGAAAGCGACGACCTTGCCTTTTTCGACAACAGGGGCGGTAGCCAAATCGTGTGTCAGCAATTCAACGCAGTTATCAGGAATAAACAGGTTTGTTTGTTCATGGCGGTGGACAGTAGAAAACGCAATTTTGAATTTGCGGTTCAGCAAGTTAGACCCGTAGCGAAAAGACTCTTCCGGTTTGCGAATGTAATTGGGATCAATCGCAAAAACCTTAATGTATGGTTCCAGGGGTAGTCGGAAATATTCTCCAGCCTTCTGGGCCCAGGCATTCGCATTAAAGATATTTGAAAATTTAGAAAGGGGGCAGCCCATGACATTGCGCGTATTGTCCCCGCAGCCGTTGATGCTAAACATGCCTTTTTCAGCCAAGGTCTTAATGATTTCGCGCAGGTGTTCTTTTTTCACCCAGTGAAATTGAATATTTTGTCGCGTAGTGAAACGGAGGGATGGTTTGCCCTCAGGGTTGGCCGTGTATTTTTCAGACAATTCATCAAAGGCCTGCCATTGCTGGCGTGTGATGGCCCCCCCACCGGGGACGCTGATACGGATCATATAACTCCAATCTCGTTCTCGTCCTGTGTTGGCGCGGTCAAATTCAAGGTAAATGCCGTAAGATTTGGCATAGGTCTCCACGTCAATAGAGACATTAGGGATGTGTTCTTCCCGAAACTGGACAGCAATTTCCCGGTTGACAAAAAGGGAATTCATTTTAATCAATTCGGTCCTGCTGAATTGACTTGGGGGTGTTCTAAAATTTGGCTCAAATGGTTTTTTCATAACTAAATTATTACTTGTAGTATATTAGTATTAAACAAAATTATCTTATCTGATCACCTATCAAAGTCAACCATTTTTATGACCAAATGGTAAATTTGATGAAAAATTAGCTAAAAGAGAGTAAAATATATACATGCCTGAGAAAATCAAAGCCACTCATAACCAAAGTAATTATCCTGGCCGTTTTTGGGAAAAAACAGCGGACGGCCGTATCCTGTGTAAACTTTGTCCGCGCTATTGTACTCTGCACGAAGGACAAAGAGGCTTTTGCTTCGTTCGACAGAACATCAATGGAAGTATGGTTTTAACGACCTATGGCCGCAGCAGTGGATTTTGTATTGATCCTGTTGAGAAAAAACCTCTTAACCATTATTATCCGGGAACAAGCATTCTTTCTTTTGGCACAGCAGGATGTAACTTGGGGTGTAAATTTTGCCAGAATTGGGATATCAGCAAATCCCGTGAGTGGGACCGTTTGACAGATGAGGCATCCCCTCAGAAGATTGCCAAGGCAGCCAAGTCCTTGGGGTGCCGCAGTGTGGCCTTCACTTACAACGATCCTGTTATTTTTGCCGAATATGCGATGGATATTGCTGACGCTTGTCATGAAGAAGGGGTCTTTGCTGTGGCGGTAACGGCGGGGTATATGACGGATCTTTCCAGGCCGGAATTTTACAAACATATGGATGCAGCGAATGTTGATTTGAAAGCCTTTACCGAGGATTTTTATAAAAAAGTCACCTTAGGGGCACTTCAACCTGTCTTGGATACACTGGTGTACCTTAAACACGAAACAGATGTTTGGTTTGAAATCACAACCCTTCTTATCCCCGGTGAGAATGATAGTGAAAAAGAAATTCACGAAGAAAGCGAATGGGTTATGAAAAATCTGGGCCCGGATGTGCCGCTTCATTTTACAGCCTTTCATCCGGATTTTCGTATGCTGGATAAGCCTTACACACCTCACGCCACACTGACAAAAGCGCGTGAGATCGCCTTGAGTAAAGGGCTCCATTACGTCTATGTCGGTAATGTGCATGATCCCGTTGGTTCCAGCACCTATTGTTCTCACTGTGGAGAACTTTTGATTGAGAGGGACTGGTATGTTTTGGGGGCATACAATTTAAAAAATCATAATCAATGTTCTTTTTGCGGAACGACTTGTCCCGGTCATTTTGATCTTAGACCAGGGAAATGGGGAGCCAAGCGCCTGCCCGTTCGGCTGCGTGATTTCTGAAAAACTTCTTCAAAAAATTCAAAAAAGACATATACTGAAACTGAATAAGTTTTTTCAGCCAGCAAGGCTCACAGGAGTAAAGCCCCGATGTTTCTTATTGATTCTTCAATGTAGTCGGGACTCCGATTTCAACAATAACATGAGGAAATATCGGAGGAGGCGAAATGCTCACCCTAAAAAATGTGATGACAAAACATGTCATCTATGTGAAGAGGGGAGCTCCTATCTATAAAGCCATGAATCTCCTGCTCAAGCACAAAATCAGCGGTATGCCGGTCGTAGCTGAATCTATGCGGGTGGTGGGTGTCTTATCGGAAAAAGATGTCCTGCGGTTGCTAGTTGACAGGAAGCTGGATATAAACAGCAGTGTTGATGATTATATGACAAGGGAGGTTATTTGCTTTTCGGAAGAGGACAGCGCCTTTGATCTTTGCAAGTTTTTTATTAAAAGCAATATTCGTCGGGTTCCCATTGTCAAAAAAGGAAAACTGGTGGGGATTGTGAGCCGCCACGATATTGTCAATCTTATTCTAGAAGTTAAAACAAAATTCACTGATTTCCGGTATACCTGATTTTTAAATTCAACGTAGATATCATGTCTGCTCAAGCCAAACAATCACATCTTACAGGTCTTGCCACTGTTTTAAAAGACATCCTGGATAAACGCTTATCTCAAGGGAATATTACATACAGCAAAGAACCGGAAATGGGTGAACGTGATATCATTGAATACGGCAGCCGTATGCGCACCGCTGGAATGGAAAAGTTTAATGCCCCTTGTTTTCTGTCTTATGTTAATTTTTTTGTTTCGGAAGCCCACATGAAGGAAAATGATGCCATGGGAGCTTTGATTGTTTATTTCGATGTACAAAGTGCTAATAAAACCCTAAAGGCCTTAGGTTATCCGATCAAGCTCGATGTAGAAGATGAGGTGGTGATGCAGCGCAGCGGAGAATTTGTACGTTCTATTGCAGAACAGTTGAAAACGGAGCTGAGCTCACGCGGGTATTCTTCCTTGATGATCGGGGACCCGCATAACTATCAAAATTTTGTGCCGGAAGGGATCCCCTTTTCGTATAATGAATATAAATCATATGAAATCAATTTTTTCGCCTGGAAAGAAAAAATATTATCTGTTGATCTGACGATGGCCCCTTCTTAATTTTTATTAAAAATGGCACTTTTCTACGACCCTAAAAATAAAAAAGTCAAAATTTGGAGCCTTAGCGCCTTTATCCTTATTCCGATACTTGCGGTGGTTTTTGTTTGGATGGCGGGAAGAAAAGCTGCTGAAAAGAAAAAAGTCGAAAATGCCCAAGAGAAAGATATTTTTAATTAAATTTTAACTAACCTTTTCATTTTTAAACCCTCTCAAACCTTCCCTTTTAATATCAGTTTTTATCGAATGAATTCTGTTGCGGCAAGTAAGGATCAGATGTAGAATTTTATATATTTTTTACATTCAAGGAAAGCATGAAAGACCTCCTTTTTTCCATCGACAAAACAGTTTTGCTTGTCATTGATGTGCAAGGCAATTTGGCCTACCGCATGTTTGACAAAGAGAGTTTATTCCGCCATATTCAGGCTTTAATTCAGGCTGCCAAGATATTCAACATCCCCATCGTGTATACGGAACAAGCCCCTGCCAAAATCGGGAAAACAGTTCCTGAGATCGCCGCACATATGACCGGGCTTTCCCCCATTGAAAAGGCGTCTTTTAGCTGCTGTGGGGAGGAACAGTTTAATCAAACCTTAAGAAAATTACGACGTAAACAGATCCTTATTTGCGGGATTGAAACCCATGTTTGTGTTTTTCAGACCACAGCCGATGTTTTATCTAATGGTTATGCTGTCCAGGTTGTGGGAGACGCTGTTTCTTCCCGGACGCAGGAGAATAAAAATTTGGCTTTGGAGAGGATGCGGCAGATCGGTGCAACGATCACCTCCACCGAGATGATTATGACGGAATTGATGCGGACTTCCAAGCACCCTAAGTTTAGGGAAGTGCTAAATTTAATACGATGAAATTAGGGACAGGTGTCCCCCATAAGGAGAATCATTATGCCTAAAAAAGACAGTGCGTTAAACAATACAATGGTTTCCGCGTTATTGGAGGAGCACCGGATTTTCAAGCCTAGCGCGGATTTCAAGAAAAAAGCCTTTATTAAAGAGGCTTCTATTTACGAAAAGGCCGAGAAAGATCCCGAGGCGTTTTGGGCCGAGTGCGCCGGGCGTCTGGATTGGTTTAAGAGATGGGACAAAGTGCTCGACTGGCAACCGCCCTTTGCCAAATGGTTTGTTGGTGGAAAACTCAACGCTAGTTACAACTGCCTCGACCGGCACATCAAAAAAGGACTGGGCAAGAAGACAGCGATCCTCTGGGAAGGGGAGCCCGGTGAAAGTTTAAAAATTTCTTACGAAGAAGCGTTTAAAGCCGTCAACAAATTAGCCAATGCGATGAGATCATTGGGCCTTAAGAAAGGCGACCGGGTGGCGATTTACATGCCGATGGTGCCCGAGGCCGCGTACGCGATGCTGGCGTGTTCCCGGATCGGGGCGGTCCATACGGTTGTTTTCGGTGGATTTAGCGCTGAATCCCTTCGCGAACGCATCAACGACTCTCAAGTAAAATTATTAATTACCGCTGACGGCGGGTTCCGGCGGGGGAAAATCCTTCCTTTAAAAGATATCTCCGATCAGGCTATTTCCCAATGCC
>Ga0247727_10020308_pt1 | contig 10173 bp, 12 predicted proteins | sample WisWelCaveWW1625_FD_202498 | JGI IMG/M metagenome (GOLD analysis project Ga0247727, IMG submission 202498) | Biofilm microbial communities from Wishing Well Cave, Virginia, United States - WW16-25 | ecosystem: Environmental > Aquatic > Deep subsurface > Groundwater > Cave microbial mat | place... | reverse complement strand
GGCATTTTCAAATGCGGCGTAATCTGTCAGGTCAGCCTGAATGAAGATGATATCCGGTTGGTCATTATTGCCTTCCAGCTTCACACGATCAATGCTTACTACACTGTTACCCTGCGACAAGGCCATTTCGACGATGGCTTTGCCAACGCGGCCACTGCCGCCTGTCACTGCAATTTTCATGGACTAATTCCCCTCCGCGTAGACGGCTTGCCGCAAACCGCGGATGTATCCAATTGCATACAACCGTCCAAACGATGAATAGCCTGCATTGTCATTGCTGTCCCCCTCCACAGTTGGCACATGATCTGGGCGCAATACACCTTCAAAATTAATATCTTTATAAGCCTGCATACAAGCCAGCATGTCAGTCTTGCCTTCGTCGTGCCAGGTCTCTTCAAACTTTTCCGGCGTGCCGCGCACATCACGAAAGTGGACGAAAAAGATTTTGTTCTGTCTCCCGAAGTGACGGATCGCGCCCGGCAGATCATCCGTCATGAGAGTGAAGTTACCCTGACACATGGTAATTCCGTTCATCGGGCTGGGGACGATATCGAGCAGGCGCTGGTAATTCTCGATGCTCCGCATGATACGTCCAACTCCGCGAATCGGCGAGAGCGGAGGGTCATCAGGGTGCATCGCAAGTTTCACGTTCCACTTCTCTGCAACAGGTAAAACAATTTTTAGGAAATGCTCAAGCGTCTCCCAAAGTTTCTCTTCACTGAGGGGACCATTCTCTGTCGGCGGCGCATCCTTCATCAGCGCGTTATCGAAACTGGTCACCACCGAGCCGCCGCGCGAGATCGTACTCGTGCCTGTCCGCATCCAATTGAAGTCCGTCATCCATTCGTAACACCAGACTGGGATGCCCAAGCGTCCCATATTTTCAATCAGCGTGCAGACTGTCGCAATCTCCTCATCACCACCCGGCATGCCGCGCTTCGCTTTGTTCAAAGGCGGGCGAACTTCGATCACGGCGAGATTGAATCCCGCGCTCTCGTAGCGTTGTTTCATGCGCAAGAGCGGTAAATAGTCCCACGGTGCATCGGTGCCATTGGAGGGTTCATTAAACGGCAGGCCGCCTACAGCGTAATCCACGCCTGCTTGTTTGGAAAGTTTCCATAACGGCGAGGGGGTCGGGGGTAAAAACTCTGCAATTTGAATCATATTATTTTTTTACTCCTTTCAAATTTTTCCCAATAAGATACAAAGGGATTAGCCCATTGCTCCAAAGTTAACGATTTATCTTCGGGTAGCCCGCCTGCATGGCCCTGCCAGAAAGACCAAATAATCAAACTGTCATATAGCATATACAGTTGTTGGCGTTCGGCAAAGCCCGGTTGAACAACTTTGTTGTGTAAATAAAATTTCACAAACTCATCCGCCAGTTCTTGTGTTTCCCTCAAATAGGATCCGACCTGCCTCGCCAGGTCAGCTTCACCATCTCCAAAATGAGCGGTCATGAAATCAAATACGCCGCTCACCTGCCACCCAATCTGTCCCTGCGTCACTACAACATTTGGCTCTTTGTAATCTTCCAAAACCAGACAAGGCTGATAAGGAGTTAAGCACGCATGTGCCGTTCGTTCGATAATGTTTTCAACCCAAGCCGCATCAGTCGTGGTTGTGTTCTCGTTATAGCTTTGCGCCTGCATGAGTAGTTCGCGAGTTCGTTGCACAATCCAACTGCGATAATCCTGCAGCATAGGCTCGATCATCTGAGTCGTGGGCTTATATCGACCGCAATGCTCCCATGTGAGTGTTTGAATTTCGATGAGCATGGCAGCCAAGGCCCGCGCCACTCCACGCCGCTCATCCGTTGAAAGGCGGGCCACTACTTGAGAGTCTGCTAATTGCAGACCAGGCATTTTTGGCATGATCACAAATGCCCAACCGAAAATCTCCGACGAAGGGTTAAAGCGATAAGGATATGGAACTGGGACGCGAGTCTTGGTATGAAGTTGTTCAGTAAAAAACTTCTCGGTGGGAAATTGCCAATCATAATGCGGAACGCCGCGCAAAACAAATTCACCGACGGTACTTGTAACAAACAGGTTTTGCCCAAAGAGACCAAACGGTATTGGCTCAGCGTGGAGAAGTTCGCCAAGATCAAAATAACTCAGAGCACCCTGTAATTGCTCGTCTGAAATATTTCCGAGTCGTGTAGAGTATTCGCGAATGGTCATGGTTGATTCATTAAACATGTTGCATCACGGCGTTGCGGTCGCCCTCACTTTACTTTGAAGTGCGCTACAAACTCTGCTGCGGCCTGGCCCGGCTCAACCCAATCGGCCTGGCTGTGTGCTATCAGATAGTGCTGGCGATCCATCACCCATAGATAGAAGTCCGCCTCCGTTCTGCTCGGAAACGCTTTCATCAAGCCACTTTGGCGAATAATGCCTATCACTGGTTGATATACGGTGTCGTGCCAATGCTCAACAGCCTCCGCGTCTGAGATGTCGCGCTGGAAATCCAACCCCATAAAATAAAGATGGGCTGCGATATGCTCCAACATCCGTTCATAGCCGCCTAGAATCGTCACCTGAATTGCTGTTTGAGGCCGCAGTTGATCCAGGTGGGTGCGTTCAAGAAACTCGACTTGCGCGCCTAAAAGCTCAAGGTCTTCCGGCTGAAGATCGGCAGTCACTGTCACCTTGACGCGACACTCGCGCACCTCTGCGTCAATAAAGTCAGCGCCCTGCTCACGCGCCACTGAGACCCGGTGATGCCCATCCACCACGAAATAGACCTCACCGACTTTGTACAGTAAGACCGGAGGTAAATTCAGATCTTCATACCAGGCGCGATTAACGCGTGTCCAACGGTCGGCTGTGTGACTTTGGGCAGGCAGGAAGGCGCGGTCGAAATCTTGGTAACGCTGGATACTTCCAATGATGCGATCCAGGCTGACAGCGTGTACACCACGATAAATCGGCCCTCCAATATGCAATTTCCGGCTGACCTTATCAAACTCCATGAGTCGGTTGGGTTGTCCAGTCAGTAGTGCCAAAATATCTCGAAAGAAGGCTTTGGTGCGTGCCGCTGCGAAATCGGCTTGAGAGCGAAACCCGATTGTATCCAGCATGCTATTCATCCTGCATCACGGCGTTGCGGCCGCCATCAATCAATATTGTATTGCCTGAAATATTCCCAGCCAGCGGACTACACAAAAAGGCACACAATGCTCCAACATCATCTGGCGTACCCAGGCGGCCCACCGGATGCAACCCCTCAATTTGTTTCCGTTTCGCGGCAGGGTCGGGGAATTCATCGAACCAGGCATCAGCGAGAGGCGTGTCTACGAAACCCGGAGCAACCCCAACGGCGCGCAGATGCGGTCCCCATTCAATCGCCATGGATTGCACCATCGCCACCAGTCCCGCCTTTGCCACGTTATATGGGAAGGAGTTCGGTATTGTGTAAAGCGAATGATTGGAAGTGATAATGATGATGACCGGCGCGCGCGCTTGATCGAGATGCGGCTTTGCCGCCTGCGCCACACGCCAGTGCGCGGCAAGGTTGAGGTTCATATTCGATTCCCAATCTGCCTCCGTGGCCTTTTCAACGCCCTTGAAAAAATTACGTCCGGCATTCGATATGACAAGGTCGAGTCCGCCCAACAGACTCGCCGCCCAATCTACAAACGAATGGGATGTGCTCGCATCAGCGATATCCAACGACTGATACATGGCGCGTCGCCCATGACTTTCCACTGTGGTGACAAAACGCTTCGCGCCTTCGCTGTTAGTTGCTTCCAACCCACAGCCTGCGACGTCGCATCCAGCTTGTGCCAACGAGTCCGCAATACCCGCGCCGATACCACTGCTGACACCAGTGACGAGGGCGCGATAGTTAGAGAGATCAATATTTAGAGTCATTTGGTTTTTACTGATTTACTGTCAAGCGCTTTTCCCAGCCAGAGCGGAAGAGCGGCAGATAGTTATTCGGATTGTAGGGATGCTTCGCAATCTCCTCGTAGTTCAAATCTGCACCCCAGCCGATGCGATCCTCTTCAAGTTCAATATGACCATCTTTCACTGTGACTGGATTCGTCAAAATAATGCGACTCCAATCATCATTGAAATCATCAAAGATTTCGTGGATGAAGAAGTTGGGCGTGGCTGTGTTGAGATGCGCGCAGACCAATGAGCATAACGGTCCCTGCGCGCTGTGTGGAGCGGTCACGCCGTTGTGTGCGTGAACCATGCCGCATACTTGCTTGGATGCAGTGAGACCCAAAAACTGCGGTTCAAGTTGTATGATGTGAACGGCATCATGGCTGAGAAGTTCAGCAAATTGTTGCGGGCTGTAATAGTCTTCGCCACACGCAATCGGAACAGGGCTACGCTTCGCAACTTCGACCATCTGGGAAATGTATTGAGGCGGCACTGGCGCTTCGAACCAAGTTGGCTGATATTTTGCCATCGCGTCTGCGAATTGCAAGGCAGTATGTGGACTAAAGCGATTGTGGGCTTCGATCATGATGTCCACGTTCAGACCCACCGCGTCACGGACAGAAGCGATCAATTCCAAAGCAAGCGCAAAATCCGCGCGCTCCACATAACGCCACGCCGCACCAAACGGATCGAACTTCAACGCAGTGTATCCGCGTGCCACAACATCTTTCGCTTTATTATGAAAACTTTGCGGCTCGCGCGGTCCGCGATACCAGCCATTGGCATAGACGCGCAAGCGGTCATGGCAACGTCCGCCGATAAGTCTATAAACAGGCTGTTGCGTGACTTTGCCCATAATGTCCCAACACGCAAACTCAATGCCAGAGAGTGCTGCGCCATGAATCTGCCCACCATCCGAGTAGACTTCACGGAATAATTTCAATGTGTGATTCTCGACATCAAATGGATCCTGACCAATGACGAATCGTTTCAGTTCCTGGATTGCCGACTCGACGGTCTTTGCAAAGCCGTTCAATGTTGCCTCACCAATCCCATGCACCCCCTCATCTGTATCCACTCGCGTGAAGACCCAATTCTTCCACGGGTTGCCAACGATATAAGTGGTAACGTCTGTGATCTTCATGCGGTTAACTCAATCTCCAGCCACCAGTTTTTTGTACCGTGTGGTTGAATTGTTGCAAATAATTTATACAAGTTGACAGCATCATTAAGCGAGTCTTGCGCGCCGATGCAGGGTTCCAAGCCGAGGTTGTAATACGGAGTGCCTCCATCAGCCGCCCACGCGCCGAAGTTCATCCAAGCCGCCACTTGCGGAAGAAGCGTTACATCCCAGCGCATTCGCAATTCGCCATCGCGCGCACGTAATGAAGCCCAGCCTTCGCCGGAGGGCAATGGATCGCTCCAGATTTTTATCGCGCGCCCAGCGGAAGTTTCAGGCAACGCGGGGAATTTTAATCCAGACGCCGCAAAGGGGTATTGTATTTTTTTTCAGGCGGAACTAAATTTTGTGGAATTGACCCGCCGACATTGAAACGCGCTGAGGGAGGCAGGAGCAATTCCATGCCGGGTTCTATCGCAAGCAACGGGTGAATGCACCACACATAATTTATGGGTTGGTCTGTGTTACGCAAAGCGGTTACTTCGTAATCAACATGAATAACAGAAGATTTTTCATTGAGTGTAACAACACGCGTGAAAGTATAAGGCAAGACGATGCCTTGCCAGCGAGTCCGCAATGTAACGCGCCTCTCTTGTTCATCCATTTCAAATTCAGCGGGATGCGACCACAACTCGCCGTGATCTTGAATCGCCGCGCCCTGCCATGGAGCAGATGGATATTCACACTGCGCCACACTGGGAAAACATTCATCCCAGCCGCCTGTATCTGATTGAGCGGTATAAGAACTGCCATGCGGCACTTGTTTATACGGGAAGCGTGGATGTCGCCAGAGCCATTCACGCCCCGTACGTGAATCGAGCAGGCTGTTTATCTTGCCGCCTAATTCCGGGATGATGCTTAATTCCATAACGCCGGTTTGAATGGAAAGACTATTAAAGCCTTCGATGGTGGATCGAGTAACAGACAGCATGGTCACAAATCCTCCACATACTGGTCCGAAAATTGTACGCGTGTAAATTTCTCGGGCATGTGAGTATCCAGCGTGCCATGCTTCGTCCAGCACCAGGCTGGCTGCGGTTCAGGTCGCGCATTCGCCACTTCAAGTTTTTCAAAGCGACCAAAGAAAATATTCCACTCGTCTCCTTCTTTTGGCGGGAGGGAGCGGTCATTGGCTAACCACTTCATTCCACTCCACGGGAAGGCGAGCTCCACGGTCCAGCCTTTGTCTACGACGGAGCGATTGTTGATTGTGCCGTCCACTTGCACAGCGGATCGCAAACCAGGGAAATCCCAATCGGTGAAAGCCCAACGTACGCCGCGCGGATGTGTGCCGCGCCAAAAATTCCAGCCACTGCGGTCGTAGTTGCCGCCAAATGATAGCGCTTTACGTGAGATCAAATCAAACTCCGGTACATCGAACTTACCGCCGCGTTGATAAGCATCCTGCCAGATGAAGAAAACTTCATAGACGGTATTCAGCGCATTCATCTCGAATTCGTAATAACAGTCGCCACCATCAATAAAAACCTCGACATCATTCTCCATAAAAATAAGCGAGTCACGTTCCGTGAGTTGCGCCTCGACGAATGGCTCTTCCACCCAGAAGCCGATATACAAATTATCGTCATCCCAGAGCGCGGCGGCGCGTGTATCGAAGAATGCAGGGTCACCTGTGACCATATCCACAAAGCGCGGGGATTTGGGGGTTTTCGCCCAAGCAGATTCAGTTAAGTTGCCATCCACGATCAGATGTTCACGAGTACGATAGCAAATGTAGTCAGCGGTTGTCATTTGAGCCATTCCTCAAATTCAGTCATAAAGTTTTCAATCTGTGCCTGCTCACGCTCATCCAGAGTATATGCCGGACTGCGGCAATAATCACTGGCGATGATGCCGCGTCGTTTCAAAATTACTTTTTCCACTTTGATGATGAGTTCAACACCCTGCATCCAATAATTAATGTAAGGCAGAAGTTTGTTATGAAGAGTTTGGAATCCGGTTTTGTCGGTTTGCCAGAGACGCCACAAAGCCACATATATTTCGGTGAACGAACATCCGGGTTGGATTCCGACCGCGCCGCGCGCCAGCACATCGGGCATCTGCACGCCCGCATAACCCACGAGCGATTTTAGTTTTCCCTGTGATCGTTCAATGAGTTGCGAAACATACCGCCCCGGAGGCTGGGTTTCCACTTTGATGAAATCGGCATTGGGGAGGGCATCCCGCAACTTAAGGAACACTTCAGGCGAAATCCGTATGCCGGTCTGTATGGGCGCATACTGTACGATCACAGGAATTTTTACACTGCCGATGACGCGTTTGAGATGATCAAGAATCGCATCTTCGCTTGGTCCGAGGAAATATGGCGGCAGGAGCATCAACGCGTCCGCGCCCTGCGCTTCGGCATCACGTGCACGCTGGCTTGCAACTTCCCAACTGTGGTCGGTGATGGATATGATCCCTGCGACGGATTCAGAATGAGAGGTCCCGGCTAAGAGGAGCATCTGCATTCGGGCGCGGTCGCTGTCAGCTAGTTTATAGAATTCGGTGGCGAGTCCAAACAGGGTCAGGGCTGAAGCGTTTGTTGTGAGTAAGTGTCGAACAAGTGATTGAAAACTGTCCTCGTCCAGTAATCCCGAATTGGTAAACGTTGCCGCTACGATTGGAACGATACCTGAAATCTCTTTTGACATAAATAAATTCAACCACCAGTTTCCCTCAGGTTACCACCCGGTGAAGAACCACAAAACCATACAGGCAAAAGGCAGAGAAAATATAATTCCTATAATGGCGGCCATCATGAATTGCTCTCTTTGCCCGCCTTCCTTGGGGATACGACTACCGATCAATCCACCAACCAAACCACCCGGCGAAGCCAGTATGATTCCAAAACCAATAATGGTGAGCAGGCTGGGTCCAGCACCGTAATAATGTTCAACCACCACAATCGCCGGGAAAATTGAGGGCCAGGAAAGACCAACAACTACAACAGCAATTGCACCGACAAGCCATCCTGTCAGAGCAAAAACCAGTGGTCTGGGTATCTTCATAAATTATCTGCTTAGCCCATCAACAAGAACGGGAGCATTAAACGGGCAACAAGTCTGACAATTTTTCAGGCTCAATCGTCGGATGTTTTTCATGGAGGTAACAGGAGGCAGCCTGGTGCTTCATAAGCTGAAAGAGCGGCGGTTCTTGTTTGCATTTCTCCATCACAAACGGACAACGGGAGGAAAACCGACAGCCAACGCCCGCCTCGGAGATTTCCATTTCCTTGGCTTTGATCTCGGTTTCGCCCCACCGTCTGTTGATGTCCGGCCATGGAATTGAGTCAATGAGGAGGCGGGTATAGGGATGCTGTGGGGATTTTATCACCGCATCCACTTCGCCAGCTTCCATTACAGCACCCCGATAGAGAACAATAATGGAATTCGCAATGTGATATGCAGTCGTCAAATCGTGGGTGATATAGATGATCGAAACTCCATAGTTCTTCTGCAATCCACGAAGGGTTTCCAAAATGTTTGCGCGCAGGGAGGCATCCACCATCGATACCGGTTCATCCGCGACCAGGAGCTTGGGGCGCAGGATCAAAGCGCGCGCAACATTGATCCGCTGGCGTTGTCCACCCGAAAGTTGATGCGGGAAGCGGCCCAACACATCACCCGGCCGCAGTCCAACCGCCGTAAGCGCTTCCACCATCTTATCCCGGGCTTCACTTTTCGACTTAGCCAGTTTGAATCGATCAATAGGCACAGAGAGCAAATGGTCCACGGTATAGAAAGGATTGAACACAGCGAACGGATCCTGGAATACCGCCTGCACCTCCCGCCGGTACATCATCCGTTCTTCGCCGCGCAGGGATTGAATATCTTTTCCCTGATAGAGAATCTGACCAGAGGTGGGCGGGATGAACCCGAGCAACAGCATTGCCATGGTCGTTTTCCCGCTTCCGCTTTCTCCCGCGACGGTCATAATCGTTGGCTGGTCTGATTCCAGTTTTAGCGAAACATTGTTCAACGCGGTCGTGGAAACACGCGACAGCAATCCGCGTGAATATGTTTTTGTGACGTTTTTTAGTTCCAATAAATCGGACATGTTAGGCTTTCTCCGAGTACAGGTGACATTCGAGAATTTGCCCACCGGGTAAGGTGACGGGCTGGGGGCGTTGCGTTTTGCAAACTTCCATCACGTGGGAACAGCGCGGATGAAAGGCGCATCCGCCGGGAAGTTGCAAGAGGGCCGGAGCCATGCCGGGAATCCCATTGAACACACCCTTGTTCTCAAGACTGGGCAAACTGCGAATAAGAGCCTGGGCATATGGATGTTTGGGATCAGTAAACATATCCCGGACCTTGCTCAATTCCATGAGCCGCCCTGCATACATCACCGCCACCTTGTCCACAAACTGTGCCATTAGTCCCATATCATGACCAATCAGGATTACAGCCGCACCAATCTGTTCTTGCACGCGGTCAATGGTTTCCATTACCTGTCGTTGCGTAACCACATCCAGAGCGCTGGTAGGCTCATCTGCAATAATGACCTTTGGCCTCAACAAAATGCTGATGGCAATGCACACGCGTTGTTTCATACCTCCGCTTAATTCGTGAGCATACATTTTGAAGACGTCGCTTTTTAGGTCGACAGACTCAAGCGCCTGTTTACAGCGTTTTTCCATCTCTGCCGCGGATATCCAATCTGATGTTGATTGATCTTGATGTGCCTTGATCGCATCCATCATCTGCGCGCCAATTCTGATTACAGGATTTAGAGAGTTCATTGCGCCTTGAGGGATGTAGGCAATCTCGCTGAGCCGCGCCTGGAGCATAGCCTCATCGGAGAGGGTCATCAAGTCGGTGCCATCCACAAGTACCTGACCACCTTCAATGCGGCCCGGAGGTTTAATCATGCGCATCATCGCCAGAGCCATGGTGCTTTTGCCTGAACCAGACTCCCCGACCAGTCCCAGTTTTTCACCGGCAGTAAGAGTAAGGTCCACTCCATCCAAAGCGCGGGCACGGCCAGCATCAGTATAGTAGCTTACTTGCAAATTGTTGACTTGGAGAACAGGGGAATTAGTCATGATCGTTGAAGGTGTAGCGGACATGGGTTATTCCGTTTTGCGAATTCGGGGAT
>Ga0247727_10020307_pt1 | contig 10173 bp, 10 predicted proteins | sample WisWelCaveWW1625_FD_202498 | JGI IMG/M metagenome (GOLD analysis project Ga0247727, IMG submission 202498) | Biofilm microbial communities from Wishing Well Cave, Virginia, United States - WW16-25 | ecosystem: Environmental > Aquatic > Deep subsurface > Groundwater > Cave microbial mat | place... | reverse complement strand
TCTGGGAACGGTCGCTGTTCACGAAGCCGCGGGACCGCGAGGTGGTGTGTCACGCGAGCGCGTGGGACCTCGACAGCCGTGATGACCTGCGGATCAAGATGTGCATCAGCCCGACGGCGGAGGACTTTGTCACCATCCACCACGAGCTGGGGCACAACTTCTACCAGCGGGCCTACAAGGACCAGCCGTACTTCTACCAGACGGGAGCGAACGACGGGTTCCACGAGGCGATCGGCGACGCCATCGCGCTCTCGATCACGCCTGCCTACCTGCGCCAGATCGGCTTGCTCGACCGCGAGCCCGGCGCCGTGGCCGACACGATGCTCCTCTTGCAGACGGCGCTCGACAAGGTGGCGTTCCTGCCGTGGGGGCTGCTGGTGGACCGCTGGCGGTGGATGGTGTTCTCCGGGCAGGTGTCGCCCGCGGACTACAACCGGGCCTGGTGGGACCTGCGCACGCGGTACCAGGTCGTCGGCCCGCCCGACCAGCGCCCCGCCGACGCGTTCGATCCCGGCGCAAAGTTCCACGTGCCGGCCAACGTCTCCTACGCGCGCTACTTCCTGGCGCGGGTGCTGCAGTTCCAGTTCTACCGCGCGATGTGCCGGGCGGCGGGCCACACCGGACCGCTGCACCGCTGCTCGTTCTACGGCAGCCGCGAAGCGGGGAGCCGGCTCGACGCGATGCTGCGGCTGGGGGCGAGCCGTCCGTGGCCCGATGCGCTCGAGCAGCTCACGGGAGGCCGGCGGATGGACGGCGGTGCGCTGCTCGAGTACTTCGCGCCGCTGCAGGCGTGGCTCGACCGGCAGAACGCGGCGGCGCGGCCCTCCCGGTAGGGCGGGCTACGTCCCGCGAGCGGCCGTCATCGCGTCTCTTCACCAACTCATCATCCTGACCTCGCACAGCACGCCTTCCAGGTCGAGGAACCGGTTCACCGCGACACGAGCTCCATGCGATAGGCCCGTTGCCGCTGCTCGCCCTTGGTGTCCCGCCAGCGCAGCGTCGCCGTCCAAGAATCCGTGGACTGTCGCGTCCACACGAACGAGTTGGTCGCATTCTCGGCGGGATCGAAGCGCACGCTCAGGGGATCCATCGCCGTGAGCACCCAGACCGCGGTGCCGCCGCGGCGAGTCACCCGGCCGCCGGCGAGCGCCAGCACGCCGCTGTCGGAGACCGCGCGGGCGGTGGAGTCCGCATACGTCACGCTCAGAACAGTGGAATCGTCCAGGAACCGATAGCTCTCGTAGAACGGGTCGGCGCCGTTCCCGGTGCCCCGCCAGGTGCCTTCGATCCACCGCAGCGACTGAAACCGCTCCAGGGTGATCCGCGCGGGTGCGGCGGACCCCGGCCGGTCGGACGACCCGCAGGCGCCGAGCAGGAGCGCCAGGGCGACGGACGAAAGGCTGACGCGCGTCACGGACAGTACCCTGCTCACCTGCAACGAATTGCCGTTTGGGGGCCGCCGATGGGCCGAGCGAATTCCGCCCCGGCCAGCCATTGGGGCCGCTCGGCAGCGCCGGCGACGGCGATCGTCACGTCCCGCACGAATTCGGCGAACTGGCGCGCGCCGTTCAGGTCCACGACCACGGTGTCGTACTCGTCGCTGGGCCGGTGGTAGTGGCGCTCGAGGTACTCCCGGACTCTGGCGTCCGTCCATCCGGCGGGGCGGCCGGCCACGTCCGTGCCGAGCGCCATGTAGAGTGCGGGCACACCGGCGACGGCGAACGGATAGTTGTCCGCGCGCAGGAAGAACCCTTCCTCGGGATAGGGATCCGGGGCGACCCGCAGTCCCATGCGCCCCGCGATCTCGGCGACCGTCTGCCCTAGTGTGCTGAACTCGATCCCGAGGGGGGCCGCGTCGCGCTTCACGCCGAACAGCTCGACGCCGTCGTCCACGTTGAGGTTCGCGACAATGCGATCGAGCGGCACCGGACTGTCGCACGCGTAGGCCCGGGCCCCGAGCAGGCCCCACTCCTCCGCGGTGGTGAACAGAAACGTCAGGGAGCGACGCTGTGCGTGGCCGGCGAACATCCTGGCCAGTGCCAACAGCACGGTGACGCCCGATCCATCATCGAGTGCGCCGTTGTAGATCGAGTCCCCGTTCACGGCGGGCCCGATGCCGTACGCGTCCCAGTGCGCGCTCAGGACGACGTGCTCCCCAGCCAGACTCGAGTCGCGCCCGGGGACGACGCCCAGCACGTTGTGGGTGCGTACGGCCAGCGGACGCGTGCGGAATCGCACGTCGAGGCGCACCCCCAGCGGGACGGCGCGGAACCCGGGGCGCTCGGCTCCGGCCACGAGGTCCGGCAGCGCCGCTGCCCGCGGGGGCAACAGCGTCGCGAGGGCGGAGTCGGTGACCAGGCCGGTGAACCGCCCGCGGGAGCGCGCGGCCTCGTCCGCGAGCCGCCGCGCGCCGGTGACCGGGGAGCGCGAGATCGATCCGGCGGGGCGGACCCAGAGCACGCCGACGGCGCCCCGCCGCTCCATCTCGGCGACCTTGTCGCGCGCCCACGAGAACCGGGACGCGCGGACGCCGTTGAAGCGAACGGAGTCTCCCGGGATCGTCGGCTCGCCCAGCAGCGCCACCGCGACCTTGCCCCGCAGATCGATCCCCGCGAAATCGTCCCACCGGTACATCGGGGCATGGACGCCGTAGCCCACGAACACCAGCTCGCCACCGGCTTCGACCAGCGCGCTGTCGGACTGGTTCGAGAGGCGGATGTCGCGTCCGTGCTCGAGCCCCCGGGACACTCGGCCGCTCACCCTGGCCTCGTTCGGCGAGTCGGGACTCGGCTCGTGGGTGACGATGGAGACGGGTTGGAGCCACCCTGTGGCGGCGCCCGGCCGCAGGCCGAAGCCCTCGAGCTCGCTCACGAGATACGCCGTCGTCAGCGCTTCGCCGCGCGTGCCCGGGAGGCGGCCCTCGAACAGGTCGGACGAGAACAGGCGGAGACGCGCGCCCAGCTCTTCGATAGTGATGGCGAGCGCGTCGCCGCGTTGGGCGGCGAGCGGCACGGGTACCGTGACCGCCGCGGCGATGAGGAGCGGGTTGAATCGCATATGGACGCAGAGATTGCGGCGCGGGGGCAGGCCGGTCAAGGCGGGGAGAAAGAACGAACGGGGCCGGCGTGCGCCGGCCCCGTCCCGCGTCCCGAGCCGCTCCGGCCCGCGCTACGGCGCCCGCGTGCCCTCGGTCCGGCCGTACAGCACCGAGTCGGCCCCGCTCGGCGAATACCGCGCGACGAAGGTGCCGACCATTCGACCCTCGCGCAGCCGATTGACCACGCGAGTCGTGACCATGACGCCCGGGCGTATCAGGCTCTCATACGGTCCCGCTTCGGTCACAATGCTGTCGCCGTCCACCGCGACGACGCGCATGGGGATGGGATCCCGGTTGGGCGCCGTCATCATCCAGCCGGCCCCGTCGGCGGTGGCGACCATCCCAAAGGTGACCAGAGTCGAATCACTGCTCTCCGGCATCGCCCGCATGGTCCACTGCCCCGCGACGTCGGCGAGGGCGATCGCCGGTGCGCCCGCCTGCCGATCCGCTGACTTCGCGCACGCGGTGAGGAGCGCTGCGCAGGTGACGACGATGACAACTCGCATGATACCCTCCCAGGGTCTGGGCTACGATCGCGCTGATGCGCATGCGCCTCGGGGATCCGCCGGCGAGGCGGCCCGGGGACGCTGCGGGGCTTGAACGTATCCGGCGCAGGGTGGGAGGTCAATCCGCTGGCTCATGCGTAGTCAAACGGGGCCGGCTTTCGCCGGCCCCGTCGGGTTCCCTGGATGCGGACTGCTAGGAGCGTCCTTACACGGGGTAGTTGCGGTCGAGCGGCAGCCGCCGATGGGGCTCGGCCCCGACGGCGTCCTCGTCCGCGCACCAGCAGTAGGCCCAGATCTTGGCCGGGCGCAGCAGCTGGTGGCCCGCGCGCAGGATGATCCCGAGCGGCTCGTCGTCCAGTACCAAGGGGAGGCTGGTCATCGGAAGCTCTCAACGGTCAGCGGTCAGCGCTCAGCCTTTGCAAGCAGCCGGCCTCCGCCGCGGAGCGCGTAAGCTGATGGCTGACAGCTGATTGCTGGTGGGACGGGGTAGGGTGGGGCAGGCCGCAGTATTCAGTCCGACACGTTCAGCGCCGTGTCGTGGCGACGCGGCTTCGTCGCCGTGAACCCGCCGCTGCGCTTGGCTCGGCCGGGCTCGATGTCCCAGCCGGCGTAGAGCACCCGCAGCGATTCCGGGGTGAGGGGAATGACGTCGGGCGCGGTCGGTGCCGCGAGCACGACGTGCACCCCGTCGGGCGGGGTGCGCTCCTGGAGGTCACCGATCAGTGCCTGGCGGTCCCGGCGCCGGGTCTGGGCCAGCGCCGCGGGGTCGACGACGACGAGGCTGGGCATGGCGTCGGGGAGCCAGCCCCCGAAGGTGACCACGAGCGCATGGAAGCGCCCAGCGAGCTGCTCGGTGACGGCCCGCTGCTCGGCGGCCTCCACGGCGCCCAGCGCCTGGTCCACGAGCAGCAGCTCGGCATCGTGCGCCGCGAGAAACAGCGCGGCGGGGAGCGCCGCGGCGCCGACCACGAGCACCAGGTCCCCGGGCTCGAGCCGGTGCGCCCACGCCACGAGCGGGTCCCGCGGGTCGAGTCCCCAGTGGGTCGGCTCGCGCTGGGCGGCGCGCAGGGCCCGGTGGCGGTCGCGCCACCGCGCGAACGACGGCAGTCGCAGCCGCCGGACGATCACGCGGTCCACGTGCTCGAGCAGCAGCACCTCGGTGAGCAGGTACTGTCCGTGCGCGCTCGCCTCGAGCTCGCGCACCGCTTCGTCGCCGAGGGTCAGCAGGGCGGCGCGCGATACGGAGTTCTTGTACTCCTCGATGCGCTGGAGCAGGAATTCCTCGTACTCCCGTCGGAGGGGACGCGGCGGGCGTCGGACGGCGTGGCCCTCGCGCGGCTGTGCGCTCAGCATGGCTCGACGTGCACGGTGACCTCGTCGAGCTGGAGATCCTGCTTCAGCCGCTCCTCCACCTCGTCCGCGATGGCGTGTGCCGCTGCGACGTTCGCGTGGCGGTCCACCGCGATGGTCACCTCGGCGTAGCGCATCCGGGCACCCCGCCCCCGGGAGCGGATCGCGTAGGCGCTCTTCACGCCGTCCACCCCCTGCGCGGTCTCCTGGATTGATCGCGTGGCGATGGCGCGCTCGTCGACCAGCACCGGGATCGTGCGCCCCAGGATCTGAAACGCCACCCGCACGATCAGCACGGCCACGATGATCGCCACCACCGGATCGGCCCATTGCCACCCCTGCCGCGCGAACAGCACGCCCACGAGCACGCCGATGGTGATGAACACGTCGGTGCGGGTGTGCGCGGCATCGGCGATGAGCAGCTCGCTCGCCAGCTCCTGCCCCCGCCGGTGCTCGTACCAGGTCACCACGACATTGACGCCGAGGGTGGCGACCAGCACGGCGAGCCCGAGGTCGGTCATCTCGATCGGCTGCGCGCCACCGGTCAGCTTCTGCACCGCGCTGCGCACCAGCTCGAAGCAGGTGACCGAGAGGAACATCACGATCGCGAGCGCGCCCACGGTCTCGAACTTCCCGTGGCCGTAGGGGTGGTCCTCGTCGGGCGCCTGCGCCGCCACCCGCACGACGATCAGTCCGAGCACGTTGTAGAGCGAATCGACCGAGGAGTGCAGCGCGTCGCCCAGGACGGCGAGGGAGTGGGACCTGAGGCCGATGACGAGCTTCGCGCCCACCACGGCGAGGTTGGCGACGAGCAGGCCGGCGAACACGCGGCGCACCGCGGGAGCGGTGTCGCGCGTCTGAATGCCGGCGGGCGCCATGGGCTGTAAGGTTATGAGGCACGCAGGGTTAGTCAACGGCTCAGTGGTTCAGTCCACCGCCCGCAGCAGCGCGCCTTTTAGGTACGCCGTCTCCGGAACGTTCACGATCTCCGGGTGATCCCCCGCCGCCCCCGTCAGGGTCACCAGCTCCAGCCGGCGGCCCGAGTCCTGGGCGGCAGCGGCGAGCATGTCCAGGAAGTCCCCGCGGTGCACGTGGTAGGAGCAAGAGCAGGTGAGCAGGGTCCCGCCCGCCGTGAGGAGCCGCATCGCCCGCAGGTTGATGTCCTTGTAGCCGCCCACGGCCTTCGCGACGCTGGCCTTGGTCTTGGCGAACGCCGGGGGATCGAGCACGATCGCATCGAACCGCTCCTCGCGGCGCTCGAGCTCCCGCAGGTAGTCGAAGGCGTTCGCCTCACGCCACGCGATGTTCGTCAGGCCGTTCAGCGCGGCGTTCTCGGCCGCCCGCGCGAGCGCCTCGGCGCTCGCGTCCACCGCGATCACTTCCGCCGCCCGCCGGGCGAGATGGAGCGCGAACGACCCGTGGTAGGTGAAGAGATCGAGCGCGCGGCCGCCCGCCCGCGCGTGCGCCGCGGCGAGGACGCGATTCTCGCGCTGATCCAGGAACGCCCCGGTCTTCTGCCCCGTCCACGGAGCCGCGCGGTACCGGATGCCGTGCTCGGCGACTTCGATGATCTGGGGAACGGTGCCCGCCGCCAGGGTCACCTCGAGGGAGAGCCCTTCGTGCCGCCGGATGGCGGCGTCGTGGCGCAGCAGGATCCCGTCGGGGTGAAGCGCCTCACGCAGCCCGGCGAGCACGTCGTCCCGCACCCGCTCGAGCCCCGCCGAGAGGAGCTGGGCCACGAGGTACGGGCCGTAGCGATCCACCACGAGCGAGGGCAGGCCGTCGGCTTCGCCGTGCACCACGCGCCACGCGGTGGCGTCGATCCCCACGCGTCGCGCCGCGGCCGCCCGGATCCGCTCCGTCCACCAGGCGTCGTCGATCGGGTCCGCCGAGGCGCTGAGGAACCGCAGCCGGATCTCGGAGCGCGGCGAGTAGAGGGCGTGGCCGTGGAAGCGGCCTCCGCGGTCGGTGACGGATACGATGCCCGGCTCGCCGCCCGGCTCCGCCAGGACGTCGCTGCGATAGATCCACGGGTGGCCCGCACGCCAGCGCGCGGCACCCCGGGCGGAGACCTGAACCCCGGGCCGCGCCCCGTCCCGATCGCCCGATATGTTTCCGCTCATGACCCTCGCTGACCGGCTGCGCTTGATGGTGCTCACCGACGCCGTCCTGCTCAAGGGGCGGGATGCCGTGGACGTCTGCCGCCGCGCGGCGGCCGGCGGCGCCACGATGATCCAGGTGCGCCTCAAGGACACGGCCCCGCGCGAGGTGGTCGCGCTCGCCCGGGCGCTCGTCGCCGCGCTGCCGGTCCCCGTCCTGGTGAACGATCGCGTGGACGTCGCGCTGGCCGCCGGCGCCGCCGGCGCCCACCACGGCCAGGACGACCCGCCGCTCGACGCCGTCCGCCCCTACGTGCCGCCCGGCTTTCTCCTGGGAGTGTCGGTCGGCACGCCTGCCGAGGCGACGCGAGCCCGGGCGTGGAACGCCGACTACTGGAGTGTGGGCCCCTGCTACGCCACCGCGAACAAGCCCGGCGCCGGAGCGCCGCTCGGTCCCGAGGGCTTCGCCGCGCTCGCCCGCCTCGCGCCGGCCGGCACGCCGGTCATCGGCATCGGCGGGATCACGGCGGCGAGCGCGGGCCCGCTCGTGCGCGCGGGGGCGGCCGGCGTGGCCGTGATCGGCGCGGTGCTGGGCGCTACCGACCCCGAGACCGCGGCGCGGGCGCTGCGCTCCGCCCTCGCCTGATCGTGCGGATCGCCGCCTGGTGCTCCGCGTAGGTCACCGAGAACACATGCTTGCCGTCGGGCCGCGCCACGAAGTACAGAAACGGCACCGGCGCGGGATACAACGCCGCTTCGAGCGCCGCCGCGCCCGGCTGGCTGATCGGGCCCGGCGGCAGTCCGGGATGGAGGTAGGTGTTGTACGGCGAGCGGACGCGCAGGTGGCGGTCCAGCACGCGGGTCACGCGCTGCTGTAGCGCGTAGATGACCGTGGGATCGGCCTGGAGCGGCATGCGGCGCCGCAGGCGGTTGTGGTACACCGCCGAGATGAACGGCCCGTCGGGCTGGTACCGCATCTCGGACTGGACGATCGAGGCGAGCGTGACGATCTGGTGCCGCGTCATGCCGAGGGTGTCGAGGCGGGCCTGCCACTCGGGCGTCCAGTGCCCGGTGAAGGTCTGCGTCATCACCCGCACCAGGTCGGTGGCGTCGATCCCCACGGGCAGCACGTAGGTGCTGGGGTAGAGGTACCCTTCGACCGAGGCCGGCGTGGGCTCCCCGGTCGCGAGTCCCAGCTCGGCGAGTCGCACGGGCTGGCGCGCGGCCGCGAGCACCGACTCCGCGGCGACGCCGAGCTGGCGGCGCGCCAGCTCCGCCACCTCGACCAGCATCAGGCCCTCGGGCACGGTGAACCGCACCTCGGCGCCGCGGCCGCGCGCCAGGGTCGCCACGACGCGGCCCCACTCCTCGTCCCGCCGGAACGCATAGACGCCGCTCTTCAGCGAGCGGGGCAGCCCGCGCAGCCGGGCGAACAGCCGGAACGGGCCGGCGTGGCGCACGACGCCGCGCGCGGCGATCGAGTCGACCGCCGCCTCGAACGAGGCGCCGCGCGGGATGATGACCAGGACCGAGTCTGCGGCCGCGGGCCCGCGATCGGGCGTGCCGCAGGCGGCCAGGACGCCGGCGAGGATGACCGCCGCCCGTGGGGCGATCGTCACTCCCCGTCCTCCTCCGTCCTTCTGTGCCGCCGGGCATCGAGGTAGTGCTGCAGCAGGACCGCGGCGGCGAGCTGGTCCACGTCGGCCTTGCGGCCCCGCGTCGTGCCGCCCAGCTCGCGCACGGTACGCAGCGCCCGCGCGGTCGTCATCCGCTCGTCCCACAGATCGGCCGGGACGCCGCCGCGGCGTCCCAGCGCGGTCGCCAGCGCGCGGGCCTGCAGGGCCGCGTTCCCTTCACGCCCCTCCCCGTCGAGTGGCAGGCCGACGACGACGCCCACCACGCCATGCCCGGCGAGATGGGCCAGGAGCGCGGCCATGGGGGGACGCTTGCCGGGACGGCGGGTCACGGTCGCAAGGGGCTGCGCCAGAATCTGCGATTCGTCGGACAGGGCGAGACCGATGCGCCGCTCGCCCCAGTCGACCCCCAGCAGCCGCCCGGACGTCGGACAGCTCACCCCTGCGCCATCGTCGCGTAGAACTCGTTGTTGGTCTTGGTGCGCTTCATCCGCTCCAGCAGAAACTCGATCGCCTCGACGGGGGGCATGTCGGAAAGGAAGTTGCGCAGCAGGTACACCTTGTTGAGCTCCTCCTTGGACAGGAGCAGCTCCTCCTTCCGGGTCGAACTGCGCTGCACGTCGATCGCGGGGTAGACCCGCCGGTCGGCGATACGCCGGTCGAGCACCACCTCCATGTTGCCGGTGCCCTTGAACTCCTCGAAGATCACCTCGTCCATCCGCGACCCCGTGTCGATCAGCGCCGTCGCGATGATCGTGAGCGACCCGCCACCTTCGATGTTGCGCGCGGCCCCGAAAAACCGCTTGGGCTTCTGCAGCGCGTTGGCGTCCACGCCGCCCGAGAGGATCTTGCCCGAGTGCGGCACGACCACGTTGTGGGCCCGGCCGAGCCGCGTGATGGAGTCGAGCAGGATCACCACATCCTTGCGGTGCTCCACCATGCGCTTCGCCTTCTCGATCACCATGTCGGCGACCTGTACGTGCCGGTCGGCCGGCTCGTCGAACGTGGAGGAGATCACCTCCGCCCCCTTCACGTTCTCCTCCATGTCCGTCACCTCTTCGGGACGCTCGTCGATCAGGAGGACGATGAGGTAGACTTCGGGATGGTTCTCGGTGATCGAGTTGGCGAGCTTTTGCATCAGGATCGTCTTGCCGGCCTTGGGCGGCGAGACGATCAGGCCGCGTTGGCCCTTGCCGATGGGGCAGAGAATGTCCATCACCCGCATCGACAGGTCGCCGTCCGCGCGCTCCAGCCGGATGCGCTGCTCCGGATACCGGGGCCGCAGGTTGTCGAACGCGACCCGATGTTTCGCCTTCTCGGGCTCGTCCCCGTTGACGACCTCGACCTTGAGCAACGCCAAGTAGCGCTCGCCATCCTTGGGCGGCCGCACCTGCCCCATGATCGTGTCGCCCGTGCGCAGGTCGAACCGCTTGATCTGGCTCGGCGAGACGTAGATGTCGTCGGGACCGTAGAGGTAGTTCCAGTCG
>Ga0247727_10020306_pt1 | contig 10174 bp, 10 predicted proteins | sample WisWelCaveWW1625_FD_202498 | JGI IMG/M metagenome (GOLD analysis project Ga0247727, IMG submission 202498) | Biofilm microbial communities from Wishing Well Cave, Virginia, United States - WW16-25 | ecosystem: Environmental > Aquatic > Deep subsurface > Groundwater > Cave microbial mat | place... | reverse complement strand
CTCAACTTCGATTGACAGAGGCGCACCGGACGCCCGGGGAGCGCGACGCCGTCCGCGAGGTGGAGCTCCTGCGCGTCGCGGACGCGAAGACGGAGCCCGCGCGCGATCGCGTCGCCCACGAGGAGCCGCTCGAGATCCAGCTCTCCGGCGCCTCGCTCGCCGTCGTGATGCGCACGCCGGGGCACGACATCGAGCTGGTGACGGGCTTCCTCGTCACCGAGCGCGTGGTGGATGCGCTCGCGGACGTGGAATCGGTGCGCCACTGCTCGGAGGCGGCCACGCCCGAGGCCGAAGACAATGTCGTGCGTGTGACGCTACGGCCGGGCGCCCGCGCCGACCTCGAGAAGCTGCGGCGCAACCTGTTCGCGAGCTCGTCGTGCGGCGTGTGCGGGAAGGCCACGCTCGAGAACGCGCTGGCGACGGCGCCGCCGCTCGAGGATTCGGCGCGCATCAGCGCCGAGGCGTTGCTGGCGCTGCCCGAGCAGCTGCGCGCCGCCCAGCGCGCCTTCGACGAGACGGGCGGCCTGCACGCCGCGGGCCTGTTCGACCCGCGCGGCCGCCTGCTCGTCGTGCGCGAGGATGTCGGGCGCCACAACGCGGTGGACAAGGTGATCGGCTGGGCCGCGCGCGCCGGGCGCTTGCCGCTCGCCGGCCACGCGCTCGTCGTCTCGGGCCGCGCCTCGTTCGAGATCGTGCAGAAGGCGCTGGCCGCGCGCATCCCGATTCTCGCCGCCGTCTCGGCGCCTTCCTCCCTCGCCGTCTCGCTGGCCGAGGCCAGCGGCATCACGCTGGTCGGCTTCCTGCGCGGCAGCGGCTTCAACGTCTACGCGACGCGCGAGCGGGTCACGACGGCCAGCTCGTAGAGCGGCAACTCGCGCGCAGGTACGCGTGCCAGCGCCACGAGCCCGCGCGTCGAAGCGCGCCTCGAGCCTGCGCTGGGACGGCGACCTCAAGTGCCTCGGGTTTTTCACCGATACGCGTGGGCGTGAAACCCCCAGGCAGCCCCGCGCTGCAGACGGAATCCCCCCATGACCTCCCCCCGCTTCCTCGTCGCGCTCGCGACCGCGCTGCTGCTCGCCGCTGGCGCCGGCGCGACGCCGATCACGCCGAGCACGGATCTCTCCTTCACGATCCACGACGGCGAGAACCACGCCGGATCGACCGGCAGCAACTCGTTGTTCATCAGCGCCAGCTTCGTCGGCACGACGCTGAGCAGCGTTCCCAGCCCCGGCACGTTCCTGAGTGCGGACTTCAGCTTGGCGAACCTCACCAGCGCCATTCTGCGCAACGGCGACTACAGCGGCGCCATCTTCACGGGCGCCACCTTCTCGGCCACGCAGATGCGCGACGCCAACTTCACGGGCGCCGTGTTCGACGGCGTGACGCTGAACGCCCTCAACGTGCGCGGCTCGAACTTCGGCGGCGCCTCCTTCCTCGGGGCCGATCTCACGGGCGCCACCAACTGGTCACTCGCCACCTGGACCGGCGCGCTCTACGACGCCGGCACCGTGTTCGCGGTCGGCTTCGACCCGGTCGCGGAGGGCATGATCCTCGTGGCCGAGCCGCGCTCGGCGCTGCTGATGGGCCTCGGCCTGCTCGGCCTCGGCGTCTTCGGCAGCCCGCGCCGCTCCTCCTGACACGAGCTGTACCGCGCCGGGTAGACTCCCGGCCATGTCGGACGAGCCGTCGGCGGGGGGGCTGCGTGCCGTCGTAGAGACGGCGCGGCACGCGCTGCGCGCCGGCCTGTCGCGCGCGCTGCCCGCGCTGCGCGTCGTCAACCAGGCCGAAGGCTTCGACTGCCCCGGCTGTGCCTGGCCCGAGAGCGAAGAGCGCGGCGCGATCGAGTTCTGTGAGAACGGGGCGAAGGCGGTCGCGCACGAGGCCACGGCGCGCACGCTCACCCGCGAGTTCCTGCTCTCCTGGCCGGTTTCGAAGCTGCGCGAGCAGTCGCACCGCTGGCTGGAGGCGCAGGGCCGCATCGCCGAGCCGCTCTGGCTGCGGCCGGGGGGCGATCGCTTCGAGCCGATCTCGTGGGGCGCGGCCTTCGCGCGCGCGGGTGCGGCGCTGCGCGCGCTGGCTTCGCCGGACGAGGCCGTCTTCTACACCTCGGGGCGCACCAGCAACGAGGCGGCATTCCTGTATCAGCTCTTCGTGCGCGAGTTCGGCACGAACAACCTGCCCGACTGCTCGAACCTGTGTCACGAGTCGAGCGGCATCGGCCTCGGCGAGATGATCGGAATCGGCAAGGGCACGGTCTCGCTCGCGGACTTCGAGCTGGCGGATCTGATCCTGGTGATCGGCCAGAACCCGGGCAGCAATCATCCGCGCATGCTCACCACCTTGCAGCAGGCAGCACGGCGCGGCTGCCACATCGTGAGCGTGAATCCGTTGCGCGAGCGCGGGCTCGTACGCTTCGGCAACCCCCAGGAGATCAGCGGCCTGCTCGGCGCCGGCACGAAGCTGGCCGAGCGCTTCGTGCGCGTGCGCGTCGGCGGCGACATCGCACTGCTCAAGGGCGTGATGAAGGAGCTGCTCGCGCTCGAGACCGAACGCGGCGGTGTGCTCGATCTGACCTTCTTGGCCGAGCACACCACGGGCTTCGAGAGCTTCGCGAAGGCGCTCGAGGCCTACTCCTTCGAGCAGCTCGAGGCGGGCTCCGGCGTCTCGCGGCGCGAGATGCGCGAGCTGGCGGACCTCTACGCGGCGAGCCCGCGCACGATCGCGTGCTGGGCGATGGGGCTCACCCAACATCGCCACGGTGTCGGCAACGTGCAGGAGGTGATGAACCTGCTGCTGCTGCGCGGCAACATCGGCCGGCCCGGCGCCGGCCCCTGCCCGGTGCGCGGTCACAGCAACGTGCAGGGCGACCGCAGCATGGGCATCTGGGAGCGACCGCGCGCGGACTTCCTGGACGCGCTCGAGCGCGAGTTCGGTGCAACGATGCCGCGACGCCCGGGCTTCTCCACGATCGAGGCGATCGGGGCCATGGCGGATGGCCGCGCCCGCATCTTCATCGGACTCGGCGGCAACTTCGCCGTTGCGTCTCCGGACAGCTCGCTGGTCGAGTCTGCGCTCGCGCGGCAGAGCCTGACCGTGCACGTCGCCACGAAGCTGAATCGCACGCACCTGCTCGGACGCGAGGCCCTGCTGCTGCCGTGCCTCGGGCGCAGCGAGCGCGACGTGCAGCGGAGCGGACCGCAGTTCGTGACAGTCGAGGACTCGATGGCACGTGTGCACCGCTCCGAGGGCCGGCTGCCGCCGGTCGCCCCCGAGCTCGCCAGCGAGCCCGCGATCGTCGCCGGCCTCGCACGCGCCACGCTGGGCGAGACCAGCCGCGTGCCCTGGGAGGCGCTCGTCGCAGACTACGATCGCATCCGCGAGCGCATCGCCCGCGTCGTGCCGGGCTGCGAGGAAATGAACGCTCGCGTGCGGGCGCCGGGAGGCTTCACGCTGCCGCGCGCGCCAGCCGAGCGGCGCTTCGAGACGCCGAGCGGGCGCGCCGAGCTGCGCGAGGTGGCGCTACCGAAGATCGAGGTGCCGCCCGGCCGCCTGCTGCTGATGACGCTGCGCAGCCACGACCAGTACAACACCACCATCTACGGCGACGACGACCGCTACCGCGGCGTGTTCGGCGGCCGCCGCGTCGTCTTCGTGCACCCGGACGACCTGCGAGCGCTCGGCCTCGCGGTGGGCGCGACGGTCGATCTCACCAGTCACTGCACAGGCCCGCACGGCGAAGAGAATCGATCGGTGCGCGGCTTCCGCACCGTGGCCTATGACATACCGCGCGGCTGCGCCGCGGCCTACTTCCCCGAGGCGAATGCGCTCGTGCCGCTCGCGCACCACGCCGAGGGCAGCCTCACGCCGGCCTACAAGTCGATCGTGGTGTCGCTGACAGCGCGCAGCTGAGGGAAGAACCTCAGGAGAAGCTGGCCCGTCGCGCCACGAGCGCGCGGTGCGCCTCGACGCGCTCCGGCTTCGAGAACACGCCCACCCCCACGACGCCGGCCAGGAAGCCGCCGACGTGCGCCCAGAACGCGACGCCGCCGGCGTGGGAGGCGAGCGCGGGAATTCCGCCCAGCACCTGGATCAGGAACCAATAGCCGAGCATCAAGAAGGCCGGCACCACGGTGCGGTTCACGAACACGAAGAAGATCACCAGCAGGTGGACGGGCGCGCGCGGGTAGAGGCGCGCGTAGGCGCCCATCACGCCACCGATCGCACCCGAGGCGCCCACCATCGGGATCGCGCTCGACGGATTCGCGAGTGCCTGCACCGCGAAGGCTGCCAGCCCGCACAGCACGTAGAAGACGGCGAAGCGTGCGCCGCCCATCGCGTCCTCCACGTTGTCGCCGAACACCCAGAGGAACCACAGATTCCCGATCAGGTGGAACCAGCCGCCGTGCAGGAACATGTGCGTGACCGCAGTGCTCCAGTCGGGCTGGGCATCGATCAGGCAGGCGACGCCGGGCCCGAGCGGCACCGATGTGCCGGACGCCACGCGCCCGAGTAGCTCGCCGGGGATGGCGCCGAGCTCGCAGACCGACTTCGCGAGCGCGGCCTCGCTGCCGAAGCCCTGCACGAAAGCCCAGGCCAGCAGGTTGAGCGCGACGATCGCGACCGTCACGTTGGAGCGGCCGAGCGTCGGGTTGTCGTCGCGAATCGGGAACATCGGGTCCTACTTCACTTCGTTCGTCTGCGGCTCACTGCGCGCCGGGGCCCTGCCCGGCTTGCACGCACTTCGTCGTCAGCCAGTCGAGCACGAGCCGGGTGAGCTCGACGCGGCGATCCGCGAAGGCGTGGTCGGCGTCGAGGAGCGCCGACTGCAGCCTCGCATCCGGGTGCGCGGCCAGCTGCGCGACGAGCGGCTCGTGGTGGAGCGCGGGCGGCGTCACGTCGTCGCGCGAGCCCGCCACCAGCAGCAGCGGCCGGGTCGCGAGCGCGGCCGCATGGCGGCGCAGATCGAAGCGCGTCCCGTTCGCGCGAACCTCGGCCACCAGCGCGGCGCCACCCGTGCCGCGGATCGGCCCGCCCCAGCCGTCGAGCGCGCCCGCCATGCGCGCTTCGCCCTCCGGCGTCTCTACCGCCTCGGCCCACAGCCCGAGGTTCGCGCCCGCCAGCGATGCCGCGCAGTCCACTGCCGGCAGCTCGCTCGCCGAGACCAGCGCCGCGAAGCCGCCCATGCTGTGGCCGATCAGCGCCAGCTGCGTGGCGTCGATGCGGTGCTTCGCCGCGAACTCGGGCTGCTGGAGCGTGGCCACGACGGCGGCGACGTCCTCGAGCACGTGCACGAAGCCGAAGTCTCCTTCGCTGCCCCAGGCGCCGCGGTAGTGGAAGAACACCGCGTTCCAGCCCGCGCGGCGGATGGCCTGCGCCAGGTCGAGGTTGCGCTCGTTGCCGGGAAAGCCGTGCAGCACGATCGCCGTCGGATGAGGACCCGATCCCGGCGCCTCGTAGACCAGGCCGTACATGCGCGCACCGCCGCTCTCGAACACCACTTCGCTGCTCAGCGCAGGGTGCGTGGCATCGAAGGCCGGATCCTGCGCGAGTGGGTCGCGCGTCGTCGCGCAGCCCCCGAGCAAGACGAGCAGGAGCGCGAGTGGAAGCAGCAGCACCGCGCTCCGGATTCTCTCCACGTCACCTCCGAGGGCCCGAGCATACCGGGCGCGCGCGCCGACGCCGCGGCGCGGCAGCCGCGGTATGGTGCCCGCGTGCCTCCGGCTCCGCTGCTCGTGACCGGTGCGAACGGTCGTCTCGGCCGCGCGCTGCTCGCAGCCGTGGCCGGGCGGCGACCCGTGCGCGCGCTGGTGCGTTCGGAGCGTGCCGCCGCCAGCCTGCGCGAGCTGCCGCCCGCACAGCGACCCGAGATCGCGCAGGTGGACTGGTCGAACGCTGAGGCGCTCGCACGCGCCGGCGCCGGCGCCAGCGACTGGGTGCACCTGGTCGGCATCCTCAAGCAGACGAAGAGCAGCCGCTATCTCGACGCGCACGAGCGACCGGCGACTGCACTGGCAGAGGCCGCGACGCTGGCCGGCGCGCGGCGCGTGGTCGCCGTGAGCATTCTCGGCGCCGAGCCGAGCGCGACGAACGCCTGCCTCGCCTCGAAGGGCCGCGCCGACCAGGCGCTGCTCGCGGGCAAGACGCCGGCGACGGTGCTGCGCGTGCCGATGGTGCTCGGGCCCGGCGAGCTCGGCGCGGCGGCGCTACTCGCGCAGGCGACGGCAAAGGTCAGCTTCCTGGTGCGCGGCGGCGCGACGCTGGAGCAGCCGATCGACCGGCGCGACCTGCTGCACGCCCTGCTGCTCGCGCTCGACGCCCCCGTCGAGCGCATGGCGCTCGACCTCGCGGGCCCGGAGTCGCTCTCGCATCGTGCGCTCGTCGAGCAGATCGCCGCGCTGCTCGGCCGCCGCCCGCGCATCCTGCCGCTGCCGCTCGCGCTGGCCCGGGCGCTCGCATTCGGCTTCGAGCGCATCAGCGCCGAGCCGCCGCTCACGCGCGCCATGCTCGGTGTGCTCGAGCACGACGACTGCATCGACCCGCGACCGGCCGCCCGGCGGCTCGGCCTCGAGCTGACGCCGCTCGCCCGCACGCTCGACTGGACCTTCCTCGAAGCGGAGACCCCGTGAACGCACCGCCCGCCCCTTCTATACCGCCCGCCGGCAAGCGCCCGCTCTGGGCGCATGCGCTGCCGTGGCTCATCACGCTGGTGTGCTTCGCGTACCTGTATCGCCGCATCGATGCGGCGGCCGGGCCGGAGCGTTCGCCGCTCTCCTACCTGGCCGAGGTGTTCGGCAACGTGCCGTGGACGCAGTGGCTCGCGCTGATGGTCCCGTACTCCCTGCTCTATCTGGTCGTGGACACGCTCGTGCTGTGGCGGGCCGTGACCTGGTTCAACGCGCCGGTGCCCTACACCAGCCTGCTGCCGGTGCGAGCCAGCGCCTATATCCTCTCGATCCTGAACGAGCAGGTCGGCAAGGGCGCGATCGCGCTGTATCTGAACCGCACGCGCGGTGTGCCCGGCTGGCAGGTCGGCTCGAGCATGCTCTTCATCATGTTCTGCGAGTTCTACTACCTGCTCAGCTGGGCGTCGCTCGGCTTCGCGCTCGAGCACGAGCGGCTGCCGGCGGCGTTCCGCGCGATCCCTTGGATCGCCGCCGGCGCCCTGCTGTTCTTCGCGGCCTTCGTGGCCTGGTTCCGCGCCCGGCGCGTTCCGTTCGGCGCGGCCCTGCGCGAGCGCGACCTGCTGCGTGCGTTTCGTGAGGGACGTCCGCTCCAGTACGCGACGATCGTGCTGCTGCGTTCGCCGGCGATGGTGGCCGCCGTCTACGTGTACTCGCGAGCGGCCGCGCTGTTCGGCGTCGAGATTCCGCTGGGCGACATGCTCGGCTTCCTGCCGGCGATCTTCTTCGGCACGCTCGTGCCCGGGCCGTTCCGCGCCGTGGCGGTGGCACTGTGGCCGACGCTGTTTCCCGAGCACGCGCTGGAGATGACCGCCTTCGGCTTCGTCCAGCACAACTCCTTCGTGCTGTTCAACGCCGCGATCGGGCTGCTCTTCCTGCGGCGCGCGAACCGGGAGCTGTTCGGCGGCGTCAGCTCGGGCGGCGAGCGCGCCTGAGCGCGCGCGCCCGGTCGGCCATCGAGAGCAGCGTGCTCGCGACCAGCAGCCAGCCGAGCCCGAGCACGAGCGGCGCGGCGGGCCAGCCGAGGCCGAGCGCGTCGCGCACCACCACCGTGCCGATCGGCACGAAGTAGGCGATGCCGTTCCAGCGGCCGAGCGCGCTGGCGACCAACCCATTGCCCTGGATCACGCGCGAGTCGAGCGTGTACTGCAGGAAGGCGAGCGCCACCAGGGCCGGCAGCAACGCGGGCGCCTCGCCGCGCAGCGCGAGCGCCGCGAGGCCGAGCGAGACGAAGGCGGCGTCCGTCAGGTGGTCGAGGAAGCCGCCGAGCGCGCTGCTCTCGCCGAAGCGGCGCGCCACGCGCCCGTCGAGCGCGTCCGTCGCGACCGCCAGCCAGAACAGCGCGAAGGCCGGCCACGCGGCGTGCTCCAGCAGCGCGAGCACGAGCAGCGGCCCGCACACGATCCGCAGTGCGGTGAGCGCGTTCGCGCGCGTGCGCAGGCGGTTCGTCATCGCCGCGCAGACTATCAGAGGCTAGGCTCGGCCCTCTCCGGAGGATTCGTGCGCCCCCGTCTGGTGCTGTCGGTCGCACTCGCTGCCGCCCTTGCCTGCTCCGGGGAGGAGGCGAGTGATGCGCAGGCGGCGCTCGCGAAGCGCGGCGAGCAGGTCTATCTCAACAACTGCACGGCCTGCCATGCGCGCGATCCGCGCCAGCCCGGCCCGATCGGGCCGCCCGTCGCCAGCGCGTCGCTCGCGCTGCTCGAGGCGAAGATGCTGCGCAACGAGTACCCGCCCGGGTACACGCCGCAGCGCGACACCCAGGCGATGATCCCGCTCGTGCACCTCGAGCCGGAGCTGCCGGCGCTCGCGGCCTATCTCGCGGCGGAGGCTCAGTAGTACCCGCGCAGCTTGCGGCGCCGAAAGAAGAGCGCGAGGCGCCGCAGCCCGCGCTCGAGCCAGGGCAGGCGGCGGCGCTCGGTCTCGCGCTCGCCGTCGAGCTGCACGAGCCAGTCGCCCTCGACGCGCAGCTCCGTGCCGGCCGGGCCGAGCTCGCGCACGGCCGCCGCGGGGTCGCCGGCCCGCGAGACATCCGAGATGCGCACCGGCATCGACTCGCGGTAGCCCGCGACGATCGCGCGCAGCCGTTCGGAACGTGCGTAGGCGCCGGGCGCGGCCTCGTGCACGCGCAGCCGTGTCACGCCGCCCTCGGTCGCGAGGTCGAGCACTGCGCCCAGCCGGTCCGGGCGATCCGCCTCGTCGAGCCCGCCCGAGAGCCAGAGACACGCGTAGGCGCGGCAGATCGCCGGGCGTGTCGCGTGGATGCCGCAGCCGGGCGGCGCGGGCGCCGCCCGCAGCTCACGGCACGGGGTACCGCCGCGCTTGCGGAGCTCGTCCACGCGCAGCAGCGTGCAGCAGAGCGTGCACTCGCCACAACCTCGATGGCTTCGCTCGGGCTCCGCCGTACCCGATGACTCCGCTCGGCGATGGCGCGCTGCGCGCTCCGCTTGCTCGCGTGTTTCAGGCGTGGCTGGGCTTCCGCCTCAGCTGTTCACGAGGCTCAGCAGGTAGAGCAGCAGCGTCAGGCCGAGGCCCGCGTGGATCGTGCCCGACACCGTGGTCAGGTACTTCTGCCGGCCCGGGGCGACGCCCACCAACGCGTTCGCCTCGACGGCGAGCATCACCGCCAGCGCCAGCAGCCAGTAGATCGCGTCGTTCGTGCCGTTGTGGATCGTCTCGAAGTGCCGCGCCGCGCCCATGAAGAAGAGCATGGGGATCGAGAACAGCGTGTTGGTGCGCGAGATGCGGCCCGCCAGCGCGCCCTTGGCCGCGGCCTCGGGGATGGCCTGGCCTCCGCCCGCCACCTGCACCGCGTTCTTGATCACGAAGTCGCGCTGCGCCGGCCAGATCACGAACCAGACGTTGGCCCACATCAGCGTGCCGAGCGCGCCGCCCGTGAGGATGCGCGTCATCAAACCGTCGCCGAGCGAGAGACCGTCCATCCCGAGGTACATCAGGATCAGCAGCCAGCCGGTCGCGAAGGTGAACATGGCGCCCCAGCGGAACCACCACATCGCGTTCGGGACGAGGCCGCGCGTCATCGCGCTCTTGGCCGAGCCGCCGAGCTCCGTCGCGAAGAAGGGCGTCTGGACCAGGTTGAAGTAGTAGAGCAAGCCGATCCACGCGATGCCGGCCATGAAGTGGAGCCAGCGGAACAGGAACTCGAAGCCGTAGCCGGTGGTGAACAGGTCCATCCGCGCTCCTTCGCTCGGGCGGCGCCATTCTACACATCGGGTCGCCAGCGGGGCACCCGCGTTGCGATCCGGCCCCACCCGAGCCGGCGACACAGCGCATCGAAGGCCGCGGCGTCCGCGCCGCGCCAGGCGAGCTGGTCGGGGCCGACTGCGAGAGAGGGCACGTCGCGCACCACCGTGGCGAGCTCGCGCACCTCGAGCGCGCGCTCGCGATGCGCGGCGAAGCTGGCGGCGAGGCGCAGCGCGCCGCGCAGGCCCGTAGCGGACCAACGCGCAGGGTCGAGCGGAAAGGCCGAGACCTCG
>Ga0247727_10020305_pt1 | contig 10174 bp, 14 predicted proteins | sample WisWelCaveWW1625_FD_202498 | JGI IMG/M metagenome (GOLD analysis project Ga0247727, IMG submission 202498) | Biofilm microbial communities from Wishing Well Cave, Virginia, United States - WW16-25 | ecosystem: Environmental > Aquatic > Deep subsurface > Groundwater > Cave microbial mat | place... | reverse complement strand
CCGGCCGCGCCTTGCCCGGCCCCGCCAGGCCCGGCTCGATTTCTTCAGCGTTAGGACCATTCGACGATCTCGAACTTGCCGAAGACGCCTCGATAGGTGCCGAGGCCAATCGCGAGTCCAGCCTCTTCGATCAGATTGCGCAGCTCCTGCTCCTTGATCTCGCGGTTTGGTAGGATTTGCAGTGTGAACCTGAGAGACCAGGGAAGCGGCAGCAGGGCGCGCTCTTTCGGATTCGGAATGCCTTTGTCGAGTCGAGCCACGTCGCGGCATAGGTAAAGGCCGCTCTTTTCGTCACGGTCGGCGCCAGGGACGCCGAGTTCGATCGGCTTGTTGTCGCGCAAGAAGGGGATCCATGCAGATCCGTCGAGGGTGTTCACGAGCACGAACGACAGACACGCGTTACAGATGTCCTTGAACTTGCGCTTGTCGCGCAGACGCTTCGGCGCCGAGTTGGTGTTGTGGGACGATAACAGCGAAATGAAGTTCTTGACTGGAAAGCAGAGCGTCGCCGTTCCAGGCTTGAGGTAGCACTTCTGATGCCACTCCAACTTCGTGCTGTTGTCGCCGGGATACCGGTCGAACATGATCTCGGTCAGGCCTTGCAAGCATACGGTCCTCTTGATGGTGTTCAGACGCGTGTCACTGGGAAGGGACACACTCACGTTCTTCGACATCGTTGTCGTTGAGGCTGTCATTTGGCTTTCTCCTTGGGGTTGGTTTGCTGACTCTTCAGCTCAAAGTTTTCACACACTGGACTTCATATTTCAGTTACAATCAAGGCTTGTTTGCGTGCGGCATCATCAGACATAGGATGATCATTATAATCACGCAATGCTACAGGTTGCGTCCACCCACCAAGAGCATAATAAGCTTCCGTCAATCCATTGGATGCCAAAACAGTTGCACTTGAGTGTCTAAGCCCGTGCGGCCGGACGCGGACCTTGATACCCGCCTTGCGCGCCCAGGCCGCGACGAGGCCGTTGACCGCGGCGCCGAGCATCGGTCGCCGCTCCTGCGCCTCGACGTTCCTGTTCGTGCGCCAGAACAGCGGGCCGGGCTCGGCGCCGCGGACCTCGATCCACCTCGCGATCGCCTTCGCGGTGTTCTCGCTGATCAGCACGGCCTTGCGCTGCCGGTAGCCCTTCCTGAGCGCGTGGACCTGCGGGCCGTCGGCGTGGTCGAGGTTCACGTCGGCGAGCTGCAGCGTCGCGACCTCGTTCCGGCGCATGGCGCAGCAGAACAGCAGGCGCACGATGGCCGCGTCGCGCACGGCCTGCCGGACTCCGGCAGCGGCGGCATCATCGATGCAGGCCACCAGCCGTTGCACGTCGCCGAGCGCCGGTCCTGAACGGTCCTGCACGCGCTCGCGGGCCGGCGCGACTCCGTCGACCACGAAGTCGATGAGCCCGCAGCGCCGAGCTACGCGCAGCAGGCTCGTGATCGCCGAGAGGTTGCTGGCGATCGTGTTCGGCGCCAGGCCCTGCTGGCTGTCGCGCCAGCCGATGAGCAGCCCGAAGCTGCCGGCCGCGCCGGCGCGGCAAAGCAGGCGCAGCCCTTCCTCGGGATTGCTCGCGGCCGACAGCGACCACGCCGTGAACCTGCGCAGGGCTCTCGCGTAGAGCACACGGCTGCCCTCTACGAGGCCGGAGAGCCAACGCGCGATGATCTCCCGCACCGTAGGGCTGGAGTTGAAACTACGGATCAGTCCACTCACAGTATTCTTATTCTTGATTCCGGAGATCGAAGGGATCGAATCTTTGCAAATGGTAACGCCTCAACTCTTGCAACGCACGGCCTTCCTGCCGATGAACGTTATTTAGAGATGTGCCGAGTATCCGAGCGCACTCTTTCAAGGTATGTGTCATGCCATTAGCTAAGCCGTAACGCAATCTCACGATTTCTTGCTGCCTGAACTCCAAGTGCTGCACCGCCTCAGCGATTATCGTTTTCATCTCTTCGTCCAGAAGTGGCGCGTTCTTGTCTTCCAGCATCATCATGGCGGGATGCGTAAGGAGCCGCTTTGAGTTTATGCTACCGGTAATGGTAAAGTTGGCTCGCAGAATCTGATTGCGAAGCTCAGGAGGCACGAGTTCCTCTTCGGCTACGTTGTAGAACTGGGAGATTTTCTTTAGCGCAATCACTGATACGACAGCGAAGCGAAGGCATTCCAAGGCGCACAATGCGCCCTGAGAAACACCGATCGCCTTCGCTGTCTTGACCTGCGACAAACCCAACTGCACACGGAGTTCGATCGCCCGAGCGTTGCGCAACTTCAATGTCGCTCGCACTCTCATCGTGTATCCTTTGAATCTTTGAGCGCAACAATGGCTGCAGCCAACTCTCCAAACTTGAGAACCGTATTCTCGGCGATTTCAGTGCACCGCCGAGCTTCACGCTCGCGGACACGGGCATCAAGGAGTGCGCCGGTGATTTCTTCCAGCTTCTGCTGGAGACGCTTCACCTCCTGCAAGAGACTACCAACATCGTCCGAGGCGTGCAGGATGAAGTTCAGATCGTCGTCCGTGAACCCGGGTTTGCCGCCCTGTTGCGAGTCGAAGATAGCGAGGTGCACGGGCGGCTCTTCACCTCTCACGTCGTGCTTGAACATTCTCCTGTCGACGCGCCGCGTCTGCGCATGAAACTGCGTGGGCGGACAGCACGAGATGGCTCTCATCCTCTCCAGCACTTCGCAGCCAAATTCCTCAGGATCATATAGCAGACGCTTTTCCAGAAAGACGAGCCACTCCTGCTCGTTCTTCACGAGGCCGAGCTGTATCGCCTGCTGCAGATTGTTCACTCGCACTTCGCGCAGGGGTTCCTTGTCTGCCTTGTATGCCAAGACATTGTCGCGATTATAGACCGGAAGACCCGCGTCTTCCTGACGATAGTCAAGCAGGGTCCACGGTCCAGACTTCACCTTACTCCAACGGTGCTCGATGTGAGCCAAGGCTTCAATGTTCATCACAGCTCCTCCTTATCGAAAAGCCGATCCTCGAAGCACGCATGTCGGGGCCTATCCTCTGGATCTCTACCGTAGAGCATCGCGAAGCCGTCCGCCAGCCGCGATCCATACATGTGCCCGTGTTCCGCCTGCTTGTCGCGCAACTCGCTCGTGCAGTTCTGTCGCCGAGGATTGCACCGATGGCCATTGTGCCATCGCACACCACAGATTGGGCAGCAGTCGTCCGGATCTAGCATTAGGGCACCACCCGATCCCTCGACTGTGCCAGTGTCGCGCGCACCACGCGCACTGGCACGCTCAGTCCCTTGGCGATCCTCTCCACCAGCCACTCTGACGTCGTCTTCGTCCCGAGCATCAGGTCGTAGAGGTAGCTCCTGGCGACGCCACACCGGCGGGCCAACTCCACGATGGACACCTGCGCCTCGCCGTCGCGGCGACCGTGCTGTTGCACTTCGCGCAGCAGCGCGGCAAAAGTCTTGCTCGTCCTCGTTCTCTTTTTAGCCACGGAAGTGCTTGCTCCTGTATACGTCCACCGCCACCGGCAGGTCCGCCGCCCAGCGCGGCGGATCAGCCATGATCGCGCGAAACTCGTCGACCGAGCCTTCGTCTTCGCGCACTTCGGCAACGATCGAGTCGTGCACGTGCATCACGACGTCGTAGCTCGTGGCATCGAGGCGCACCAACGCCTCCGCAAGCAGGTCGCGCGCGACCGCCTGCGTGACGTTCTCGGCCAGCTTGCCGCCGTAGCTCCAGTCGAGCGCCATCCTGGTGCGGTCGGGACCTTCGACGAAGTAGCACAGCTCCGTGAGCGTCAGCTCCTTCTCGATGAGGTTGCCCTCGTCGTCCACGGTCTCGACCTTCCTGGTCTTGGTGCGGAGGCTCGGCCTCCAGTAGCAGAGCGCGCGGCCGCTCGGCAGGACGATCTCCAGGCAGGCCTTACGCAGGCGCACGAGCACGCGGCCTACCTTCGACGCTTCACCATGCTGGGCCGCGAGGTGGCACGCGTGCTCCAGGTCGAACCAGAACTGCACGATGCGGGGGTTGTTCTTGCGCCAGAGCTTCTGCACCTCGCTCGCGCGCTTGAGCGACAGGTCGACGCCGTGGTTGGCGGCGGTGACCGAGAACTTCACCGGCCCCATGCCGTAGCCGAGCGCGAGCCGCTGCACCTTGCCCAACTGCCGGTCGTCGCTGTCGATTCTCCGCGCGTCTTCCGCGTAGACGTCGCGGCCGACCGCGAACGCGTCGAGCACGTCCTGCTGACCGGCGAGCCACGCGAGCACGCGGGCCTCGATCGCCGAGTAGTCGCCGCCGATCAGGTCGCTGCCCGAGGGAGCCACGATCACTGAGCGCAGCAGCCAGGACAGGCCCGACATGAGGTTGTCCGGTTCGACGACCGACGACGCGGCCTCGAAGTCCTGCGCCAGGACCGCCGCGCGGAGCGCCTCGCGCGATTCCTCGGGCATCTTGCTCTTCGGCAGGTTGTGCACCTGCAGTCCCTTGCTCGACCATCGACCAGTATGCGCGCCGCAGTAGCGCAGTGCGTGCCGCAGTCGGCCGTCCGAGCTGACCATCGACGGCAGGCGCGCCAGCTTCGCGAGCGACGTCGCCCGACTGGCTTCCTGGCGCGCGAGTAGCACGGCCCGCACGGTCGGATCGAGATCAGAGTCGCGCATCAACTCCGCGACTGCGGGACGTCCGATGGTCGCGGAACGACGCACCGCGCCGTCGGCGCGCACGTGTCGGATCACGGGCAGCTCGACGTCGGCGTCTGCGAGCCACTGTTTCAGCTTCCCCGCGGCGGCCGCCCCGAACACCTCACCTTCGGTCAGGTTGGTGATGTCGTCCGAGAGCTGATTCTTGCGCTTCCGCGCCAGCACCTGCAGGCAGCTCGCGAAGTGCCGGTCCACGTAGACGCCTCGCGCGTTGATCCGACGATCCGCGCAGAGCACGCTGAGTTCGGTCTTGGATGGCACGTCCAGGCGGGACGCGCATGCGAGCATCGCTCGCACGTCGATCTCGCAGTAGTCGAGCAGGCGTCGCATCTGTTCGGGGCTCGGTCGCGGAGCCAAGTAGATTCCGGTTTCCTCGTCGTAGGTGACCTCGGCCAGCGCCAGCATCAGCTTCTTCCCGAGCAGATCCTTCTGCACCGGCGCACCCAGGATTGCACCGAGGCCTTCGAGCTTCGTCGGCAGGCTGTTCATGGCCGCGATGGCGGCCGTGTCAGCCCACAGGTCGTTCGGCACCGTGGGCCAGCCGTGCCGCGGGTGCAGCACGTGGCGGAGGATCGAAGCCTCGAACGCCGCGTTGTGCGCCAGGACCAAGTGTCCGGCGCGGACGTGCTCCACCACCCAGGGTGGCAGGTCCGCACCGGGCAACCAGCGGAAGATTTTCCGTGGTGGTCCGCTGAAGTCGGCGAGCGCGAGCACTGCGCAGTGCACGCCCGTCGACCAGTGCGACGCGTAGACGTCGAGGCCGGCCTTGACGTCGACGGCGCTGTAGGTCTCGACGTCCAAGGCAAGGATCATCCGAACAGCGCCTCGCCCAGGCCCTCGCCCGGAGCTTCCTCCTCGCCCAGCGGCGAGAACGCGCTCCCCGGATCCGCCGGGCGCCCGTCGAGGCGCTCGCCGTCGCGCACAAGCTGCAACGCGTTCAACCCGAACGACACGCCGCGGCCACCGGTCGGGTGGTCGTAGGCGAACGCATTCAGGAACGCGCGCACCCACATGCCGGCGTAGACCAGCGAGGGATCGGTGACCGGTTGCGTCATGCGGTTGACAATCGCAGGCGCATACTTGCTCGACGTGCGGATGAACTTCCACCCGTCGTCGTAGCCGCCGTAGCGCTGCGTGCGGTATGGGTAGGTCGCGCAGTCACGGATCGGGTTCTTCTCGGCCGGCAGTGTCACGAGCTTCTGCCAGCGCTTCAGCATCGCAGCCTTCATCACCTCGATGAACGGCGCGAAGTCGGTCTTCGGCGGGAAAAGCAGCGTGACTTGGTAGGTCAGTTTCGCCGAACCCAGCACGGCGCGGGGCTCGAACAGGACAGGAAACGAGAGACGGGCCTCAGGCGTCACGAAGGTCGTAACGGAAGCTTCGATCTTGGTGTTCATCATGTCTTTCAGGGTTCAAGGTTTTCAGGTAAGAGGACACCAGTCTACACTTGCGGCCCCGCATCCTCAAGGGGGCGGCTTTCGAAAAAGATGGTCTTGAAGTCGAGTGCCGGGCGCTTGTCGTCCTCCGTCGTCAACTGCACGCCGGTCACGGGGCGGACCGCGAGCCGATCGACCGTCGCGCGGGCACTCTTGCCCAGGCGTTTCTCGACCTGAGCCGGCGACAGTAGTTCACGAGGCAAGTAGGGATCGATGCCGGCCGCCTGGAGTTCGGCGGCGACGGCGGCCGGATCGGTCCAGCGCCTGTTGCCGAGCCGCTGCACGAGCTTCCAGCCCGGGACAGGGATGCCCTGGCGCGCCAGACCCATCGCGTGCTCGCGGACGGCGCGCAGCCACACCTCGATCGTGTCAGCCGCAGAGAGCAGGCGTCCGACCTGTTGAGCCGAAAGTGACTTCGGCGTCGGGGGACACTCCGGAACCCCGAAAGCATCCTTGGCAGCATCGAGCGAATACTCGCGCAACGCCGGGCAGGTCGTCTGCGCAGGACAGAACCGACAATGCTCGCCGGGCACCAGGGCCGCATCTTCTGCCGCCGTCATCGAGACCCTCGTCGCGACTTCATTCTCGAATGCCTGGAAGAAGGACCTCGACAGCACCTCGATACGATGGACAACGTCGTTGGCGTCGGGACGACGCGGCTGCACGATGTGCAGATGCACTTCCTGGACCTGCTCGACTACTTTCAGGGCCCCGAGCGCGTAGAGCATCATCTGCTCGTTGTGGTGCGCAGACACCAGGACGCCGCTCCCGTATTTCAGGTCGCACACGTGCAGGCGCTGACCGTCGGCGCTCCAGATCAGGGCGTCAGCGGTGCCCCAGACGTCGGCCCCGTAGATCTGGAGCCGCTGTTCGACGAACAACGTGCCGCCCTCCAGCAGTTCGAGCGTGCGCACGACGTCGAGGTAGGTCTGGATGTGCGCGGCCATCACTTCGTCGCACGTGAACTGCAGGACAGAAATACCGATCGCGGACTTTGCCTCACGCTGCGTCAGGAGCAGGTGGGCTGCAATCTCGTGCGCGAAGGTTCCTTCCTGCGCGTATTCGCTGTCGGTGTCCGGCAGGTCCTTGCACAAGGCCACCGAGCCGGGGCACCGCATCCAGCGGTGCGCCGCGCTCGGGGCCAGTTTCGCGTGCTCACTCATCACGATCTTCGCTGGCGCAGCACAGCGCGCATCACGGTGGAGCAGCAGATCGCAGCACAGCATCCCACTACGAAACCGATCCAGAAGGACGTCTCCATGTTCGGCTACTCCGTCACCTTCCGCGCCTCGGCGAGCGCTCGCGCGAGCGCCGGGTAGTCCTTCTGCTGCACCTCGGAGAGCTTGGTCGCCTTGAACTTCGCGATCACGGTCCTGGCCGCGTCGAACCCGATCGCGTCGACGGTCTCCTTGAGCAGCGCGCGCATGTCGACGAGCGACATACCGGATGGAGACAACCCGGTGGGCGGCGCGACCTGCTCACGCTCGACCAGCTCCGGTTGCAGCTCGTTCATCGGCAACGTCGTGGAAGAAGGACGACCCCGCTTCTTTCCGGCCGCCGGGTGCACATCAGTCGCAGGAGCGACGGCAATGCTTTGCTGATCCCGCGCCTTCAGTTGCTCCAGATCGAGCAAGAAACGCTGCAACAGGGACAGAGCAGCAGGGAACGTCGGAACAGAGATGGTCATGGTGATTGTGATGTTGTCTGTCATTTTGAATCCTTGAAGGTTTGGAGAAAAGTTAGATCAGCTTGACGCCATAACGCGTGGATCGCCTCATTTGCCGTGAGTGCCTCGACGTGAGCGAACACCGGCGGGCGTCCAGCACTCACCTCAACGAAGAAGAGCCGCCCCTGACCGCGGTCGTAGGGTAGGCGTCCCAACGAGACGAACATGTTCTGGTTGGACGCGAAGATGAGCAGGTCGCGCAACTGTGAATGCGATTGCTCGCTCAGGATGATAGGTGCGACCGTCGTCACGAAGACACCTCCGGTCGTTTCACGGGCGCCACCGACTCTCCTGCCACGCGCGATCACGGATCACGCTGATCTCCGCGTCCTCACGGGCGCAACGGCCCTGGAGACCGCTGCGCTGGTCGCCCTCGTCGAGCCCGAGGCCGGTGAAGGCCTCCCGGGCAGCCGCGTCGGCGCGGTCGGCCTCGGTGGTGTCACCCCAGGGGAGGCCGAACTTCCCGGCGCAGATCGGCCCGTAGCCGATGGAGCGGCTCTCGGCGATCGACAGGGGAGTGTTGCAGAAGCAGCACCGGCCGGTGGCCACACCGTGCTGGGCGGCGACCTTCGCGGGGTCCGCAGCGAGCGCGGCCAGGAGGTTCTCGACGAGCGGGGACCAGTCGCGGCCGCGCCGCACGGTCCCGTCGCGGCAGATGCGGCCGAACCAGCGGCCGACACCGTAGGGACGGCCGTCCGTGATGTTCACGGCCCCGGGCTCTCGCGACCGCTCACCGCAGCGCGACAGCACGAGTAGTTCGCCGGACTGGAAGCCGCTGCGAGGGTCAGTCGATGGCAGGTGCAGGGTGATCCGCGGGAAGCGCTTCTGCGCATCGGCAGCGCGGTCCATCAACTCGATGACGGAAGACAGGTTGTTCAGGTTGTTCAGGTTGTTCAGGTTGTTCAGGTTGTCAGGGTTCATGACGGAAAGCGTAGATCAGGGTGTCCGCCGGTGTCAACTGGAAAAACGTTGTTTCTTGGGCAAGGGGTCACGACACCTCCGCGGCAAGCGCACGCATCACCACACAACGCGTGTGCCCGATCACCTCGGCGCCGATCCACCATACCCTGGCCACGACGCTCACGGTGTCGATCTCGGGACGGACTTCCACGTCGTAGATCATCTGCGCGTGCCACCTCGTAGCGACGGGGTTGAGACTGATCCTTCCAGAGCACGGCCCAGCGGTCGTCGATGCGCACGAGAGTGGAGCCGTGCCTGCAGGACAGGGCGAACTGTTTCTGCTGCTCGGTGAGTCTCATGGGAAGGCTCTCTCGGCGCGCAGCGCGCGCAGCAGCTCCTCGACCGCGAACTGGCCGAGCCACTGCCGCACGAGCTGCAGGTAGTTGGCGACGTAGCGGTGGTCGTGCGCGGCGCCCTCCGCCGTGCACAGGTGCGCGATCTCGTGCAGCAGCAGACCCTGCGTCGGCACGCAGCCGTGCTGCAGGTCGATGTGCTGCTCTTTGATGCGCGCGAGCGAGTAGGTGGTCTGCTGATGCAGGCCGTGCGTCAAGGTGACGTATGAGTCCGGCAGGCCAGCCTTGAGTCGAAGGATCGGGAACGGGTCGCGCGTGGTGACCCACTCGACGAACGCCTGCGCGTCCGGGACCGCTTCGCGGAAGCACGCGACGCGGACCCAGGCGGTATGCTCGGCGCGGTAGACGGGGCAGTCGACGGTCACCTGAGCATCCCCCGCAGCTCGGCCTTGACGCGCCGCGCGACGTCGCCGCGCCACGTCGTGGCGTTCACCAGAAAGTAGTGCACGATGCTCCTGCCCGAGTCGCTGCCGAAGTCCTCGTCGATGCCGTCGAGCTGCAGCATCGCGTCCAGGTAAGGCACCGCGCCGAAGTAGGGCGACGACCAATCCTTCAGCACTTCGAGGGCGATCTCACGGAGCCCACGGAGGCTTTGGTGCACGCTCATGGTCATCGGATCACCTCGCGGCTCAGGTTGACCGAGCGACCCGAGGCGTGGCCGGCAACGCGCGCAGCAGCGTCGACGTCAACGTAAAGGCTGCGACGACTCTTGCCGACGCCCAGTTGCTTCGCCTTGACGGCCAGCGCGCGGTCGAGGCTCGCCTCGGCGTCGCTGATCAGCACCAGCACGCGCTGCTCGGCCGCCACCTCGACCACGACGGTCTCGGTGCTCTTCTGCCGGGCCTTCTTGTCCGCGCGGGCCGTGTCCAGCAGTGCAAGCGCGAAGCCGTCCGCGAACGACCGGCCGGTGACGCTGGTGACAGGCAGGCCGCCGCGCGCTGCGCAGAAGGCGCGGGTCTCGGCGCGCATCTTCTCCTGGACCCACGCGAACAGCTCCGCGGCCACCGCGAGGTCGGTCGGCAGGC
>Ga0247727_10020304_pt1 | contig 10175 bp, 7 predicted proteins | sample WisWelCaveWW1625_FD_202498 | JGI IMG/M metagenome (GOLD analysis project Ga0247727, IMG submission 202498) | Biofilm microbial communities from Wishing Well Cave, Virginia, United States - WW16-25 | ecosystem: Environmental > Aquatic > Deep subsurface > Groundwater > Cave microbial mat | place... | reverse complement strand
CGGCAAACGCATTCCGATCATTGGCCGCGGACTCAATCGTTACCAGCTTCTCGAAGTGCGCGACCTGATTGACGCGATTTGTTTGGCCGCCACATTACCGCGGGAAATTGTCAATGCAGTGTTCAATGTCGGCGCCACGCGTTTTGAGCAGGTGCGGGTGGATGTCGGCGCGCTGTGTGATTTCGCCGACACCGGCGCAAAAGTGCTTCCCACACCGGCCGCGATTGTGAAACCGGCCTTGGCTTTCTTTGAGCTCATCGGCGTTTCCCCTTTGTACAAATGGGTCTATGGCACCGCCGACAAAGATTCATTTGTCTCCACCACCAAGGCCGAAACACAATTGGGCTGGAAGGCGAACTATTCGAATCAAGACGCCCTGATCGCGTCGCACAAATGGTATCTGGAACATAAAGATGAACTATCCCACGCCCGCCCGGGTGTGACACATCGCGTCGGGTGGGATCAGGGCGCCCTCAAGTTTTTCAAACGCTGGCTGTGATTATGTCTTTGGAGTGAATCGCGCAATCGTTTAACGCACGAAAGCCATTTTGCGCTTTAGTGTTACATCACCTGTCATAAGCGCATAAAAATATACCCCGCTGGCGACCACGCGTCCGTGATCATCCCGACCATCCCAGCTCGTCGCGTGGGGTCCGCGTGTGACAGAGCCATCCTGTAACACGCGCACTTTTCGCCCAAGCGCGTCGTACACGGTCAACCGCGCCAGCCCGGCGTCAGCGGCTTCATATTCAATCGCCGTTTCACCGTTGAACGGATTCGGATAATTTTGTGACAATCGCCAGGTGAAAGGGCGGGTCGGACCGGGATCCACCGGCGGCGGGTCTAAACTGTCGTATACATGTCGCGCTCGCCGCGCCGCGTCAGTCAATTCCCAAAGCGTGTTGCCGCCGACAATGGCGAAAGCCACCCGCGTCGAGTCCCCGGGAGCCAACGCGTACGGTCCGGCGCTGACAAAATGCGCCAGATCGCTTTCCGTGGCGTTGACTGCTTTGGTATACGCCGCGGAGAGAGCCAGATACTTGAGTCCCTCCGTAAACGGATTTCGCACGGCTCCAACTTCATACATATCGGCCACATAATGTCCGGTCATCCCGGGGTCGCCCAGGACCACAATGCCCCGCCAAGATTGCGTGTCTGCGTCCGAATAGTACACATATCCGAAATGGTCCAGCGGTGAAAAACCGGCTTGGTTCCGCGAGGATGTGACAATATCCCAGTCCGCAAACAGCGCCACATGCGCGCCCACGAGTGGACTTTCTTGGGTGTTCGTGAGAACATACTCAAGCGTTACAAAATCATTGTATGGCTCGCGTGTGTAAACGCGGGATGATTGGATGATGGCAAGCCCCAGCGGCCATTCGGCGAGCGTGTCGATGAACACCGCGTGCGACTCTTCAACTCCCCGCAGGGAATCGCTGGTGACGCGCAGAGATCCGCCCGGAGCCACCGCGAAATCGCGATCGGGTTCAAAGCTCGCGTTGCGGGCGCCATCGGAGACATGCGTAGAGTCGGTTGCAATGACCAAAGCCATTTCAAAGAGCGTGTTTGCGCGAGGGTCGTTGTCATAGGAAAAACCGTCATAGCCGAGCGGGGTGTATGACCCGGGGGCAAAGCCATATTCTCCGAAATTGGAAACGGTAAACTTCACCCGATCTGTTATATGCGTGTGGAATTGATGGGTGACGCGCGGGCCGACCAGAGCGTGAATCGGGACCGTATCGGAAAACTGGTCGGCGCTGAGAATCGCCGACATGGTCACTACGGTGCCCTCGAAAACAGGCGTCACATGCGCGCGAATGGGATCGACACCGGTAAGGGTGTCGCCGGGAGCAATGTCACCGAAATCAATGTCACCGGAAAGAAGGGTCGCGCCGGATGGAACGGCAAAAACATGCAAACGCGCATTCGCCGCGACTGCTCCACCGTTATTGATGAGTGTAACCCTGGACGCGAGGTCTCCAACGCTGTCGACAGAGGATGGATTGAGCCCCCAGACCCGCAGTCGCGGGGAACCCGACGGAGAAAGAGCTTCCAGGGAGCTCAGCGCGTTTACCAAGCCCCACCCGTTATCATTATCGGGACCAAGCTCTCCGAGGTCTTCGGCGCTCGCAAGAAGAGCTCGCTTGATGGCCTGAGCGGAGGCGTCAGGGTTCTTTTCTCTCAAAAGCGCCACGATGCCCGTCGCATGCGGCGCGGAGAATGATGTTCCAGACACATGTTCGAACTGTCCGTGCGGAACGGAAGTGCGAATTGACACACCGGGCGCGAGTGCGTTCGGCTTTATGCTCACACCGTCACACCCGGACGGCCCCTTCGAGGATGACACCGCCCGCGTAAGAATCGAGTCACTCAAATCCGCCGAGCCGATCGCGAAACAATCCACCGAATCGCGCGCGCGATTGGCGGGATTACGCACGGTTTGCGCGCCCGCGGCGCCCTCGTTACCCGCGGCGAAGATATTTACAATGCCCAGCGCCTCAGTATTATCGATCAGGCGCCAGAACAGATCCTCACACCCCATTACATAGGTGGGTATGCCCCAACTGTGATTTATCACATCCGGTACATCTTCGATGCTGTTCGGATCGCGATCGGGATCCGCGGCCCACTCGAACGCATCCACGATTGATGCGCCGGGAATGTCGATGACCGCCGCCGAAATCCATTCCGCCCCGGGCGCAACTCCGATCGTGTCTCCGCTGATCGTGTCGCGGCCAAGAATGACTCCCAGCACCGCCGTGCCGTGCGAATATGTGACGGGGCCTTCAAAAACATGCGGCTGGGAATCTCCGTCGACAGGATCGAACCACGCTGACGACGCGTCGGCATGCCACCCGCGCCATGAATCACGAAGCGCGGGATGCCCGCCTTCAATGCCGGTGTCGAATGTGCAGACAACTCGCCCGCGACCGGTGAATCCAAGCGCCCATACGGCCGGCGCATCGATGGCGGTAAGATTGGATTCAACTCCGAAGTTCTCAGCGTCTCTTTCGTTGCGGCCATACTCTGAGCGTTCACCCTCCGGCGTCGGGGGGAGAGTTTCAAGCGTGGGGAAGGTACGAACTCCCAGCGCGTCGGGGTGAGCGACGACGGACGCAAGCGCTTCTTGCGAAGAAACCACCGTGACACAATTGTCGATCCAATGTGTCCGATAAGACAGACGCTCGCCTCCGGCGATGAGCGAATCAAGAAACCGCCGCAGTCCGGCCTGTGTGCGCTCAGAGATTTGGGTCAAAAACGTCCGCCCTCGCTCGTAGCGTTCGCGTCGAGAAAGGGTCTCCGTTGACGCGCGCAGGGAATCTCGCAATTCACCCACAGCGGGGTCCTCACGAAGATACATTGTGATCGACATAACTGATGACGGGGACGAATACACTGCCTCGGCGCCAATAGCGGAGACGGCGGACAAAACCCATAGGACGGCTCCGACGATCGTCAAAGGCGCCCGGCGAATCAAAGGCCCATCAATAAATCTGGATGAAAACAAGGGTAATTGCATATCTGAGCGACGACAGCGGCTAGTCCGTCCTTCGGAAGAGGAATATATCACAATTCACTCTCTTGAGCCCTTAAAAAGAGAATAGCGGGGAGCGCTCCGGCAATGAAAAAAACCCGCGGTGATTACTCACCGCGGGGGCGCATGAACATTTCTTTGAAGAGCGATGGCGGGAGCTGGCGCAGGTTTAACCCTTGATTGGATTGATCAAATACGGATTCCGTTGACCGGTGTTCGGTCAAACTTACTTGCGGCCGCAAACCAATCGATTGTCGTCCGCAGTCCTTCCGCAAAATTCTTGCGAACACAGCCCTTGAGAAGTCGATCGGCCTTGGCGACGCTCCCAAACGAGTGTTTAATGTCTCCCTCGCGGGCATCTTCGTAGGTGGCGTCGATTTTTACATTCATGATCTGGCCAATCATCGTAACCAGTGCGTTGAGCGTGTATTGCGCCCCGCAGGCGACATTTATCGATGTCCCCGCCGCTTCCGGAGTATTGGCGGCGCAGATGTTCGCATCGACAGCGCAGGAGATGAAGGTAAAATCGCGCGACTGTTCACCGTCGCCATAGATAATCGGCGCCCGACGATTTGCCAGCGCGGTGATAAAACTCGGCACCACCGCTGAATATTGTGAGTTGGGATCTTGGCGAGGACCGAAGATATTGAAATATCGAAGTGAAACGGTCGGCAAACGATAAAGCTCCCAATACACTTTCATGTAGTGTTCGCCGGTGAGCTTGGTCACCGCATAGGGGGAGAGCGGATTCGGCGTCATATCTTCATGTTTGGGCAATTCCATTGAATCACCGTAGACGGACGACGATGACGCGAACACGACTTTCTTCACCTGCGTGCGTCGCGCCGCTTCAAGGACATTCAATGTGCCGTCAATATTTACGGCGTTTGTCGTCTGCGGATTTTTCACCGAACGCGGCACGGATGGCAGAGCCGCCTGATGGAGAACAAAATCACAGCCATCAACCGCATCCAACGTCGTCCAAAAATCTCGGATGTCACCTTCGATAAACTCAATTTCAGACATGACACCTTCGAGATTCTGCAATTTGCCCGAGGAGAGGTTATCGAGAACGCGGACTCTTTCCCCGCGCTGAACCAATTTTTCAACGATGTTGCTTCCAATGAAACCTGCGCCGCCGGTTACCAGATATCGCATAATTTATTCCAACATGTGTTCTTTCAAGAGGTTACAGTGGGCGGTAGAAATTCGGTTCAAATGTCTTTTGGCCATCCACGCACCCTTCAAGTTATCGACCTGCCCCGAGCGAGCATTAGTGGACAAGATAGCCATTGTTTGAGGGAATCTCTACGAAAACCGAGCGGAGTTTTTACGATACGCTTTGTCGGCAGTCAGCCAATCGTCCGGCCGACCAATGTCAAACCACGCCCCTGAATGCGAAAACAGATGGGGCGGCCTGTTTTGATCTAACAGTCGGCGGACCAAATCAGGAAAATCAAAGCGTCCTTTCGGAATTTCTTTCAAAACTGACCGAGTGAACACATACACACCCATCGACACCTGAAATCGTCGCACCGGTTTTTCGTGATATGCGACGACCCGCCCGGCGCGCGATTCGATGACGCCATACAAAGTCGTTTCTTTCCGTTCGCAGGCGCCGATAGTCAGTTCAGCTCCGGAAAGCCCGTGAGCGCGAGCCATTTTGATGAATGGCAGATCCGTCAGAATATCGCCATTCAAAACAAAGAACGATTTATGCAATCCTACCATGCGCCGAAGTGGCCCGACTGTTCCCAATGGCGATCGTTCCCGCGCGTAACGAATACGGACGCCAAAAGCGGAACCATCTCCGAGAAAAAGTTCAATCAACTTCGCGCCGGCGCCGACCGCGACAATAATATCTCGTACTCCCGCCTTGGCGAGCCGTCGAACAACAAGTTCAATAATCGGGGTATCACCCACGGGCATAAGCGGCTTGGGGAGCGCATGCGAGAAAGGAGCCAAACGGCTCCCGCGTCCGCCGGCAAGAATCACCGCCTGCGTAATAAGGCCTTTTCGGGATGGCGTCTTAGACACGATATTCCGCCGCATCCACAGCTCTATGGCTTTTGAAATATTTGATTGTAGCGCGAATACCCTTGTGTCGCGTGACCTCCGGACGCCATCCGAGTAGCGCTTTGGCGCGTGTTGCGTCACCCACCAATCGCATCACTTCAGAGCGCGCTGGGCGCAAACGACGATTATCTTCCTTAATTCGCAGTTTCTTCCGTAACTCTGCTCCGATTTCGTCTACCAGTTCGCGAATCGACACATCGGCGCCCGTCGCGAGATTCAGCGTTTGCCCGATCGCATTCGGCGCCACGGCGCACATGATCAGTCCGCGTACGGTATCGGAGACAAAGGTGAGGTCGCGGCGCGTGTCCACTGCGCCGAGGCGCACGGTAGATGATTCAAGCGCTTGCGTGACAATTGTGGGAAAAATGGCGCGCGGCGATTGCCGAGGACCGAACACATTGAAGGGCCGCGCGATGCTGACCGGCGTTTCGTATGACAAATGGAACGCCAGCGCGAGTTTTTCCGCCGCCAGTTTGCTGGCGGCATACGGCGATTGCGGGGTCAGTGGGTGGGTCTCGTCCATCGGCGTGATCTGAGCTGAACCGTACACTTCGGACGTAGAGACAACCACCACGCGGGGAGGACGCTTCATCTTACGCGCCGCCTGGAGCGCATTGGCGGTCCCGGTAACATTGACATCGATGAAATCCTGCGGGGCGGCATACGAATACGGAATACCAATGTGGGCGGCCAGATGGAACACGATTTCGCAATCGCCAAAGGCCTCTGCCACGCTGTCGCGATCGCGTATGTCACCGTAATAGACCACGATTTTCGATCTGACGGGAGAATTGGCGAGACAGCCGAGTCCTGCATGTGAAGTGTAGCGAAAGAATGCGGTGACATTGGCGCCATGGGCTACCAGGGCCTCGACCAGATGAGAGCCAATGAAACCACCTGCTCCGGTGACTACAACCCGTTTGCCACGAATGGCCTTTGGCAATAGGACGGAGCGTGCCACGACGCGACGAAACATGTATGAAGAAAACACGCTCATCCCTATTCTGGCAAGGACAGGCGATTTTCGGCCCTGGGAAGTTGCGCGTCTTAAGATTCCGGAGCCCCGGCCAAAATCCATTGTCTGAGAGAGTCGATAGCGGAAGCGCGAAGCGGAAGAGCGTCCCTTGGCATTTGATCGATAATGCCGTTGTCTTTGAAAAGGGATTCAAATACCGTGCTTCTGGTCGTGTCGTTGGGCGTGATGCCCGGCCCGGAGACCCCGCCAGTCCGCGCGAGAGCGTATGAAGCGACCGAGAGGTTTTTCTCCGGATTCGAACCCGTGTGGCACGAGCTCCCGCCGCACGCACCAGCCAAAAGCGGCGCGACATAACCGCTCCAGGTCAGCGGCGAGGGTGTCGGTATGACCGCTCCGCCCGTGTCGCCCCTGGGGGCGCCGCTAAGAATCCATTGGCGAATTGAATCAATTGTCGACTGGGCGAGGTATGGACCGCCCTCAGGCATGCGTGGAGCCCAACCACTATCCGCGAAGAGGTACATATACGCTAAACTTTGCGTGGGATTGCCCGGTACGATAGCCGCTCCGCTGACGCCTCCGGCGAGGACATGATCATATGTGTCGACGGCAAAATTGCGTATGGGTGCGCTACCAGTGTGGCAGGCGGTACCGCCACAGCGAGACAGAAACAGATTCCCGACGAAGTTAGCGTATGTGATGCCCGTGTCGTTGCTGTAGTTTCCGTGATCGTGATCATGCAATAAGAAGGGACTTCCGCCGTCTTCGCAGGACTGGAGGCCAAATACGAGGCAGAGTCCGCTGATCAGCGAAAAGCCAAAAATGCGGGCAGAGATCCGACGATCAGCTTTCATTGTTCGTCTCCTTCAAACATTCGGCTTCAAAACGCTACATGCGCCAGGAATTCGTAATCCCGCTCACCATGACGCGGCCCTTCGGTGTGGGCTATAAGGGTCGGACTTAGCTCTACAAAAGGCATCGGCCACACCTCAAGCGCAAATCGAAAAAATTCATCAATGCCAGATGTATATCGTCTGTCAGGTTCGAGAAAATTATAGTCCACATGCGCCCAAACGCCGTGAGCGAACTTGGCGGTCACCGCCGCAAGCATCGCATAGGTCTGATCAACTTCGCCAACCAAATCAAATTCGTACATAGCCGAATGCCCCTTCCAGCCGACCCCCGCATAGGCCGCCTTTGCTGGAAGATTCGATCCATAGTACCCCTTCACTCGTTCCGACTGGCTCCATGAAGCCCCGTACATATACGACAGCGGCCCAATCCAGGCATAACGGGCTACATTTACCAACCCTACATTCTGGCCCTGTTGGCCGGCGTAGGCGGTTAGCTGAAATTCATGTCCCAAAGCCCGCGCGCCAAGAGAAAGGCCATCGACACTTTTTCCATGCGGATAACCGCTCCGCAAACGCACATGTGCGTTCGGGTCTTCGTAACGAATTCCGAACGCGGGGTACATTCTCCCGAATTGCGCATACACAGAATTGTTCGTGTTGCCCAGCAAGAAATAGGACTCGTCAATACCCCCGCTGGTGAAATTGAGATTGAAATAGCTGTGGCTCAGCGGCTCATAGGAGAAATAAAAATTTGTCTGATAGCGCTGGAATGAACCATCTGTGGTTCCCTTCCACCGAATGTCGGCTCCGATCATCGCGCTTTCAGAGAGGCGCGGTCCTTTGTAACTGGCGAGAACTTTCTTCTTGGTGGCTTCCAGCGTGAGCTCATTGACGGACATCGTGAAATGTCCATATTCGTTGCGCATAGCCCCGCCCGTCGGGGCAAAATGACATTCCCCGCATGTGAGACCTTGCTCGGCACTGAAGCGCGGGACGGATACGACCATTCCGCGTGAACTGAGAATGATTGTTCCCACCGTCAACACGAGCGGGGTCACCACCCAAAACCGACGGGATAATGAAGAATTAGATTGGACAAACATCATTATGGAGAAACCCTCGCGTTTTCGGGCGATATACACCCTTGGCGACTATTAACCACATCAACCGCAGAATGTTCCATCCGGGCCATGATGTATGAAGTATTCTATCGACACCGTAAGAACGAAAAATAAGAATTAATTTGTCCGCTTGCCACCTCGCCCCGCTCCCATTACTATCATTACTATGAGGACCGTCGACACGGTTTCGCGCCATAAATAACTCACCCGAATAATAGCGCTTACAGTGAAAGGATGGAAAATGTCGGATTTTGAATATATTTTGGGGCGACAAATACTCGACAGCAGGGGAAATCCCACACTCGAAGTTGATGTAATGCTCGAAGACGGCTCACTCGGGCGCGCCGCAGTCCCATCGGGCGCTTCGACTGGCGCGCATGAGGCGTTGGAATTACGCGATGGCGAGCAGAATCACTATGGCGGCAAATCCGTCCTGAGAGGCGTGGAAAATGTCAATGTCGCCATCGCCGAGGCCGTTCTCGCCGCGGAACTGGATCCGTTTGATCAGGTGATGGTGGACAGATTCTTGATCGAGCTTGACGGAACAGAAAACAAAAGTTCGCTTGGAGCCAATGCTATCCTTGGGGTGTCATTGGCCACCGCCAAGGCCGCGGCGCAGTCCTCAGGACGAAAATTATACGAATATATCGGCGGGGTGAATGCGAAAGTCCTGCCGGTTCCGATGATGAATATCCTCAATGGCGGAGTCCATGCCGACAACAATGTCGACCTGCAGGAGTTCATGGTTATGCCGGTCGGAGCGAAACGTTTCTCCGAGGGATTGCATATGGGCGTGATGGTGTTCCATGCCCTCAAAAAAGTCCTCAAAGCGCGTGGCTATGCGACCGGCGTCGGTGACGAGGGCGGTTTTGCGCCGAATTTGAAATCAAACGAAGAAGCGCTCGAAGTGGTCGCCGAAGCGGTCACCAAGGCCGGCTATAAACTCGGCGAGCATATCGCGCTTGCGTTGGATGTTGCGGCGACGGAATTGTACGACGAAAAAACGAAGCGCTACGAGTTGAAAGGCGAAAAGCGAACCCTTACTTCCGATGAACTGATAAATTACTACGAAACCCTGTGCGCGAAATATCCGATTGTTTCCATCGAAGACGGCCTCGCCGAGGACGATTGGTCGGGCTGGCAGGCCCTCACGACGTCGCTCGGCAAGAAAATCCAAATCGTGGGCGACGATCTGTTTGTCACCAATTCAAAACGCCTGCGTCGCGGCATCGTCGAAAAATCCGCGAATGCTATTCTTATAAAAGTGAATCAGATTGGCACGCTCACCGAAACTCTCGATACAGTCGAAATCGCCAAACGCGCCGGGTTCGCCGTGGTGATCAGCCACCGTTCCGGCGAAACTGAAGACACGACCATCGCCGATATTGCGGTCGCCACAAACAGCGGTCAAATCAAAACCGGCTCCGCCTGCCGCACCGATCGGATCGCTAAATACAACCAACTCTTGCGCATTGAAGAAGAGCTTGGCGACAATGCCACCTATCTCGGCCACTCCGCGCTCGCTGTCACTCGATGAAGACGATAAAGGCAATATGACAACAGCGTCATCGCCCGTCGTCGACATCGACAATCTTTGGGATTTTGACGATCCCGAA
>Ga0247727_10020303_pt1 | contig 10175 bp, 6 predicted proteins | sample WisWelCaveWW1625_FD_202498 | JGI IMG/M metagenome (GOLD analysis project Ga0247727, IMG submission 202498) | Biofilm microbial communities from Wishing Well Cave, Virginia, United States - WW16-25 | ecosystem: Environmental > Aquatic > Deep subsurface > Groundwater > Cave microbial mat | place... | reverse complement strand
ATAACCCGGAGGTCGGGGAGGCTTCCGAGACAGTCGATGTCGAATACAGCGGCCCGGACATGGAGGTCGGATTCAATTCCAAGTACCTGCTCGACTTTTTCCAGGCCTATGGGCCGGGTGAGGTGATTCTGGCCTTGAAGGACGAGGGGACGCAGGGTCTCCTGAGGCCGGTCGGCCTGGAGGGCGGCCGCGATTACAGGTATGTCGTCATGCCGATGCGTATCTGACGAAGTGCCGGGATAACATCATTATTTATACCCACTCCTGGCCGCCCTCGGCCACCCGCCACGCATTGCTCGAAAAACGCCCGCTGTGATAGAATTCGCCCCGTTCGCGGGACCTTCGAACCGCGGACGAAAGGGCGGGACAACCAGGACCTACCGCCCGAGCTTGCCCCCAAAAACGAGCGTCCGGGTCCCTGACCTGGACCCCCGCGGCGCCATCGAGAGCAGCAGCACCCGGGACGATGACTGGCCGCCCGAGTCACAAAGGGAGTGAGCCGGATGGGATCTGAAGCCGACGTACGCGCCAAGACCGCGGGCGCTCCTGAGATCTACGACGCCTCCAAGATCAAGGTCCTCGAGGGCCTGGAGGCCGTCCGCAAGCGCCCGGCGATGTACATCGGCAACACCGCGTCGGGCGGGCTGCACCACCTTGTCTACGAGGTCGTCGACAACAGCATCGACGAGTCGCAGGCCGGCTTCTGCGATCGGATCGAGGTGTCAATCCACATCGACAACTCGGTGACGGTCACGGACAACGGCCGAGGCATCCCGGTCGACATGCACGCCAGCGAGGGGAAGCCCGCCGCCGAAGTCGTGATGACGATGCTGCACGCCGGCGGCAAGTTCGACAACGACAGCTACAAGGTGTCGGGCGGCCTGCACGGCGTCGGAGTGTCGGTGGTCAACGCCTTGTCGGAGTTCCTCGAGCTCGAGATCTGGCGCGACGGCCTGGTCTATGGGATGCGCTTCGAGCGCGGCAAGACGGCGGGGGAGTTCCGGCAGACCGGGACGACGAAGCGTCGCGGCACCAAGGTCCACTTCAAGCCCGATCCGACGGTCTTCGAGGAGACCGTCTTCTCCTTCGACACACTGTCGCAGCGGCTCCGCGAGCTGGCGTTCCTCAACGAGGGCGTGACGATCGTGATCGAGGACGAGCGGTCCGAGAATCGCCGCCACGAATTCAACTACAAGGGCGGCATCGTGTCGTTCGTGGAGCATCTCAACAAGAACAAGACCCCGATCCACCCGAAGCCGATCTTCATCCGCAACGAGCGCGACGGCATCGTGGCCGAGACGGCCATCCAGTACAACGACTCGTACAACGAGATCGTCTTCTCGTTCGCCAACAGCATCAACACCCTGGAGGGTGGGACGCACCTGTCCGGGTTCCGATCCGCCCTGACCCGCACGATCAACGCCTACGCCGCCCGGGCGATCACCAAGGAGCAGGTGTCGCTGTCCGGCGACGACGTTCGGGAGGGGCTGACGGCGGTCATCAGCGTCAAGCTGTCGCGGCCTCAGTTCGAGGGGCAGACCAAGACCAAGCTCGGGAACAGCGAGGTCAAGGGCGTGGTCGAGACGATGCTCAACGACAAGCTGGCGGCCTACTTCGAGGAGAACCCCGGAGTGGCCCGCAAGATCCTCGAGAAGAGCCTCGAGGCGTTGCGGGCCCGCGAGGCGGCGCGCAAGGCCAAAGAGCTGACACGGCGGAAGGGCGCCCTGGATTCCGGGTCGCTTCCCGGGAAGCTGGCCGACTGTCAGGAGACCGACCCTGCCAAGTCGGAGCTGTTCATCGTTGAGGGAGACTCGGCCGGGGGCTCGGCGAAGCAGGGGCGCGATCGCCGCAACCAGGCGATCCTGCCGCTGCGCGGCAAGATCCTGAACGTCGAGAAGGCCCGCTTCGACAAGATGCTGTCGAGCCAGGAGATCCGCACCATCATCACGGCGCTCGGCACCGGCATCGGCGAGGGTGACTACGACCACACGCGCCTCCGCTACCACCGCGTCATCATCATGACCGACGCCGACGTGGACGGGTCGCACATCCGCACGCTGCTGCTGACATTCTTTTACCGGCAGATGCGCTCGATCATCGACCACAACCACCTCTACATCGCCCAGCCGCCTCTCTACAAGGTCAAGAAGGGGAAGGTCGAGGCCTACCTTGGCAACGACGAGGAGCTCAGCCGCTTCCTGATGGAGCATGCCTCGCAGGAGAGGGTCGTGAAGCTGCCGCAGGGCGCCCGCCTGGAAGGGAAGGAGCTGCGGCACGTCCTGGACCGGCTGACCCGCTACCAGGCGCACATGGAGCTGATCGGGAAGCGCGGCGTCCCCTCGGCGCTGGTCGAAAGGCTGCTCGAGTGCGAGCTTCAGAACATGGTGCAGTTCGAGTCCGCCGAAACGCTGGGGGCGGTGCGCGAGGAGGTCGAGACGAGCGGTTTCCGCACCGGCGAGCTGGAGCGGGACGAGGAGCACGGCCGCTACACCTTCGCGGTGGAATCGGCACGGCGCGGCCAGGCGCCCGTCGTGGTGTCCTGGGGCCTCGTGTCGTCGATCGAGTACCGCACGCTGCACGCCCTGGACGCCGAGCTGCGGGACCTCCGGAAGCCGCCCTTGATCGTCGCCGAGAACGGCCACGAGACGAGCCTCACGAGCCGCCTCGATCTGCTGCGCCATCTCATGGAGGAGGGCAAGAAGGGGGTCGTGATTCAGCGCTACAAGGGGCTTGGCGAGATGAACCCCGAGCAGCTCTGGCAGACCACCATGAACCCCGAGTCCCGCCGCCTCCTTCAAGTCAATGTGGCCGACGCCGTCGAAGCGGACGAGATCTTCACCGTGCTGATGGGTGACATCGTCGAGCCCCGCCGCCGGTTCATCGAAGAGAACGCCCTCGATGTCAGGAACCTCGACATCTGATGGACGAGACCCGCCCGGACGCCGGGGCGACGACCCCGATCACGATCGAGGACGAGATGCGGCGCTCGTATCTCGATTACGCCATGAGCGTGATCGTCGGGCGGGCCCTGCCGGACGTGCGCGACGGCTTCAAGCCGGTGCACCGCCGCGTGTTGTTCGCCATGCACGAGGCGGGCAACAGCCACGAGAAGCCGTACAAGAAGGCCGCCCGCATCGTCGGCGACGTGATGGGGAAATACCACCCCCACGGCGACACCGCGATCTACGACACCATCGTCCGTCTGGCGCAGGACTTCTCGATGCGCTATCCGCTGGTGGACGGGCAGGGCAACTTCGGCTCCATCGACGGCGACGCGCCGGCGGCGATGCGCTACACCGAGGTCCGCATGGCCAGGCTGGCGCACGAGATGCTGGCCGACACCGAGAAGGAGACCGTCGACTTCGGGCCCAACTACGACGGCCAGCTCAAGGAGCCGCTCGTCCTCCCGGGACGGCTCCCGAACCTGCTCGTCAACGGCTCGTCGGGGATCGCCGTCGGCATGGCGACCAACATCCCGCCGCACAACCTCAACGAGGTCACGGACGCCCTGATCGCCCAGATCGAGAACCCCGACATCACGGTCGAGGAGCTCATGCAGCACGTCAAGGGCCCCGACTTCCCCACGGCCGGCTATATCTGCGGCATGGAGGGGATCCGGCAGGCGTACCGGACGGGGCGCGGCAGCATCATCATGAGGGCGCGGGCCTCGGTGGAGGAGGCGGGCAAGCGCGGCAAGGACAAGATCGTCGTCACCGAGATCCCGTACCAGGTCAACAAGACCCGGCTCATCGAGCAGATCGCGGGACTGGTCAACGACAAGAAGATCGACGGCATCACTGACATCCGCGACGAATCGGACCGTGACGGCATCCGCGTGGTGCTCGACCTGAGACGGGACGCGGTGCCCCGCGTCATCCTGAACAACCTGTACAAGCACACGCAGATGCAGGAGTCGTTCGGCGCGATCTTTCTTGCCATCGTCCGCAACCGACCCCAGGTCCTCAGCCTCAAGGAGATGCTCGGGCACTTCATCGAGCACCGGCGCGAGGTCATCGTCCGGCGGACCCAGTTCGAGCTGGGGCGGGCCGAGGAGCGGGCCCACATCCTCGAAGGGCTCAAGATCGCCCTCGACAACCTGGACGAGATGGTGGCGCTGATCCGCGCCGCGCGCACCCCGGACGAGGCCCGGCAGGCCATGCGGCTGCGCTTCCGGCTGTCCGACCTCCAGGCCCAGGCGATCCTGGACATGCGACTGCAGCGGCTCACCGGGCTCGAGCGGCAGAAGATCGTCGACGAGTACACGGAGACGCTGATGCTGATCGCCCGCCTCAAGGAGATCCTGGGGAACGAGAGGCTGGTCCTGGGGATCCTCATCGAGGAGCTGCGAAATCTGAAAGCGTCCTTCGGCGATGCGCGCCGGACCGAGATCGTGCCGGCGGCGGGGGAGATCTCGATCGAGGACATGATCGCCGAGGAGGAGATGGTGCTCACCGTCTCCCACGCGGGCTACATGAAGCGCAACCCGCTGTCGACCTACCGCAGCCAGAGGCGCGGCGGCAAGGGGAAGATCGGCATGACGACGCGCGAGGAGGACTTCGTCGAACACCTCTTCGTGGCCTCGACGCACGCCTCCATCCTGATCTTCACGACCAAGGGGCGCGTCCACTGGCTCATGGTGCACGAGATTCCCCAGATCGGCGCTGCGGGCAAAGGCAAGAACATCATCAACTTCGTCAACCTGACGAGCGAGGAGAAGGTGGCGTCGATGGTCGCCACCAAGGACTTCGCCGAGGACCGGTACGTCGTGTTCGCGACCAGGAAAGGCATCGTCAAGAAGACGCCTCTCTCCGCCTACGGCAACCCGCGGGCCGGCGGCATCATCGCCGTCGGGGTCGACGAGGGCGACGAGCTGCTGTCGGTCAAGCTGACCGAAGGGAAGCAGGAGATCTTCATGGCCACCTCCCAGGGCCAGGCGATCCGCTTCTCCGAGGACGACGTCCGGCCGATGGGGCGGGGGGCTCACGGCGTCATCGGCATCCGCCTGGAGGAGAACGACGCGCTCGTCGAGATGGACTGCCTCAGGCAGGAGGCCGGCACGATCCTGACCGTCACCGAAAAGGGGTACGCCAAGCGCACCGAGCTGCCCGAATACCGCCTGCAGGGCCGCGGCGGCTCGGGGATCATCAACCTGAAGGTGACCGAGAAGACAGGACCGGTGGTACAGGTCATGCAGGTCGCCGACCACAACCAGGTCATGGTGATCACGGCCTTCGGGAAGATCATCCGCACGCACGTGCGCAATCTCTCCCTGCTGGGCCGCCCGACCCAGGGGGTTCGCCTCATCCACCTCGACGAGGGGGACACCGTCGTGGCGGTGGCGCGTGTGGCCGAGGGAGACGAGGAACCCGACCCGGCGGCCGGCGGCGACAAGACACCGGCCGCGGGCGCCGGAGAGGCCGGAATGGCCCCGGGCGGCAACGGCCGCGACGCCCCCCGGGAGGGCTGAGTTGCCCCACGATCCCATCCAGGAGCTGCGGCGCCGCGACCGGCTGGCGGATCTCGGCGGCGGCGAGGAGCGCCTGCAGCGCCAGCGGGCGGAGGGGAAGCTCCCGGCGCGCGAGCGGGTCGCCCTCCTCCTCGACCCCGGGTCGTTCGAGGAGATGGACCGGCTCGTCGTCCACCGCTGTGACGACTTCGGCATGGAATCGCAGAAAATCCCTGGCGACGGTGTGATCACCGGCCACGGCGCCATCGACGGCCGCCCGGTCTTCGTGTTCGCGCAGGACTTCACGGTGTTCGGCGGCTCGCTCAGCGAGACCTACGCCCAGAAGATCTGCAAGATCATGGACCTGGCGTTGAAGGTCGGAGCGCCGATCGTCGGGCTCAACGACTCCGGCGGGGCGCGCATCCAGGAGGGGGTGGTGTCGCTCGGCGGTTACGCCGACATCTTCCTCCGCAATACGCTGGCCTCGGGGGTCGTCCCCCAGATCTCGGCCATCATGGGCCCGTGCGCCGGCGGCGCCGTCTACTCGCCCGCCATCACCGACTTCAACATCATGGTCGAGAAGACCTCCTACATGTTCATCACCGGGCCCGACGTCATCAAGTCGGTGACGCACGAGGAAGTCACCAAGGAGGAGTTGGGAGGCGCCATGGCCCACGCCACGGTCAGTGGAGTGGCGCACTTCACGGCGCCCGACGACCGGGCGGCCCTCCTGCTGATCCGCGATCTCCTCTCCTACCTGCCGTCGAACAACATGGAGGACCCGCCCCACCGCGACACGGGCGACGATCCCGAGCGCGAGGATCCGGCCCTCGACACCTTGATCCCGGCGGAGCCGAGCAAGCCCTACGACATCAAGGCGGTGCTGCGGAGCGTGCTCGATGCGGCGACGTTCTTCGAAGTGCACGAGCGGTACGCCACGAACCTGGTCGTCGGCTTCGGCCGGATGGAGGGCAGGACGGTCGGCGTCGTCGCCAACCAGCCGGCCGCGCTCGCCGGGACGCTCGACATCGACGCGTCGCTCAAGGGGGCGCGGTTCGTGCGCTTCTGCGACGCCTTCAACGTGCCGCTCCTGATCTTCGAGGACGTGCCGGGATTCCTGCCCGGCACCGCGCAGGAGCACCGCGGCATCATCAAGCACGGCGCCAAGCTGCTCTATGCTTTCGCCGAGGCGACCGTTCCCAAGGTGACGGTCATCACGCGCAAGTCCTACGGCGGGGCCTATTGCGTCATGGGATCGAAGCAGATCCGCACCGACTTCAACTTCGCCTGGCCGACCGCGGAGATCGCGGTCATGGGTCCGGAGGGGGCGGTCAACATCCTGTACCGCCGCGAGCTGCTCTCCGCCTCCGACCCCGAGGCGTCGCGTCGCGCCAGGGTCGACGAGTTCAAGGAGAAGTTCGCCAATCCCTACATCGCCGCCGAGCGCGGCTTCGTGGACGCGGTCATCGAGCCGCGGCAGACGCGGGCGCGAATCATCCGGGCGCTCCGGGTCCTTCGCAACAAGAAGGACACCAACCCGCCGCGCAAGCACGGCAACATCCCTCTCTGAGGCCACGGGAAGAATGGTGGCCTAGGAGCCTGTCCGAGAAATAGCAATGGCCGCGCACAGGGTGCTTGCGGCCGGAGGCAAGGCGCGAGGAGGAGGCGATGGGGATCCATCGGCGACGACGAGCAACGCAGCGTACGGCCGCAATGACACTGTGCCCTTCGGGTTCGGGCGGCGTGGGGCCGTCTGCTTCGTTGCCGCTCCTCGCCGATGTCCCGCATCGCCTCGTCGCGGCGCCTCGCATCCGGCCCCACGGCGTCCCGAACGCGGCGGTTGATATTTCTCGGACAGGCTCCTACCCATGCGCCGTATCCTGATCGCCAACCGCGGTGAAATCGCCCTGCGCGTCGTGCGCGCCTGCCGGGACCTCGGCCTGTCTCCCGTCATGGTGTACTCGGAGGCGGACCGAGACTCGCTGCCGGTGCGCCTGGCGGACGCGGCCGTTCTCATCGGCCCACCTCCGGCCGCCGAGTCATACCTGGATATCGACGCAATCCTCGATGCCGCGCGCCGCACGGGGGCGGACGCCGTCCACCCCGGATACGGGTTCCTGGCGGAGAACCCCGAGTTCGCCGAGGCCGCGTCGCAGGCGGGATTGGTCTTCATCGGCCCGCCCCCGGAGTCGATGCGGACCCTGGGAGACAAGGTCGAGGCGCGGCGGCTGATGAGCCGGCACGGCATTCCGATCATCCCGGGTCTCCTGGACCGGGCGGCGGACGCCGCGGCCATCGCCGATTTTGGCCGCCGCGAGGGGTACCCGATTCTGCTCAAGGCGGCGGCCGGCGGCGGCGGCAAGGGGATGCGCGTCGTCCGGGCCGAGACCGATCTCGCCTCCGCCCTGCGCGCCGCCCGCTCCGAGGCGAAGTCGTCATTCGGGGACGATGGCGTGTACGCCGAGAAGCTCATGGAAATGGTGCGCCACGTCGAGATCCAGGTGATCGCGGACGACCAAGGGAACGCCGTTCACCTGGGGGAGCGCGAGTGCTCCCTGCAGCGCCGCCACCAGAAGCTGGTCGAGGAGGCGCCGTCTCCGGCGCTCACGCCGGACATGCGGCGCCGGATGGGGGAGCTGGCCCTCGAGGTGACGCGGGCTTCCGGTTACCGCAACGCGGGCACGATCGAGTTTCTGGTCGACGGCGAGGAGCGCCCCTACTTCATGGAGGTCAATGCGCGGCTCCAGGTGGAGCACACCGTCACCGAGATGGTCACCGGCATCGACATGGTGCGCGCCCAGATCGACGTGGCGCGCGGGCGACCGCTTCCGTTCCGGCAGGACGCGATAGCGCCGCGCGGCTGGGCGATCGAATGCCGCATCCTGGCCGAGGACCCTGCGAACGGCTTCCGGCCGCATCCGGGAAGGATCGCCGCCCTTCGCCTCCCGTCGGGCCCGGGGGTGCGGGTCGACACCGCCCTGCAGCCGGAGGACGAAATCACGCTCCACTACGATGCCCTGGTCGCCAAGCTGGTGACATGGGGTTCCGACCGGCAGGAGGCGATCGATCGGATGATCCGGGCGCTCCGGGAGTTCGTCGTGGCCGGCATCCGGACGACGATCCCGTTCCACCTCGAGGTGCTCTCGGGGAAGGACTTCCGCGCCGGCCGCTTCGACATCGGCTGGGTGGAGCGCGAGATGGGCCGGCTGCGCGAGGGGCTCGAGGCCGAGGGACCCGATGCCGAGGCGGCCGCGGTCGCCGCCGCGGTGGCCGCTCTCGAGGAAAGGGAGCGCTCCCGGCCGGCGGCGCCCTCCTCCGGCGGGCCGAGTCCCTGGGCGCTGTCGGGGCGCCGGAACCTCATGCAAGGGCGCGCCGTGCGCCCGACGTGGGAGTGAGATGACGGTGCGTCTCACGGCACGATGCGGGGGGAGCGCCTGGGGTCTGGCAGCGCGCCGTCAGGCCGGCGTCCGCCACATCGTCGCGTTCGAAGGGGCCGATCGGATCGCCGAGGTCGAGGGGGCCGGGCCCATCAGAAGGGTCTCGATCGATGGCCGGATCTTCGAAGCCTGCGTCGCGCGGACCAGTCCCCAAGTCGACGGGGCGCGGGGGGAGGCGGACTACGACGTCACCATCGGCGGCCGGCTCTACGCCGTGCGGATCGCCGATCCCCTGCAGGCCGGGGACGACCGGAGCCGGGCGGCGCGCGCCGACGGCCCGACCGAGATCCGCTCGGTCATGCCGGGAAAGGTGGTACAGGTCCTGGTCGCGCCGGGACAGGAGGTCACGACCGGCGAAGGCCTGGTCGTGGTCGAGGCGATGAAGATGGAGAACGAGCTCACCGCGCCGCGGCCCGGGAGGGTGGTCGCGGTCGCGGCGCGCCCGGGCGAGGCGGTGGAGGCCGGCGCCCTCCTTGTGACCCTTGACTAGGCGGAGAGGGGAATGGCGGTGGAGGCGGTTCAGGGGCGGCCGAAGACACGACGGGGGCGGCGCCCGCAGGCGCCGCCCCCGCCGCTCATGCCTTCGCTGCGGGCCGAGGGCCTTGCGGCCCCGGCCGCGGGATCAGCGGATGGCCGCCGCCAACTCTTTTCCCGGGCGGAAGCGGGCCACCTTGCGGGCCTTGATTTCAATCTGCTCGCCGGTCTGCGGATTGCGGCCGACGCGCGCTTTGCGCTTGGAGACCGTGAACGTGCCGAAGCCCACCAGCGCCACGCGGTCGCCCTTCTTCAGCGCCTTGGTGACGCCGTCGACGAGCGAGTCAAGGGCCTTGGCGGACGCGGTCTTGCTGATGCGCGCATCCTTGGCGATCTTGTCGATCAGATCCGCCTTGTTCATCGAGCCACCTCCTCACCAAAAGGGGTTTAAGAGACTGCTTCACCAGCACTCCGTCGGGTGCCAGCCTTATAACAGACAGCCAGATCCGGTGTCAATACGCACGGGACAAGCGTTCCCGGCGGGCCACCGGTCCTAATGCTTGCAGCACGGGGATTTCGCCGGATGCCGGAGACCGCATGATGCCGAAGGGTTTCAGACGAGATGGAGGTGAGATGGAGCCGGGCGACCTGCTGCGCGCCATCGCCAAGGAGGCGATCGAAGCCTGCGACGCGGGCCGCGCCGTGGCGCGAGCGGTGCAGACGCGGGCCGGTCGCCTCGTCCTCTGCGGCCGTCCGATCCGCGCGGCGGGGAGGGGGAAGATTATCGTCCTGGCCTGCGGCAAGGCGGCCGGACCGAT
>Ga0247727_10020302_pt1 | contig 10176 bp, 9 predicted proteins | sample WisWelCaveWW1625_FD_202498 | JGI IMG/M metagenome (GOLD analysis project Ga0247727, IMG submission 202498) | Biofilm microbial communities from Wishing Well Cave, Virginia, United States - WW16-25 | ecosystem: Environmental > Aquatic > Deep subsurface > Groundwater > Cave microbial mat | place... | reverse complement strand
GCCTCGGCGTTGGCCGCGATCGCCGGCGTCGTCCGATCGGGTCGCACGTTCGACGGCACCTTGACGCTGCACCTCGCCGCCGACGAAGAACTTGCTGGCACCCACGGCACGAAGGTGCTGTGGGAGCGCGGGTTGCTCACCCACGACGCCGTCGTCGTGGGTGAGCCGAGCGACATGCAGATCGCCCTCGCCGAGCGCGGGGGCGCGTGGATCACGGCGACCGCGCACGGCACGGCCGCGCACGGCTCGCAACCCCAGAAAGGCGTGAACGCCATCACGACGATGGCTCGGTTCCTGCTGCGGCTGCCCGAATGCCTGCCTGACGTGACCCACCCACTCGTGGGCGGCCCGACGATCAACGCGGCGCTCATCTCCGGGGGCAGCGCGCCCAACGTCGTGCCCGACCGGTGCACGGTCGACATCGACCGCAGGGTCATCCCGGGCGAGACCGACCCGGGGGCCGTCCTCGCCCCGTTCCACGACCTCATCGCGGATCTCGAGCAGATGCACCCCGAGACGAGGCTCGACGTCGAGATCAGGGAATGGACCGACGCCGCCGAGAGCGCGCCAGGTAGCGAGGTGGCCGCCGTGGCGTCGGCCGCCACGGCGGCGGAGACGGGTGTCGCGCCTGCCGAGGTCGGGTTCACGGGCATCACCGACGCGCGCTTCTACATCAACGAGGCCCGGGTGCCCACGATCATCTGGGGCCCGGGATCCCTCGGCGTCGCCCACACGGCCGATGAGTGGATCGAGGTCGACGACCTCGTCACGGCCGCCCGGACCTATGCGAGGTTCTTCGTGGGCATGCTCGACGTCTCCTGATCGGCGGCACCACTGCCATCGATGACACCTGAGCGCCGTATCCTTATGGGATGGACGTCACCACGCGGGCCGGCACCACACCGGCCGCCTCCCCGCTCGCCGTGACCCCCGACGCCGCCACGAAGGTTCGCGCGCTCGCGACCGGAGAGGGTCGTGAGGAGGCGGTCCTTCGTGTGCGGGTCGTGGCGGGCGGCTGCTCGGGCTTCTCCTACGAGCTTGGCTTCACCGACGACCCCAAGCCCGACGATCACGTGATCGAAGCGGCCCACGGCGTGCGCGTCGTCGTCGACCCGCGGAGCGCCCCCATCTTGGACGGGTCGACGCTGGACCTGGACCGGGCGTTGCTCGGTGGTGGCCTCAAGGTCCGCAACCCGCAAGCGGTGCACGAATGCGCCTGCGGGGATTCCTTCAGCGTCTGAGCTAGCCGAAGACCACGGTCCCGCTCATGGAGCTGTGGATCTCGCAGTGGAACCCGCCCGCCGTCGCGATCGTGACGGTCTCGGTGGCGCCTCCCGGCATGTCCACCGACACGCTGTCGTCGTCCATGGTGAAGGTGTGTGCGAACCCGTCTTGGTTCGTGATGGCGATGGTGCCGCCCTCGGCGATGGTGACCGTCGCCGGATCGAACGCCGTACCCGCGATGGTGAGGGTCCCGTCGGCGGGGCCTCCCGGATCGGTGGTGCCGCCGCCCGCCGGCGTCGTCTCGTCGCTGGAACATGCCGCAGCTCCCAGCGAAAGGGCAGCCGCGGCCATCACGATGATCACACGTCGCATCCGATCCTCCTGTCAGCGTCCGGCCCGTCCGGTGGGCAAGTCCACCACCGATGGTCCGACCGACGCAACCCAGTGGGTATGCTCCGAGCGTGCCGAAGGCCAACGCGACCCAGTGGCGGCAGCTCTACCACGAGGTCGTCACGACGGGCCTGTGCACCGGGTGCACGGCGTGCATCGTGGCCTGCCCGTTCCACGTGTTGGGCTATGAAGACGACCTCCCCGTGCAGCTGCTACCCGAGGGGCCCGACGCCTGCAGCCACGGTGACAAGGGTTGTTCGCTCTGCACGCTCGCCTGCCCTCGGTTCCGCGACTGGGAGTCCGACGCCGACCTCGCATTGTTCGGCCGCACGCGCGACCCGCAGGAGCTGATCGGCCAGTACCGCGACATCTGGCTCACCCGAGCCGTCGAGCCGGCGGCGTTGATGCAAGGCCAGGACGGCGGCGTCGTGTCCGCGCTCCTCCTGTGGGGCCTTCGTACGGGCCGGATCGACGGCGCCTGCACGTCGAAGCTTTCCGACGAACGCGCGTGGGATGCCGAGCCTGCGTTGGTCACCGATGAAGCCGGGGTGCTCGCCACCGCGGGGAGCCGCTACACCTACAGCGCGAACCCCCTCGCGCTGCTCAAGGCCGCGGAGCTGGGGTTGTCGAAGGTCGCGCTCGTCGGTATGGGGTGCCAAGCGTCGGCGACCGGCTCGATGGAGGCCCGACGCGTGAACAAGTGGCGGAAGAAGATCGCCTGGACGTTCGGCCTGTTGTGCTCGAAGAGCTTCACCTACGAAGGACTCATGGTGGAGATCGCCCAGAACGAGCTGGGTATCGACCTCGACCACCTGGCGCGGGTGAACGTGAAGGGCAAGCTGTTGTTCTACACCGACACCGGCGACGAGCTGACGTACTCGCTCAAAGAGGCGCAACGGCATACACGACCGGGGTGTCTGCGTTGCCCCGACTTCGCCGCCGAGCATGCCGACGTGTCGTTCGGCGGGCTCGGCCAGTCCGAAGGCTGGACCCTTTCGATCGTGCGCACCGACCGTGGGCAGGAGCTGTGGGACGCCGGGCACGCCGACGGCATCATCGAGTCGCGCCCCGCATCGGAGGACCCGAAGGCGGTGGAGCTGTTGTTCAAGCTGGCGGCGCGCTCGCGCGAGCGGTGGCCCTCGGCCGACGAGATCCCCACCGCAGGGCGTGGACCGAGCCTCAGCACATCTGCCTAGCCACCGTCGGCCGTTCGGCCCATGGGCCACCCCCCTGGCAGCGGGACTCTACCCTCGCTGACCTGCGTCGATAATCGTCGAGGAGACGGACCCCGCCCGTCGACGTACCGATACGTCGACGGGCCCGAAGGAGGCACCCGGATGGTGGACGCCGCGCGTTCTCAGCGCGCATCGGTCCTTCGCCGCGACTCGGTCTTAGAGGCCGTGGCGTTCGCGGCCGAACGTCTCCTGCTCTCGACCGACTGGCGAGAGGCCACGCCCGAGGTCTTGGCCAGGCTCGGGCAAGCGACGGCCGCGTCCCGGGCCCTGTTCATCGAGACGACGTACGACGACGACGGCCGGGCGTACGGGACCCACGGCGCGGAGTGGGCGCTCGAAGGGGTGGGCTCGCTCCGGGGACGACCGTCGCTCGACCGTTCACCGTGGGATGAGGGCTTCGGCCGGTGGGCGGCCACCATGGTCGCCGGTGATCCGATCGTCGGGCTCGTCGACGACGTGCCGCCCGGAGAAGCGGCGGAGCTTCGGCGCCAAGGCGTGGCCTCGCTCGCCTACCACCCGGTGCACGTCGACGGCGAGTGGGTCGGCTGCGTTGGCCTCGACGACTGTGAGGTCGCTCGAGCGTGGACGCCTGCCGAGCTCGACGCCGTGCGTGCCATCGCGACGCTCTTCGGCGCGGCCATGGCCCGCTCCCGTCAAGACGAGCGGCTGCGCGAAGCCGAGCTGGGCTACCGCACCGTCGTGGAGCGGATCCCCGCCGTCACCTACGTCAGTGTCATCGAGCCCACGAGCGTGTCGCTCGGCTTCGTCAGCCCACAGATGGAGGCCCTGCTGGGTCTCCCGGTGCAAGGGTTCCTCGACGACCCCGACCTCTGGTTCTCGCTGATCCACCCCGATGACCTCGACCGCGTGGACACGGCCGCCCGCGCCAGCCGGTGGGATGGTCTTCCATTCGACGAGGAATACCGGATGCGGCACGCCGACGGCCACTGGGTGTGGGTGCACGACACGTCGGCTCCGGTCCACGACGACCTCGGGGAGGTCACCCATTTCCAGGGGTTCATGATCGACGTCACGTCGCGCAAGACGGCCGAGCATCGCTACCGCGCGGTGGTCGAGTCCATCCCCGCCGTCACCTACGTCGACGAGCCGACCGGGGACCCCGAGCCGTATTCAGCCATGGTCTCGTTCGTCAGCCCGCAGATCGAGCAGATGCTCGGGTACCCGTCGCAGGCGTTCATGGACGATGCGAACTTCTGGTTCTCGTTGATCCATCACGACGATCTGGTGGGCCTGCGCGCGCGCGATGCGTTCTCCGTCGATGACGTGGCCCCCTTCGACGAGGAGTACCGCATGCGCCACGCCGACGGCCACTGGGTGTGGGTGCACGACACGTCGACCGCCGTGCTGGGGCCGGGAGGCACCGCCGACTACTTCCAGGGATTCATGATCGACGTGACGGCGCGCCACGACGCCGAGGAACGAACACGTCACGCCGAGGAACGGTTCCGGGTATTGGTCGAGCAGCTCCCCGCCCTGACCTACACCGAGCGCGTGGCTCCCGGCAGCACCGGCGCCGACCGCATGGACTACATGAGCCCCCAGGCCGAGCGACTCCTGGGCTACCCCGTGCAGGCTTGGCTCGACGACGTCGAGTTCTGGGCCACGATCGTGCATCGCGACGACGAGGGAGCTGCCCGGGCGGCGATCGACCACGCCAACGCGACCGGCGAGCCGCTGTCGGTCGACTTCCGCCTCCGGGCCGCCGACGGCCGTGTGGTGTGGGTGCACGAAGAGTCGGTGCTGATCCGCGACGAAGATGGCAACCCGGTGGTCTGGCAGGGATTCATGCTCGACATCACCGAACGCAAGGAGGCCGAGGAGGCCCTGCGCCTGACCGAGGAACAGTTCCGCACGATCGTCGAGCACACGCCCGCCATCACCTACCAGGAAGTGCCGATGACCGGGGACTACGATCCTGCCACGACGTTCCCGTACGTCAGCCCGCACGTCGAGTCGATCCTGGGCTACTCGCAGGAGCAGTGGGCGACGACGCCGGGATTCTGGGCGCAGGTGACCCACCCCGACGACCTGCAGGCCGTCATCGATGAGTCGCGACGCACCAACGAGACGGGCGAACCCTACCGGCAGGAGTACCGCATCATCGCCGCCGACGGCCGGGTCGTGTGGTTCCTGGACGAATCGCACCTGATCCGGGGGACCGACGGCAGCCCCGTCGTGTGGCAAGGCGTCATGGTCGACATCACCGAACGCAAAGAGGCCGAGGCCGGCCTGCGACGCGCCCAGGAGAGGCTGGAGGCGCTCATCGAGCACATCCCGCGGTGGTGTACATCGAGGCCCCGGACGCCGATGCGGCGAAGTTCTACATCAGCCCGCAGGTAGAGATGCTGTTCGGGTACACGGCCCAGGAGTGGACGTGGACCACGGACTTCTGGCTCGACCACCTGCATCCCGACGACCGTGAGGCGGCGTTGGAAGCCGATGCCCGCGCCGACGAGACCCACGAGTCATACGCGGCCGAATACCGGCTGCGCCACGCCGACGGCACCTACCGCTGGATCCACGACGAGGCCATCTACGTGCCGACCGACGACGGCGATGGGTTCTGGCAAGGGTTCTTGTTCGACATCACGCCACGGATCGAGGCCGAGCAACGCGTGCTCAAAGCCGAGCGGGTGTTCCGCGCCACGGTGGAGCACCTGCCCGCGGTCGTCTACCGAGAGCCGCCCGTCGTGACCGCGGGGTCCCTCTACATCAGCCCGCAGGTCGAGACCGTGTTCGGCTACACGCCCGAACAGTGGCGCGCGACCACGCGGTTCTGGCATGAACGGCTCCACCCCGACGACGCCGAGCGTGTCATAGCCGCCAACGCGGCAGCCAACGAGACGAAGCAGGAGTTCGACGAGGAGTACCGGTTCCGTCACGCCGACGGCGCCTACCGGTGGGTCCATGATCAAGCCACCTTCGTCACGTCGGACGACACGAACGAGGAAGGCTGGTGGCAAGGGTTCCTCCTCGATGTCACGACCCGGCGTCAAGCCGAGGAGCAGCTGCGCGATGCCGAGGAACGGTTCCGCACGATCGTGGAGCAGAACCCTGCGGTCATCTATACGCAGGAGTTCGACGAAGGCGGCGCGTCGGCGTCTCGCACCACCTACATCTCGCCCCGCCAGCCGGAAGTCTTCGGCTGGACGGTGGACGAGGTGGTGAGCGCCCCGGGTCTGTGGATGCGCATCGTCCACCCCGACGACCGCGAGCGCGTCGAAACGGCCGATCTCACGAGCAACACCGGTGCCGACGTACGGTTCAGCCTTGAGTACCGCATGATCGCGAAGGACGGCCGGATCGTGTGGGTCCAAGACGACGCCGTGCTCGTTCGCATGCAAGGGCGCGCGCCGTTCTGGCAGGGATTCTTGCTCGACATCACCGAACGCAAACACGCCGAGGAGCAGCTCGAGCACGCCCTCGAGGTCGAACGCCAGGCCACCACCAGGCTGCGCGCGCTCGATGACATGAAGAACACGTTCTTGCAGGCCGTGTCGCACGACCTACGGACCCCGCTGGCCGCGATCTTGGGGCTCGCGATCACCCTCGAGCGCGGTGACGTCCACCTCGAGGAAAGCGATGCCAAAGATCTGGCCCACCGGATCGCGGGCAACGCCCGGCGGCTCGACCGGCTCGTCACGAACCTGCTCGACCTCGACCGGCTCGCACGGGGCATCGTCGCACCCAAACGCACGCCCACCGATGTGGGCGGTCTCGTCCGCAGGGTGGTGGCCGAATCGGAGCTCATCGCGGACTCGCGGCTCCGCACCGACATCCGACCGGCGATCGTGCCCGCCGACGCCGCCAAGGTCGAGCGGATCGTCGAGAACCTGCTGGCGAACACGGCCCGGCATACACCGCCCGATTCCACCGTGTGGATCGCCGTACGTCTGGTGGACGACGGCGTGATGGTGCTCGTCGAAGATGACGGCCCGGGCGTTGCGCCTGAGCTGCGCGAGACGATATTCGAGCCGTTCCAGCAAGGCCCTGATGCGCCCGCACACGCGCCCGGCGTGGGTGTGGGACTCACCCTCGTCCGCCGGTTCGCCGAGCTCCACGGCGGCCGTGCCTGGGTCGACGATCGTGAGGGTGGTGGCGCCTCGTTCCGGGTGTTCTTGCCCCTGGCCGCCCCGGCCGGCGGCGAGTAACCTAGAGGGCTTCCCAGGCGGCGACCGTCGGGTGGTCGACGGCCGCAGGACCCACCTGTGCCGCGCCACCGGGCGAGCCCACGCCGGAGACGGTGTCGTTGAACCACTCGGCGTTGATCGGCGTGAACTGCTTCCACTCCGCCGGCACATCGTCTTCGTAGAAGATCGCCGTGACCGGACACGCGGGCTCACAAGCTCCGCAGTCGACGCACTCGTCCGGCTGGATGTAGAGCATCCGGGGACCTTCGTAGATGCAGTCGACCGGGCATTCGTCGACGCACGCTCGGTCCTTCACGTCGATGCACGGCTCGGCGATGGTGTACGTCATGTCGCTCCCTTCCCAGCCCCGGCCGGGTCACCCGGTGGTATGTCCCGGTCGGATGTCCCGGTCGGATTTCCACGATTCTCACGGTGCTGACCGGTGAAATGGTACCGCCTCGCGGGCAGAGCGCAAGCCCTAGGGTCAAACGTGAGCCAGCGCGCGGATCGTGGCTGCCGCGCTGTCGGCGAGTGGACGGCCCTCCACGAGCACCGGGTACACGATGGGCAGATCGGCTCCCGCTTCGCGATAGGCCTGGATGCGGGCACCCGCCGTCTGGTCGTCGACGAGGCAGGTCGCCTCGACCAGGTCGTCGGGCACGTCGTCGAAACGCCCGGCGCGCCCCGCGTTCGCGGCGGCGGCGGCCGAGCGCCCCAGCCCCAGCGAGGCGAACTGCCGCGCGTAGGCCGCGGACCCGGCGTATCCGGCCACGACCGGCCGCACGGCGTCGCGCCGCGTCGCCGGGTCGCCGTCCAGGCACGATCGGACGTACACGGCGACCGTCACGTCCGCGGGGTCGCGGCCCGCCGCCTCGGCCCCCTCCGCCACCTCGGCGCGGGCGGTGACGACGCGCTCGGGTGTACACCAGTTCAGGATCACGCCGTCGGCGATCTGGCCGGCGAGCCGCCCTGCACGGGGGCCGAGGGCCGCGATCCAGATCGGAGGAGGTGCTGCCGGGACGAGCCCCAGATCGAGCCGCTTCCCGTCGAGGGTCGCCTCACCACCCGCGAACAGCCACCGGAGGGCCGTGACCACCTCGCGGAGACGTTCCAGCGCGCCCGGTCCCGATGGTCCCGTGCCGATCCCCAGGATGACCCGGCCGCCGCTACGCTCCTGGGCGGTGGCGGCCGCCATCGCGAGAAGCGAAGGCGACCGCGACGGCAGGGGAACGACGCCCGTCGCCAGGAGTATCGACGTGGTTTCACCTGCCAGCCCGGTGAGCGTCGCCAAGGTGTCCCGCACCCCGACCTCGGGCAGGAACACGGCCTCGTAGCCGGCGGCTTCGGCGAGGTTGACCACGCTCGCCAGGTCCGACCACGGATACGCGTCGCGGAGCGCGACCCCGAGACGCGCGGTTTGGCGCTTGGCGTGCACCCTGCGATGGTGCCAGAACGATGGAGCCGGTGACGTTCACGACCGACGACGGCGTCCGCCTCGAAGGCGAGATCCGCAGACCCGATGCCGAGCCGCGCGGCCTCGCGGTCGTGTGCCATCCCCATCCTCGTCACGGTGGCTCGAAGGACCATCCCTTGTTGTGGGCGATCCGCAACGAGCTGGCGGGAGCACGGGGGCTCGGCGTTGTGGTGTTCAACTTCCGTGGCGTGATGGGTTCGACAGGCTCCTACGGTGGGGGCCGCGACGAGATCCGCGACGCCCGGGCGGCCATCGGCTGGATGCTCGCAGCCGACCCCGCGCTTCCCTTGCTGCGTGTGGGTTGGTCCTTCGGAGCGAGCGTCGCCCTGCGGGAGGCCCTCGACGACCGGCGGGTCACCGCGCTCGCCCTCGTCGGCTTGCCGCTACGCCCGAACGACCTCTCGCTCCCGCCACTGCCCGAGCCCGTCGATCTTCGCCACCTGCGGCCCCCGACCCTGTTGATGGCAGGTGAGCACGACGAGTACTGCCCTCCCGATGCCCTGCGCTCGTTCGCCTCGTCGTTGCCCCACGCGGAGGTGAACGTCGTGACCGGCACCGACCACTACTTCTGGCGGCGTGAGCGTGAGGCTGCCCAGATCGTGGGCGCGTTCGCCGATCACGCGCTGGCGGGCGGCGACCACCCCTGACCGACGACCCCTGACCGATGAACGTCACTCGACGAGCTTGCCCGACGCGCGCGATGTGTGGCCGTTCGTCTTCGGATCCATCGATGCGCCCCGGCGGCGGCGCACGAGCGGAAGGTCGGTCCACCACCTCCGAGCGTCCGGCGTGGCGGCCGCGCGCCGCTCCCGGCCCCGCTGCCTGATGACGAACCACAGGCTCCCACCGATCACCACGGTCACGATGAACGGCAGCGCAGCGTAGATCGCCTCGTCGCTCACGCGCCCGATGGTGTCATGACCTGCACCTACAGCGGCACGTGCGACAACACCATGATGCGCGGCTCGGTCATCTCCTCCATCGCGAAGCGGAGGCCCTCCCGGCCGAACCCCGAGTCCTTCGACCCGCCGTACGGCATCTGGTCGGCGCGGAAGGCGCTGACGTCGTTGATGATGACACCGCCGACCTCGAGACTCCGATGGGCCTCGAACGCGCGCGTGATGTCGTTCGTGAACACGCCCGCCTGGAGCCCGTACTTCGAGTCGTTGACCTCGGCCAACGCCTCTTCATAGGTCTCATACGGCGTGATGGTCACCACCGGTCCGAAGATCTCTTCGCAGCGAACCTTCATGCTGGGGGTGGTCTTCGACAACAGCGTCGGCGTCACGAAAGGACCGTCCACCGTGCCACCGGTCAAGACCTCGGCCCCCTCAGCCACCGCCTCGGCGACCCACTCGCCGATCCGGTCGACCTCGCCGCGGTTGATCACGGGGCCGACGTCGACGGTCTCGTCCAGGGGGTCGCCGACCTTCAACTGCGACACCTGCTTCGTCAGCAACTCGGCGAACCGGTCGTATACATCGGAGGCGACAAGCACTCGCTGCACGCTGATGCAGCTCTGACCGGCCTGGTAATACCCGCCGAACGCGATGCGTTGCGCTGCGAGGTCGAGGTCGGCGTCGCTGTGCACGATCACACCGGCGTTGCCACCCAGCTCGAGCGTCACGCGCTTCTTCGCGTCGAGACCCTTCAGGTACCACCCGATGCCGGCCGATCCCGTGAAGCTGATCTTCCGGTACCG
>Ga0247727_10020301_pt1 | contig 10176 bp, 4 predicted proteins | sample WisWelCaveWW1625_FD_202498 | JGI IMG/M metagenome (GOLD analysis project Ga0247727, IMG submission 202498) | Biofilm microbial communities from Wishing Well Cave, Virginia, United States - WW16-25 | ecosystem: Environmental > Aquatic > Deep subsurface > Groundwater > Cave microbial mat | place... | reverse complement strand
GCAGCAAGGCCGTGCAGGTCCTTGCCGTCCGCGATCCTGGCGACCTGCTGGTTCTGCTCGAGGTCGGCCTGGCGCGCGAGGCGCGCGAGGCGCGAGCCGATGGCGCTCGCGAGGTCGGCATTGGCGACGCCCTGCGCCGCCATTTGCATGAGCTTCTCCAGCGGCACCGAGGGCTGCCGGTCCATGGGTTTGGAATGGGTCTTGTCGCGCTCGCACACGCCCACGGCGTCCACGATCACGAAGCGTTCCTTCGCGGGCGCGTCGGGCGTGCGCGCCTTGAGGTCATCCACGCCCATGATCCGCACGCCGCGCCCCTTCATCTGCTCGAAGTAGGTGGCGGATTCGATGTTGCGCATGAACAGCAGGCACTCGATCGCCTTCACGTCGGTGCCGGTGGCGATGAGGTCCACGGTCACGGCGATGCGCGGGTTGAAGGAATTGCGGAACTGGTTGAGCAGTTCCTTGGGCTTCACGCCGGTGGTCTTCGAGGTGATTTTCTGGCAGAAGTCGTTGCCGAGGCCGAACTCCTCGCGAATCGCCTCGACGATGTCCTCGGCGTGCAGGTCGGTCTTGGCGAAGACCAGGGTCTTGGGCACGGTCGTGCGGTCGGGGAAGATCTCGGTGAAGAGGCGGTCGCGAAAGGTCTTCACCACCAGCCGGATCTGGTCCTTCGCCACCACGTCGCGGTCCAGCTCGCCGGCGGTGTAGGTCAGGTCGTCGGCCAGCTCCTGCAGGCGTTTTTTCAGCGTGCGCCGGTCGCGCACGGGCACGTAGAGGCCCGGTGCGCCGTCGAGCGTCGCTCCGCCGCCCGTGATCTTGGTGCGGATGCGATAGACGTCGTAGCCGACGTTCACGCCGTCGGCGACGGCGCGCTCGTGGGAGTAGTCCTGCACGACGTTGTTGCCGAAGAAGCCCACCGTTTGCGGCGTCGGCGTGGCGGTCAGGCCGACCAGGAAGGCGTCGAAGTATTCCAGCACCTGCCGCCAGACGTTGTAGATCGAGCGGTGGCATTCGTCGATGACGATGAAGTCGAAGGTCTCGATCGGCAGGCCCGCGTTGTAGACGACCGGCAGCGGCTCCTTCGCGAGCGCCCGCCCGGCTTCGAACATGGACTGCTCTTCGTTCGCTTCGTCGTACTCGGCTTCGCCCTTGAGGATCGAGTACAGGCGCTGGATGGTGGTGATGACGACCTTCGAAGCGGGCTCGATGGAATTTTTCTTCGCGTGCTGCACCGGGTACTCCTCGGTGAAGCGCATGCGGCTGTGCGGGCTCTGGTAGCGCTGGAATTCGTCCAGCGCCTGGTCGCCCAGCGTGTTGCGGTCGACGAGAAACAGGATGCGCTTCGCGCCGCCGAAGCGGATCAGCCGCTCGCAGAACGCCGCCGCCGTGTGAGTCTTGCCGCTGCCGGTGGCCATCTGGATGAGCGCGCGCGGCTTGCCGTGGGCGAAGGACTTCTCCAGGTTCTCCACCGTCTGCGCCTGCACCGGCCACAAACCTTCGGGCAGAAGCGGCGGCATCTTGCGCAGGCGCGCTCGCACCTGCACTTCCGCGTTCGCGAGCCGCACCAGTTCCTCGGGCCGGTGGAACGTGAACACCTCCCGGCTGCGCGCGTCGGGCTCCAGGCCATTGGTGAACTGCGTCACCGCCCCCGTGGATTCATAGGCAAACGGCGGCGGCCGGCGCCAGGCCGGCAGGTGCGCGGGCACGCCGAGCCTGTACTTGCGGCTCTGGATTTCCACGCCCTTGAGCGCGTGGCCCTCGGGCTTCGCCTCGATCACCCCGATCACCTTGCTCCCGGCATAGAGCAGGTAGTCCACCGGCCCGGTATCCAGCGGAAACTCCCGCACGGCGATGCCGGGACCGGCGGCGAGATTCATCGCCTTGTGGTACTGGACCAGCCAGCCGCAGGCGATCAGTTGCCGATCGATCTCCTCGCGTGCTTTCTGTTCAGGTTCCACCAGCCTCCCCGGGGTGCTCGTATCTCCGGGGATTCTGCCATGCCACCACTAGGCGGCAGCAGCCTTGCCCCAAACGCGATCTGCAAAGCCCGGGTAGTTTTCCCCGATAATCCGGGCCACCGGCCCGCGGATCAGATCCAGCTCCTCGCCGCTCGGCACCGGAGTCATCGGCACTACAGCTGGTTCGTCGCACGCGAACCCGGTATTCGCCCGGACATCCCGGGCGCTCGAATCCGGGTGCACGCTCTCAAGCCGGAAACGCCGCTCGTCCTTCTGCCACAGGAACAGCGCCTTTCCCGTCAGCAGCGCTGCGGGGCCGCCATGCCTGGACACTTCGGGCGGACTCCACCCCGGCGCCGACACGTAGTCCACCTTCTTCACCAGCACGCGCGGCGAGTGTTCCTCGCGGAAAAGAATCGTCCTCCCGGCGGCGAAATACATGAAGGCCGAACCGAAGGACCCGGGAAACCGCTTGCCTTCGGCCTCGACGAGGTTGATGTTCGCCTCGCCGTCGATCTGGGCCCCGCCGAGGAAGAACACGTCGATCCGTCCCTGGCCCGCAAGATCGAACAGCTCCCTCGACCCCTCCGTAAACGGATTTCCCGATCGCTTCTGCAGGAGCGAGATGCGAAGCGACGGCTTCTTCTGCTTCAGGAGAAATACGCCGGTCGCCGGGATCGGCGACGCCGCGCCCACCGCGACATGACGCGCGTCGCCGATCAGGTGCGCGATCGCCACAGCTAGCAATTCCTCCTTCGCGTAGCTCACGCCGCGACGGTCCTGAGGACGAACTCGTCGAGGTACTGCCGGAATCCGGCCGCGGTCTTCGCCAGCCGCGCGTAGTGCAGGAGGTGCGCGTCGTCGATGCCATAGGCGCCCGGCACGCCGAGCGGCCAGGCGCCGCGCGGCGCCGGCGCCACGGCAGTGACGTACACCGCGCCGATGCAACCCGGCGCGAGCAATTCGTCCTCGAGCATGTCACCCGGCTTCAATTCTTCATAGCTGACGTAGCAGGCCTTCGACGCGTGCGCGATGGTGGCGAGCTCGCCGCGCCGCCCAACCCAGACGTTGCCCGCCTCGTCCGCCCAGCGCGCATGGAACAGCGCCACGTCCGGGACGATGGCCTTTGCAAGCAGGATCAAATCGCCTTTGGCGTAGGGATTGTCGATCGTCTTCCAGTCCGGATGGTTTTTCACGAGGTCCGAGCCGAGCACGCCGCGCAAGGGCAGGAACGGCACGCCCTTCTCGGTCGCCTGCAGCCCGGTATGGATCATCGGGCAGGTCGCGTCGATGATCTTCAGCGTGCCGGCCTCCGCGGCGGCGGTAAACCGCGGCGCGAGGCCCGCCTCGCCCAGCGTCACCGCGCTGGTCTCCACTTCGCGCACGCAGCCCGCGCCGATCAGGATGTCCGCGCACAGGCCGAGGACGGGAACGCCCAGCAGCTTCAGGTCCTTCGCGCCGCGCCGGATCAGCGCGCGCACCGCCTCCATCGCCACCGGCGAGTAGTCCGGCGGCAGGCCGATCGACGCGCCGTTCGGGATCTCGCGCGCCAGCGCCGCGGCGTCGGCGAGAAACCGTGTTTCATTCGCCGGCAGGTCGCTCACGCCGTGCCCCCGACGGTCAGCCCGTCGATGCGCAGCGTCGGCTGCCCCACGCCCACCGGCACCGACTGGCCCTCCTTGCCGCAGGTGCCCACGCCCGGATCGAGCTCGAGGTCGTTGCCGATCATGCTCACGCGCGTCAGCGCATCCGGCCCGTTGCCGATCAGCGTCGCGCCTTTCACCGGCCGCGTCACGCGGCCCTCCTCGATCAGGTAGGACTCGGAGGCCGTAAATACGAATTTTCCGCTGGTGATGTCCACCTGGCCGCCGCCGAAGTTGGCGGCATACAGGCCCTGCTTCACGCTGCGGATGATCTCCTGCGGGTCGTGCGGGCCGGCCAGCATGAGGGTGTTGGTCATGCGCGGCAGCGTGAGATGCGCGAAGGATTCGCGCCGGCCGTTGCCGGTGAGCGGCATCTTCATCAACCGCGCGTTCAGGCTGTCCTGCAGCAAGCCGCGCAGCACCCCGTCCTCGATCAGCACGGTGCGCCGCGTCGGGTTGCCCTCGTCGTCCACGGTGAGCGAGCCGCGCCGGTGGGGCAGCGTGCCGTCGTCGATCACGGTAACCCCCGGCGCGGCGACGCGCTCGCCCATGCGGCCCGCGAAGGCCGAACTCCCCTTGCGGTTGAAATCCCCTTCCAGCCCGTGGCCGATCGCCTCATGCAGCAGGACCCCGGGCCAGCCCGGGCCAAGCACCACGGTCATGGTGCCCGCCGGCGCCGGACCCGCCTCGAGGTTGACCAGCGCCTGGTGCACCGCCTGCTGCGCGTACTCCTCGAGCACCGCGTCGCTGAAATGCGCGTAGTCGGTGCGCCCGCCGCCGCCCGCGCTGCCGCTCTCGCGCCGGCCGCCCTGTTCGGCGATGACCTGCACCGACAGCCGCACCAGCGGACGCACGTCGGCGGCCAGCGCGCCGTCGGAGCGCGCGATCAGCACCACTTCGTATTCGCCACCCAGGCTCGCCATCACCTGCAGCACGCGCGGGTCCTTCGCCCGGCACAGGCGCTCGAGCTTTTCCAGCATCGCCACCTTGGACTGCGAATCGAGCGAGGCCAGCGGGTCGAGCGGTGCATAGCGCTGCGGCGCGACAGGCCCGCGCGCCACCCGAGTCTGCTTCCCGCCGCCCGCCGTGGCGATGGCCCGCGTCGCGCGCGCCGCGTCCTCCAGCGCGCGCATGCTGATCTCATCCGAATAGGCGAAGGCGGTTTTGTCACCCGAGATGGCGCGTACCCCCACCCCCTGCTCGATGGCGAAGCTGCCCGACTTGACGATGCCCTCCTCCAGGCTCCAGCCCTCGGCGCGCGTGTACTGGAAATACAGGTCGGCGTGCTCGACGCGGCGGCGCGCCAGCGCAGCGAACACCGCGTCCAGCCGGCGCGCCTCCAGGTCATGGGGCGCAAGCAAGCAGGAATCGGCTGTGGCAAGCAGGGTGTCGGTGTCCATGCAAGCTCCCGGTCAGTTGTCCGTGCCCGGCTTGAGCGGTTCGCCCGCTGTGCCGATCGCGAGTTTCTCCACCTTCGGGTCACGCCAGCTGCCGGTGATAGCGTACTCAAAAGCGAAGATCTGCCCAAGCGGATTTTGCAACAAACGGTCCGCAATCAGCGTCGGCAGGCAGAGCGCGGGATTGGCGAGGCACAGCACGGTCGCTGCGCCGGCGCCCAGGCTCGGCACCACCCGCACGCGCAGGTCCTGCGTCTCTCGCGCAAGGTCCGCCTGGCCTTTCATCACCACGTCGGCCGCCGAACCCCGCATGCTGAAATCCTGCGTATCGAGCACGCCGCGTGCGATCTGTGCGGTGGCGTCGATGCGCTCCCACTTGAAACCCTTGGAGAACACGTCGCGGAAATCCAGGGTGATGCGCTGCGGCAGCATCTGCAGACTCATCAACGACACCAGCTTGCCCAGGCCGGGGTCGATCTCCAGGAACTGCCCGTCGGCGGCATGCGCTTCGACGCGGCCGGTGAGGCTGGCGTAGTCGATCGCCGCCGGGTCGCCATTCCAGCGTACCGAGGCCTGCGCCTTTGCGCTGCCGCCTTTCACCAGCCCGGGCTGGCCGAAGCGCTCCAGCATGCGGCCGACGTCGCTCGCCTCCACCTCCACGCTGAGCGAGGTGCTGGCGAGCGCCCCCGTGCGCCAGACGCCGCTGGCGATGAGCGAGCTGTCCAGGTTGCGCATCGCCACGCGCTCCAGCACCCAGTCGGCGCCTTCATGGCGCGCCACGATCTGCATGCTGCCGAACTCCTTGCCACGCAGGCTGAAGCTGTCGGCGATCAAGTCCAGCGCCGGCAGGTCCGCGAGGTCGCGCGCCGCCGGCGCCCCGGGGCTGTCGGGCGGTGCGGCGAAGCGCGACAGCCGCGCCACCAGCTTGCCGCCGTCGGCGGATTGGTAGGCAATGTTGCCGCTGACGTGCGCGGATTCCAGGGCCACCGACCAGCCTTCCGGCTGCGTGGCGGCCCTGACCACGATGTCGCTCAGGCGCTTGCCCAGTACGTCCAGTGCGCCGATGCGCAGGTCCGAGCGCAGCTGCAGGCCATCGCCTGCGCCGGCCCCGCTGCCGCCGCCGCCGCCCGCAAACAACGGCTGCCAGCGCTCCAGGTCGACGCTCTCCAGCGTTCCGTACAGCAGCACGGTGCGAGGCTCCTGCGGCATGCGCAACGGCCCGCCGGCGGGCGGCGAGAAGGCCACCGCCGCGCGCTCCAGCGACTTCTCGCCCTCTCCCTGATGCAGCAATTCGGCGCGCAACAACTTTCCGAGCGTGACGAAACTGCGCTGGCCGGCCTCGCCCATGGCCATGCTGATGCGCAGCGGCAGCGCGGCGTTCGCCGCCTTGCCGAGCGGCGACGGCAATTCGCTCGAAATGCCGACCAGGCTGGACTCGAACAACACGCGCGGCGGCTGGTCGCCGCGCGTACTGGCCGTGGCGCTATAGGGCGCGGACCCCTTCAGGAAGCCTTGCCAGGGCTGGTCCAGCAGCGGCTCGAGGCCGGCGATGGAGAACGAGCCGCGCGCAACGACGCTCAGTTCGCCGCCGCGGCTGGTGCCGCCGTTGAGCGCGACCGGGCCGCCGAAGATCCGCCCGCTCGCCTCGCTGATCGAGACGGACCGCTCGCTGAACGAGATTGCGCCGCTGGCGCGTTCCAACGGCGGCAGCCCGGGCAGGAACTGCACGGTGTTGCCGGTGAAGCGGTACTCGCCCTCCACCCGGGTGGCGTCCAGGTGCTGCAGCGGCAGAGCCAGCTTGAGCCGCAGCCGCCCGCTGCCGCTCGCGCTCGCGTCATCGGTGGAGCCTGCGATCATGCCGCGTACCGGGCTCTGGCGGATGTAGTCGAGGAACTCCGCAGTGCGCCCTTGCGCATTGCCCTGAATCAGCAGTTCGGCGCCGGGGTTGCCCAGCTGCGCAATCGCCACGCGCACATTGGACACGCTGGCGCCGAGGATGCGCCCCCTGCGGCCGGTGATCTCCATGCGGTCGCGGTCGAACAGCAATTCAGCGTCGATGTTCTCCACCCGCGGCCAGCCCTGGGCGTACTCGAGCAGTGCTTCGCGCACCTGCGCCTGGATGCGGAACTGCCCTTTCGCCGGGTCGACGAACGGGAAATCGCGCAGGTCGCCCAGCAGGCGCAGCCGCGCGTCGTTCGATCGTCCGCCGCGGATCGCCGCGACCAGCCAGGCCCGGCTCGTCTCGCCCATGATCGAAGCGAGCGGCAGGTAGCGGTGCAGGTTGCGGGCGTTGACGTGCGAGAGCTGCGCATTGAGGTCGATCAGCCCGGGCCCTTCGCCCGTGTTCGTGTAATTGCCCGACGCATTGCCGGCAAAATCCTCGTTGGCATAGCTCAGCCCCGCAAGCCGCACATTGACCCCCGCGGAAGAAGTACGCTCCCAGCGCACTTCGCCCTCCAGGGCCTCCAGGCGCACGCGCGGCTCGGGAAAGATTTTCGGCAGATCGATCTCGGCGTTGCGCGTCGACAGCTGCACCTCGCCCCGCGACTCGCTCGCCTGCACGCGGCCCGACAGGTTGGCGAAACCCGGCAACGCGCGCCAGGGCGCCATGGTGAGTGCGTCGAAGCGCGCGCGTGCCTCGAAGCGGGCCTGGTCGGGCAGTTCGCCGCTCCAACGGAAATCCACGTCGTGCAAGCTGCCCTGCGGGGCGAGTTCCGCGAGCAAGGCGCGCAGGTCGCGCGGAAACGGCAGGTAGCTGGCCAGCTGCGCCAGCGGACCGAGCTCGAGCAGGTCCGCGTTCACCGCGCCGCGCGCAGGCTGCGCACCGTGCGCGGCCTCCCAGCTCGCGCGGAAGCTGGTGCCGGAGAGCGCCGCGCCCTGCGCGGGCACGAGTGCAAGGCGCCGCGCGCCGAAGTCGTAGCCGTGGGAGGTCTGGCGTCCTTCCACGCGCCCGCTCACGCTGGCGATCTCCAGCACCGGCAGGTCGCGGCCGAGCCGAGCCACCACGCCGGTCAGCGCCAAGTCCGCCGTCGCATCCACCAGTTTGCCGGCGCCGAAGCTGGCCCATGCGCGCAGCGCGCCTTGGCCGGCACTGAGGTCCACCGGATAGTCGAACCAGGGGCGCCAACCGGCGAGGTCCGTATTACCCAGTTCGGCGTAGACCCGCCCGTTCCACGCCTCGGGGCGCAGGGCGCCGACGCCGCCGAGGCGCTCGTCGCCGCTGCCGCTGAGCGAAGCGCGCAGTTCCAGGCTCGCGCCGAGCTCGCGCGGGGGGCGCGCGGACAGGCCGATCTGATGCTCGTCGCCGCGGTTGCGCAGGCGGAACTGCAGCGCTCGCAGGGCCAGCAGCGGCGCCCCGCGCAGCTCGTCCACCCAGTCGATCTCCGCATCGCGGATCACGATCTCGCGCTGCTCCAGGATCCAGCCGGCGAGCCGGCTGTCGCCCGCCCCGGCTCCCTGCGTCGGCTGCAGCGCCAGCCCCGCGACATGGATCGCACCGCCTGCGTCACGCCGCACCGTGAGCCTGGGTCTGTCGATCGCCAGCGTGTGCAGGCGCAGCTCGCGCGCGAGCAGCGTGCTCCAGGCCACCACTGGTTCGACCGCCGGCAGCACCAGCACCTCGCGGCCTGCGCGATCATGCACGCGCAGGTCGGAAACCACGAGGCGCGGCCGCAAGCCGTCCCAATCGGCCTGCAGGCCGCCGATTCGCACCAGCAGCCCGACGGCCCGTGTGAGCGCCGATTCCACGTTGCCGCGGTAGAGCTCCACCTGCGGCAGCAGCCAGAAGCGCAAGGCGAGAAACACGGCGGCGAAAGCGAAGAAGGCGGTCCACGCCAGCACTTCCAGCGCGCGCAGCAGCGCGCCGGCGAGGGCGGATCGATCCGAGGATTGCATCGCGCTTTGCGTTGCCCTTATAGTCGTCGCAGAAAGTTCTTGCGGCGCGCAGCGCTCGCAGCCGATTCTAACCGTATATGCCCGATCCGATTGGGAAAATCGCCGTTTCGCGCCACGCTGCGCGAGCACTGAGGGCGTATCCCGAACTCGCCGCCGAGCTGGCCGCGCCCGAGCCGTTCGCGCGCAGCGGGATGGCGGCCGCGCTGGAGGGCGCGTGGCGCGACGACGAGGGCGCGCTAAAGCGCCGCCTGCGCCGGCTGCGCATGCGCGTCGTGCTGCGCGTCATGGCGCGCGACCTCGAGGGCAGCGCGAACCTGGCCGAGGTCTGCGCGACGATGAGCGACCTCGCCGAGCTGCAGATCGCCGCGGCGCTGGACTGGACGGGGGCGCGCGGGCTGGTGGTGGTGGCGATGGGCAAGCTCGGCGGCCGCGAGTTGAATGTTTCCTCCGACGTCGACCTGATCTTCCTGCACCGGGAGGGCGCCGACGCGCCGGCGCTGGAACGCGCCGGGCGCAAGCTGATCTCCCTGCTGGCGGACATCACCGGGGACGGGTTCGCGTTCCGCGTCGATATGCGCCTGCGCCCTTATGGCGAATCCGGCCAGCTGGTCACCGGTTTGGACGCGCTGGAAACGTATTTCGTGACCCAGGGGCGCGAGTGGGAGCGCTACGCCTGGATCAAGGCGCGGCCGATCACGGGCGGCGGCCACGAGGAACTCGCCGCCATCGTGCGCCCGTTCGTGTACCGCAAGTACCTGGACTACGCCACGCTGGCGGCGATGCGCGGCCTGCACGCCGAGGTGCGGCGCGAAGCCGCGCGCCGCGACCTCGCCGGGCACGTCAAGCTCGGCCCCGGCGGCATCCGCGAGATCGAGTTCGTGGCGCAGGCGCTGCAGCTGGTGCGCGCCGGACGCGACCCGGCGCTCGCGGTGCGTTCCACGCTGGAAGCGCTGGCGCGCCTGGGCGAGCGTGCGCTGCTGCCGAGCGCCGCGGTGCGCGAACTGTCCGAGGCCTACGTGTTCCTGCGCAACACCGAGCACCGCCTGCAGTACCTCGACGACCTGCAGACGCACACGCTGCCGCAGGACACGGAGGACCGCGCGCGCATCGCGCGGATGTCCGGCTGCGCTTCCTGGGACGAGTTCAGCGCGCGGCTGCAGCAGCACCGCGACGCGGTACAGCGGCACTTCCAGTCGGTGTTCGCCGAATCCCCGGCCGCCGAAACGCCCGAGGTATGGCAGGACGATCGCGAAGTGGCGGCGCAGGCGCTTGCCGCGCGCGGCT
>Ga0247727_10020300_pt1 | contig 10176 bp, 9 predicted proteins | sample WisWelCaveWW1625_FD_202498 | JGI IMG/M metagenome (GOLD analysis project Ga0247727, IMG submission 202498) | Biofilm microbial communities from Wishing Well Cave, Virginia, United States - WW16-25 | ecosystem: Environmental > Aquatic > Deep subsurface > Groundwater > Cave microbial mat | place... | reverse complement strand
CAGACCATCGTTTTTAATAACACGGTGAAAACAATCAAAGAAATTAAAGAAGGTAAGTGGGAAACAGCTTTAAAATATTCCTGGCACTTTGAAGTTTTCGGACGGGTTTTGGTTTAATCAAAAAAATGGGTCAAGAAATCTCAACCCTTGACCCACTCTCTTAGCGCTTAATCCACTTATAGCGTGGATCTCGCCATTCCTGTCGCCGGACTTCCACGCGGCGCAATGAGATTACCACAGCAATCGAGATTAATAAGATAAATAATAACACAAACATTTTAAACTCCTGTTTTATACCCCCGTTAGATTATGCAAAGTTCAGAAGCATTAACGTAACGTCTTCGCGAAAGTTACATGAGCATCGTTTTAATTAATGGCTCAATTCTCAGTGTTGAATTTATGGTTTTCAGTTCTTATTTTGTTCGGAATTATTTTCAAACTTTGATGTTAACTAATTACAGTTGAGTCGTACAAGGTTTTGGAGTTCAAAGAATGGCAAAAGCAATTTGGAACGGTAAACTGTTGGCAGAAAGCGACCGCGTCGAATTAGTGGAAGGAAACGTCTATTTTCCTCCCGATTCCGTTAAACGAGAATTTTTCAACGACAGCAAAACCCATACGATTTGTCCATGGAAGGGAGAAGCCAGTTATTATCACATTGAGGTGGATGGCAAAGTGAACGTCGATGCGGCGTGGTATTACCCCAAGCCGAAAGAGAAGGCCCAACACCTGAAAGACTACGTGGCATTCTGGCGGGGTGTACAGGTTCATAGATAATGCGGGAACATAACATCACTGTCTCACGCAGTGCGCGATATTTCACGCTTGGTGACACTGAGTCGCTGCGGGAAGTTTGGTTCGTGTGTCATGGTTACGGGCAGTTGGCCGAGCACTTCTTGAAGAAGTTCGAAGCCATTGCCGAAAGTCACCGGCTCATCATCGCGCCGGAGGGACTTTCGCGGTTTTATTGGCAAGGATTTTCCGGTCGGGTCGCAGCGTCGTGGATGACACGGGAAGATCGGCTGCATGAAATCGAAGACTATGTGAATTACTTAGACGCCGTCTATCAGCAGACATTCGCAAACCTGAACCGTGAATCCGTAAAAGTCAATGCGTTGGGATTTTCACAGGGCACAGCCACCGTCAGCCGCTGGGTGTGTCGCGGTGAAAACCAAGTTGACCGGCTTATTCTCTGGGGTGGTTTGCTCCCTCCCGATCTTGCTCTCGAATCAGCGAGTAATCTTGTTCAAAAGTTGAGTTTGGTTTTTGTCGTTGGCAAAAACGATGAATTTGCCGATTCCAAAAATTTAGTGGAACAACAAACGCGGCTCCGGGAGTTAGATGTCCAGCAAAAAGTAATTTCCTATGACGGCGGCCATGAAATCGATGCCGACACTTTGAACCAGTTGGCCAACAACTTGTCTTTTTGACTCATTAAACCAGGAGAAGGCATGAAGAAGTTTGCTAATGTGATTTTGATGGTTTTGCTTTTCATCAAGATTGATGGCTATGCTCAGAATCGCGAAAATTTGTCAACACCGTTTGCGTCCGACAAAAATCAATTTACACCGCTTTTGAACGCTGCCGGTTTTCTGACGGTGGAATCTTTCGAGGATACGCTCTTTCCGCCCGCCGGCTGGAAAAAAATTACCAACTTTTCCGGCGCCGGCTGGCAGCGCGGTGAATCCGGTGCACAGGTTCCGGGGTTCACGGTGAATGATGTGCTCGACACTCCGCCATCCGGTGGAAGTTTCATCGCCTATGCCAGTTGGGCCACCGGTGACGCCGACGGCCATTTCAACACCGCGCAAGCCACCGACCAGTGGCTCATCACACCCCAAATTCAAAACGTGCAGCCGGGAGATTCTTTGATTTTTTCATTGCGCTACTTCAGCCGCTTCAGCGACAATCTCGACGTGCTGATTTCCACTGCCGGCGACAGCATCGCGGCGTTCGACACCGTCGTCGCCACGCTGAAATTTCGTGGCGCCGGCAACAACGCATGGACAAAGTATGCCTACGCGCTCACCGATTTCGTCCCTGCGGATTCGAGTATTTACATTGCGTTTCGCGAGCACGTTACCAGCACCACTAATGCCGGGGATGCGCTCTTTCTCGATCTGGTGGAAGTGGTTTCTCTCGTTAGCGATGTAACCGGACCGGTAACCTCACCGGGAAAATTTCAGCTGGCGCAAAACTATCCCAATCCTTTCAATCCCTCGACGCAAATTGCGTTTACACTGCCGCAAAACGTGACGGTGTCATTGCGCGTTTATAATCTGCTCGGTCAACAAGTCGCCACAATCTTGAATGGAGCACTTTATTCTGCCGGCAGTCACCGAGTCACGTTCGAAGCCCAGAATTTTTCAAATGGCATTTATTTTTATAAAATCGAGGCGGGTAGTTTTGTTGATGTCAAAAAAATGACACTGTTGAGGTAGGTTTAGAGAGTCCCTTGGGGTTGTCCAAAAAGGGAAAAAATTGTCATTGCGAGGAGCGATAGCGACGAAGCAATCCCCTGATTTGTGCTCAAAATTTGGAGATTGCTTCGCTGCGCTCGCAATGACAGATACCTTTTTGGACAGCCCCAAGGGGTAATAGCCCGGCTTTACTGCAAAGACACCATCTTTTTCATATCCACAAACGACCCCGCTTGCAAGCGGTACAGATACACGCCGCTCGCCGCTAACTTCCCCACGTCGTTCTTCCCATCCCATTCCACTTGCTGCGCCCCGGCCGCTTGTCGGCGGTTCACCAACGTCCGAATCTTCTGCCCCAGCAGGTTAAAAATTTCCAAAATCACCTCGCTATTTGCGGGCAAAGTATATCGGATCAAAGTCGATGGATTAAATGGGTTGGGATAATTCTGCGCCAATGAAAATTGGGTCGGGAGGTTGGAATCATCATCCTCAACCGCTGTTACGAACTGCACGGCCTCGAAAGCATCGATGCGGCCGGCGCCGAAGGTGTTGTCAGCGCCCGGCGCCCCCAAATCAACGGCAGCGCTCATCAACGCATCTCGGACTTGTGCCGGCGTGAGGTTGGGATTGGCGTCTAAAATCAAAGCCGCCACTCCTGCAGCATGAGGCGCCGCTGCGGAGGTGCCAAAGAATCGAATATCACCGCTCCCGGACGGAAACTCCTGCCCGAAGCCGCCGGCGCCGGTGATGACGCCGCCGTCAACCGAGGCGAGATCCGGCTTGAGGCGCTCCTGGCTCGACGGAAAAAAGATGCGTGCCGGTCCGCGCGAGCTGAAAAATTCTATCGTGTCGTTCCCGGAATCAAGCACGAAAATGGCCCCCACCGTGATGGCGCCGGTCGCCGCCTGGTGACCGGGCGCAATGCTGCCTTCGGAAATATTGTGTTCCTCGACTTCAAAACCATCTCCTGCAAAAAATATTTCCAGCAGCCGCTGGCTTGCCTGAAAATTACGGACTACTACATCTGCAAGAATGGCGCTCGCAGACTGATTCTCAAACTCGGCGAACTCCAGCGGGAAATCATTACCGTTCTGAACGTCCTCGCCAGTGGCCAGCACGGTATCGACAGCAGCGTCAAAAACCAGCAGATCGTAGTCATTGCCAGAACCGGGCGACGGATCGTTCCAATGCAAAATCACCGTCAGGTTTCCGCCAGCCCCAACGGTAACTCTCAGGGTGGGATCGCTGCTGCCGCCCGCTGCCGCGCCGAAATCGTGTGCGTCAATCTGCTGATTCCCAACGGGGAAGGTGCCCGCCACGTAGTTTCGTTCATAATGCTCGCCGGCCTGGTTGCCTGCCGCAGTAATGTAAGTCACGCCATTTGCGACCACCTGGTTAGCGGTCTGCGCAAGCAGGCCATCCTGAAAGGCCGGCTGGGTGAGGAATCCCAAATCATCCACCACGATCTCGCAGCCCGCGCCGCCGAATGCAGTGGAAGACAGAAAGTTGATGGAATTCACCATCTCGAGACTTGTCCCCGGACCGGAGAACGCCAGTTGCGCGCCCGGCGCGAGATCGTGTACGATTTCCAGCATGGCTGTGCCTTCGTCGCCGCTGCCGGGTTGAGCCAGATGAATCTCGATGTTGGCCGGCAAATCATCGGATGCCTGCGCCTGGGCGCGGCTGTCCACGCCATCGGAAATCACGCCCACGCGCACACCGGCACCGGTGATGCCCAATGTGTTGCGCACATCATCGGCTCGCAGCACGGCGTCGCCTTCGGTAGTCACCGAGCCGGTGAATGTAATCGCATAATCCGGCGGAGCAATGCGAGTCACAAAATCGAGTTGGGCGATGTCGTTGAACCGGGTGAACGGCACCCAGGCCTGCACGATTCCCCACTCCTCATTCACAATTTCAATCTTGATTTGCTGCTGCTCGAGCGCTGCGAGGTGTTCGGGCGATGTGTCGGAAAGATAGATATAGCTTTGAATATTGGCGAAGTTATCGATCTTCACCATCCGGCTGGAAAACGAGGCCGCGGCCTTTGATTGCGAATTGAAAAGCGTCACACCGTGCACATTCAGTTTTTGAATGGCCCGGCGGATGTTCGAACTAATCTTGTTTTCTGAAATCGACAGACTACTTTTATCGAGAAGAAAATTCGGCTTGCTTCCAGTTTGTCCAAAAGCCGGTTCTTGAAACGGCCACAGCAGCAGCACGCTGAATAACATCACAAAACCTTTGAATTGTAAAACAAATTTCATGGCAGGCCCCTTTTGAAATAGTTGTTAGTTAGGATTTGAAACTCTGTCAGTGTATTGAACCCAGACAGAGTCGATGATTAGTAAGAAAGCGGTCGCCCGTAATCCGGCGGAGAGATCTTGGTTACGAATTGCAGAGCGGCGAGATCTGGGATTGCTTGATGTGGAATCCACGCCTGGATAATTTTGGTAGTCTCGTCCATTAGCTCCAATTTTGCGACTTTGGCTTTCACTGCGGCCACGTTTTCTTCGCTTATGTCGGCCAGATAAATATAGCACTGAATGTTGCCCGCGACATCGACTTTCACTTGCGTGCTCGAAAGCGAGGCCGCATCAAATGCCTGGGTCGATGGCCTCGACAGCTTCTCCATCACATTTTGAATGGACGAGCTGATTTTCGGCTCAATGGTTTTTGCCGAAGTGCGTTTGCCGGCCTCGTTAGAAGACGAGCAAGCCGCAAGGAAAAAAATAAGAAAGAAGATTAAAATCGATGTAATTTTCATTATGTATTCTTAAGATTTGATTTTGGATATCAACAACTCGGAGGTGTGCGAATATAATTCAAACCGAATTCAAAAAGCAAGAAGTATTTCAGAAAATTATTTTCAGAAAACCGAGCCGTGGGTGGAATAATTTTGCTTGCATTTTCATCTTATTCCGTTAAATTATTTACCCAAGAACCGGGACTCCAAAATTTCAAGCCGCACAATTTGAGGAGAGGAAACGAAAAGGCGGGCGAGCCATCCATTAAAGCCAGTCTCAAGCTGCGCCTGGCGCTGTATTTCTTAACTCTGATGGTTTGCGATTCGCCTGCACAAGAGAACCCGATAAAGATCATCCGCTCGATAGAAATCACGCGCCAGGATGTGTTCCCGGAAATCACCGGCAAGCCGGCGTTTCTCTATCATTGGGCCAACAGCTTGCACATCATCACCCGCGAACGAGTTATTCGGAATATGCTATTATTCAAACCCGGCGAGGTTTTCGATGCCGAATTATTGGAAGAAAGCGAACGCAAACTACGACTACTGGCCTATCTCGGCGAGGCGAAAATATTTGTTAAAAACCAAGATGCTGATTCCATCGATATTTCCGTGGTGACTCAGGACCAGTGGTCCACCCTCGTGTCGTGGATTTTGAGCAGCGGCGGCGGGCGCACCGTCTTGGGCGGCGCGTTGGAGGAATTCAATCTCTTGGGCCTGGGCAAACGCGTTTATAACGAAATCAAACACGAGCCGGAGGGCTTTACGTACACGGTGCGCTACAACGATCCGCAGGTGCTCGGCAGCCGTTGGACAACCCAGGAAACATTCGTCACCGGCCCGTTTCTGAAATTCTTCGCGGCGCAAATAGTGCGGCCATTTTATTCGCTGGATACCCGTTGGGCCGGCGGTGTCTTTGGCGACGTGAGCGCTGAAACGATTCGTCTGTTTGTCAGCGGCGAAGAAGTGAGCCGGCTGCGGCTCGAATCAGAAAGCGCGCAAGTACTCGTCGGTCGGGCGCTGGGTGGGCGTTTCAATAAAATCAGGCTTCAGCTCTCGTATCGATTTCAAACCCGGGATTTTTCGGATTTCGGAGATTTGACCACGACGCCCTTACCGGACGATGAACTGGTGCACACCGTCACCTCTACTTTGAGTTTTGAAAACGTGAGTTTCGTGGAAGAAAAACAATTGGATAATTTTCAGCGCACTGAAGACATCACCTTGGGCAATCTGACAGCGGTTTCCATTGGACGAAGCGGGCTGCCGATTCCAAAAGGCGTGAGGCGATTCGAGGCGAGCTTCCGGCGCCGGGAAGCGCACCGATTTTTTGAGAAGCATTACATCGTCGCCATTGCAAGTCTGCGATCGCTTTTTGAGAAAGACACCATCGCCTCGCTGCGGCTGCAATACTACAACAAAGTTTTTCGTGGGCAAACTATCGCGTTGAATTTCGAATTTGATTACGGCATCGATCTGGAAACATCGCGGCAATTTATTTTAGGCGGCGATAGCGGTCTGCGCGGCTATCCCGCCCGCGAATTCACGGGAGACAAACGACTGCTGCTGAATATCGAAGATCGCATCTTCACTCCAATTAATATTCTCACGGTCGCGTTGGGCGGCGTGCTTTTTTTTGACGCCGGTACGGTATGGGATGATTCGGTGCACTTGAGTCAGTTGAATTACAGCCTGGGATTGGGCATTCGATTGGGCTACACCAAGTCGCCCAACTCGCGCGTGGGGCGCATCGACTTTGCCTGGCCGCTCCATCGGGACGGCGGGTTCGGCGTCTCCATCGGCGTCGATCAACAATTCACTCTCAACTAACTATAGAGGAAAACGTGATAAGCATCCGTTTCTGTATTTCGATTTTTATCGTGTCTCTTTTGTTGCTGTCGCAGCCTCTCGCATCGCAAGAAAAGAAGGAAGACGAACAAGACAAAGATGTGCCCGAAGAGCAGATTCCCGTTGAAGAACGCGACACCGGCGACAGTTTCATCGAAAACCTCGGGGAATTGCCGGGAAAGATCGTCACTCTGCCGCTGACATTGTTTTTCAAGGGAGTCAGTAAGGCGTCGAGTGTGGTGGATTACAATGCGATAGTTTTGCGAGTCACCGACGTTCTCACCAACGAAGACGGCACCCGCAAAGTACGACCGATCTTCACGCCGCTTTCCGGCGGCGGCCTGATTTTCGTGCAAAGAAATTTTCTCAAGCCGGGCATGTCGTTCCGCACCTCGGCCAGCGGCGGCATTCGTACCCGCGCCAATTTTTATGGCAGCCTGCGCGATCCGCAACTTTTTTCTGCGCGGCTCGGGCTTCATGTCGAAGGTTTGTATCAACGGCTGCCGGACGATGATTTCTTCGGCATTGGCAACGACTCCCGCCGCGCCAATGAAACCAATTATCTCCATGAAGAAACCTATTTCATGACCGAGCTGCTGGCAAAGCCGGTTCGCAATGTGATATTCTCGGCAGGCTTATCTTACAGCGACGTCAACATCCAACGTGGACGCGACCCCAACAAGCCCTCGCTGCAAGACTCGGCAGACGTTTTCTTTGACGATCCCATTCCCGGACTTTTCGGCGTGCGCATGGGCACGTTTCTGTTCCGGCTTTATCGCGATACTCGCGACGTCACCGGCAATCCAAATCGCGGCAGTGAAACGTATCTCACCTATGAGTATGCCCGCGAGCTGGGCGGCAGCGAGTTTGGATACAGCAAGTACACGTTGGACTGGAAGGGTTATTTAGAGCTGTTTTATCGCCGGGTGATTGCGCTGCGATTGCACGGCGAAATCACCGACAACATTGGCACACGCGAAATTCTGTTTTACCGGCTCGGCGGACTCGGCGGCACGGATGTCTTCCGCGGCTACCGTCCCACTCGCTTCCGCGATAAAGACCTGGTGGTGGCCGGCGCCGAGTACCGCTACCCGATCCACGGCGTTATCGACATGATCTTCTTTTTTGAAGAGGGCCGGGTCTTCGGCGACATTTTCGATCAGTTCACATTCAAAGGATTCAAACGCGCGTTCGGCGGCGGGCTGCGCCTCCGAAAATTCGACGGCAATCTGGTGGCGGTTTTTGAAATCGCCAAATCGGACGAACAGCTGCGTTTGAATTTTTCATTGAACAAAGGCCTGAGGAGATTTTAGCGTGGAAAGACGAGGAAGAACCCTTTGTGTCATTTCGAGCGAAGCGAGAAATCTGGCTGTGCACGGATGCCTCCCGCCGACAAAAAACGTCGGGGTTCGAAATGACAGACGTTTCATTGGAAATGACTGGAAAATTGTTGTCTTCGCGGTCTGCTCGTTTTTCATGCTCTTCCCTGGCTGCGCAGGACAGAAGCATTACATCCTACAACCGATCATCACCGAAGAACACGACAGCAAGAATATCTCCAAACCAAAACCGAAAGAACTCAGCCTGTACGAAGACGCCATCGAAAACATCTTTGGCCGCGAAATCGATGAATCTGCCAATCTTTCGTGGCACGTTCGGCGTCTCACCAACGATCACAAACAAGCGCGAAACACCAACGCACTCGACGAAGTTCCCAACTCGACGTGGTTCACCAATCGCCACGGGCAAACCCGCATGAGCCGCGAAGAATTGCAGCGCGGTCCCAACGTGGGGAGCGGCCCGGATTTAAGCGGACCGCTGACCATCGTGGCCGCAAAAGTCGAAGGCGTGTCGCCGGGATGCCGCATCCGCGATCAAAAGGGCGACGTCTATTTTGTCAAGTTCGATATCAAAGGTTGGCCGCAGCTCACCACCTCTGCTGAAGTTATCTCCACCAAATTCACCTGGGCGGCGGGATACAACACACCCGAGAACTACCTCAGTGTTATCGACCCGAAAAATCTTAAAATCGCCGACGGTGTGAAAGTGAAAAACCGCTGGGGCCGCGAGGTGCCAATGACGATGGAGTTCGTCCAGAAATTGTTGGGAAAAGCGCAGGCCAATTCCGACGGCGCCTATCGCATCGTCGCCAGCAAAGCGCTGTCGGGCAAACCGCTCGGACCGTTCCTCTACGGCAACCGCCGCAAAGATGATCCCAACGACAACGTACATCATCATCATCGCCGCGAGCTGAGGGGATACGGTGTGCTGGCAGCCTGGCTCAACAATTTCGACACCAAAGCCAACAACTCGCTGGATATGTATGTCACCGAAAATGACCGCAGTTTTGTGAAACACTACATGCTCGATTTCGGAACGTCGTTGGGCAGCGGCGGCTATGGCGTGTCGGCGCGCAATCGCGGCCATGTTGGCGCGTTCGACCTGGGCAACATGCTCACCAAAATTTTCACCCTCGGGTTGTACGTCGAGCCGTGGGAAAAGGAGCCGCGGGTAATCAGCCCATCGGTCGGCTATTTCGAATCGCGGCTGTTCGACCCCGGTGATTACGCCTTCATCATTCCGAACCCGGCGTTTCAACACATGACTGAGCTGGACGGCTTCTGGGGCGCGAAATCGGTGATGTCATTCAGCGATGAAGACATCCGCGCCATCGTGGCAAGCGGGGAACTTTCAAAAAAGGAAGATGAAGAGTACCTGATCAAAACCTTGATCGAGCGGCGGGACAAAACTGGGCGTTACTGGTTTGGCAAAGTGAATCCGCTCGATCCCTTCCGTTTCTCTGAAGCCACAGATGGCGGGCTGGTTCTGCAGTTCGACGACTTAGCGGTCAACGCCGGTTTTGAATCGAAGGAGAACACTTCGTACCGATACACCATTCAGTTTCGCGGGAAAAACATCGGCGAGAATATCATTCCAAAAAATCAAACTGCAATCAGGTTTGATTCGAACCTCACCGCGGGCCTCGAAGAGTTTTTGAAAAAGAATCCAAATTTGAAAAAAGAGGAAAAAGTCTTTAATTTGCGGATTCAAACCAGCCGAAACACCGGCCGTTCGTGGGGAAAATTTGTGAAGGTTTATTTTTATTGTTCGCCGGGCGCGGGGCAGTCGCCGCAGCTGGTGGCGCTGGAGAGAGAAAATTGA
>Ga0247727_10020299_pt1 | contig 10177 bp, 3 predicted proteins | sample WisWelCaveWW1625_FD_202498 | JGI IMG/M metagenome (GOLD analysis project Ga0247727, IMG submission 202498) | Biofilm microbial communities from Wishing Well Cave, Virginia, United States - WW16-25 | ecosystem: Environmental > Aquatic > Deep subsurface > Groundwater > Cave microbial mat | place... | reverse complement strand
CGGCAACCTCGGTGACGGTAGATCGGAGCTCACGAAAATGACACCTGGAGAAAAGACCCGCCTTTGCTCATTAGCTCTCGTGTTCGCACTGAGCGCGCTCAACGGTCGCGTTGCCCAAGGCCAGGTTGCAGAGGGAAACTCGGATCGTGACGGCACGGTCGTGCCGACTTTTGCCGTGCCCGGTGGTGCAGCAACCGTAGGCAACTCCGGGAAAGCAGCTCTTACGGTTCCGTTGAGCGTGCCTCCCGGCGTTCGAGGCATGGCGCCACGGGTGTCCCTCGCGTATTCGCAGGGTGGTACCGACGCCGGCCTCGGATCGGGCTGGTCACTCAACGTAGGTTTTCCCGACGCCGTACGTAGGTCGACCCGTAAGGGCGTTCCAAGTTACGCTCTCACGGACACGTTTTTTTATAGGGGCCAGGATTTGGTCCCGACTGGCGGAAACCGCTACCGCACACGAGTGGATAACTTCGAGCGCATCGAGTTGACCGGCGACGCCTGGACGGTCACCCGTAAGGACGGCTCCATACTCGAGTACGGGGCGGCGGTCGACCAACGCAGCTTCATCCCCGGCAAGGGCACCTACGCGTGGCACCTTAGCCGCGTGGTCGATACCTTCGAGAACGCCATCGAGTTCATCTACGAGGGCAATCCAGCGAACGGTGAGCCGCGACGCCTCACGAAGGTTCGCTACACGCTTCAGGGCGTGACCGCCGTCGGTCAGGAGCAGAGTGTCGTTCTCGACTGGGAGAGCCGCCCGGACGTTCGCCGTTCGGGGAACTTCGGTGGTCAGGTCATCATGGATCAGAGGGTGAACCGCATCCAGACCCTCACGGGTCAAAGCCTCGTGCGAACCTTCGACCTCCTTTACGCGAACGAGGCCCATGGGCTCGGGCCGGACTACGACGCCACGGCCAAGCAAAACTCGCTGCTGGTGGCAATCCGCGAGACCGGCGCCGGCGGCGCGCGGCTCCCCGACCGGAAGTTCAAGTACCAGCGCCAGCCCGTGGGCTGGGTCGAGAACCCCGGGCTCAAGGACGTCTATCTTTCGAACATTCCATTCGCCCGCATCGAGTACTCCAACCTGGTTCCGTGGAGGGCCATCGACGCGGGCACGCGTCTCGTCGACGTCAACGGGGACGGCTGGGTAGACCAGGTTCATTCTGGACTCGACGGCACGAATGAAGTGAGGATTCACCGCGGTCCGACCTCCGGGTGGAGTACTCCCAATGGTTGGACTGTGCCCATGCCGTTTATCAGACAAGCGGCGCCTGGAGCGCCGATACTCGACCAGGGTGTGCGCCTTCTCGACGTCGATGGTGACGGGCGGGCGGATCTCCTGCGGGCGGTTCAGGGCCAAGCGTCACAAGTCATGATGAACAACGCGCAGGGATGGGCAGATGTGACGAAGGACTACGCACTACCCTCCGATGTCGCCTTCGTTCGCCTTTCGGTCTCCGAGTCCCAAGACCTCGGGGTGCGTTTCGCCGATGTGAATGGCGACGGGCTTCCCGATATCCTCAGGGCATCTCCGGATGAAGGCCACGGCGTCTACCTGAACGATCCGGTGGCCCGGACTTGGCGACTCACCTCACAGTGGAACCTCGGAGACTCCGCTCTCAAAGATCCCCACCGCGGCCTCCCTCTCTACTTCCTCTGGACGGATCGACAACAAGCCGACGACACGGGTGTAAGGCTCGTGGACCTCAATGCCGATGGGCTCGCCGACCTCGTCCGAGGGTTTCAGTTAGGGTCCGATGCAAAGCAAGTCTTCCTCAACACTGGAAGCGGCTGGGCGTTATGCTCGTCGTGCAGCTTTCCGTTGGTCTTCGCGATGTTCGACCGAGATTTCGGCGTCCAGGTCGAGGATGTGGACGGTGACGGCTATCCCGACGTTTTGGGAGTCGACCAGGGAAACAACAGCGGTTTGCACTTCGTCTACCTCAACGACCAGGCCGGCGGCTTCGTCAAGATGGACGGGAGCGAAGGGAGTCCCCGCTGGGAGGTGCCCGCTTACTTCGTTCAGCCGCCTCCTGCTGAAGTCCTCCTGTTCAATGACACCGGCCTGAGAGCCCTGGACATCAATGGCGATGGCCTGGTCGACCTGGTGCGAGCGTATGACGACGTCCTTTTCAACAGCGTCTTGCGCGCCACGACGTATATCGCCGAAGCCGGATTGAGCAAGGGCGGCGCGGATCTCCTGGTGGAATACGTAAATCCGCTGGGCGGGACGAGCACGTTCCAGTACGGTCGGGCGAGCGGCCTGCGCCTCCCCGACTCGCAAATGCCGACGCAGCAGACGGTCGTCGAGCGCATGCGCGAGGATCCCGGCACGTCCGGCACCACGATGACGACTTTGTTCAAATACGCGAACGGGTTTTACGATTGGCGCGAGCGAGAGTTTCTGGGCTTTCAGCTGGTCACCGACACGGGCCTCGACTCATTCAAGCGAACCCGCGAGTTCTACCTGGACGCGGGACGCAAAGGGTTGATTCAAAACGAAACGGGGATTGACGGCACCGACCAGAAGCCGTTCTCCAAGCACTTGCAAAACTACACGTCAACGCTCGCGGCGGGCGTCTACAAAACGCTTCTCGAGAGTGAGGAGTGGGTGCGCTACGACCAGGACGACCCGACCCAGCTCCAGAAATGGAGGAAATACTACACGTACGATATCTACGGCAACGCGCAAACCGTGCGGGAAACCGGATACGACGGCGTCGTTCTCCGCAGCTCGAGGACGCGATTCTCCTACAACACGGGCGCGTACATCGTAGGCCTTCCGTCGATTATCGAGCGATACGAGGGGGACCTGACGAATCGCCGCACGGTAGAGGTGTTCTACTACGACGCTCAGAACGCGCCGGTTCCGGCGATTCGAGGCGCCCTGACGCGCCGCCTCCTGGCGGATTATCGGCTGTCGGGCCTTACTCTCGTGAGTGGCGACTGGAAGGTGGAGACGAACTACGAACATGACGCGTACGGTAACGTTACCGCCGAACGGAACGGTCGGGGCTATGCCACTCGCTGGGACTATTCCGGGAACGGATTTCTCTTCCCGCATACGGAGACTCGGGACAACCCAGCCGGCGTCGTTATCCAGCGCACGACGGTTTACGACCGGGGTCTCGGAGTGCTCCGAACGGTAACGGGACTCAACCGGGAAGTAACGGCTTATTCTTACGACGGCCTGGGACACGTCACGCGCATCGATCTGCCCGGAGGTGTCGTGGACGACGTTACCACGACCTACGATCTCGATGCGAGCCCGGCGTACATGGAGGTAAGGCGTCCCATCAACGCGCTGGATACGCACGTCCGACGTGAGTACTTCGACGGTCTCGGGCGAGCCAAGGTCGTCGTCGAGGGTGGAGGCACGCTCTTTCGAGCGAGCGCGCTCACCGAATACGACGGCCGCGGTCGCCGCGGCAAAGTGTACGAGCCCTTCTTTAGCCAGAGCCAGGACTTCGCAAGTCTCCGTCCAGACAACCGTTTCACGACGTACGACTATGAGGACGATAAAGTCTCAGTCACGACGCTCCCAGGAGGGGGCACGATCACCCAAGTCTACCGCGCTGCCGGCGTTGTCACGAGCGACCAGAACCGCGTTGAGACGTTCCGCGCTTCTAATCCGTTCGGCGAGCTGGATTACATCGTTACGGATTCGACGGGCGGTCAAACCGGAAGCAACACGACCCGCTATCAGTATGACGCCTTGGGTAGACTCAGCCGCATAACCGAGGAGCGCGGCGCCGAGACGCGCGTGACGAGCCTCCTCCACGATGCGCGGGGTCTCCTCCGCGGGGTGAGCGCGCCGGACAGTCAAGAAACGCCTCTCACGAACGGCTTCCGGATCTGGAACGACTACGACGCCCAGGGGAACCATACGCACCGCTGGGCGGGGATGGACGTGTGGCGCGCCGACTTCGACGCTCTCGACCGCAAAACGCGGCTCTACGTCTCCCGGGACCGCATGACGAGCCAGTTCGCTGAGAGCGCCCTTGCCTATGACCGCGGGACGAACGGAATCGGACGCCTTAGCGTCATCGTGGGCTATGGACCTCCCGTCACGTTGAGCACGCTCACCTACGACGTGCGGGGTCGCGTCTCCGAGGAGAGCTTCAACTTCAGCAAGCTCGATGCCTCGCTCGCGGGCGTCCGCGTTCGCTACACCTACGACTGGATGGACAGACTCACGTCCATCAGCGATCCGCGAGATCCGACCGGCACCAAGAGAGTCTTCTACGGTCGTAACGTTCTGGGACAGCTCGATCACATGCCCAATAGAATCCACGCGATTGCGTACGCCAACCTGCATAACATGCCCGACAGTGGCATTGACGACTTCGAGTACGACGCGTCTGGACGCGTAACCGGGGTTACCTACGGTCACGGGCCGACCGATGTCTTCACGTACGACGCCGACGGACGGATGACCGAGGTGATGGGAAGCGGACCTCTCCAGATCCGATACCAGTACGATGCGGTTGGGAACCTACTCAACGAAACGCATCCCGCGCGCCCATTCCAGATGGACTACCAGTACGACCGGCTTCACCGCTTGACGAACGCGACGGGTACGTTGAACTCCCGTGCGGTTTCCCTCACGTACGGCTACTCTCCGTCGGGAGACCTGCGCTCCGTGACGGGGTCGGGATCGACCGATTTTCTCGGGCGACCCGTGACGACGGTGGCCTACAGCTATCTCACGGGTACGAGCCGGCTCACTTCCGTGAGCTTCGACGGGGTGTCGTTTGCGGCAACGTCCGATCCGCACGGTAACGTAAGCGAGATTTCGGGGGCGGGCTACACGCGCCAGCACCAGTTCGATGGACTCGGCCGGCTTCGCAGCTACGTCAATGAAGGCCGCCCGGGCTCCCTGGTCTACGACGGTCGTGGCCGCAAGGTGCAGCGAGCGTTTGCTTCGGGTGCGCGGGAGATTTACTTTCACACCGCCGACGGCGCCGTGCTGGCCACGTTCGAGATTGAGGGCAACGACCGGCGTTGGACCACCTACCTCCTTGGGGACGGGGAACGACTGGCTGCCGTTGACCACAACAACGCGAAGAGCTACATCCACGCGGATCGGCTGGGCAGCGCCCGCGCGATCACGGCCGCCGACGGGTCCGGCTTCCGCACCGTGTGGCGCGGCGACTATCTGCCGTTTGGCGCCGAGGTGAATCCGCTGACCGGAGGCGACAACTTCCGCTTCACGGGGCAGGAGTTCGACGATTCGCTCAAGGTTTACGACTATGGCGCACGCTACTACGACCCCATCGTCGGGAGGTTTCTCCAGATCGACTCGTACCTCGGCGATATAAATGACCCGCGAACGTTGAACCGGTTCAGCTACGCGCTGAACAACCCGCTTCGTTACGTCGACCCTACCGGACGCGAGGCCGATGAGAAGGAGCCGACCGTCACGTTCATCCTGGAAGGGGTCACGGTGACCGCGGACGCCCCGGATGTCATCACGCCGCTGTGGATGGGGATTGCCGAAGGGGAATTGGGAGTGACCGAGATTCCAGGCGAGGGAGACAACCCGCGCATCATCGACTACTTCAACACAACGACGATCGACAGCACGCACAAGAAGGACGATAGCGGTTGGTGCTCGTCGTTCTGCAACTTCTCGATGGAAGAGGCCGCCCTGGAGGGGACGAACGACGCCAGCGCGCGAAGCTGGCTCAAGTGGGGCACCGAGCTCAAGTCGTGGCGACGCGGCGCCGTTGCCGTGGTGCAGAAGGATAGCCAGGCCCATGTGGCGCTGGTAGCCGACTCGAGTAAGGCAGGGCTGAAGTTACTCGGGGGTAACCAGGGGAAGCCGGGTCAGGTGAAGGTCTCGACCTTCCCCATGAAGGACTACACGCTGCTGGGCTACCGCTGGCCGAAGTGAGACGCCGAGCTCTCCGGTGAGGAACAGCCTTGAGCTGGGCCGGTGCGCGTCGCCCGCGCTTCCCGCTCGCCCGTCGCTCGTGCGTGGCCCGCTCAAAATGGACGTCTCAAGTCGCGTATAATGATTGTCATTCGTGAGAAGGAAAAGCGCGATTCTCTCCACGATGCCTGGGGCCTCCTCCGCGGAGTGAGTGCGCCGGACGGTCGCGAAGAGCCTCTCACGAACGGCTTCCGCATTCTGGAACGACTACGACGCCCAGGGGAACCATACGCACCGCTGGGCGGGGATGGACGTGTGGCGCGCGGAGTTCGACGCCCTCGACCGCAAGGCGGCTGTACGTCTCCCGGGACCGCATGACGAGCCAATTCGCCGGTAGCGCTCTCGCCTATGACCCTGGGACGAACGGAATCGGACGCCTTAGTGTCATCGCGGGCGATGGACCTCCCGTCACGTCGAGCACGCTCTCCTACGACGTGCGGGGTCGCGTCTCCGAGGAGAAGTTCAACTTCAGCAGGCTCGATGCCGCGTCCGCGAGCGTCTGGGTCCTCTACACCTACGACTGGGTGAACAATCTCACGTCCATCAGCGATCCTCGCGATCCGACTGGCACCAAGAGAGTCTTCTACGGGCGCAACGTTCTGGGACAGCTCGATCACATGCCCAATAGAATCCACGCGATTGCGTACGCCAACCTCCATAATATGCCCGACAGTGGCATTGACGACTTCGAGTACGACGCGCCTGGACGCGTAACCGGGGTTACCTACGGTCACGGGCCGACCGATGTCTTCACGTACGACGCCGATGGACGGATGACCGAGGTGATGGGAAGCGGACCTCTCCAGATCCGATACCAGTACGATGCGGTTGGGACCCTGCTCAACGAAACGCATCCGTCACGGCCGTTCGCGATGAACTACCAGTACGACCGGCTTCACCGCCTGACCAACGCGACGGGTACGTTGAACTCCCGAGCGGTTTCCCTCACGTACGGTTACTCTCTGTCGGGGGAGACCTGCGCTCCGAAGCCGGGTCGGGATCCACCGATTTTCTCGGGCGACCCGTAACGACGACGGCCTACAGCTTATCTGACGGGTACGAGCCGGCTCGCTTCCGTGAGCTTCGACGGCGTGTCCCTGGCGGCAACGTCCGATGCGCACGGTAACGTAAGTGAGATTGCCGGGGCAGGTACGTGCGCCAGCACCAGTTCGATGGACTCGGCCGGCTTCGCTACGTCACTGGAGGCAGGTCGGGATCCGTGATTTACGACGGTCGCGGTCGTAAGGTGCAACGCACGCTGCCTTCGGGCGGGCGGGAGATTTACTTTCACACCACCGATGGCGCCGTGCTCGCGACGTTCGAGATTGAGGGCAACGACCGGTGATGGACCACCTACCTCCTTGGGGATGGGAAACGACTGGCTGCCGTCGACCACAACAACGCGAAGAGTTACGTCCACGCGGACCGGCTGGGTAGCGCCCGTGCGATTACGGCCGCCGACGCGGCCAGCTTCCGAACCGTGTGGCGCGGCGACTATCTATCTACCGTTCGGCGCCGACGTGAATCCTCAAACCGGGGCCGATAACTTTCGCTTCACGGGCCAGGAGTTCGACGATTCACTGAAGGTTTACGACTACGGAGCACGCTACTACGACACCATCCTCCGGCGGTTCGTACAGATTGATTCCTACCTTGGCGATACGAATGACCCGCGAACTCTGAACCGGTTCAGCTACGCGCTGAACAACCCTCTAATTTAAACAAGAAGGAGCGAATCAAATGAAGAAGGGGATGTTGGTGTTGGGGCGGCGGTGTCCTTGTTGGCGCCTATGCTGTGTATGCGACGTTTTTCCTAAAGCGAGTGGCCATCGGCGAGCCGTGCGAACCGAGCGCCATGTGCAGCGGTGAGTGTCTAGCGTTCGGAGGGCTGGGGAAGTACAAGAAGGGGGAAGTCTGCACCAAGGCTTGCGATGTTCCATCTGACTGTCCAGCTCCAACGACATGTCAAGAGATCGGCCTCACAGTTGTCGATCCGAGCAAGGGGGGCCGCCGCCATTTCCAGCACCCAGAAGAAGTACTGCCTCCCGGCGCCGTCGTCAAGAGAGTGAGCTCGGAGATCCCTCGCCCGTCCCGTGGGACCTGCCCGGCGAAAAGGAACCGTGTACGGCCGTAAATACTCGCCCTCATGCGTCCAGTCAAAGCTCCGAACGGGTCCATGGTTAAGGCATGGCTCAAGCTGGGTGCGGCCGAAGATCCGGCGAAGCTCATCACTTGCGAAGAAGCTCTTCGACCTCGGCGGTGAATTTGGGATTTCGCGACACTTTTGCCAATCGTTGCAAATGCTCGCGCGCCCGCCGGAGCCCCTTGTCCTCTCTCCCGCCCGCGGCCTTCTTGACGCCCAGGTAGCCGCTCAGGAGCTCCGTGCGAGCCTCGGGATAGCGGCCCAGATCGAGCAAAAGCGCTCCATAATCGGATCGGCAGGAGGCAGCGAGCTGATGATCGGAGCCGGCCGTTTCGGGAAAAAGGCGGAGCGCCTCTTCGAAGAGCGCGAGCGACTCCTGTCGCTTGCCCCGCTCCCGCAGCAGATTGGCGAGATTGTTCATCGTTACCAGAGTCTCGAGGTGCGAGGCGCCGAAAGAGCGGCGCTTCATAGCAACGGCCTCGCGCAGGATCCTCTCGGCCTCGTCATGATTGCCTGCCCTCGCCAGAACCTCGCCCAGATTCCCAAGATCGTCGGCCAGATCGATATGGTCAGGCCCGAAGTGCTTTCGGTGAATCGCGATTGCTTTTCGGTACATCGCTTCCGCGCCGGCGTAATCGCCGGTCTCCGCCAGCACGGCGCCCAGATTTCCCGACGCCGCTGCGACGCCGAGGCTTTCCGGACCGAGCACCTTCTCGAAAATGCTGGCGGCATCCCTCAGGAGCTGCGCCGCGCCAGCGAAGTCCCCCTTCTGGCAGAGAACGCTCGCTAGATTGTTCATGCTATCGGCCACGACGGTATGCTCCTCGCCGAGTTGAGACCGATGCATCGCAAGGACTTCTCGGAACAGGTGCTCCGCGCCCGATGGGTCTCCGCGCTGATCTAGGACGATCGCAAGCGTACTGAGTGCGGCCGCCAGCTCCGGCGCGGGCACCGATGGTGTTCGCCTTAGAGTCTGCACGGCTTCGCGGGCCAAAGCCTCCGCCGGCTCGAATTCTCCCTTCTCGCGGAGAACGCTCGCAAGGTCGCGCGCATTCCTCGCGACGTCCACGTGAGAGGTCGGAAGTGGACTGCGACGCACTGCCAGGGCTCTACGCAGCACCTCGTCGGCTTCCAGAAGCTCGCCCTTGCGCCGCAACAGGGTTCCTAGTCCATGAAGCGCTCGAGCTGCTTCGAGGCTATCGCCTCCAAAGAGTAACTCCTGTATAGCCAGCGCTTCGCGGTAGAGCGCCTCCGAGCGAGCGAAGTCGCCCTTTTGGGCGAGAAGACGACCCAGATCGATGAGGCTTTCCGCCGTCTCCGGATGCGAGCCGCGGTAAAGCTGCCGCCGTATCTCCAAGGCTTTTTCAAGGAGCGGCTGCGCCTTCTCGTAGCGTCCGAGATCCCGATACGTCGCTCCAATCGTGGCGCGCACCGTCGCCTCGGTCTCCGGTTGGCCGGTGAAGCTCGTATCGATGCGCTCGACGGTGCTCTCGAGCACTTCGAGGACCGTCACTGCGCGACCCTTGCCGCCGAACGGGTTTGCCGAACCCAGCGTTTCCTGCAGAAATTGGGTTACGGCCTTGGCTCTCGCCGCCTCTGTCTCCGTTTGTGCAAGCGCTCGGGCGAGGCGACGCGACTGCATCTCCGTCGTCACGACGAAGCCTCCGACCACGATGGCGAATAGAGCGGCGAAGGCAACCGCGACGGGATGTCGCCGGACGAACTTGCCGGTTCGGTAGGTGAAAGTGTCGCTTTGAGCGATGACGGGAAGCCCGACGATGTGCCGGCGGAGATCTTCAGAGAGCTGCTCTGCGGAACCGTACCGGCGCTGCGGTTCTTTGCTCATCGCCTTCAGCACGATGTTGTCTAGCTCTTCCGCGAGCCGGCGTTTCAGGCCTGCGCGCATGCCACGAGGCGGTCGGCTAGTCGAGTCTTGCGAGTCGCCTGCGGAGAGCGCGGCCGCGCTCGGCTTCAGCGGTTCTTCCTCACAAACGGTGCGCAGTACGTCCGCGAGAGAGCGGTTACCCAGGTCGTACGGCGCACGGCCGGTGAGCAGCCTGTAGAGCAAGACGCCGAGCGAGTACACGTCGGTAGCCGTG
>Ga0247727_10020298_pt1 | contig 10178 bp, 9 predicted proteins | sample WisWelCaveWW1625_FD_202498 | JGI IMG/M metagenome (GOLD analysis project Ga0247727, IMG submission 202498) | Biofilm microbial communities from Wishing Well Cave, Virginia, United States - WW16-25 | ecosystem: Environmental > Aquatic > Deep subsurface > Groundwater > Cave microbial mat | place... | reverse complement strand
AGAGCGCCCCCACCTGATCGATGCGCGCGTGGATCGCCGCCACGTCCCAGACATCGGCGAGGACGCGCACCTGCTCCGCCGCGAGGCGGGCGTCTAGCGCGGGGATCTCGCGGATTCGCTGCGCCAGCCGACCCATCGGCCAGGCGCCCTCGTCGAAGCTCGAGTACTGGAGCTGATCCATGCCCTGCGGCAGGTAGACGAAGCGGCCGTCCGCCGGGTTGTCGTAGAGGTAGTAGTTGTTGAGGAAGTAGTGGTAGCTGTCCCAGTAGCCGAGCAGCGCGTCCAGCGCCAGCTGGGTGAGGTAGGCGTCGAGGTCGAACCGCGCAAGCACCATGGTCTCGAACTCGCCGTCGGCCGCGGCGTCGATCACGGCGGCCAGCGCGAGCACGTCGTCGCGAGTGCGCATGTCCTCGACCTCGTCCTTGAGGTCGAGCTCTTCGGGGTGGGTGACGAAGTCGCCCAGGGATTGGTCCGCGGGGTGGTAGAAGCCCTCGTAGAGGTTGCCGGCGTCGTTGGCCTCGCCGAAGTTGCGCTCGAGGAAATCCTCGCTGGTCGCCTCCCGGATCACGTAGACGCCCTTCACTTGGCCGTTGAACGTGACCACGCCGTGCGCGGTCCGCGTCCCCCAGAGCCCGGTGCGCCGGTGCATCTCGTAGCCGACGTGCTCGGAAACGAAGGTCGGGTCCTCCTGCGCGTTGTTGAGCAGGATCTTCGCCATGCCGTCCAGGCGCTGGCCCGCGACGAACTCGTTGAGCTTGACGGAGAAGCCCGGCTTGCCGTCGAGTGTCGAGGATGAGCCCAGGCCACCCTTCTGGCGGATGCCGGTGTTGGCCAGCGTCTCGCCGTCGAAGATGAAGCTGCAGGGCACCCGGTTCTCGCGGTCGTTCTCGAGCGCATCCAGGTAGATGTCGTCGACGGCGATGTCGATCTCGTGCAGGACGTCCAGAGCGAAGATCCGCTCGCCGGGGAGCGGGCCGGGCGGAGCATCGGCGCCGACATCGGCCATGGCGCGATCGCCGGCCGTGCCCAGGTCGAGTGCCGAGTCCACACCGGGCGCGCCGCCGTCGTCGACAGGCGATGCGACCGGGCCGGAGCACCCGAGCAACGCCCCCACGAGGATCCCACGCACTTGCACGTCGGCCAGTATATGGACCGGCGCCGGCGAGCGCCAGCAGGCTCCTGCTTAGGCCATGACGTAGCCGCCGTCGACGCCGAGGATCTGGCCGGTGATCCACGAGGCGCGCCCCGAGCAGAGGAACAGCAGGGCGTCGGCGATGTCCTCGGGGCGGCCCAGCCGGCGGATGGCGTAGGCCTTGATGATCGCCGCGCGGCGCTCGGGCGGGATGCTCGCGGTCATCGGCGTGTCGACGATCGAAGGGCAGACGACGTTGACCGTGACCAAATGCCTGCCCAGCTCACGCGCCAGCGCGCGCGAATAGGCAATCACGCCGGCCTTGCTCGCCGAGTAGGTGGCCATGTGCTTCTCGCCGATGCGTCCGGCATCGGACGCCACCGAGACGATGCGGCCCGCGCCTTTGGCGATCATGTCCGGCGCCGCCTCGCGGCAGCAGTGCACCACGCCCCAGAGGTTCACGTCGGCCTCGCGCCGCCCTTTCTCCAGCGGCAGCTCGAGGAACGGCGCCTCGTACCAGACGCCAGCGCAGTTCACCAGCACGTCGATCGGTCCCAGCGCCGCCCGCACCACGCCGAAGGCCTCTTTCACCGACGCGGCGTCCGCGACATCCACGTGCGCCCAGGCCGCCCCGGTCTCGGCGGCCACGCGCGCGGCGGCTTCGCCCGAAAGGTCCAGCACGCCGACACGCGCCCCCTCGGCAGAGAACGCCACGGCCGTGGCGCGACCGATGCCGCTGCCCGCGCCGGTGATGGCCACGACCTTGCCGGAAAGATCCAGGTTCATGGGCTTACTCCGACGCTGATCCTGCCGACCGTGTCGATGCCCAGCTCGGGAATCAGCTCCCGGTGGGAAAGCACCGGCACGTCGAAGAAGTCGTTCTCCAGAAGGCTGCGCAGGTGGCGGCGCACGTCGGCGGCGCAAAGGATCAGCCGGCCAGGCGCGGCGCCGTCCAAGTGACGCCGCGCCGCCTCCACGATGTCGCGCCCGATCTCCGGGTCGAGCGCGAGCGTCTCGCCTTGGAGCGCTTCGCGCAGCGTGTCCTCCACCTCCGGGTCCACGACGATGGCCGCGGCGCGGCCGGTCGGACAGAAGCGATGCGTCAGCGCGCGCGCGCGTGCCGCGCGGATCTGCTCGCACAGATCGGCCGCGCGCGGCTCGGCCGGGGCGATCTCGGCGACGGCCTCGAGCACGTCGCGCAGCGGGCGGATGGGAACGCCCTCGCGCAGAAGGCGGCGCAGCACGTCGGCGAGCAGCGGGGTCGAGACGATCTTGGGCACGGTCTCACGCACCAGCGCAGGATGGGTCGCGGCCAGATCGTCGAGCAAGCGCTGCGTCTCTTCGACGCCCAGCAGGGCGTGCGCGTTCTTGCGCGCCGCGGCGGCGACCTCTCCGTCCGCGCTCGCGATGGCCACGCCGTCGAGCAGCACGCTCACGTCGCGGGTCGCGGCGCGCTGGCGGATGCGGACGGGCACCGCGGGAAGCCCAAGGTCCTCGAGAACCTCGGCCACCCGCCGCTCGGCCTGCTCGGCGCGATGCCCTTGACCGGACGGGGTCTCGATGACGATGCGGGACGGCGTCGCTTGGCCTCCGCCCAGCGCCTCACGGACCTGGCGCACCATCGCGCCGCCCAACCCGTGCGGCTCGGCGACGCCGGCGCGAGAGGCCAGGATGCCGGAGGCCAGCGCCGCGATCAGCGCGGGCAGCTGCGCGGCCACCCCGACCGCCGCGGCGAGCAGCGCCGCCTGACGCGCCGCCTGGGCCGCCGGCCGCCCGCCGGCGATCCCCGACAGCAGCGCCCCCACCAGCACCACGCCGACGATCAAGGCCAGCGCCACCGCCTCTCCGCGCACGAACTTCATCGCGCCGTCCATGGCCGCGAACATCTGGCCTTCCCCCGCCAGATCCTCGCGCATCCGTCGCGCCGTGCCGGCATCCATCGCGCCCGAGCGCACGTCGGCGTCGATGCCGAGCTGGCGGCCGGGCAGCGCGTCGAGGGCGAACCGCGCGGCGACCTCGGCGATGCGTTCGGCGCCTCGTGCCACGACCATGTGGTGTACGACCCCCACACCCACTACGACCACCGCGGCGGCGGCCACGCTGCCCGAGAGCAGCACGCCGGCGATCAGGCCGAGGCCCGCGCTTCCCGAGCCGGCGACCAGCCCCATCCGCGACGCGGCGACGGCGACCGCCAGCCGCAGCACGGCGGCGATCAGCAGCACGGACGGGAATGAGCCGAGCGCGGTCACCCGGTGGGTGGCCACCGCGAGCAGCAGAAGCCCGGCGGCCAGGAGCAGGTTGAGGGAAAGCAGGGCGTCGACGAGCGCGGACGGCACGGGCAACGCCATCAGCAGGACGGCGGCGACCGCGGTGGCGGCCAGCGCGATGCTCGGGCGCGAAACGACCATCCGCCGCCCAGCGTCTACCACTTTCTGGCAGGGCTCACCAGCCGTGATATCCTCTCGATCCATGGAACAGCTCAAGAAGTACCGGAAATCGGGGCTGGACCAGTTCTTGAAGTTCGTCCGCGACCTGCCCACCGTCGCTCCCAAACGTATCTTCGAGCAACTCGAGGAGCTGGGCTACCGGGGGCAGTCCATGGCGCGCAAGGCGGTGTCGCTGATGGCCTACCGCCACGTGCGCCGCGTCAAGCGCATCTATCTGGAAGGCGCCAAGCGCGACCTGGTGCTGCCCAAGTCCAACTATCTGCTGATGGGTCCGACCGGCTGCGGCAAGACCCACCTGGTCGAGCTGCTGTTCCAGAACATCCTCAAGCTGCCGACGGTGATCGTCGACATCACCACCTACTCGGAGACGGGCTACGTCGGACAGGACCCCAACACCATCATCACCCGGCTGCTGCACGCGGCCGACGACAACCCGCTCTTGGCCTCGATCGGCATCATCTGCCTGGACGAGTTCGACAAGATCGCCTCCGGCCAGAACAACGCGATCTTCGCCGGCGCCGGGACGACCAAGGACGTCACCGGCATGGGCGTGCAGCGCGAGCTGCTCAAGATGCTCGAGTCCGGCGAGGTGGTGGTGCCCCTCGAGCTGACGCACTCGACGTACGGCGACCACATCGTCATGTCCACCGACGACATCGCTTTCATCGCGGCCGGGGCGTTCTCCGGCTTCCAGCAGGTGGCGCGCCGGCGGGGAGCTTCGGACCGCATCGGCTTCGGGCGCTCGCCCAGACCCGGAACACACCCCGACGCAATTGCCATCACCTACACGGCCGAGGAGGTCGAGAACATCGCCAACTTCCAGGCCTACGGCTTCCTGCCCGAGTTGATGGCTCGCTTCACGCGGGTAGTGCCGTTTGCCGCGCTGGACGAGACCACGCTGAGCGAGATCCTCAAGACCAACGTCATCGATCGGTTGACCCGCGAGTTCGCCGACGAGGGATTCGACCTGGTCGTGACCGAAGACGTGCTCGGCCACATCGTGCGCGAGAGCATGCGGCGCGAGACCGGCGCCCGCGGTCTGGCCAGCATCCTCACGCGTCACCTGGAGTCGGCCGCGTTCGAGGCGTTCGCGGAGACGAGCGGCGGACAGGTGCGGATCGATCTGGATCAGCATGGCGAGATCGCCGTCCGCGTCCTGACCTGATATAAGGCTCTCCTCAAATCAGGAGGCAACCGTGGCCGAGGAAGCCAAGACTTCTGCACCCGCGAAGACGTCGATGGAAAAGATCAAGTCGGCTGGTCCGAAGGGCTGCCGCATCGCGAAATGCAAGCGGCCGTATCGGGCCAAGGGCTACTGCAACGTCCACTATCGCGAATGGCGGCAGGGCATGCATCCCAAACGCCGTTACAAGATCTGCACCAATGAAGCGTGCAGGAAGCCGAGGGCGAAGGGCAGCCTGTGCGAGGAGCACGGCCGCCCGGCCGCCCCAGCCGCAGCCGCAAGCTAGCGTCTCCTTCCGGGCACATCCTTGACCAAGCCCGAGCGTAGCGGGGGAGCCGTCCCCCCCTAATGGACAAAATAGTCATCGAAGGAGGCGCCCGCCTGAGGGGCGAGGTCGTCATCAGCGGCGCGAAGAACGCCGCCTTGCCGGCGCTCGCCGCCGCGCTGCTCACCGATCGTCCGTGCGTGTTCCGCAACGTCCCGCGCCTGCAAGACGTGCGGACCATGGGACGGCTCCTTGCGCACATGGGCGTCGCCGTCGCGGGCGAGGGCACCGTGCGGGTCGACGCCTCGCGCCTGGCGCGCCCCGAGGCGACCTACGGGCTGGTCAAGACGATGCGCGCGTCGGTGCTGGCGCTGGGACCGCTGCTCGCGCGCTGCGGCCGGGCGCGCGTCTCGCTGCCCGGCGGCTGCGCGATCGGCGAGCGACCCATCGATCAACACCTCAAGGGACTCGAGGCGATGGGCGCGACGATCCGGCTGCGCGGCGGCTACGTCGAAGCGCGCGCCGAGAGGCTCAAGGGCGCGGCCATCGTCTTCGACGTCCCCACCGTCACCGGCACCGAGAACCTGATGATGGCCGCCACCCTGGCGCGCGGTCGCACGGTGCTGGAGAACGCGGCGCGCGAGCCGGAGGTCGAGGACCTGGCCGCCGCGCTCAACGGCATGGGCGCGGCGGTTCATGGCGCGGGTTCGCCGGTGATCACCGTCGATGGCGTGGATCGCTTGGGCGCCGCCGACCACCGGGTCATCCCCGATCGCATCGAGGCCGGCACGTTCATGATCGCGGCGGCGGCCACACGCGGCAACGTGCTGCTGCGCGGCGCCGATGCCGGCCACCTCGAAGCGGTCATCGCCAAGCTGGGCGCGGCGGGGGCCGACGTGCGCGTGGGCCGCGCCGGCATCCGCGTGCGCGGCCCCGCCGAGTTGCATGCGCTCGACGTCATGACCCATCCGCATCCGGGCTTCCCCACCGACATGCAGGCGCAGCTCATGGTCCTGGCCACGCGCGCGCACGGCCAGAGCGTGATCACCGAAACGGTGTTCGAGAACCGCTTCATGCACGTATCCGAGCTGCGCCGCATGGGCGCCGACATCCACGTCGACGGGCGCACCGCGATCCTGCGCGGGCCGATCCGCCTGCAGGGCGCGACGGTGATGGCATCGGACCTGCGCGCGTCGGCGGCGCTGATCATCGCCGGCCTCATCGCCCAGGGGCGTACCGAGGTGCTGCGCGTCTATCATCTGGATCGCGGCTACGAGCGCATCGAGCGCAAGCTGCGCGCGCTGGGCGCCCGCATCCGCCGCGTCCGCGGCGGGCTGTAGCTTCGGGTTCCGCTCAGCGAAAGTCGCGGCCGAAGACGCGCGAGAACGCGGCGGCGACCTCGCCCGCGACCTCGGCGCGCGCCGGCGCGTGGCCGAGCAGCGCTTCCATCGACGTCATCACGTCTGCCGGCAGACCGCAGGGGCGGATGGCAAGGAAGCGCAGAAGGTCGGTCGTCAGGTTGAGCGCGAAGCCGTGCCAGGTCACCCAGCGGCGCACGGCGATGCCGATCGAAGCGAGCTTGCGGTCGCCCACCCAGAGGCCGGTGAGACCGGCGCGACGATCGGCGTGGATGCCGAACCGGGCCACCGCGTCGATCAGCGCCTGCTCGATGTTGCGCAGGAAGCGGTGCAGGTCCCGCTCACTCTCGCGCAGCAGGAAGATGGGATAGCCGACGAGCTGGCCGGGGCCGTGATAGGTGACGTCGCCGCCGCGCTCGACCTCGAAGACCGGAATCGCCGCGGCATCCAGCAGGTTCGTGCGATCGCGAGCTCCGCGACCGACGGTGATCACTTCGTCGTGCTCGACCAGCAGCAGCGTATCGGGGATCTCGCCCGCCAGACGCCGCGCGACCGTTTGCTTCTGGACTTCCCAGACCTCTCCGTACTCGCGCCTGCCGAGATCCTGGACCTTCGCCGGCGTACGACGTCGGTGCGGCGGGCTCTCGGCGATGGCCGACGTCACGTCGACGCGGGGACGGGGCCGCGCCACAGGTCGGCGAGCGCAACCTGCAGGCCGGGAAACGAGTCGGGACGGAAGACGTCCGCCCCCCCGAGGCTCCCCGCGATCACGAACCGCGAGTCCGCCCCCAGCACGAGCCGTTCCAGCGTCTCCCTCTCGGGGTCCACGATCCAGTACTCCGGCACGCCGATCGCCGCGTACCAGGTCAGCTTCTGCACGCGGTCATAGCGGCCGCTTTTCGGCGAGCCCACCTCGACCACGAGGTCGGGGGCGCCGGTTTCGATGCCTTCCTTGCCGATGATCGCCTCGCGGCCGCGCCGGACGAACAGGACGTCGGGCATGACGCCCCGCCGGTCGTCGATGCGGACCTTGCAGCCGGACCCGAGCACGGTGCCGGCCGCCCGCGCCTCGACCCACGTGGTGAGCAACCAGATCAACCTCGCCACGATCCACTCGTGCTTGGTGTTGGGCACGTCGATCTCCAGAAGAGCGCCGTCGACGAGTTCGCGCGGGTCGTCTTCGTCGAGCGCGAGGAAGTCCGGCCAGGTCGCGCCGGCCGGGAACGGTTGAGCGCCTGCTCCCATGAAACTCAGCATCGCACCGCGGGCCGAGGCCTGCAAGCGAGCGTCATCCTGACGTCCATCAGTTTCGTTTTGATCGGGGCGCGGACGCAGCCTCCGCGAGCGACCGGCTGCACCGTCTCCGCGGCGTCAGGGCGGCGCCTCGATGAGGCCCCACCGTCGCCAGGCGATGCGCAAGAGCCACGTCCTGGCCGGCAGCACGACCGGCCCGTCGCGCGCTGGCGGGCTCTTGCGCGTCCAGCCGTCGAACCATCGTCCCGTGCTGCACCCGTCGATCCCCGACATTTCCCGGCTTCTCCCGCGGCGCTCCAGCCATATCTGGCGATTCAAGAGCACGTAGCGCAACGCCCGTCGGACCTCAAGGGGCGTGCGCAGGTCGTGGCGATGGTAGCGGTCGGCGAACACACGCCCGCTGCGGCCCACCGTCCGGTTGGTGCGCTTGGCGATGCGGATGTTGAGGCGTTGCATGCCGCGCGCCAGGGCGACGCGGTCGCGCGCCTCGACGAGGATGTGGAAGTGGTCGTGCATGAGTCCGTATTGGACGACGCGGAGCGCCTCGGGGTCGTGCGCCTCGAGCACGGAGCGCTCGAAGAGGCGGAGCAGGCGGCGACGGCGGAGGTTGGGGACGTCGCGCCGGACGGACATGGTGACGTGGACCGGGATTCGGCGATCGAGCCGGGGTCTGGTGCCGTGCGAAACGCCGACTTTCTCACCTTTGGGTTTGCGGCCGGCGCCATTGCGGCGGCCTCCGTGCGTCGCGGGCAATGGAAGGTCGAGTTGGCGTTTTTTGCGTGAGGCTTGATTGCGCACATGTCGTTATCGGCGCGAGCCGGCGGATGTTGCGCGCGGTCGGCGGCGCATCGGCGCGAAGCGGCGTCGCCAGACGTTGCAACTCCCCTTGTTGGGCGTATGTTCGGGGGCGTGCGGGGGATCTGTTGCGCCACCGCCCTCCTCCTGGGCCTTCCGGCCGCCGCGCAGTTCTGCGGTAACCTGGTCTGTGACGCCGACGAGGGCTGCGATAGCTGTCCGACCGACTGCACCTGCGCGTTTCCGCTGGTCTGCTGCACGTGCGGAGTCGGCTTCTGCGACATCGGCATATGCAACTGCTGCAGCGACGGGCTGTGCGACGCCGGCGACGGAGAAGATTGCTCCAACTGCGCGGCGGACTGCGCGTGCCCGCCTCCCGAGGCTTGCGTCGGAGGTGCGTGCGAGCCGCCCTGCGGTGACGGCATCTGCGATCCAGGCGAGGACTGCTCGACGTGCTCTGGCACCGAGTGCCCCTGCGCGCCCACCGAGAATTGCATCCTTGGTATGTGTGTCGAATGCGGCGACGGCACGTGCGACGCGGCGAACGGCGAGAACTGCGGGAACTGCCTAACGGACTGCCCGTGCGTCGATTGTGTCGCCGGCGTCTGCATGGATCCGATCTGCGGCAACGGCCTCTGCGAGCCCGGGGCCGGTGAGGGCCCGTGCAACTGCCCGCTCGACTGCGAGTGCCTCGCCGACTGCTGCTGCGTGGACGGCATCTGCTCGCCTCCGGGGGAAGACTGTGTAAGCTGCGCAACCGACTGTGGTCCGTGCTGCGGCAACGGCGACGGAATCTGCGACCCCGGCGAGGATTGCTCGTGCACGTCGGACTGCGCGTGTTCGCCGACCGAGATGTGTGTTTCCGGCGTTTGCATCGGATGTGGCAACGGCCTGTGCGAGCCCGCCGGTGGCGAGAATTGCACGACTTGCCAGGTCGACTGCGGATGCCTGCCGGCGCTGGAGGCCTGCATCGGCGGCACATGCGTTGGTTGTCTCGACGACTTGTGCGATCCGGGCGAGAACTCGTGCACTTGTCCGGGAAGCGCGTGCATCGAGTGCGGCGACGGCTGCTGCGCGCTGGCGTGGGGGGAGGACTGCGCCGCGTGCCCGGCCGACTGCCCGGACGATCCGTGCTGCGGCGACGCGGTCTGCGAAGCAGGAGAGGACTGCTCGACGTGCGCCCTCGACTGCCCGTGCCCCTGCGGCTGCGTCGCCGGCACGTGCCCCGCCCCATGCTGCGGTGACGGCATGTGCGATTCGGGCGAGACCCCCTGCAGCTGCCCGACGGACGGCTGTCCCGACGTGTGCGGCGACTGCTGCCGGTCGGGGACGGAAACGCCCGTCACCTGCCCGTGCGACTGCCCCGGCTTCTGCTGCGGCGACGGCCTGTGCAACCCGTCCATCGAAGACGCGTGCTCCTTGTCGGCGGACTGCCCGGACGTGTGCGGCGACGAATGCTGCACCGGCGTCGAGAGCTGCCTGCTCTGCGCCACGGACTGCGTCTGCCCGTCCGATGCAGGCGCGGACGCGGCCGACGCTCCGGTGGATGCAGGTCCGCAGATCGACGCGGCGCTCGACGCGGCCGCCGATGCGACCGATGCCATCGCAGACTCCCCCGATGCGGGCGTGGATGTTCGCCTCGATGCCACGCCCGATGCGCGAGATGGCGGCATGGATCAGTCCCCCGACGTCGCCGTCGATGCCGACGGTGACGGAGCGATGGACTCGGAACCCAAGTTCATCG
>Ga0247727_10020297_pt1 | contig 10178 bp, 11 predicted proteins | sample WisWelCaveWW1625_FD_202498 | JGI IMG/M metagenome (GOLD analysis project Ga0247727, IMG submission 202498) | Biofilm microbial communities from Wishing Well Cave, Virginia, United States - WW16-25 | ecosystem: Environmental > Aquatic > Deep subsurface > Groundwater > Cave microbial mat | place... | reverse complement strand
CAAAAGATCAAGAATTAACCGGAGAAACGACCATGCGTAAAATGCAAGTGTTACTCACGGCTCTACTCAGTCTCCTCCCTGCCACATTATTAGCCCAAACCGGCACGTTGCCGGAGCAACTCAATCGCATGAGCAATCCGGCGCATTATCAGCAACGCGCGGAGGCGGTCGCGCCTCTCATGCAAACGTTTGGGCAAAGCGACGTGTTCGGTTTTAACGGCGCGCTGGTGAATTACGGCGGTGGCAGCAATTTTCATTATCAGTGGCCGCTGCAAAAAGAGCTCACCGCGACGCTCGATCTCTCGCTGATCTATCTCAATCTCGACAATCCATTTTTGCCCTTTTACACGCGCTTCAACAACAGCGGCGACGTCATGCTCGCGCCGTTCTTCTTCGGCCTGCGCCGTGACGTGCTGCGCGAAAATTTTGATGAGTCGATCCTGCCCTATATCCAATTCGGCGCGGGCCCGCTGGCGGGGATGGCTTTTCCGTATGGCTACAACTTCTGGGAATCGCTGCGCTATTCAAACACCAAGTGGACCATCGGCGGCTTCATCGGCGCCGGATTCAATTTCGCTATCGACAAAAAAACCGCCGGTCTCGTGGATTTTCGCTACAATATTATGATGTTCCCCGAGCAAGTCGGCCCGCGCAGCAATTATAATGGGCCGGCGATTGCGTTCGGGGTGTTGAGGTAGTTTGAAGGAGTGCGACATGAGCCATATGGAGAACAAATGAGAGACTTTCCTCCTCGCATCAAAAAACGAATACGGGAATACTCGATGCAAGCGCACGAGAAAGAATTGAAAAATGCGCTGGCAGAGTTGGCGCCAAAATTTAAAGCGTGGGAAGCCGGAGAGATAGGCAGCGGTGAATTGAGCGATCTTGTTTACCGCTGGGCGAATGGGGTAAATAAAGAATTGTTCAAAAAATACAACCATGGCATGATCGAGGTCAACGTCGCGTATGCGATCGTGACCGGCATTCTCGACCGCGCGAGCATTGATCAAGAAGTTCTCGAGTATTTGGGAAATGCGATTGCTTTTTATGAACGGAATCAAAAATAAAAACATGTCCTCGCAACAGTTGAACCCCCAACTTCCACCCGTGCAGCTTGTGGATGACATTAATGAAAAACCGCAACGCGAAAACTTTGCACCACGAAAAAACCGTAAAACAATGTGCTGCCGAAGAGAATAATTTCGCGCCAGCGCGGGGCGCGCAGTTCTGGCGGCAACAACGTGCGGTTCACGACGATCAGATGCAAGCTTGAGATCATCAAAATCAAACCGGCCATGTTCGCGCCGATGATGATCAGCGTCAGCGGCTGCGCGAGGCCGAGCGCGATGCAGCCCCAAAGCATAAACAACGCCAGCACCGAATAATAGATTTTCCGCACGTCGTCGTCCGCCCATTTTCTCGCCCACGGATTGCCATTCCACCAAATATCGGTGACGACACGCACGAACGCATCCGTCATGCCCAATTGCGTGGAAAAGAGAATCCAAAATCCGTTGAGCAGCGTGAGCGTCCACCAAACTTTTCCCATCGTCTTGGCCAGATATTCCGCTTGATATGCGCCCGCGGCCATCCCGGAAATATCGGTGCCGGCGGGGATAATGCCGCGCGCCATATTCACGGTGAGGAACATGCCGAGCAAGCACATCGCGCCCCAAATCCAAACTTGATCAACCTGCACGTAACGCCACCATTCCCGCCAGCGCTGCAGATTCACGGCATTGATGGCAAAAATTTTTCCAACCGAGGAAAGTTTGACGCTACGGCCACCCACCAGACTCGGAATCGCGCCGACGCGGCTACCCATCGCAAAACCTTTGTCGCGAATCCAATTTGAAATCGTCAGATTCAACGTTCCACCAGCGCCGGCGTAAGCCGCCAATGCGCCGAGCATGAGCCAGGTTGTTCCGGAAGTCACGACCGCGGGCGAGAAGAAACCTTTTAATGTGCTCCACCAAACTGAGGCCGGAATAAACGCGATATTGACAAAGAGCAAAAAGGCAAAAATATAAGCGAGCATGATCCACGAAGCGCGCTCCAGCATTTTCTCGATGGTGCGGCCCACCGCGAGAATAATCCCACAAGCGAGAAAAGTGGCGTAGCCGAAATAGCGCAAAGTCACGGCGTCATCCGCAGCCGGCAAGCGGCCTTCGAACGTTGCAAACAGCGCGGTCGCCGAAGTCGCCGCCCAGCCGGGCCAGCCGATGTGCAGCAACGCGAGCACGATGTAAACATTGCCCCAGAACAATGCGCCGGGTTTGGTGCGCATGAAGCCGGTGAAGATCGGCTCGCCGGTGTACATGGTGTAGCGCATCGCCTCGGTGTTGATGACGACTTGAAAAATGACGCTGAACGTAACGATAGTGAGCAACGAGGCGCCGGATTTTAAAACCGCGGCCGGACCGAGCAACCATTCGCCGCTGCCAATCGAGGTGGCGAGCAGTATCGCGCCGGGGCCGATGACACGAAAAAGATTGCGGCGATTAAACGGCGGCGGCGCCGGCAACTCGTCAAGTTCCCATTCGGGGAGTTGGTATTTTTTCATAATTATTTTTTCGCGACGATTTTTTATTCCAGCTTTTGAAAATGAAAGATACTAAATTTACAAAAGAAAGCAACAGGATTAAGATGAAATCAAAGATTCGTTGGGCGGAATGCTTGGCGGGATTTTCGGGGTTGCGGGGCCAATGACGGGCGGGTAAAACACCGGGCGATGAACGATCATTGCTTCGTTACATTTGACGCGGCACGCGGGGCAAAAAATATGGGGAAATTGGGGAACGGCAAAATCTTGGGGCGGGCATGACCGCGGGGATCATGCCCGTTTTTGCCGCGTTTGGTTATGGCAGAATAATTTAACGGCAAAATAATTTAAAAATCATTTTGCCGTGAAATTATTTTTCCTTTATTTTCTTTGGAAAAACACACCGCCTAAAATAAAAAAGGCCGCGAGAAAAATTTCTCGGGCCTTCTGCATTTCCAAACCGGCCGCCTGACCTCGGACTCAGGACTTTCGACCTCAGACTTTATCCTTCACGTCGTCGCGCCGGGCAGAATATTGACTTTCTTTTTCGTCTTGCCGACGCGCTGGAACTTCACGGCGCCGTCGATCAGCGCAAACAGCGTGTCGTCGCCGCCGATGCCAACGTTTGCACCGGGGTGAATGCGCGTGCCGCGCTGGCGCACGATGATGCTGCCGGCGCGCACGACTTGGCCGTCATAACGTTTGACGCCGAGATATTGCGGGTTGCTGTCGCGACCGTTATGGGTGCTACTCCCGCCTTTTTTATGAGCCATTTTTTATTTCTCCAATCAAAAACTGTTGAATTGATTTCGTGTCACGTGATACGTGTAACGTGCTATTTAGAGAGTGCGACCGTTACACGTTACACGAACTTGCCATTACAGCATGATTTGCTCGATGCGAACTTTCGTGTGCTGCTGGCGATGGCCGCGCGTGCGGGCGTAGCCTTTGCGGCGTTTCTTTTTGAAGACGATGATTTTCGGCGCGCGTTGTTCGCCGGCCACGGTGCCTTCGATGCGGGCGCCGGAGACGACGGGCTTGCCAATCGTCACGGCTTCACCGTCCACCACCATCAAAACCCGGTCAAAGCTGATTTTGCTGCCAACTTCGCCCGGAAGTTTTTGCGTCAAAATTTCGTCACCCGGCGCGACTTTAAATTGCTGGCCGCCGATTTCGACCAAAGCGTACATGAAACTTCTCCTGCTGGTGAAAACCACGTTTGCCTGTTGGCTGGTTAACCAGTTCGCAGGCACTCCGAGGTATTAAATTATACTTATCAAAAAAACTTAACTTTTTTCCTACACATTAACAAGCCCACGAAACACGCCTAACTTTTGCGCCTCTCGTGGGCTGAAAATTCACACTTGCACCCGAACCAGCGGCCCGGGCGGCGTTATAGCACAACTTCATTGCCGTTGCGTTTGGAGTAAAATTTAAAATCATCAATACGCAACGCTTCATCCGGCAGTAATTCGATTTTCATCCAGTATTTCCACATCAACCGGCGGAGACGGCTCCAGAAACCGGTGCTGAGGAAGCTGGCCACTTCCGGATGCAACTTCAAGCTTAAGCTCCGTTCATTACCCACAAATTTATAGCGGATAAGCCAACGCTCGATGCGCGTGAGCACGGTCGCTTTCGAAATAACCCGTCCGATGCCGTCACAGGTCGGACAAGGTTCACTATAAGAAAACAACAAACTCGGTCGCACGCGTTCGCGTGTCATCTCGATCAACCCAAATTCGCTGATCTGGCTGATGTTGGACTGGGAGCGGTCTTTGCGCAACTCGCGACGAAACTCATCTTGCAGACGGCGCTTGCAGCGCGGGTCGGTCATGTCAATATAATCGATCACGACGATCCCGCCAATATCCCGCAGGCGCAGTTGCCGGGCGATTTCATGCGCCGCTTCCAAATTGATCTTCAGCGCATTTTCATCGTGATGGGCGCGCCCCATATATTTGCCGCTGTTCACGTCAATGACGGTCATCGCTTCCGCGTGGTCAAACAAAATATAACCCCCGCTGCGCGTCCAAATTTTGCGTGACAGGCTGCGATCGATTTCTTGCTCAATTCCGAAAGCGTCGAAGAGCGGCTTTTTGCCGCGATGCAATTCAACTTTGCTGCTGGATTGCGAAGAAACTTCTTGGAGATAGTTGGTGATTTGCTGATACATTTTCCGCGAATCAACCACGACGCGGTCAATATCAGCCGTGAACAGATCGCGGATGACGCTCGAGGCCATGCCGAGATCTTTGTAAACGAGGCTGGGGGGTTTGACACTTTTGAGACGCTTTTCGGTCTCGCGCCACGTTTTAATCAAATTGTCCACATCGGCGCGCAACTCATCATCACCTCTGCCGACCGCCACGGTCCGGACAATCAGCCCGAACCCTTTTGGTCGCAACTCACGAGCCAGCTTCTGCAGGTGCTTGCGTTCGCGCACGCTTTGAATTTTTTTGGAGACGCCAACCATCTCACTGCTGGGCACTAAAACACAGTAGCGTCCAGGAATCGACAGTTCGGTGGTTATCCGGCAGCCTTTTGTGCTAATCGGCTCCTTGATAATCTGCACCAAAATCTGTTGACCTTCTTTCGGAACCGGCCTTTCATAATACTCACGCTTATTGGGATGACCATTTTCGGAAGCATTTTCCAAATCCAGAAACGCATTGTACTCCTGGAGCGACTCGCCAATATCGCTGAAATGCAAAAAGGCGTCTTGCTCGTGGCCGATATTGACAAAGGCGGCGCGCATGCCGCGCACCACGTTCACCACTTTGCCCAAATAAATATCGCCCACCATCCGCTCGGCTTCCGGACGTTCGGTAAACAATTCCACCAGTCTTCCGTCTTCGAGCATGGCAATCCGCGTTTCGCCGACCGAGGAATTGATGAGAATCTCTTTCCTCATGTTTGATCCTTCAGTAAAACTGATCCATAATCATTATCTGCTCTCGGCGAAAACGAGAACATCTCCCGATGGCCTTCTTCATTTAATAAAGGGTCGGGAAAGGGTAAATTCCCTTCTTGAGGCCAATTCAAAAACTGACGGCATGTCAAAGAACAAAACCTTTAAAAGAGTCCCGATTTTCTTTTGGCTGAACCAACTGAATTTCGGGCTTGTCCCGGATAATTCTAATAAAAATACGGAAATTTTGGCAGGAAAGCAAGTATTTTCTCAGAGCCAACGAAATTGGAAAATAAGATGGTCATTCGCTGAACCAAATGGTAAGCAGATTAACACACTGTGTATGGAGAAACATTCTCTTCAATGAACTTTGTGCTTAAAAATAAACAATTAGAGCGTGGTCTAAATTTTGCAAAATTTTAAAACACCTCTCGCGCTGGCCCTATGCAAGTCGATTCGGTTTGGCAGAAATCGAGCGACCATAGGGCCTTTTTATTTGTCATTAAAATCTTCAATGGTAAATTTTCAATTAAAAATTTACCATGACGGCCCCCGCCTTCTTTTCCCGCCTCGGCTGTTTTTGCCACTTGACTTCTCAAGACAATTTGATTATCTTGAACACCATGTGTCCAACCCATCTGTATTTTCTGGCTCCGCAAAAGCTCTGGCCGGAGATTTTTAGTTTGCAGACCGGCGGCTGCGCCTGCAAGGTCTGCGTTAGGAGTGGAGTGTTGCATGCCCAAACTATCCATCGCGGAACAAAAGCAAATTGCGGCGGCGGCGGCGGTCGAATTTGTCGAGAACAAAATGATCGTCGGTCTCGGCAGCGGCAGCACGAGCGAGTTCGCGATTCGTCTGTTGGCGGAAAAAGTGAAGGCCGGTTTGAAAATCGTTGGCGTCCCGAGTTCGATCGCCACCGAAAAGCTGGCGCGGCGCTTGAAAATTCCGCTGGTCAGCGACTTCGGCGTCATCACTAAAATCGACGTGACGATTGACGGCGCCGACGAGGTTGATCCGCAGCTCAATCTCATTAAAGGCGGCGGCGGCGCGTTGACGCGCGAAAAAATCGTCGCCAGCCGCAGCGAGCGCGTTATTATTATCGTTGACGAAAAAAAATTGGTGCAACGGTTGGGAAAGTTTTCGCTGCCGGTGGAGGTGGTGCCGTTTGGCTGGCGCTCCACCATGGAAATCCTGCGCAGTTTCGGCGCGCGCACCAAATTGCGCGAAAAAGCGCGCGGCGGGGCCTTTCAAACCGACAACGGCAATTATCTCATCGATTGTGCGTTTGGCAAAATCAAAAAGCCGGCGCAACTGGCGGAACAGCTTAAAAACATCGTCGGCGTCGTCGAAGTCGGCCTGTTTATCGGCCGCGCCGATCTCGTGCTCGTCGGCCGCAGCCGTGGCCGCGTCGATGAAAAATGGGCGGCGTGATTCAGGCTTGATTTTGTCGTGGTGAATTGCTATTTTATGTATGAATTTCATATTGCAGGTGATTTTATGGAACAAACCTATGTCGCGAGCGGCACGTTGGAAAATGGTCGGCTGATTCATTTGGATGAACCGCTGCCGATTTATACCAACCGTGTTTCGATGGTGATCAAGCCGGTCATTAAAAGAGAACGGAATGGCAAAACGCTTGTCGAATGGCTCAAAAAGATTCATGCGCGTCGGGAAAAGCTTGGCATCAAGTCCTTGACCAAGGAAGAAATTGATGCATGGATTCAGGAAGAACGCGATAGCTGGGGAGATTGACGGCAAATGTTTTATTATTTGGATTCAGCGCCGATCATCTATTTGGTGGAAAAAGTTGCACCGTTTTGTGATCGTGCCATTGAGCGTATAGAAAATCCCGAGATTTTGCTGGCGACCTGTTCATTGTCGCGGCTAGAAACTCGCATCAAACCAGTTCGTGAAAATAATCATTCTCGTCTCCAAGAATTTAAAGACTTTTTTGATTATGAAATAACGCTCGAAATCGGCATCTCACTCGAAGTCATTGACAAAGCCACCGAGCTCCGCGCCAAATACAATTTCAAAACTCCCGACTCTATTCATCTTGCGGCGGCCATCACCAGCGCCTGCGAAGTTTTTTTCACCAACGACCACCGCCTCGACCGTTGCACCGAAATCAAGATCGAAACCCTGGAATGACCGAAGATAAAAACTCGCCAATCACCAATCTCCTCCAAGACTTTCCCGTCATCGTGCAAGTTCCCGTCGCGTGGGGCGAGATGGATGCGCTGGGGCACGTCAATAACGCCGTCTATTTTCGCTACTTCGAAAGTGCGCGTATCGCATATTTAACGAAAATCAATTTCATCGATCCCGCGGCCAATAACGGTCTCGCCTCGATTCTCGCCTCGACGCAGTGTGATTTCCGCAAAGCCCTGGTTTATCCCGACACGGTGGCGATTGGCGCGCGCGTCGCGGAAATCGGCGCCGATCGTTTCGCCATGGAATATCGTCTCGTCAGCAACCGTCTGCAAAAAATCGCGGCTGAAGGTAAAGGCATTATAGTCTCGTATCACTATCACGAGAAACGAAAAGCCGATTTGCCGGAAACGATTCGCCGGAATATTCAGACCGTCGAAGGCCGGCCGCTTTGAAATTTTTTGGAGGTGCGCAAGCCATGAAGAAGTTCAAACCGGCCCTCGCGAGGAATTTTACCTCAGCAATTATTGCGGCAACCGGCGCGAACCGTGGAAGAACAAAAAGCCTGCCGCCGTGCTCTTGAACTTTTTCGCCACGTGGTGCGAGCCGTGCTTGAAAGAAATCGCCGCGCTGGAGGAAGTTGCCGCGCGATTTGCCGGGCAGAACTTAAAAGTATTTCTAATCGACGTCGCCGAGAAGCCGGGGCTGGTGACGGCATTTATAAAAAAGCACGGCGTTAAATTGCCCGTTTTGTTGGATACGTATGGCCTGGTCGCGAAAAAATATGACGTCGATAAATTGCCGCGCTACGTTTTGATCAATACGGATGGAAAAATCGTATTGCTGGGAAAGGGCTATTCCGCCGGCTTCCAGGAGCGGCTAAATAAACAACTCTCGCTTCTTTTTCACCAACTGCCGCCGGGCGCAGTCCGGCTCGCGCAATAGATTTTAGCAAAGAGCAAAGCCTTTGCTCGCCAGCCGGACTACTTCACCCTCGAATTTCGGACTCCCGACCTCGGACTTCTATTTCACGAGACTCATGCGCCGCGTCTGTGTAAACGCCATCTCGCCGTTCGCGCCGTGTACCACGAGCCGGTAGAAATACACGCCCGCCGCGACAACATTTCCCGCCTGGTCGCGACCGTCCCAATTCACTGCATGTCCGCCGGCGTTTCTTTCGCCATGCACCCATTCCCGTACGAGCTGGCCGCTCAAGTTGAAGATCGCCAATGTCACTTCGCTCGCCGCCGGCAACTGAAAACTGATTACTGTACTCGGATTGAACGGATTGGGGTAGTTTTGTTCCAACCGATAACTGGTAACTGGTGACTGATCACTGGCAATCTCGGACTCCTCATCAAACTCCGACGGTTTCGGGAACGGCGCCGTGGAGTTGTGATGCTGAAATTTAACGCGCGCGTCCAACGTGATCGACTCCGCGGTGGCCGCGCCTTTGTACCGGCTGTCCGCCAGAAAATGCAGGTCCGCTTCCGGCGCGATGATCGTACCGCGGATGATCGCGCTCTTGCCAATGTCCAAATCATCATCCTGCTGCGACGAGAACGTCACGCGGTCCGTCAAACCGCCGATAACGATCACCTGGGTTTTTTCGCCGAAAGACAATTCCGCCACGACGTTGATATTCACCAACCCGGCGCCGACGTTGATCGACAGCTTGGCCTGCTTGCTCAGAACCAGCTCGTTCATAAAATAATCGCCGGCGCTCAAATTCAGCGTCGCTTTGTCTTTGACTTCGACTTCGTCGTAAGAACCCGGCGCCAAAGTTTGCACGCCGTTTTTCGGCACGGTGACGTCCGCGCCGCCCGCGGAAAACAACAACGTCGGCAGCGGAATCACCGCCACGCTCGCATCTTCGGTGACCGTCGCGCCGCTCGCGAGATCAACTTCATCGCCGGCGGTCGCGTCGCCTTGAATCGTATTACCGGCGTCAATTGAAATATCATCCACCGCCGTCAAGCTGCCGGCGTGCGTGCCCGGCAGCGTGCCCTTATCGAAGTCGATATCGTTATTGGAATGAATATCGCCGTCCGATTGTTTATTTTGTTTGATTTTCACCAATTCGTCGGCAATAAAAACAAATTGCGGCGCCGCGGTCGTCGTGCCCGTGCCTCGAATCGCGAAGTTGTACGGATTCTCGTCACTATCGTCATTGTCAATACTGATCGTCGCGCTGCGCAAGCCGGTGGCGCTCGGATTAAACTGCACGGTGAAAGTCGTCATGCCCGTATTCGCCGCCACCGGACTCGTGGGTTGAACGGTGACGGAAAAATCTCCTGCATTCGGCCCGGTGATTTGCACTTTATCAGGCGTGCCGGTGAGATTCAACGCCGCCGAACCAGTGTTCTTGATTGTGAAAATGTGATCGACCGTGCCCGTGCTGACATCCGCCGAGCCGAAATCCGTATCGTCAGTTGTGGAAGGCGTCACGTCGCCGTCGACAATGGAAACGGCGTTGCCCTGCACGTCTATTTCTGCGGTAGCTGTGCCTGTGCCTTGAATCGCGAAATCATACGGATTCTCGTCGGCATCATCGTTAGCAATACTAATCGTCGC
>Ga0247727_10020296_pt1 | contig 10179 bp, 8 predicted proteins | sample WisWelCaveWW1625_FD_202498 | JGI IMG/M metagenome (GOLD analysis project Ga0247727, IMG submission 202498) | Biofilm microbial communities from Wishing Well Cave, Virginia, United States - WW16-25 | ecosystem: Environmental > Aquatic > Deep subsurface > Groundwater > Cave microbial mat | place... | reverse complement strand
GCTCGCGGCGCAGCATGGCGACATCGACTACCCCTCGAAGGTGCTGCTGCGCCTTGCCCGTTCGGCTCCGGCGCTGGCAATGCTCGCCATGATCACGGTCCGGCGCCCTGCCGCGGCATGGAACCTGGTGCGCGCCCAGCTTCCCTTCGGCGTCTGAGCCCGCTCGGCTCAACCACCAGTGAGAGCCTACGCTGGGCCGGTGCTATAATCGCTGACAATGGCCGCCAGCGACACACAGGCCCCACCCGCAGGAAAGACGCCCCCTGCGGAGAAGGCACCCGCGTTTACCCCTCTTCCTATCGCCGGCCTGCACCTCCGCATCGTCGCCTTCATCCTCGACTGCATCGTTGTCGCTAGCATTTTCATGCTGTTCTTCTCCGCCGGCTTCGGCCAGGCCGTGCTGCGGTATGAAGACCCACCCGACTCCGCCATCTTCCTCGGTCTCATCATCACGTTCGCCTCCGTCCCGCTCATGCCGCTGATCTTCGCCGCCCTCTGGGCGTGGCGTAGCCAGAGCGTGGGCATGATGGCGGTCGGTATCATCATCACGACCGCCGACGGCTATCGCGTATCGTATCTGCGCGCCTTCGCCCGCGCCATCTTCTGGCTCCTGGCGCTCATACCGCTATGTGCTGGCATGATCCCGATCTTTCTCGACTCCGCGGAGCGGCGCGGCCTCCACGACCGCATGGCCGGGACGCGTGTCCGCGAGTTGAGGTGACCAACGAACCTTCCCTGGTTCGCCTGGTCACGCTGTGGCTGCTGGCGATAGCGGTAGCCATCTCCGCAGCGGCCTTCATCCTCGCTATCGCCGGGATTCAGATGACATCCGAAGATACGGGACAGCGCATCCAGCGCCGGGCGGCCGCGGCACTCACCGACATCGAGGCGATCCTTCCGTCGATCGAGACGCGCCTGGGCGAAACCGCGGCCTTCGCCGACGGCGACGCTGTCCTGGTGCCAGGATACCCGATCCCCGTCCAGATCTCACGCGAGGAAGGACAGTCGCTGCGTGGCGCCGAACTCCAGACCCGCCTCCTCGATGAATCCGGGAGGCTGCTGTACGAAGACGGGATGTCGGCCTGGGCCGAGGGAGACCCCGCGGGCCGCCAGGACATCGACCGGGTGTCGTCCGCGGCGGCCGTCTATCGCAGTCTCAACCTCGTGAGGGAATCGACGCACACATATCTTGTGATCCTCGCCGCGCTGTTGGGCCTCCTCACGTTCATCCTCGGGCTGGTGCTCCTGCTGGCGATCAGGACGGGGTTCATGAGGCTGCTTGCGGTGGGCGTCCTGCTGTTGGCGGCTTCCATGCCGGGCCTGGCCGCGGCAGTGGGCTTGAGGTTCGCCTTCAAGACAGCGCAGACGGACGCCGACAGCTTCGTCGAGGAGATGCTGCAGCTCGGTGTCGACACGATGTGGCTGCCGATCCGCATGTACCTGGCGCTGAGCATGGTGGGCTTTGCCACCGTCGGCGTTGCGTCGCTCGGTCTATGGCTGGACTCGCGGCCGCGCGGCCACACAGTCAGCCCCGCCAACTAACCCCCTGGTGAGGGCCGCTTTACGCGGCTTCTGCGCTCTCTTCACCAACCCTGAACAGGCGGCCGACGCTTCACCGTAACCTCCCCTCCGCCGCTGGTGTCCAACCTTATGGAAAGCACCCTTGCGGGCTCCCCCGTGCCGTGAGTTGGCTTTGGAAGTCGGCCCCAGGAACGCCCATCATCGGGCGCAGGAAGGATACGGTTGCGTTGGGACGAATGTTGGCGGTCGCGGCGATCGCGGCCTTACTGGCGGCAGCGACGTTCGTACCCCTGCGTTCCGGCGCACCGCCAGCCGAGGCCGCGCTGGACAGCGAGGAGCAGGCCTTCCTCACCTTGATCAACCAGTACCGCCAGCAGAACGGCCTCACGACGCTTTCCTCCACGCCGACGTTGGAAGCGGCGGCGGAGTGGCTGAGCGCCGACATGGGCGCCAACGATTACTTCAACCACACGGACTCCCTGGGGCGCGATCCCTGGACGCGGCTCTGTGACTTCGGCTATTGCTTCAACACCTGGAAGGGGGAGAACATCGCCGCCGGGACATCGAGCGCCCAGACCGCCTTCGACCTCTGGAAAGGCTCGCCGGGACACAACGCCAACATGCTGGGTGCCAACTACAACGTGATCGGGATCGGGCGGGTTTACACAGCCGGCAGTCCCTACGGCTGGTACTGGACGACGGACTTCGGCGGCTACGTGCCCCCGAGCGCTACCGCCACGCCTTCGCCGACGGCGGCTCCGACGCCCGCGCCGACGGCAACGCCGACGCCTGCCCCCACGGCGTCTCCGGCGCCTTCCCCGGCACCCACCGCCACGCCCGCGCCCTCTCCGACCAGCTCGCCGGCTCCGGCTCCATCGCCCTCCTCGACACCGTCCACGTCGGACTTCGATGGGGACGGCTTTCTGAACGCAACGGAGTTAGCCGTGACGACGAACTTCGCGGCGGACTGCGGCAACTTCGACACGAGCAAGCCAAGCGCTCCGAGCCGCAACTGGCCGGCGGATTTGGCGTCCGGGGCCAGCGCGAACAAGGTGGACCTGGCCGACATCAGCAGCTTCATCGCCCCGCTGCGCCGGATCAACACCTCAGCTGGACAAGCCGGGTTCGACGGCCGCTGGGACATCTCGCCCGGCGCGGGCGGCTTCGGGAGCACACTCAACATCCAGGACATCACGACGCTGACGATGGTCGCGCCGCCGATGTTCGGAGGCGTGCGGGCGTTCGGCGGGCCGAGCTGCAGCTAGGGGTCAGGGATTAGGGGTCGGTGTGGTGTCGTTCAATCGACGGTTTTCGACGTACAATCGATGGGATTTTGTATCTGATTTCTGATTGTTCGGGGGAGATCTATGGGGTTTTTGATTGAGCGGTGTGAAAGTGGTGGAAAATTTGGGGCGATAGGGGGTTTGTCAGATAGGGGCGACGGGCTCCCGGGGGGTGATTTTCCCTGATTGAGCGACGAGCCAGGTCGTGAGGCTGGCGTTCAATCAGACGGTCAATCAGAGTGGTGCCGGAAGCGGCGGATGATATCCGGTTGTTAAGGTGCGAAGGGCTGTGAGCTAAGTGTAGCGGTTTTGTGGGCGAACTCTGTTGGGAATGTGTCAGTAGGGTGGTGCTCGGAGCCGCGGACAAGGGAACGTCGCTCCACCTTCTCCAATAACACTCCGCCATAGAGGGATGGTTGCAGCGACGCAGATTCACTGACGGGTTCGATAGGCAAATAATTGCGGCTACTCGACCATTCCAAGGGGGAGAAATGAACGGAACCAGCGCCAAGTGACCGTTCAGGTATCGATCGACGCGCCAACTGAGCGGCGACCGTTGGCGCGAATCAATTGGTTGGTGAAGCAGATAGGCGACGCTCGCGACGATGTCCGGGTGGACGCCTTCTATCCAGGCATTCGCTTTCCGATCTCATGCAAACTTGGCGACGTGCGCGAAGAGCCACGACTTCTGCTGGCGCAGGATAAGTCAAAAGGCGCTCGGAGTTTCGTCATCGCACAACTAGGGGAGATGGGAAGCAAGCGAGCGGGAACACAGGGCTCGTTCATCGGACAGGCTTCCGCATTGCTTCTCGCATTTTATCGAGATGTGGTTCAGCAGTTGAGGCCATGGTCGGCCTCGGTGCCTCGCCTTCCCGAGGAACGTGATACTGAAGACATAGCAACTCAACCGGAGAGCGTAGTGGAGCGGATTGCCCAGGAGCGAACCGAGGTCATCTAAAACCACCTAAATTTGCAGCTCACTACCTACGTCAACAGCCTCGTTCCCAATGACATTTCCCTCTGCGTCGGTGACCAGGCGCCCCTTCCTCATATCGAGCAGCACGAAGACGTTACCCCACGGGTCGGCTACGACTGCACAGCGGCCGATCTGGATGTCGAACACCGGCGTTAGGAGGCGACCACCCGCCTCGACCATGCGTTCGGCGGCGGCGTCGGCAGAATCCACGAGGAAGTCGACCTCGACTCCCGGACGCTCGGTCTGGAGGACGATCTCGGCGTCGCTCTCGGGGAGGCGTAGCCCCGCAGCAGTTTCGCCGCGCCAGATCAGCTCGTGGCCGAGGCCGTCGCGGTAGAAGGCGAGGCCGGCTTCGAGGTCGGGGACTGCGAAGCGGATGCAGTCGATCTTGCGGATCAGCGAGGCGCTATCGGTTTCGGGCATTTCGCCTCCCGGAAAAGCAACGTAGGGGCGCAAAGCCTTGCGCCCCTACGCGTGGCTTCGTTGCGGCTAGTCGAGGCGCTCGATGATGGTGGCGGTGCCCAGGCCGCCGCCGCAGCACATCAACTCCATGCCATAGCGGCCGCCGGTGCGCTCAAGCTCGTGCAGCAGCGTCGTCATCAGCCGGGCGCCCGTGGCGCCCAGCGGGTGGCCGAGCGCGATGGCGCCCCCGTTGACGTTGACCTTCGCCATGTCCGGGTTGTGCTCCTTCTTCCAGGCGAGGACGACGGAGGCGAAGGCCTCGTTGATCTCGATGAGGTCGATGTCCTTCAGTTCGAGGCCGGCCTTATTCAACACCTTCGGCGTCGCGGTGATCGGGCCGGTGAGCATGAGGACGGGGTCGGAGCCGACGACGTGCTGGGCGATGACGCGTGCCCGCGGCTTGAGGCCAAGCTCGTCGGCCTTCTCACGCGCCATCAGCAGGACGGCGGACGCGCCGTCGGTGATCTGCGAGGAGTTGCCCGCGTGGTGGATGCCGTCGGGCCGGAAGGAGGGCTGGAGCGTGCTCAGCTTCTCGATCGTCGACTCGCGGATGCCCTCGTCGGTTTTGATCGTCGTCGCAACGCCTTCGAGTTTCACATCCACGGGCAAGATCTCACGGTCGAAGCGGCCCTCATCGCGGGCGCGGCGGGCCTTCGCCTGGCTCTCCACCGCGAACTCATCGGCCTCCTGGCGGGTGATCCCCCATTTGACGGCGATCTCCTCGGCGGAGATGCCCTGCGGCGTCAGCGAGTACTTGGCGTAAAGCTCGGGTTGGATTGGCGAGCCGGGCCCGTTCATCACGTTCGCGCCCATCGCCACTCGCGACATCGACTCCACACCGCCGCCGATCGTGATGTCGCAGGTCCCGGCCTGGATCAGGTTAGCCGCGAAGTGGATCGCCTGCTGGGCGCTGCCGCACTGGCGGTCGACCGTGGTGGCCGGGACGGTATACGGGAAATCGGCGGTAAGCAGCACGTTGCGAGCGGCGTTGATGCCCTGCTCGCCGACCTGGTCGACGCAGCCAAAGACGACATCGTCGACGTTGGCCGAATCGATGCCGGAGCGCTTCACGACCTCGTTCAGGACCATGGCGCCGAGGTTGTTCGGGTGGATGCCGGAAAGGACTCCGGCGCGGCGGCCCATGGGCGTCCGGACCGCTTCGACGATGACTACTTCTCGCATTGGGGGATACCTCCGAATGTGGGTGTTTACGGCTGTATTTTAGCAGATGCTAAGGGGGACCGGGGCGCTGAGGGGCGGGGCAAGCCCACGCCCCTACGGGGTTTGCGGCGGCGGGCCGGGGCTGCCGGTGAAGTCGATGAAGGCGAGGGGGACGCCGTTGGCGCCGGAGTGGTGGACGGAGACGATGCGGCCGCCCTGGAGGGCGGGGTGTGGCTCGCCGATGGGGTAGCCCTTGGCCTTCAGGTGGGCCGCGATTTCGTCGATACCCTTGACCTCGAAGGCGAGGCCGGCGATGCGGCCCGTACCCGGCTCGCCGCCCTCGGTCGGGCCGATTACTTCGATGACGACGTCGCCGGGACGCAGGAAGGCGAAGGTGTGGCCGCCGCGCTCGAACGTGCGCTTGGTCGGGACGCCGAACCACTCGTCCATCCGGGTGATGGCCGCGGTCGCGCTCGGCACCCTCAGCACGACGTGGTCGATGCGGGTGATGCCCTCACCCAGCCAGCCTGCGGCGGGCGTCCCTCTCCCGTCCATGCGGACGCCCGTCCGGGCGTGCGCGGGAGAGGGGAGAAGACCTTGCTCCGGCTGCACGACCTCCACGATCGCGCCGTCGAAGGCTTCGGGGCGGAGATAGCTGAGGCGGCCGGTGAAGCCGTCTCGCGGCTCGTGGTCCTCCAGCGCCGCACCCACGTCCCGGAGCGTGGCGACCTGCGCGTCCACATCGTCAGACCAGAGGGCGATGTGGTGGAGGCCTTCGCCGCGGTCCTCGATGAAGCGGGCGAAGTGGGAGTCGTCCTTCGTCGGCTGGATGATCTCGAGATAGCTGCCCCCCGCTGCCAGCACAGCAACGCGGGCGCCGCGTGCCGGCGCGTCACCGCGCTTCACCACCGGCAGCGACAGGGCCTCCGAGTAGAGCGCGAGGGCGGCATCCAGGTCGCGCACGGCGATGCCGACATGGTGGACATCGGTGATCATGCGCGGATTGTAGCACCGGCCTGACGCGCCGGGAGCCAGGAGCCAGGAGCAGGAGCCAGGAGCCAGGTAAGACTAAGGCACAGAGGGGTCCACGGACGGCAGGGGCGGCACGGATGGGCACGGAAAATCACAGTTGAATTGTCACCCCGGCCAAGGCCGCAGGCCGCAGCGCCGGGGTCTCCGCTCCCGGACGCTAAGGCCAGGGTCAAACGCCGTGACACGGAGATCCCGGCGGTCAGAGGCCAGTAGCTAGGAACCAATATGCTAATCTGGCGCGCAGGGAGGAGGCCCCATGCACGAATCACAGTTCTCCGAACCAACCCGCGCCTGGCTGGAGTCTGGACGGCACGTCGACGCCATCGGGATGCGGGTATTCGTCCACGAGCGCGGCGCCGGACCGGCAGTCCTGCTCGTGCATGGCTTCCCGACGTCCGCTTACGACTGGCGCGGGGTGATCGACCGTCTGGAGGACGGTTTCCGCTGCGTCGCGCCGGACTTGCTGGGCTTCGGCCTGTCCGACAAGCCGGCGGCGTTCGGCTACTCGCTGTTCCAGCAGGCGGACATGATCGAGGCGGTGACAAAGAGCGTGGGGCTGGCGGAGGCACATGTGGTCAGCCACGACATGGGCACCAGCGTACACACCGAGCTACTGGCGCGGGAGTTGGAGGGACGGCTCGGGTTTCGAGTGCTGTCTTCGACATTTCTGAACGGCAGCATGCTGCAGGACGTGGCGACGATCACTCCGTTCCAGGTGCTGATGGCCAACAACGCCACGCTGCCGCAGGCGATGGCGATCTGCGAAAACATGGGCGCGAACTACGTAGACGGATTGAAGGCGGTGATGAAGAAGCCGGAATGCGTGAGCGAAGAGGACGCCCTGGTGATGACCGAGCTGATGGCGCACCAGCAAGGAAATCTTCGCATTCCGGCGATATCGCTCTATATGCGGGAGCGCTACCTGCACAAGGAGCGCTGGATCGGCGCACTGCGCGAGACGAAAGCGCCGCTGCAGTTCGTCTGGGCGGACGGCGACCCGGTCGCGAACGTGGCGGTGGGGCGGGGGCTCGCGAAGGAGGCGCCCCAGGCGAAATACACGGAGCTGGCGGGACTCGGGCACTTCCTGCTGATGGAGGATCCGGACACCGTGGCCCGGCACATTCGCGAGTTCATCTCGGCGACATAGCGCGACGGTTGCGTCCGTGCGCGGGCGGAACATACACTTCGATTCGCACCAGGAGAGGACGCCGCATTGCCCCCGAACACCGACGGCTTCAAGCACGAATACGCGACTATCAACGGCCTGCGCTATCACTATGTGAGGCAGGGGTCTGGCCCGCCGCTGATGCTCGTCCACGGCTGGCCCGGGTTCTACTACGAGTGGCACGAGGTGATCGGACCGCTTTCCGAGAAGTTCGACGTGGTCGTGCCGGACATGCGCGGCTACGCCTACACGGATAAGCCGGACCTCTCGCCGGAGGAGGGCTACACGCCGGCGGTGTTCGCGCAGGACATCTCGGCACTGCTGGGCCACCTGGGTTGGGATAAGGCGAACTTCGTGACGCATGACTTCGGGGCGGTCTGGGTGCAGACCTTCGCGCGCTCTTACCGGGGACCGCGTGGAGAAGCTGGTGCTGTTCGACCCGCCGTACGCGGGCATCGGCGCGCGCTGGTTGGCGCCTTCCTACGTTCGGGAGACGTGGTACCAGTCGTTCCACCAGTTGCCGTGGGCCGAGGACCTGGTCGGTTCGAGCCGCGAGGCGACAAGGCTGTACGTCAGCCATTTCCTCTCGCACTGGTCGCACGACAAGGACCTGTGGGCCGATGAGGAGATCGAAGAATACGTCGAGGCGTTTTCGCAGCCGGGAGCGATCCGCGGCGGCTTCAACTGCTACCGCGCAGCCTTCCGCACTCCGGCAGCGGCGTTCGGCTCAGGCGACCCCAAGATCTACGCGCCGACGATGGTGCTCTGGGCCGACGATGACGCGGTCCTGCCCTTCGAGTGGAGCGACCACCTGGGAGATTTCTTCCCGGACCTGAACCTCCGGAAGATGGAGGGCGCCGGCCATTTCATGATGCGCGAGAAGCCGGTGGAGGTGACGCAGGCGATCATGGAGTTCGTGTTGAGATGATTCCAGATCCTCGCGGGCGGCCGGGCACACGTAGGCTGGGGGCTTCAGCCCCCAGCGAGAAGGTGCCGCGACGTTGAAGAAGATCCGGCTTTACGGTGAGGCCTACCGTTCAGGACACGCGTTCTCAGTCTCGATCGCCACGCGCCTCAGGCGCCCCTACTTCGCGCGGCCTGAAGCTGTGTCTGTCGCCCTAACCGCACTTCGGGAATCCGCCGAACGCCATTCCGCCAGAGTGTTCGCCTACTGCATGCCAAAACACGTTCACTTGCTTGTCGCTACCCCGCCCAGGGTCGCTCTTACGAAATTCATCGACCACTTCAAACAGGTTGCGGGATTTCGCCTGAAGAGGGCTCTCCGCTTGTCTGAATCCGCGTGGCAGACCCGCTACCTCGACCATGGCGTTCGCGTCGACGAGGACCTTGAAGTCGCCGCCAGCTATATCTGGCATAATCCCGTCCAGGCTGGCATTACCCGCAACGCTCGCGATTACCCGTATTCGGGCTCCTTCGAGTATCCGAACATATTCTCGTCGGGGGCTGAAGCCCCCGACCTACGTGAGAAAGACCTACGTGAGAAAGACCTACGTGGGACAGAGTACCCGCCAGGTCTGCATACGCAACATCCATGATAGGAGCACACCATGCGGGTTGAAACGACAATCGTTGCGCCGACGATCCCCGATATCGCCGCAGCCGCGCGGCGGGTCGAGGCGGCCGGCTATGACTCGGTCGTGACGCCGGAGGCGGGGCACGACCCGTTCCTGCCGCTGATGACGATCGCCGAGCACACTTCGAAACTGCGCTTCGGTACCGGGGTGGCGATCGCCTTCCCGCGCAGCCCGTTTGTGACCGCGCAAATCGCCTGGGACCTGCAGCGGTTCTCCGGCAGGCGGTTCATGCTGGGACTCGGCACACAGGTGAAGGGGCACAACGAGCGGCGGTATTCGACGGCCTGGCCGTCGCCACCCGGGCCGCGCCTGAGGGAGTACGTCCTCAGCTTGCAGGCGATCTTCAACACGTTCCAGACCGGCGCGCGGCCCGACTACAAAGGCGAGCACTACCAGTTCACGCTGATCTCGCCCTTCTTCAATCCGGGACCAAACGAGGGCGGCGGCCACGTGCCGATCTACCTATCAGCGGTGAACCGCTACAACTGCCGCCTTGTGGGCGAAGTCTGCGACGGCATCCGCATGCACCCGTTCAACACGAAGAAGTACACCGATGAGGTGATCGTCCCGGCGGTGAAGGAGGGCGCGCAGAAGGCCGGCCGGAAGTACGAGGACATCGACATCGTCGGCGGAGGGTTTGTGATCACGGGCGCGACGGAGGAAGAGGTGGAGAAGGCGAAGGCGCCGGTGCGGCAGCAGCTCTCGTTCTACGCCTCCACCCGCGTCTATCACCCGGTGCTGGAGGCCCACGGCTGGCAGGAAACGGGCGAGAAGCTGTTCCGCCTGTCGATGGAGGGTAACTGGCCGGAGATGGCGAAGGGAATTACGGACGAGATGCTGGAGCACTTCGCGGTCATCGGCACTTACGAAGAGCTGCTCCCGAAGATCAAGGACCGCTACCGGGGGGTGGTGACGACGCTGGACTTCGGGTTCGGGGTGCGCACGGCCGGCGAGGAAGAACGGGTGGCGCACCTGGTGCAGGAG
>Ga0247727_10020295_pt1 | contig 10179 bp, 9 predicted proteins | sample WisWelCaveWW1625_FD_202498 | JGI IMG/M metagenome (GOLD analysis project Ga0247727, IMG submission 202498) | Biofilm microbial communities from Wishing Well Cave, Virginia, United States - WW16-25 | ecosystem: Environmental > Aquatic > Deep subsurface > Groundwater > Cave microbial mat | place... | reverse complement strand
GGTGTCGTATTTTTCAATAACGTCGGTTATCTCGGTATGTGTGGTCACGGCACCATTGGTGTTGTGGCGACCCTTGCTTACCTTGGCCGCATCCAGCCGGGCGATATCCGGCTCGAAACACCGGTGGGGGTGGTGACGGCAAGTCTGCATCAGGACGGCCGTGTCAGCGTCGCCAACGTGGCCAGCTATCGTTATCGCCATCGGGTGCCGGTAATGGTGCCAGGGTTCGGAACGGTACATGGCGATATCGCCTGGGGTGGCAATTGGTTTTTTCTGGTTGACGATCATGGCTGCCCGATTGATACCGGCCATCTGGATCAATGTCTCGATGTTGCCCGGCGAATCCGCGCAGAACTGATCGCGCAGCACATTACCGGCGAAAACGGCGCCGAGATCGATCATGTCGAGTTGCTCGGACCGGGCCTGCCCGGCAGCGACAGTCGCAATTACGTGCTGTGTCCGGGCCTCGCCTATGATCGGTCGCCGTGTGGCACCGGTACCTCAGCAAAGATCGCCTGCCTGGCAGCGGACCGAAAACTCGCGCCCGGAGAACAGTGGGTGCAGGAAAGTGTAATTGGCTCGCGGTTCATCGCGCGTTACCAACTGCAAGACGGCGCCGTGCAACCGATCATTACCGGTGAAGCATTCGTCAATGCCGATGCAACGTTAATCATCAATACCCGTGATCCGTTTGCTTACGGCGTTGCTGCGCCTGCCGCCTTGTGAACAAGAGCATCAACATGAGCATGACACGGTCATGAATGCGGATGTGATTATTGTTGGCGCGGGCATCATCGGCTGCGCACTGGCGGAACAGTTGGCAGGGCAGGGCATGAAAGTTTGTGTGCTCGATCGGGCCGGCATTGGCCAGCAAACCAGTGCCTCTGGCATGGGTCATCTGGTCGCCCTGGGGGATCACCCGGCGGTGTTGGCGTTGGCGTTGCGGTCCTTGAAATTGTGGCGCGAGCGCCAGTGCAAGCTCCCTGACAATGTCGAATACGTTTCCTGCGGCACACTCTGGTTGGCGAGCAACGCGACTGACGTTCTGCAGGCGCAAGAAAATGCCGAGCTTTTCACGGCGGCTGGCGTGCGCAATGAATGGCTCGATGCGGCTGCCCTGCGCCGGACCGAGGCAACCTTGGTGACCGATTTGTCGGGCGGCCTGCGGGTGCCGGATGACGCGGTAATTTACCCGCCCAACGCCGTCTTGCATTTTGCCGAAAACGCCATGGCTTGTGGCGCCCGATTTGAAATCGGTGTTGAGGCGGTGTCAGTGGCAGGCGGTGAAGTACGGTTGGCCGACGGTGGCCGGCGGCGGGCGCCATATATTGTCGTGGCGGCGGGCTGTGCCACCAGCCGACTATTACCGGAATTGAAATTGCTGCCACGCAAAGGCCATCTGCTGATTACCACCGCGCAGGTACCCCGCATCCATCACCAACTGATTGAGCTGGGTTACCACCAGAGCGCGCAGGGTCAGGATCCGGTGTCGGTAGCGTTCAATGTTCAGCCACGCCGAACCGGACAGTTGTTGATTGGTTCGTCACGACAGTTTGATGATGAAAGCGCCGATCTGGTGCCCGCCGTGTTGTCGCGCATGTTGCAGCGTGGTCAGCGTTTTCTGCCCGAGTTGCCGCGTTGGCCGGCGTTGCGGGCCTGGACCGGTTTGCGACCGTGTACACCGGACAACACGCCGTACATTGGCAATCTGGCGCGTGATCGCAGTTTGTGGGTGGCTGCCGGTCACGAAGGGCTCGGCATCACCACGGCAACCGGTACCGCTGAACTGTTGGCACAGCAAATCTGTGGCAACACGCCCTTGCTCGATGGCGCCGCCATGAGTCCGAACCGGAGCCTGGCGGCATGAGTGGTTTCAGCCAATCGTCTGCAATCGAGATGCAGATCAACGGCCGCGCCGTCGCGGCATGCGAATCCGAGTCGGTACTGGCCGCGCTACAACGTGCCGGTTGCGATTTCACTCGCCGTGATCAACAGGGTGCACCGCGCGCGGCAGTTTGCGGCATGGGAGTTTGTCAGGAGTGTGCGGTCAGCATTGACGGCGAGCCGGGCCAACTCGCCTGTCTGCGCCGTTGTCGCAACAACATGCAGGTGGTCACCGATGTTTGATCCGGCACTGCCAACACTGCACTGTGATCTGTTGGTGATCGGCGCTGGCCCAGCCGGTGTCGCGGCGGCATTGACAGCGGCGGCTGCCGGCCAGCGCGTGTTGTTGGTGGATCAGCAACAAGACCCCGGCGGTCAGATCTGGCGTGGTCAATGGCGTGAGCTCGTGCAGTCGGGGCGCTGTAGCGATGCGCTGGCGCAGCGCTGGTTGCCGGCGCTGCGCGCGGCATTACAAGCGAACGCTGGCCGTCGAATCGTGTTTCGTGGCGCTTGTCGTGTCGTGCATCGTAGCGATAATCACACCGTGGTCGCGGACGGCGAACAGGCGGCGATCATTGCTTATCAGCAAGTGATTTTGGCTGCGGGCGCGCGCGAAGTGCTGTTGCCATTTCCGGGCTGGACTTTGCCGGGCGTCACTGGCGCCGGTGGTCTGCAAGTGATGGTCAAGGACGGTGTTTCGGTTCATGGCCAACGCATCGTCGTGGCCGGAACGGGGCCGCTGCTGCTCGCCGTTGCCGCCAGTTTGCAGGCGACCGGCGCGCACGTTGTCGGAATATTTGAGCAAGCATCGAACGCGAGCCTGCTCGCGTTTACGTCGCAACTCTGGCGCTATCCGGCGCTGTGCTGGCAAGCGCTAGGCTTGCGTTGGCAGACTCGCCATATTCCGTGGCATACGGCGAGCTGGATCACCAGCGCAGAAGGGGGTGAGACGGTAACCGGTGTGCATTGGCGGAACGCGCAAGGTAAACACGGACAGCTTGATTGTTCGAGGCTTGCCTGTGGCTATGGGCTGACGGAGAACAGTGAATTGCTGGCCTTGTTTGCTGACAGCAACAGCGTAAACAAAAAAAGATCGACGGCAACCGAAACGAGTGTCAGGGCGGCGACGGCTGACGCGATCAGGCCCGGCATCACCACAGCGGACGTCGCAACTGCTCAACCAGGCGTGTGGATTGCCGGTGAGTTACTGGGCATCGGCGGTGCTCGTCGCGCGATTATTTCTGGCCAACGGGCCGCCGCCGAAACGGTCGGCGCTGCCGCACAAGGCCGGCAATTGCAAGGGCAATTACAGCGCTGGAACCGTTATGTCAGCGCGCTCGCGCAGCAATTTGCCCTGCGCGATAAGGTCAGGCATTTGGCGATTGACAACACGGTACTTTGTCGCTGTGAAGCGGTCACGGTTGGCGCCGCGCGAGCGCACGCCGATTTTCGCAGTGCCAAGCTCGCCACCCGGCTCGGCATGGGCGCGTGTCAGGGCCGCATCTGTGGCAGCGCGTGCCAACAGTTGTTTGGCTGGCGCGCTGACCACACCCGCGCGCCGCTGGCGCCAACGCCCATCCGAACTCTGATGCAGAGCGCCGGCATTGAAGCGGTGGCTGTTTCGTCATCGACGAAGCGGGTATCAGGTGATAGCGAGTAACGGTATTTTCAACACAATATTTTCATCACAGTGAGGCACATCATGGCACAACAATGGACCGGCGTTTGGCCGGCAATTACCACCGCATTCAACGCTGATCTATCAGTCGATCACGGCTTCATTCGCCAGCATGTGCAGTGGCTGATAGAAAACGGTTGTACCGGTATCGTTCCCATCGGCAGTCTGGGTGAGGGCGCGACCTTAAACTTTGAGGAAAAAGTCGCCATTCTGAAAACGGTGGTCGCTGCCGTTGGTCCTGCGGTTGGGGTGGTGCCAGGAATTGCCGCACTCAGTACGTCCGATGCGGTGCGTTTGGCGAAGGCTGCCAAAGAAGCGGGTTGTGCCGGCCTGATGGTGCTGCCACCGTATTTGTACTCCAGTGATGTTCGTGAAATGCATGCGCACGTCTCGGCCGTGATCAAAGCGACCGATCTGCCCTGCATTCTTTACAACAATCCGGTGGCCTACAAAACCGACTTTACACCAGAACAAATTGCTGAGCTCGCCCGCGAGCACGACAACTTGCAGGCGGTCAAGGAATCCAGCACCGATGCCCGCCGCATCAGCGGCATTCGTGCCGTCATCGGCAACAAACTGGCCTTGGGCGTCGGGGTTGATGATTGCCTGGTTGAAGGTGTCGCAATGGGCGCACAATTCTGGATCGCCGGTCTGGTCAATGCCTTTCCGAAAGAGTCGGTCAAGCTGTACGAGCTTGCGCGTGCTGGCAACATGGATGAAGCCCAAGCGCTGTACCGCTGGTTCCTGCCCTTGTTGCGGCTCGATACCGTGGTCAAATTTGTCCAGTTGATCAAACTGGCGCAACAGCAAGTCAACGTCGGCAACGAGCGGGTCCGGCCGCCCCGATTGACCTTGGTGGGCCGTGAGCGCGAAGAAACCCTGGCGATTGTTCGGACCGCGTTGCAGAACCAACCGATAATTTAATCTGAGTCGCGCGAATCGGGATCGCATTGAGCTGAGAAATCGCCACATCACTGCGGTTCAGCGAGCTTCAGCGCGGATTCAACCACCCCTAACCCCTCCTTGAAAAGGAGGGGGATCTCAATCCATTGCCCCCTCCTCAGGAGCACAGCAGATGAAGTTAGCAGGTACCTCGATCATCGGTGACCGACGGGCGCCATCGGTGGGCCCGCTCGCCCATAGCGCGGACCCGCGTACCGGAGCAACGCTGCAACCGGGTTATGCCGCCATCTGCAGCGCCGATCTCGATGCCGCGTGCCAACTCGCAGCGGCAGCGGCGCCTATTTTTGCCCGCAGTGACGCGCGCTGCCGCGCGGCTCTGTTGCGCGATATCGGCAACCGATTACGTAGCGTCGAGTCTGATTTTGTTGCGATGACAACGCGCGAGACCGGGTTGCCTGAAGCGCGCATTCGTGGCGAGTTGGCCAGAACCATTGGGCAACTCGCCGCCTTTGCCGACGAGATTGAAACCGAGTCCTGGCGCAATGTCCGCATCGATCACGCGCAACCGGATCGCGTACCGCCGAAACCGGATTTGCGTTCGCAACTGGAGGCAATCGGCCCGGTCGCGGTATTTTGTGCCAGCAATTTTCCATTGGCATTTTCGGTGGCCGGCGGCGATACCGCGTCGGCGCTGGCAGCGGGTTGTCCGGTGATCGTGAAAGCGCATGCGCTGCATCCGATCACCGCAGAAATTGCCGGCATGGTGATTGCGCAAGCGGTCGCGGCGGCCGGTTTGCCCGCCGGCGTATTCAGTTTGATCTATGGCCCTGGCCAGTCCGTGGGGCAGGCGCTGGTCCGGCACCCGGCGATTCGTGCCGTCGGTTTCACCGGTTCGGAGTCGGGCGGTCGCGCCTTGATGGACGCCGCAGTGACCCGGCCCGAGCCGATCCCGGTTTTCGCCGAAATGGGCAGCCTGAATCCAGTGTTTGTCTTTCCCGGCGCGCTGGCGCGCGACGCGAGCGGTATTGCCAGCGCATTGCACCAATCGATTGTCAATGGTGTCGGCCAGTTCTGCACCTGCCCCGGTTTATTGATCGTGCTGGATGGCCCGCAGCGTGCGGAGTTTGTTAAGCACTTGACGGCGCTGTTAGCCCATACAGCGAGCGCGCCGATGTTGTCGCTGTCCGGCGCGCAAAAGTACCGGAGCAGTGTGCATCAGGTCAGTAGCCAACGCGGCGTTGCGATGCTGGTAGCGGGCGAATCGGACGCTGCCATGACAGAGCCGAGCTTGTTGCAGGCGGACCCCGAACTATTGGCGGGTAATGCCGCGATTCGTCATGAAATGTTTGGTCCGGCGTCGATTGTCAGTGTTGCCAAAAATATCGATGACATGTTGCAAATTGCCAACCAACTCTCAGGCCAACTGACGGCGACCGTGTGGGCAGAAGAATCAGATTGGCCGCAACTGCCGGCCTTGCTGGACGTGCTGAAACGCAAAGCCGGTCGGGTGCTATTCAACGCGGTGCCGACCGGCGTCGAAGTGTGCCCGGCGCAAACTCATGGCGGCCCTTATCCGGCATCGAGTGACGCCCGCTTCAGCGCCGTTGGCACCACGGCAATTTTTCGTTGGCTACGACCGGTCAGTTATCAGGGGTGGCCGGCTAGTTTGTTGCCGCCCACCTTGCGCGATGGCAATCCCGCAGCCGTTTGGCGCATGGTGGATGGCAAGCGATTCGCGCCCGGCGCGGGCTAAGCTGACTCGGCTCAAGTCAGAAGGACACTAAAATCCGTTTCCCCGGCGAAAGCCGGGGTCCCTGGTTTTCGGAAAAAAACAGCGCATCAAGTCGCTATCGGATCTACTGGCCGGTAACTGATCCACGGCTGCCCGCCTGGACGTTCGCGCGGGGGAGAAGTTCGTTCTTCTCAAGCGGGCAAGCTATTACGTCGTCCTGACCCGTCGTGAGCAGGCCCGTGAAAGGAATAATGCGATAGTGCCCTGAATGGCGAGTTTGCGCATTGCGTCGCCGTGCTTTCGAGCCATCGACCTTGCGTTTGTCAAACGTAAAGAGCTGATAGTTATCCGGCAGATACTTTTGTATTTCCGCCAATGTTGTGAACGATAGCGGCTTGCCGAAGGTGATTTCGCAGACGATAATCGGACGCGTCAGGCGTAAGTATCCTAAGAGCCCCTCCAGGGCCAATTTCTCGAAGCCCTCCACATCGATCTTCATCAAATCGACCTGGTCGATTCCATGCTGCGGGAAATAATCGTCTCCTTTGACAAGTTCCAACTCGCCAATACTGACATTGCCCTTGCTGGTGGTGCTGGCATCGAACGAGCCAATGCCAGCATTGGTCCCGGTCGGCGCAAAGAAGGGCAAGCGGGCGTTCTCATTGCTCAGGCCAAATGGGTGTACGGAAATATTGTCGAGCTGGTTGGCTTCGATCTGTTTCAGTAACTGTTCGCGGACTCGACCAAAAGGTTCGAAGGAGTGCACGCGCGCGCCGTGTGCGGCCATGAACAGCGAGTGCTGTCCGACATTGGCACCAATATCGATGAACACCGCCTGCTTGGCTGGAAGGGCATGCAAGGTGTCGCGCAGAAAAAACAGCAGGGGTTTTTCGAATGCGCCATAGAAGTAAATATTGAAGTCGATATTGTTGTTCAGATTACCCTGGTACCGGATGCCGAAAAAATCCTTCACAAATGGAAAATCGGGTGCGGCGCCTTGCTTGGCAAGACGCTTATACACGTAGCGCAGCAAACGCTGAGGCAGCCCGTGTCGGTGCCAAAGAAATCTGTAGATATAGTAGCTAAAGTTCATGTGTCTCTTCTGGTATCTTGATCGATGGGTCGATTTTCGGCGCGGTGAACGTGATCCATGGCGGTGGCGACCCTCGAAAAAACACCTTTGCCAAACACTCGGCCTGGCGTTTAGGCTTTTCTGGCGCCAATATTGACGGTGGCGTGGGCGATACCAGCATACAAATTCGATCAAAAGGCGAGATTGCCTAAGCACGAGAGCCGGGTATGAGGCGGTTCAAGTCGGCCGGGCAGGCACAGAGGTTCCTGGGGGTTCATGCCGCAGTTTACAATCTTTTCGATCTGGGTCGCCATCTGGTTTCGGCTGGCCACCATCGAAATCTTTGGATGGCTGCGGTTGCAGAATGGTACAGGGCAGTTGCATGAAACGAGTTGCCAGATTTCGCCTTGGATAACAATTGCCAACTTCAAAAGACCGACGCCACTGCCGCATGAAGGAACAGTTGTGGCTATTTTTCGCGGATATTCCGAATCCGGTCCAACCAATTCATCAACGAACGACCCGCAATCAATAGCACAGCCAGGGCGATCAACGATTCGGGTAGTGAACCGCCACCGCCATTGTGCTGGCCATAGCCGCCGACCACACGCGATTTTACCGTGATCCGTTGGTCGTCTTTCAGATCGTGTTTGAAACCGGCCAGGGCAGTTTGCAGTTGCGCGCTCATCTGATCTGTCGCTGCCGAAAAACCGGTCGCTTGCAAATTACCGAACACTTTGCCGGCATTGACTTCGGTGCTGGTGTCGCCACGGACATCGTGACCGCTGGCAGTGAACAGCAATTGGCGCGAGCGAATATCGAATACGGCGGTTTCCATAAACGTCTGCACGCTGCCTTCGTTGCCTTTGATGAGATAGCTGCCCACCAGGGTGAGGTACAACAGCGAGGCTTTGTTGTAATCCTGCTGCATGACTTGGTCATAACTGACCAATGCCAGGACATCGACCTGATAAAGGCGACCGAGCTCGGCCAGGCTGTCGAAACCTTTCAGCCCTTGTAGTCGTTGGCTTGGGATCAATTGGATTCGGCGCACGGCCGGATCAGCGGCGAACTGTGCCTTGATCCGTTCGCTGGCGGCGGCAAGCTGGGTCATGGTCGGGAATTCGCTGGAATCGTTTCCTGGCACAAAAGCCAGGCCGACATTCAGCGGTACCGGCAGCTCAATGGTCTGGCTGCGCGACAGGGTTTGCTCCGGGCTATTGCCGTAGAGCAGTTCCACCAGCGAGTTGCTGCGATAGCTTCTGCTGTGGTTGCTGCAACCGGTCAGTACGACCAGCGCAGTGACGAAGGCAAGCAGCAGGCGGGTTAGAGCGGTTTTCACGGTAGCTTTCCATGGCACCGGTGGTTACCGGCGCGGCAAGCCTTATCGACCTTGTAGCGCCGCACAACCTTAATGGCAAAAGCGGTGCATAATGCTGCGAAAGGTATCGTCAGGTAATACGTATGGCGCAAACGGAACTTTTGCTAGCAGCCTTGAAGCGCCAGCTCAAGGGCGCTGGAGTGACCTATGCGAGGGTCGGCGAGGCGCTGGCCTTGTCCGAGGCGAGCGTCAAACGGCTGATGAGCACCGGCGACCTCAGTCTGGAGCGACTGCAACTTATCTGCGCGCTGTGCGGCCTGGATTTGCTGGATTTGATTCAGCTTGCCGAACGCGAGCGGCGTTCACTGAGCCAGTTGGACGAGTCGCTTGAGGCCGAGCTGGTTGCGGACGAAAAATTGTTGCTGGTCACTTATCTGGTGCTCAATGATTGGACACTGGCGCAGATTTTCAAGCATTACCAATTCACCGAGCCGGAGCTGATCCGGCTATTGATCCGGCTCGACCGCATGCGCCTGGTCGACCTGTTGCCAGGCAACCGCATCCGCTTGCGAACGGCGCGCGATTTTGCCTGGCGCCCCGGCGGACCGATCCAGAATTTTTTTGACCAACATGTGCGCGACAGTTTTTTCGACAGCGACTTTCGCAGCGACGGTTATCAGCGCTTCCTGCCCAGCATGGTGACGCGCGGCACCGCAGAAAAAATTCGTGACCGCTTGCAACGAACCGCCCAGGAAGTCGGCGAGTTGGCGCGGCTTGATGCCAGCCAACCGGCTGAGCAACGCGAAGGCTGTTCGGTGCTGCTGGCGTTTCGGTTATGGGGTTATCCGGGATTTGCACGGTGGCGGCGTTGAGGCCAATTCCCGATTGATCTCTGCTTGCATTATCCAAATGTTTGATCGGGCGCTAGCCGGGAAAGCCGGCATGAGCATGCCACGATCCGCTCCTCAAACATCCTTTACTGATTTGACAGCCGACAGGGTTTTTACGATCGCGGTAACGAAAGTGGCAACTGCTCCCACCACATAGCTCAGGGTTTCAAAGACATTTCCGGCCGAATAAAACAGCCAGCCAAGCAACAGCAAGATGATGATGGCAAACGTCCATCGCATGGTCTGCCAGCCGTGACCACTTTCATCCTCCAACCAGGCGTTGATTCTGTAGGCCGGCTCTGCATGTTGGATGAATCGTTTGAATGCTTCGCTCGGAATGCCGGGGGTTGGGTTCAGGGTCAGTAGCCGGCGCGCCAATAAGTTCTCAACCGTCCGATTTGCCAATGGATTGGGGTAATTGCCATGCGCCACATGATAAAGAACGAGTTTTTCTTCCAGGCTGCAGCGCTCCCACTCATAGCGGAATATGGGTTCCGCTACCCACTGTAATCGTTGCATAAAGATTGGCCATGCCAGTTGTTTCTGATCTATACCCACAGCACTCAGGTTTTCCGGGTTACGCGCCAAGGATCTGAAACTTTTCAGTGAGCAGGGTTTTCAGCTCCTGCTTGTACTTCCCCAAATCGGCAAAGAACGTCGCGCAGATCTGCTGGAAGTCCGCAAAGCTTGCGTAATGCT
>Ga0247727_10020294_pt1 | contig 10179 bp, 13 predicted proteins | sample WisWelCaveWW1625_FD_202498 | JGI IMG/M metagenome (GOLD analysis project Ga0247727, IMG submission 202498) | Biofilm microbial communities from Wishing Well Cave, Virginia, United States - WW16-25 | ecosystem: Environmental > Aquatic > Deep subsurface > Groundwater > Cave microbial mat | place... | reverse complement strand
TTCATTCGGCCTTGGGCTACTTGACGCCGGTGGAGTTTGAACGCCGCTGGTTGAGCCGGCATACTCTAGCGGGGATCACCCCCTAAGTCGGCCGGTTTTTGTGTCCAATTTCAGGGGCGCAGTACACGCCGCGCAATAACTCTGCCACCCCTACCACAGAAGTAAATACTCGATCCTCCGAAGCCAGTAAGGCTAATTGCTTGATCACCCCCGGGTGCCCTTCTTGAAGATAGGAAAGATGATCCGTATCCAATAAATACTCAGGCATCATTCCACTTCGTCCATTTTCTCGAAGTCCTGAGTAAGGTCTCTCAGCCTCTTTGCCTCCTGCGGGGTCAGCGTTCGCACTAAAGTTAACCACTTTTGCGGAGAGCCTATCATCGACGGAGCCTTTGCTACTCCCGTCAAGCTTTCTGTAGCAAGCAAGGCATCCAGATGCTCTTTAGGAACGAGGATTTTCCGACGAGAAAGCTTAATTCCCCGGAGTTTTCCAGTACGCACCCAGCGAGCCACGGTTTCATAGTGAACACCTAAGGCATCTGCCACTTCTGACATCGTATAAAGGATTTGATTGTTCATAATGCCACTTCGCAATCGATACTTACAGCTCATCACTGCCTATTGATGTCTATAGTAGCCTATGTATGCTTGTTTTTCAATGCTCCCCTAGCGACTGAGGTCAACCCGGAAAGCGATGAAGGATGTAACTTTGTTCCTAGTCAATGGAGCGCGGGCATCAATGGGAGTCAAGTTATTGCCTGCAAAGAATCAGAATACTCAATCAAAATAGCTCTTCAGTGCCCGATAATAAGCATCGTTTTGATTTGCTAATTGTTGATATGTACTTTTTGTCACCCACCGAAAATCTATATGCTCATCGCTTAACCGCACTTCACCCGAACGATATGTGCAACGATATCCCACCAAAAACACTTCTCCTTGATTGCGATGATCGGGCGGAAAAGTGTAAGACCATACGCAAAACGGGACCCCTATCTCAATTTCTAAATTCGTCTCTTTGAGCACTTCGCGTTTCAAGGCTTCAACAAAATCCGTTTCACCGTCTTGAATCTTGCCGCCGGGAAAATCAAGCCCGCGCTGCGGGTCAGTTAAGATTAAAACAGCTCCATCTTTTTCAATGAATGCTTTTTGCCCGACATAGAATAATTTATCTTGTGCCATATAGATGAACGATCATACTGCGTCGCCAACAAAAATCAAATAGACCTCTTGCGAAAGTCCACAAAGGAGAGCAAATTTCATTGTTGTAATGAGCGACAATCAAGCTGAAATGCTACCCAAACTGTACTTATGAAAGAGGTCTAATATAAAATCTTCTGCTTATTCACTGCTCAAATCTGGTGAAAATGCAGAAATTGGTCACGGTGAGGCACTCACGTCCCTGATGCTGGCGCTCGAAGCGGCTAACTTGCCGCCGTCGATCGTTCAAGTGCTCATGCGCGAGATGGAGTTGCCGAGATGGATGAAGTCTTAGAAAACGTAAAAGATAAATTCTGTATTACAGTCATATCGTCGAAAGATATTGCCAAATTCTCTTACTCAAAAAAATACGGCCTTACTTGAAACTCAATTAAAGTCCCGCGATAATCGAAAGACATGCAGACTAGTAAATATCTAAAATCGCCTATTGTAGAAGTAGTGTGTGAGTTTCGATTTAATCCAAATAAAGAATGGGATTTTACGTATCCCGGTTTACTTTATGAACGACTGAAAATCGATTTCCCTAGGAAGCAAGCTATGAAACAAATCGGAATTTCTACATTGCCAGATACGAAAGAACCAACAATTCAACAAGAAATTACTGAGCGAATACAATTTTTCCGTGAAGATAATAGCGCGCTTGTTCAAATTGCTCCTAGTTTTTTATCTGTAAACCACCTGTCTCCATACCCTACATGGAAGAAATTTCTCCCTATGGTCTTAGAAAACTTTAAGCGCTATAAAGAGGTTACAAATCCTCAACTCATAAACCGGATTGGCTTAAGATATATCAACGAAATAGAAATACCAATCGAAGGTTCACTGAAAATGGAGGATTTTTTTGAGTTTTACCCTCATTTGGGAAAAGGTTTACCACAAGAGCACGGTCCTTTTATGACAGGTGTGCACTTCTTTTATGAGAGTCAAAGAGATACTTTACGATTGCAAATTGCTCTTACAAACGCAAAAAAACCAAAAACTGCAGCATTCATACTGGACCTTGATTACTTCCTCGCTGAGCCAACCAAAGTATCTATGGATATTGACAAGGTAACTGCTTGGCTTGTTACAGCGCATGATCGCGTCGAACAGATTTTTGAAGCAAGCATAACCGATAAGGCTAGAAAGCTATTCAACTAATTTGGAAAGAGTCTCTTTAAGCATGAGTAATCAATCTACATCTACAATGACATCGCGTCAATGGTTTGAAAACCGATTATCTATCCCCACCCTCTCTGGGAAAGAAGGAGAGTTACTGCCTCCAATAGGTGCGTATGCGCACCAACATTATCCTTCTCTGGCTACAAAGGATATTGGTCAGACATGGACTATGCAGAGCGCGAGCAATTCAATCAGAGGGTTGATTTATGGCCTAAAAAATACTTATGATTCCAATAATTTCGACACAGTTGCCGCGTTTCTAGAAAAGCATCCATTTCTCATTCTTTTCTTAAAGGAAGCATATTGTGAGATTCAAAGAGTATTTGGGTCACAGATAAAAGTAATGCTTGAAATTGTACACGATCCAGAGATACCTCATACATCTGAACTCATAGGCTACATCTCATCTCAGTTGGCGGCAGAAGATGCGGTAGATAAGTTAGTACAACTTGATGCTGAGTGGTTCCTTGATCAGTCGCATCAGGTGAGAAGAAAATTCAACTTTAATCTCAAATTCAACTAAATCATGAGCTTCCAGTGGGAAAAATACTTGACTCTTGCCAAAATTTTAGCAAAAGGTGATATCTTACTGATAGATGATGAAACTGCTAGAAGATCAGCAATCAGCCGTGCATATTATGCTGTTTTTTGCTTATCGAGAAATTTTGCACTCGACAATAGAGAAGTTACTTTGACTGGTGAACGAGATGATCATCAAACTTTGATTGAACATTTCAAAACGTCTCCAGATCAAGCAAGAAAGCAAATTGGAACCAATCTTGATCGATTACGTAAGAATCGTAATGCTGCAGATTATGATAATGATATTTCAGGACTTGAAGCTCTTACCCGTGTCTCAATGAAGTTTGCTGATAACCTCTTAATCGATCTAAATTCTCTGGGGTAAGAATTATCCCTCTAGCAACCGATCCACCGGACTTGCCTTCGCATGAGCTTCTCTCAACGCAGGAGCAGCAGCATTCACATAGCGCATTGCCGTCTGAACGTTCTCCCAGACATAAGCCTTTGGAGTGTGAAGGCGTCCATGCCGTTCTTCACCGCAAGGGTAGCTGAGACATGGCGTAGCTTGTGGGGAGAGAGACGAATCTTGAGGCCAGATTTTTTGCCGATTCGAGTTATGATTTGCTGAACCCAGCGCGGCTTAAGTGATTCACCTTTGCGATCTATAAACAGTGTCTCTGCATATCCTGGTCTGAAGCCGCGTAATTCAATCCAACGCCTCAGAGCCTTGGCCGCCTTAGACCCCATGAAGACTATCCGATCTTTGGAACCCTTGCCGTGCACTTTGAGAGAGTGTTGATTCAAACTGACATCGGTAAGCTTGACGGAGATAAGCTCATTCAATCTTAGGCCACAGTCGATAAAGAGTAAGAGTATCGCGTGGTCGCGTACACCTTGACGAGTGCTTCGGTCACCGGAAGCTTTGAGTAAGGCTGCTACTTGAGCTTCATCCAGAGTAAAAGGAAAGAGCTGGGGTGCCTTCGGTGCAGGTATCCCATCAAGTGGGTTCGAAGTAATTAGTCTCTCGCGGACTAACCAGCGAAAGAAAACATTCAAGACTCGATGCACGATACTCACGCTTGTCAACTTCCAGCCTCGATCTAAGAGCGATGCAAGATAGCGTCTAAAGATGGCAGTGTCGATTTGATCTAGCACGGGGTCTCCAATGTTCGATTGAACTTGATCGAAAACCCAGGCGTACAGATGAGCGTCTTGCGGGATCGACCGTGAAGACGAGCGTGCTGGGTGAAGAAGGCGATGGCTTGAGAGAAGCTCAAAGCTGGCTGTGTGGAGAACGTCTTATTCTCTGTGTTTTGGGGTAGATTCACTGCTCTTGAGTTAGAGCGCGCGATGAGGAATTACGCTGACAGAGTTGATTCTTTTCTCACCTGGAGCGGGAAACGGGATTTGAACCCGCGACCTTCTGCATGGCAAGCAGATGCTCTACCGCTGAGCTATTCCCGCGCGAGCGGCTCTATTTTAGTCAACGCCCACGCACTTGTCAACGTTCTCGCCACTCTGTATAACTCTGCCATGCGCATCCTTATCTCGTTTGTGCTCATTTTCTGTCTCTTTGCTTGGCTCATGCTCCAAGCAAATCCGAACGCTCTCGCTGCCGAGGAGAACGAAAAACCGAAAACCCCACAAGACTTTATTGTGTCTGAATTGGCGCTCGGCTCCTTCACAGCCGCACTCGGCTGGGGCGCAGCCACGCTCGCGACCTCTCCCTGGCACGACGCACATGGCTGCAAAGACGATGTCCTTACGCTTCAGTGGTGCGCGCTCATTATCGTCTCGATCCCCACGATCACTGCGCCCCTCGGCGTCTTCGCCATCGGCGAATTGAGCGGCGTAAATGGCAATGTGCCCTTTGCCGTACTGGGGACCGTCATCGCGGGCCTTGCGCTCTACGGCTGTGCTTCCGATCCGCACGGAGCAGGCAAAACGATCTGGTGCGAGGTGCTCTATCTGGGTGGATTCGGCTTGTTGCTGACGCCAACAGCGCTCGCTACGATCGGCTACAATTGGCGCGCTCAAATGAAGACTGACTCCTCTATAAAACTTAACTTCACTCTTCCGTTTTTTTCAGCCCGATTCTGAAACGACACCAAGAAAATTCTTCTTTTAAAATCTCCATACTCATTGGCTCAGTGACTCACCATCACTTTCTTGTTAATGTAAGTCGTGTCTATTTTTCTAAACGGGATCACCATAACGATACTGCTTGTTACCCCGATCTTATGGAGCTCTTCTGGTCAAGCGAAAGACACGTATGGCATTTCGATTGGACCCGGTGGCTGGAGCTCGTTCGCAGGAGCAGGCTTGATCGGACCTTCAATTGAAGTGGAGCTCAAAGAAGAAAGCGCTTCGATCGAAAGCTTTTTGGGCCTTGGTCCGCGTTGCGCCGTCGGATGGGCCTTATGGCCTCGACTTTATTTGGAAGGCAGCAAAGAGACATGGCGGCCCTTTGGCGAGATTGGCTTTGCTCAAACCATCGAGAACCAGATTCGCCTCGACTCCAATTGTGGCCCAGTATTGAATCATCGTGATATATGGAAATTTTTCGGCGCAGGGCTAGGGTTAGCTTTCCGCCGCTACGATCGCGTGTTGCGTTTCTCGCTTGGCCTTGGTTTGGCAACCGGGCAATGCCCTATGTGCAGAATGCATATTTATTTGTCGTTACGTGCAGGGCATTTTTTCTAATTTTCTAAACTTTTCTATTTCGTGCCATCACACCTAAAGTCTCTGTAATAAGACGCGCCCCACACAACGAAGTGATGTCCGCTGGATCGAGCAATGGATTCATTTCAACCAGATCCATAGCGACAATCTTCACTTTCAATTTTTGGATGAATGAGAAAAGCTGTCGCGTCGTCAGCCCGCCTGGAACAGGGTTGCCGCAACCAGGAGCGTGCGCCAGGTCGAGCACATCGATGTCAAGCGAGAGATAAACGGGCCCTGAGACAAGGTACTCGAACGAGTCAACATCCCAGGCGTTGACAGTACAAATGTTTGCTTTTTGAGCGAGTGCTGCTTGTTGAGAAGTCGTTGCTCGAATACCGACTTGAGTAATTCGATCTCCTTTCATATTCTTGAATTCCAGAACACGTGCGACAACGCACGCGTGTGAGAGCTCATCTCCTTGAAACGTTAGATACAGATCCGGATGCGCATCAAGATAGAGCAATTGAAGTGTGGGATAGTGCGCAAGTGCTGCTTGAAATGAAGGGATCGTGATGCTGTGATCTCCGCCCAAAATTATGGGTACTGCACTGTCATCGAGAATTTTGCGAACACTGGTTTCGATAGTTTTGAAAGCAGGCTTAGCACGATTGCTGAGGGCAAGATCCCCTGCATCATAGGCGCGTAATGGCGAGAGATCAATACCGCGCTCGCTGCACGAATTGAACGATTCGGCCAGCGCTCGAATGCGCTCTGGGGCCAATCGCGCACCAGGTCTGTACGAGCTTCCAGCATCATACGGAGCGCCCAGCAAAACAAAATCAGCTTTCTTATACGGGACAGGTTTGAAGATGTTATTGAAAGACATGATTAGGGTCGCGCGCTGAATCCGCCTGCATCGAGGCGCTTATTCACCTTCTCAAATTTTTCCAAGATGATTTGTTCGTGATCGACGCCCAACTCAGAAAGCAAGAGAAACGCATAGGTAATAATATCTGCCGTTTCTTCAGCCAGCGCAGCCTTATTCAAAGGGAAATCGCCTCGTTTGGTCTTTTTGAGCACATTGAGCAGCTCGCCCGCTTCTCCGCCAATTGCGATCGCATAGTATTCCCAATTGAAAATTTTCTGTGCGTCGTGCTTTACGGATCGCTCGTGGTTCATCTTGGCAAATTCATTGATGTGCATTTAAGTTCGCTCCGTTTTTTATGCCCCAAACACTCCTACGATTCTCGTCGAAGTCATATCAAAAGATTCAAGATTTAAGTTGCCAAAGACTTCTCGATACGCCCAGCCCGCTTGTGCGAATACCCCAATCAACTCATGCAAGTTATAGATACGATGATCGATTGTGATTTCCAGTTCTTTTTGATAGTTTCCAGATGAAGTTTCTTTGTGAAAAATCCAGGTAGTGATGTTGCGTCCGGTTTCATAATTGACTTTGCGATTTTGGAGCAAGAGAATATCTCCAAAATGCGAGTAACTTCGCGGCGAATAGCGCTTCACTAAACCATCTCGATTGATCACATCCATGATGAAAACCCCGTTCTCACGAATCAGAGAATGGCACTGTTTAAGGATATCGATGTTTGTAGGCTCATCGTAATAGCCGAACGAAGTGAAGATATTGATAATCGCATCGAAGCACGAATTCTTGAGAACCTCGGCTATGTTGCGCGCATCGCCTACGCAAAAATTGATGCGAGAAGAAACTTCTCTCTCTTGAGCGAGTTGCTTGGCACGCTCAATAAACATTGGCGAGAGATCGAACCCAGTCATTTTGTATCCGAGCTTAGCCAGTTCGATTGAATGACGCCCTATGCCACAACTCAAGTCCAGTATGCGACTTCCGGATGCAATCTGATGTTTTGCCAATAATGTGTGAAGGCTTGCCACTTCTTGCGCTGCCTGAGGAATGCCCGCTTCCAAAAAGCGGAGATAAATATCGCTGTGATCGACGAACATCTGATCGGCCCAGTGACGATCCATCTGAATATCCCCTTTCTAATGTTAGGTGAGAATTGGCTCCCACACACTGCGGGGCAACAAATGCACTCCGGGTGCTTCATGAGCGCCCGCTCCGATGATATGAGAAATCCCAGTAGCCATTATTGCCAGTGTCAGATCAAATGAATTCAAACTGTCACCCTTGCCCGCCGTAAGATTGGCCATCGAGCCGCCCGCAAAAAGATAAACCGTGCGCCTATTATCCAATTGAATCGCCTCGACAAAGGGAAGCACTTCTTCGTGCGGGTGTTGCAACAAAGCCGAGACATCCATCTCATCAGCGCGATGCCCGACGTTAATCAGAAAAGCCCCGTCTTTTAGGTGAGAGAAATGCACCGCTTGAATCACCTGCTGCGCGCCGGTGGCCGTAACAATCACATCAGCGATTGGCAACGCTTCTATTAACGAAGACACATGCCAGCCAGCGTACTGAGCTTCGAGCGCGCGAGCGGGGTCTCGCTCCGCGATGCACACCGTGCCGCCGTAAGCGCGCGCCGCATCGGCTACCCCGCGCCCCACCGAGCCATACCCAATCACCAAGACACGCTTGCCGTGCAGCGTCAATCGGGTTCTTTCAAAAAACGTGTGCCACGTCACGAGCCCGACCAAATGCCGATTGTGCAAGCCTTCTTTGATCGGAAGATCGTCCCAATTGAAAATTGGATAGCGCGGCTTGATCTTCTGCAAACGATTAATGCCCGACCCCGTCGCTTCCAAACCAGCGCGCACCGTGGGAATTGCGCTGGCGCGTCGATGCAATGCAAACGTGAGATCGGCTCCCATCTCGCACAAGTGCGTTGGGTTCCACTCCAGCGCGTGATCAATCGCTTGCTGGTAGGCGCTGGTAGACATATTTTCTGCGCTTCGACCTGAGCACCTTGCTGACGCAAGTGAGCAACCACTTCATCCTGAACAGTCGTGGGATTGCACGTGATAAGAAAAATTTGTGCTCCCTTTTTGAGAAGGCCTTCGACCAAAGGCGCGACTTTTATGCCGATGTGCATGCTGCAGGCAAGCCGTATCTTTCTCATATCCGGCCACGCTGCTATTGCTCGCTGCACGCGCGGCATGTGCAGACGAGTCCAGGCTAAGTCACGCTCTAAATCATTCAGTATTTCCATTATTGAATCCTGCACTCTAAACGAGAATTATTTCAAGAACGGCGCAATAAATTAGAATCCTAAAACAAAAATGCGGCCCGTTGCCGAGCCGCATTTTCTCACGACAGTTTCCCAATAACGCCTATGGTCGAGTGTCAATGTGCACGGCTTCGCCACAGACTATTACTTCTTTTCCGGCAGCAATGTCAAATTCGAGCGCTTGGTTGTCGGTGGTCGTGACGCGAATCTTGGCTGCCGCGCTGGTCTTGTTGATATAGCTGACGCAGCCGTTTTTCAGCGCGCGTTCCCAGGCGGCTGGGTCTAAAAATTCGAGTTTATTGAAGGCAAGCACGAGCACTTGGCCGGTCGGCGGCGGTTGCTGATCAGCCTGAGCAGTTACTTTGACTTGTGCTTTGGCCGTCCCGCCCTTGCCATCGTCCACAGTTACTTCGACAACATAGGCTCCGGCCACGTCGGCGACGAAGCTCGTCTTGGCAGCGCTTGCGTCTGCAATCTTCGCTTGGCTATTGTTCGGGCGCGAGACGAAAGCCCAGCTAAATTTCAGCTGATCGTTGTCCGGGTCGCTGGATTTGCTGGCATCGAGCGTGACGGTTGCGCCCGTTTTGACGGTCTGGTCAGTGCCGGCGTTTGCTTGCGGAGCACGATTGGCTGTCGCTGCCACAGTCACTTTGGTTTGAGCACGAGCGCTGCTGCCCTTGCCATCTTCGACGACCAATTCCATCACATACTCGCCATCTACGTCGGCGACAAAGGTCGGTTTGGCGCTGGCGAGATTGGAGAAACGCGCATAGCTCGTCGGTGGTTTTTTCGCAAATATCCAAATATAGCGCAGCTTATCTCCATCGGCATCTTTGGAATTACTCGCATCAAGCTGGACTTTTTCGTTTTGTTTGACGGACTGATCTGCCCCAGCGTTGGCAATGGGGGCGACGTTGGGCTTGGGTTTATCATTCGGGTCGCCCAAGAAGAGCCGACCCGCGCCGAAATTATTATCTTTGTCGCCCTCGACGACATCTTTTTGAGCATGATTTTCCAAATAAGCTTGAATTTGGTCGGGATTCAATTCGGGGAAGCGCGCCTTCACCAAGGCTCCAGCGCCCGCCAGATGCGGCGAGGCAGCGGACGTCCCGAAGAAACCGCCGGTCGCGGTCGATTCTAGCCCATAAGTATCGGTTGAAACGCCGTCAGGGGCCGAGATGTCGGGCTTGACACGACCGCTCTTGGTCGGGCCGCGCGAACTATAATTGCGCAACCGATTGTTGCCAAAATCAATCGCTCCGGCGCTCATCACATTGCCGGAGATCGAAGGCTCGGAAATACCGACGCTGCCTTCCGTGACACGATGCTGCAAATCTTCTCTGGACCACAGATCAAGCACATTGATACCCGTGCCGCGATTACGCTTGACGACGATATCGTAGATGCCGTTTGACGGTACACGGAACCCTAAGGTTTCAAGAGGCCAGCC
>Ga0247727_10020293_pt1 | contig 10179 bp, 10 predicted proteins | sample WisWelCaveWW1625_FD_202498 | JGI IMG/M metagenome (GOLD analysis project Ga0247727, IMG submission 202498) | Biofilm microbial communities from Wishing Well Cave, Virginia, United States - WW16-25 | ecosystem: Environmental > Aquatic > Deep subsurface > Groundwater > Cave microbial mat | place... | reverse complement strand
GCAGCCCGGCCGGTCCGGCCAGCAGCGCCACCAGCGGCAGCGCCAGCCATCGCCAGCCGCCCTGAAAGTATAGAACGGCGTCCAGCAACCGCCGGCCCAACAACGTGAAGAAGCCCCCCAACGGGGTGATGCGGACCGGCTCGAGTCCCGCCTGCCCCAGCAGGTGCTCCAGGCCGAAACGCGTGAAGCGGAAATAATCGCGCGGAACCTGGTGAATGCCCCACTCCTGGGGAACGACCAGGAGCAGAGGGGCGCGGGGACCGAGCACCCGCCCCAGTTCCGCCAGCACCCGGGCCGGATCGCTGGTATGCTCCAGTACTACAATATTCAAGGCGGCGGCGAAGCAGCCCTCCCGAAAGGGCAACCGCTCCAGGTCGGCGCGGGCGTCCAGCCGCGAGTAGTCCCAGCCGGGATCGCCGGCGCCCAGGTCCACCCCCAGGTAGCGGCAGTGCGCGAAATGCACCCGATGCCGGCACTCGCCGGCGCCGGCGTCGAGCACCCGCGAGCCGGCCTGGAGCGACCGGCCGAACTCTCGAACGCTGTCCTCGATGGCGGCCTCGAACCGCAGAACCCGGCGAGAAAGCCAGCCGGGGAAGCGTTCCGCCAGGCGGCGATGCCAGGGGGCCGTCACCTCCTGGCCGCCTCCAGCATCACGGTCGAGCCGGCGCCGGCGGCCGCCTCGATGGCCGTCGCCGGCAGGACCGCCACTACCACCGCCAGGTACAGAAGATGTTTCAGCAGACGGCCGGCGGAGGATTCCTTCACCCCGCGCGCCCGTCTCGACATCGGCTCCAGGCCCGGAAACAAGCTGGTCGCCAGCCCGGCGGGGTTGTCCCGCAGCGAGAAGAACTTCCTGCGCAGCACCTGGAACCCGCATTCCTCCACCAATTCTTCCAGGTCCCGGGCCCGGAAATGAACCAGGTGGCGCGGCAGGTCGAGGCCGCTCCACCGGCCGCCCAGCAGCAGGAACTGCCAGCAGGCGACATTGGGAACCTGCACATAGAGCCGCCCGTCGGGACGCAGCAGGCGGTGGGCGTGCTGGAGGCAAAGGTGTGGCTCCGCCAGGTGTTCCAGCACGTGAAACATGGTCACGGCGCCGAAGCTTCCGGCTGGAAACGGCGCCGCCTCCAGACAGGCCAGCAGCGCCGGAACGCCGGAGCCGTTCCAGGCGGCCGCGGCCGCCCCATGAGCACTATCGAGACCTATAACCCGCACCCCGCGCCGGGACAGGGCCGCCAGAAACGAGCCGCCCCCGCAGCCGACGTCCAGCACCGGGCCGCGCTGCTCCACGCCCGGCCACACGAAACGCAGGTGATCGCTCAGCACCAGGGAGCGATACAGGGCCTCCAGGCGCCCCACCGCCGAGACCTCCGGCCTCCACCAGTAGCCCTGCGGGTAGAACTGGCCCAGCTCCGTGGGGGAGGGTGTGGGGTTCAGGCGCAGCAGGCCGCAGCGGCTGCACTCCACCAGCCGGAACAGGCGCGTGGTGGTGCGATACAACCGGTCGGCGCCGGTGTAGAGCACCGTGAAACCCGTCTCGGAGCAGCGAGGGCACATGCGGTAGCTATCGGCTCAGATCCCGCAGCCGGATCCGGAAACGCCGCAGCAAGGCGCGCGTCTGGGCGGCGGTGAGCCGCCGGATCCGGGCCACCTGGCGTCTCTTGGCCAGCATGGGAGGCAGGCCGGCCAGAGCGCGCCAGTTGGCTTGGCAGAAGCATTTTACCAACATCCAGAAGCCGTGCCGGGAGCGAAAGCGTCCGGATTCGCCCCTTCCGGCGGCCGCTCCCCAGGCGCCCGCCAGCAAACGCAGGGTGAAATAGTAGGGATAGAGCGCCAGCAGCCGCCAGGGAAACAGCTTGGCGGCCAGCCAGACGCGGTTGCGCTCGATCAGGATGAGGCGCTCCGGCGAAAAGCGGCCCAGCGTCGAGCCATGATGATGGTAGACGATGGCGGTGGGCACGTAGAGACAGCGGAAACCGGCCAGGCGGGCCCGCAGGCCCAGCTCGGCGTCGTCGGCGTAGGCGAAGAAGTCCTCGTCGAAGCCGCCGATCCGGTCCAGCATGTCCTTTCGATACATGGCGGCGCAGCCGTCGGGCCAGGCCGTCTCCTCCACCCGGTCGTACTGGCCGTGGTCGCGCTCGCCGCTTCCCCGGCCGCGGTTTTGGCCGTCGGGCCAGATCAGGTGACCGGCCTTGTCGATGACGCTGCGGTCTTCCCACACCAGGATCTTGGAGGCCGCCATGGCCACGTCGTCGCCGCCCTCGAAGGCGGTGAGTAATTGCTCCAGCCATCGGGGATCGGCCTCGGCGTCGTTGTTGAGCAACGCCACATACCGGCCGCGGGCAGCGGCGATCCCCTGGTTATTGGCGGCGCAGAAGCCGCGGTTCTCCCGGTTGCCGATCAGCCGGGCGTCGGGAAACTCCGCTGCCACCATCCTGGCCGAGCCGTCCGTGGAGCCGTTATCGACCACCAGGGTCTCGAAATCGCCCAGCGTCTGCGCCCCCAGCGAGGCCAGGCAGGCGCGCAGCAGATCGCGCCGGTCGCGCGTCGCGACCACCACGGAAACCAGCGGAGAGACATTCATGGGCGGACGGCAGAGCCGTAGTATTATAGGACGGAGGCCCCAGCACAGCCAAAGTGGGCGGTTTCGGAGACAACCTTCGGCAGCAACGCGAGGGGCGAGGAATCTCTCTGGAGGACATCTCCGCCAGCACCAAGATCAGCGTCCGGCTGCTGCGGGCCATCGAAAACGAGGAGTTCGACCGGCTGCCGGGCGGGGTGTTCAACGTCAACTTCGTCCGCCAGTATGCCCGGTCGGTGGGGCTGGACGAGGAGAAGATTGCGGCCGACTACCGGTCGCTGACGGCGCCGCCGGTGGAGACCCCGGCAGGGAAGCAGGAGGCTCGCAAGTTCGAGTGGGACCCGCAGCCGGAAGGGCGGACCTGGGTGGCGGCGACGATCGTGTTAGTCATGCTGGGGGCGGCCGGCGGCGGCTACTTGTGGTTGAGCAACAGGGCGCCGGCGGCCGCCTCTGACCCCGCCCCCTCCCCCCAGGCCGCGCCAGTAACGAAGCGCGCGGCGCCGCCTCCGGAGCAGCAACCGCTGCCCATCCCGAAAGAAACCACGCCGGAACCGCCCCGGCCGGCGCCGGAGCCGGTAGCGGCGCAGCAGCCGCCGCTCGGTGCCGATGCGCCGGTGCGGGTACTGATCCAGGCCACCGACGTGGTGTGGGTCTCGGCGTGGGCCGACGGCGAGGTCCGCTTCCAGATCACCTTGCAGCCGCAGCAGACCCGCGCCGTGGCCGCCAATACCCAGGTCCGGCTGCGCGTTGGCGACGCCGCCGCCGTCGCCGTCACTTTCAACGGCCAGCCGCAGCCTCCCCTGGGCGCCAAGGGCCAGGTCAAGACCGCCCTGTTCACCAGGGATGGGATGCGGATCCTGGCCCCGCCTCCGTCGCAGCCCGAAACCACTCCCGACACGCCGCCGCCCCAGACGGAGCGCACTCCCTGAGGAGCAAACTTGGATTCAGGAGGTACCTATGACTAAGATCTCTCGCCGCTCTTTCGCGGCCTCTGTCACTGCCGCGGCGGCGACGCCAACCTGGGCCGCCGGCCCGACCCCCAAGGGCGCCATCATCAAGAGGTTCGAGGTGTTTCCGACGGGGGTCGAGTTCCGATCTACCTTCCGCATCGGCCGCGGTGTGGTGGGAGGGCGCTCGACTGTCGGCCGCTACGTCTTTCTCAAGCTCGAGACCGCCGACGGGCAGGTCGGCTGGGGCGCCACCAACACCGTCCCTAGCTGGAGTTACGAGACCGCCGAATCGGTGACCAGCACCTTGCAGCACCACCTCTGCCCGCTGGCGGTCGGCCGGTCCCCTTTCGAGCTCAACACCATCAAACGGCTGATGGACCAGACCATCACCAACGCCGTCTCCAACGGCGCCCCCTTCGCCAAGAGCGCCCTGGAGATCGCGCTGCTGGATCTGGCCGGCCAGGTTTCCGGCCAGCCGGTGCACCAGATGCTGGGGGGCAAGGTGCATCCCACCGTGGAGCTGTGCTTCGCTCTGAGCATCGACGAGCCGGAGGCCATGGCTGGGGAGGCGCGCAAGTTTCCCGCCTGCAAGTGCTTCAAGGTAAAAGTGGCCGGCCAGCCCGAGACGGACCTTCGCCGGGTGCGGCTGGTGACGGAGGCGCGGCCCGACGCCCAGCTCATCATGGATCCCAACCAGAGCTACCAGCCCCTGGCCCTGGTGCGGTTCCTCGACGGCTTGCGGCAGTTTCCCATGGTGCGGTGCATCGAGCAGCCGGTGCGCAGCGAAGACTACATGGCGCTGAAGCGGGCCCGCGAGAGGAGCCCCGTCCCGGTGGCCATTGATGAGGGCGCCTTTTCGGCCTTCGACGTGGTGCGGGCGGCGCGCCTGGAAGTGGCCGACCTGCTGGTGCTGAAGGTCCCCAAGAGCGGCGGGGTCACCAACGCCCTGAAAACTGCCATGGTCGCCGAGGCCAACGGCATGGGCCTGCTGGGCAGCGGGCTGACCGACGCCGGCGTCAGCTTCATGGCCGCCATCCATCTCTACTCCACGCTCGACACCCTGTTGCCGTGCGAGCTGAACGGCCCGCAGTTCCTGGCCGACATGATGGTGGAGGGCATCGAGATGGAAGGCGTGACCGTGAAGGTGCCCGACACGCCGGGGCTGGGGATCCGGGTGCCCGAGGACAAGCTGCGCGCGGCGCGGCTGAAGCTGGGCTGAAGCGTTTGGACGTTTCCGTAGGGTTGACAAAGGCTGGCCAGGACCTGTCATCCCGAGCGAAGCGAGGGATCTGTTTTCTGCCAAAACCTGCTGGCCAGCCAATCGCTTCGCTCGGGATGACGGGCTCTGGTCCGCAGTGGCCGCAGACCACCCCGGCCTGCTATAGTCCTGCCGGAGTCACGATCATGAACCGAAGATCCTTCCTGGCAGCCGCCGCTTTGGGCGGCGGCGTCCCCGCCCCGGCTGCCACCGAGCAAGCCAAAAAGCTCAACCTCAAGATCACCGGCCTGAAGACCTTCATCGTCCACGCCGGGAGCACCAACTGGGTGTTTTGCAAGGTCCACACCAACCAGGGCCTGGTGGGGCTGGGCGAGGGTTCCATCACCAGCAAGGAAGCCACCCTCTCTCAGGCCATCCTGGAACACGAGCGGTTTCTGGTGGGCAAGGACCCGACCGAGATCGAGCTGCTGTGGCAGGGGATGTTCCGGTATCCCCGATGGCGGGGCGGGCCGATTCTCAACAGCGCCATCAGCGCCGTCGAGATCGCCCTGTGGGACATCCTGGGCCAGGCGCTGGGCGCGCCCATCTACCAACTGCTGGGGGGCGCGGCCCGGCGGCGCATCCGTCTTTACAAGGACGTGGCCTCCACCCCCGAGGCCTTCCTCCAGGCCAAGTCGGAGGGCTACACCGCAGCCAAGTCGGGCTTCATCACAGTGAACAACAACCTGGTCATCCCGCACCATGCGGTGCGCGAGGGGGCGCGGAAGGTGGAGGCCGTCCGCAAGGCCGTGGGAGACGACTTCGACATCTGCATCGACGCCCACGGGCAGCTCACCACTGTGATGGCGGTCGACTTTTGCACCCGCATCGAGGAGCTGCGGCCGTTCTTTGTCGAGGAGGCCACGCAGCTCGAAGACCTTGGGGAACTGGAGCTGCTGCGGCAGAAGACCAAAGTGCCGCTCGCCACCGGGGAGCGGTCGTTCACCAAGTACGGCTTCGCCGAGTACTGCGCGCGCCACCTGGTGAACTACGTCCAGCCGGACGTCTGCCACGCCGGCGGCATCGGGGAGATGAAGAAGATCGGGACCATCGCGGAGGCCTTCCGCGTCGAGATGGCGCCCCACAACCCCCAGAGCGAGGTGAGCACCCTGGCCTCGTTGCATGTGGACGCCACCACCCCGGCCTGTACGATTCAAGAATACAATCCGCGGCGCGAGCCCTGGATCGGGGAGCTGTTCAACGGCGGCGGCGCCAAGGTCAAGGACGGCTTCGCCGAGCTGCCGGACCGGTCCGGCCTGGGGGTGGAGCTGAACGAGAGGGTCGCCGCCCAGCACCCCTACCAGCCCGTCACCCGGCCCAACTATGTCTTTCGCGACGGAGGGGTCGCCGATCACTGAATCCCGGAGCGGTCGCTCAGAGGACGCCAGGCGGCTTCGTGCTGTAAAGCGTAACTTGACACACCACAATCCTCATGCTAGTGTCTATGGATGAAGATACGAAACGTGATGCACCGAGGGCTGCGGCGCTTCATGGAGCGCAATGACGCCTCCGGCTTGTCACCGCCCGTAGTCGAGAAGGTCCGAAACATCGTGACCTTCCTGCAGGAGATGGAGGAGGCCCAGGAACTTCGCGACGTTCCAGGCTGGAAAGTCCACCAGCTCACCGGCGATCGCAAAGGAACCTGGAGCCTGACCGTGACCCGGAACTGGCGGATCACCTTCGGGATCGACCGCGGCAAGAAGGAAGTATTCGACCTCGACTATGAAGACTACCATTAACGGAGAAACAAAGATGATGCGTATGGCACGTCCGGCCCATCCAGGACAGTTCATCAGGATGGAAGTGATCGAACCCTTGGGCCTGTCTGTCACCGCGGGCGCCAAGATTCTTGGCGTGACGCGGCCCGCCCTGTCGGCTCTTCTCAACGGCCGCGCCGCGCTGTCCCCCGAGATGGCCCTGCGGGTCGAGAAGGCCTTCGGTCCCAAGATGGACACGCTTCTCCGGATGCAGACGGCCTACGAAATCGCCGAGGCCCGCGATAGGGGAGGCGACATCAAGATCAAGCGGTACGTTGCCAAGCATGCCTCGGCAAGAGAACCCGCTCCGGCCTGAAGCCGGACTGTCGGGGACTCCTCCCGCAGCGGACACTACCATGAGCACCAAAACAGACAGCCGGCGCCAGGAACCGGTGGCCGCAGTGCCGCTCAGTCCCGAATTTCTGGAGGGAAGCACCGAGGCGGGCGAGCTTCTCGTAGCACTGGCCCATCTGCAAGAGCGCCTTGGCCGCCAGCGCCTTGTCGCCGGCGTGCACCTTCACGATGCGCTGATAAAGCTGGCGGGGTCGAGCGGGAGCTGCTTGCCTACCTGACCAGATCTGGTCATAATAGAAACGTGGTCACGGAAGTCAAGATCGCCGAGTTCAAGGCGCACCTGAGCGAGCATCTCCGGGCGGTGCGCCGGGGCCATCGCATCATCATCAAGGACCGGGAAACGCCCATTGCCGAGGTGGCACCGGTTCGTTCGATGCGCCCTCGGCTGCAAATCCGGCCGGCAACTAGGTCCTGGAGGGAAGTCGAACGCCTCCTTGCCGCCCGGTCCAGGAAGAAGATCAAACTGAAGCCTGGCGAGCTGGACCGGTTTCTTAGCGAAGGGAAAATGAATTCCTACGACAAATGGATGGCAGCAAGGTTTACGTAGACTCTTCGGTCGTGGTGCGCCGGATTCTGCGCCAGCCGGGCGCTATAGCCCACCCAGGGAACTGGGAAGTAGCCGTCACCAGTGAACTCACGGAGCTCGAGGCGGGCCGGGCGCTGGATCGGGTGCGGTTGAGCGGAGCGGCGTCGGCTGCCGAAATCGCCGGCTGCGTCGAGGACCTGCGGGTGTTCACGGACGGTTGTGAAGTGGTTCCGCTGCAGACCAAGATTCTTCGCCGCGCCGCCCGTCCCTTGCCGACCTGGCTAGGATCGCTTGACGCCATCCACCTGGCCACGGCTCTGCTCCGGATGGAAGACAACGACGAGGAACTGACGCTGCTCACCCACGATCAGCAGCTTGCCGCCTGTGCCCGGGCGTGCGGCGTTCTGACTATGCCTCAGACTCGACGTTGAACTCGCCCGCATTCTGGTATAGTGCCCCGTGATGAAAGCCGATCCGGCCGGTTGCCCTGGCATGAGGATCGGCCTGGCAATCATCGGCGCCGGCTCGGTGGTGCGGGAGCGGCACCTCCCGGCTCTGCGGACCATCCCCGGGGTCGAGGTCCGGGCGGTGTTTGATCCAGACCCGCGGGCCGCCGAGGCCACCGGCGTTCGCGTGGCAGCCAGCGTCGAGGAAGCCGTGCGGACCGCCGGGGTGGAGGCCGTCACCGTGGCTTCCCCCAACGTCTTTCACCGTCAGGGCGTGGAGGCCGCGGCCGCAGCCGGCAAGCATATCCTGTGCGAAAAGCCCATCGCCACCAACCTGCGCGACGCCCGGGCCATGCTCCAGGCCGTCGAGCGGGCCGGGGTGGTACTCCAGATCGGATTTCACCACCGTTTCACGAGCGAGTTCTGCCTGGCCCGGCGGCTGCTGGAATCCGGTGTGATCGGGCGGGTGCATGCCTTTCAGGCCATGATCTCTGAGCCGCTCGATCTTGTTCCCGGCCCCGACAACTACCGGATGAAGCCGGAGCTCTCCGGCGGCCTCAGCCTGATCGACTTCGGATCCCACCGCATTGACCAGTTGCGGCGCCTGGTAGGGGAGTTCGCTGCCGTGGAGGCGCGCTTTGCGAGCGTGGGCGAGCACCGCCAGGACGACAACGTGGCGCTGCTGGTGGAAACTCGGGCGGGCGCTCTGGGAACCGTCAGTTTTCACCGCTTCTCGCGGGGCGCGGTTTCGCCGACTTACCTCATCGGCGACCGCGGGGCGCTCTGTTTCAGCGCCTATGTCGTGAACCCCTTCCACGCCGCCCCGGTGGCCGTGTTCAGCGAGGAACCCTTGCCGGAGGATGTCCGGCGCCTGGCCCGGACGCCCGACTGGTGGTCGCCGCCCCAGCTCGGCTGGACGGCGTTGTGGCCGCCGATGGAGAATCCCTACCGGGCCGAATACCAAGCCTTCTTCGAGGCCATCCGCGAGAAAACCCCGCCGCCGGTGACGGGCGAGGACGGTTACCGGGCGCTGGAGATCGTCATCGGCGCCTACCAGTCCTTCGCCGAGCAGCGCCGCGTCGCCCTGCCCCTCGACCCGGAAGCGCAGATCCCCATTCCGGTATGGGAAGTATTTACTTGACGCCCGCGGCCGGGGGCGCCCTCCCGGCCCTGGTCGGCCTGTCGGAGGGGCGGACCAGGGGGTCCGCCGCGGTCCAGGGGGACCGCCCAGGGGACCGCCCCACAAACCGGATCAGTAATACAGCTTCAGCGCGAACTGGATCTGCCGGGCCGGAAACGTCCCGGTGATGGTTCCGAAGCTGGACTGGTCCCGCCGGGAGGCTGCCGCCAGGAAGTTGGAGTGATTCAGCAGATTGAAATACTCCGAGCGGAACTCGATCCGCGTTCCCTCTCGCGGCAGCGCGAATTCCTTGTAGAGACCCAGGTCAGCCTGGTAGAACGCGTGGCTGCGGCCGATGTTGCGGCCGGCGTTGCCAAAGGGGAAGCGCGGGTCGGTCGGGATCAGGATGCTCTCGGGAAGGAAGTAGCGATTGACGTCCGGGGCCGGCGACTGGATGGGACCGATCAGGTTCGGCCTCTGGGTACAACTGCTGCATACCGCGAACTGCGCGGTGGGGCCGTAGGTGAGGTTGATGGTGTTGCCGCTGCGCATGTTGTTGATGAGGGTGGCGCGCCAGCCGCCCAGGACGGCGTTCAGCAGCGGATCGAGGTCCGCCCCGTGGCGCTTGCCCTTGCCGTAGGGCAGGTCCCAGATGAGGGCCGTCACGTTGTTCACCGGCACATGGTAGCTCGACAGCCCGCGCTCGCTCTTCAGGTCATAGAAGTTCACGCGGGAGTTGTCGCCGTTGTAGGTTTCCAGGTGGCCGGCGCCGTTGTCGATGGCCTTCGACCAGGTGAAGGAGTTCAGCACGTACAGCCCGGCGGCATACTTCTTCTCGGCCTTGATCTGCAGCGAGTTGTAGAAGGTGTTGCCGGCGCCGAACGACATCTGAACCTCTGAGAAGCCCGCGATGGGGCGCCGGGCGTCGAGCGAGAGGTTTTCCCCGAGGTTGTTGGGACGCGGCTGGTTGAAGTCGGCCAGCATCAACTGCTTGGTGCCGCGGTTGCCCACGTAGCCGACGTCGATGGTCAGGTCCCGCGCCATTTGCCGCTGAAAGGAGAAGTGCCAGCTCTGCACGTAGCCGGTTCGCGTGTCCCGCGGCGTGAAGTTCACGCGCGTCCGCGCCGGGTTGAATCCGCGGGGGTCGTTGAAATCGGCCGGGAAGCCGTCCTGGGTCCGCACGAAGC
>Ga0247727_10020292_pt1 | contig 10179 bp, 5 predicted proteins | sample WisWelCaveWW1625_FD_202498 | JGI IMG/M metagenome (GOLD analysis project Ga0247727, IMG submission 202498) | Biofilm microbial communities from Wishing Well Cave, Virginia, United States - WW16-25 | ecosystem: Environmental > Aquatic > Deep subsurface > Groundwater > Cave microbial mat | place... | reverse complement strand
TGGCATTGACCAGCGTTGCAACCTTGCGTCCGGCGATATCAAAAACCTCCACGCGCACCGGGCCGGCTTTGTAAAGCGCGTAGCGAATCGTCGTTATGGTCGTGCCGAAAGCGCCGTTAGTGCTAAACGGATTCGGATAATTCTGATACAGAACAAAATTCACCGGCCGGCTATTCGTTGGCTCGGAGATATCAGAGGCCAATGTATCATGCGCCGCAAGACGAAGGCTATCGAGCTGAAAACGCAATCGCCGCCAGACGGGTGCGAACGCCGGTTGCTCCATCAGATTATTTTTTTCAACAGGATCTTTTCGCATGTCATACAATTCTTCCGTCGCGGTGGAGTCGAAATATTTGATATATTTAAAATCATGCGTTCGGATGGCGCGAATCGGCGGAATCTCGGTTACCGCCGTATCGGCGCTGTACTCAAATAAAAAGCAATTTCGTTTGGCTTCGCCGTTCGCCAGTTTGCGCAGAGAAATTCCCGGCATCGCACGGGGCGGAGAAATTCCGGCGGCCTCCAGCAACGTCGGCGCGAGGTCGATATTCAAGGCGAACGTTTCGCGCCGCGTTCCGGCGACGAACCACTTCGGATAGCGCGCCAGCAACGGCACCCGCATCGACTCTTCGTAGGCCAGCCGTTTATCGCCGACATTGTGCTCGCCCAGCAGATAACCGTTGTCGCCGGTAAAAATGATTAAAGTGCTATCGAGCGAATTTTTCTGCGTCAGCGTCGCCAAAATTTTTTCGACGCTTTCCTCCACGCCGGCGAGGCATTCGTAATACTGCTGAATCCTGAGCTTTAAATCCTGTTTAAAAAACTCGCTATAATTTTGCAGAAAGGCCGGCTTGCCGGTCAACTCTTCACCATACGTCGCGGGAAAAATGATATTCGCATTCTCATAGGTGCGATAGAATCGCGCCTGTGCCGTAAATGGCTCGTGAGCCGCTTTGTGTGAAAGAACGAGAAAAAAAGGCTTCTGCCGATCACGGCTGAGAAAATCCAGCGCGTAATTCGTCAAAATATCGGTCATGTGTCCGTTCGTCTGAATGCGCTCGCCATCGACATTGAGCAGCGGATCAAGATATTTGCCCTGTCCGATGAAACTCACCCACCGATCGAAACCGGGTTTCGGCGCGGCATTAAGAAAGCCCATGTGCCATTTGCCGATGAAAGCCGTTTCATAGCCCGCGGCATTTAAAATCTGAGAAACCGTGGTCAGCCTGGAATGCAGCGGCGTGTCGTTATCCAGCACACGATGCTGATGCGAATACAGCCCGGTCAACAGCGTGGCGCGGCTTGGGCTGCACAGCGAATGGACGACGAAAGAGTTTTGAAAGAGCACGCCTTCGTTGGCGAGACGGTCGAGATTCGGGCTTTTAAAAAAAGGATGGCCCGTCGCTCCTAGAGCATCCCAGCGCAAGTCATCTCCCAGTATGACCAGAATATTAGGCTGGCTCGAATGAGCCGGCGTGGCGTCTGAAGCGGAAAAGCCGATCAACAACCCAAAGAGCGCTACGGTTGTCCGCCACTCGTATCGCATTTGCAAATTTCTATTCATGCCAAACAAGTCGCTGTTGCACTGGCGAATTTGTTTTTTCAAGTTCACGATTTGCACCCTCGCCTTCCGGTTGCAAATCAATGCCGCCGCGTCGCGCCGCGGCAGCGACATACGCCGTCATTTTGCGGCGAAACACCGAAGGATGAAAACGCAACGCTGCCTGCCGAATCGCCGGGCGATTTTGAAAACACGCCTGCTGTTTTTCAAAACGCTCAACGGCCTGTATAATCGCCGCGACTGATTGCTCGGTGAAAAACAATCCGGTGGGCTGGCGATTTTCGCGGCTGCGTTCATCCAGCGGAATGACGGTGTCCAGGACGCCGCCGGCGCCGAAAGCGATCACTGGCACGCCGCAGGCATTTGCTTCGACCGGAATAATGCCGAAATCTTCCACGCCGGGAAAGATCAGCGCGCGGGATCGCGCCAGGGTGCGGCGCATCTCATCGTCCGGCAGCCACTCCAAAAATTCGATCGTCGCGCCGGCAATTTTTTCCAGCGTCGCGCGCTCCGGGCCGCCGCCGATAATTTTCAACGGCAGGCGCAATTTATTAAAAGCCTGTATCGCCAGATCAAGGCGTTTGTACGACACGAGCGAAGAGAACGCCAGATAGTAATTTTCAACTTGCGGTGAGACGCTGAAATGATCGACTTCCACCGGCGGATGCGCGACTCTGGATTTGCGGCGATAATATTTCCAAATGCGGCGCGCGACAAACCGCGAGTTGGCGATCATCGCATCCACACGATTATTCGCGGCCACGTCCCACATGCGCAAATAATTGGCGGCGCCGCGATAAAGCGCGCGTTTCAGCACATTGCCTTTGCCTTTGGGAAAATAGCTAAAGTGCAAATCCCAAATGTAACGCATCGGCGAATGAATGTACGAAACGTGCACCGCGTCCGGCCGGGTGATGACGCCTTTGGCAACACAATGGCTGCTGCTGATCACCAGATCATACGGCGTCAGATCGAAAGATTCGATCGCCGTCGGAAACAACGGCAGCAGTTTCGGGTAATGTTTCGCGCTGCCCGGAATTTTTTGCAGGAACGAGGTGTGGATGCGATGCGCTTCAATATCCGCGTCGACGTTGCCGGGGATGTGCACCAGCGCAAAAACCTCGGCGCCGGGAAAAAGGCGGCAGATTTCCCGAAACACTTTTTCCCCGCCGCGCATCGAAACCAGCCATTCATGCACTAAGGCGATTTTCACGGCTGCTCTTTATAAATTTGCAACGAAAAGGGAACCCGAAAGGGCTTTTGAGCCGCAACGAAATACAAACTTAAAACATCAATTCGTCGCGCGCCAGATGATGACATTGGCCAGCGCGCCTTCCTGTTGCTGCTCGATCCCGGCAAGTAATTTTTCCGCCGGCAAACGCTGATAGGTTTCCGGCGTGTAATGACCGGTGTTCATAAAACTCGTCTTGAATCGCGCCGCGGCTTCCCGTCCCCAGGTCATCACGAAACGTTCGCCGGTCAAACTTTCCAGTTCGATCAGTGCGCCGCCGGTGAAATAAGTTTTGTTGCGCACGATCACGCCTTTGCCAAGTTGCTGCTGCATCCACGTTAGCGCCTGCGCCGCGCCTTTCAGGCGAAAATCGTCTTCGACGATGCCATAGAATTTATCTTTGGTATTCGCGGTCTGATCGCGAAATTCATAAACGAAAAAATGCGCGCCGCTTTCGAGCAGATAAACCAATGCAGTTTTCAAAATAGCCGTACTCTGTTCGTGATACGTCACACTGCGTTTGGTCGATTTGATCGTCAGGCCGGCGGAAAAAGCAATGAGCACGCCCTGATTCCGGCCGCGATAATCATAAAGCGCGGCGATTTCGCCGAGCGCGTTGCCTTGCTGCTGCGCGCTCAACAACGGCACATATCGCACTTCCTGCGGCGCGGCCGGATCAGACAAAAAGTTTTTGCCCGGCACTTTGGCCGGCAGATTCACGTTTTGCGAAGTTCGATTCACCACCTGGGACAGCGTTTCCTCATCCTGAATACCGGTCGAGCGGATATGCAATTTTGCCGCATTATTCGGAAACGGCACGCCGCCGAGCATCACCACCGAGCCGCCGCGTTGAATGAAACTAATCAACGGCGCCACCAATGCCGTGGGCACTTTATTCGTCGGCACAATGACGACCTTTTCTCGTTGCGGTGTGGTGTTTTGCAAAAATGTTAATAAGCCTTCGACCTCGACGAGATCGGCGCGCCAGCCGAACGTCTCGCATTGCCGGCGCAGCGGTTCGTACAAATCGCCGGTTTCTGTTGCTGCGGCAAACGAATCATCCAAAATCAGAAGATTCGCCGGCCGATTGATTTGAAGCTGCTGCTGAAAACAATACTGCAGCAACTGCGCGAGGACATTGGAACTCGCCGGATGCAGCGGATGCCGCCACGCGCTCCAGCCATATTCGGTAATCCAGATCGGCCTGGACGAGGAACCGGAGGCGGGAAAAATGCCGCGAATCTGTTGCAGAATCGGCAGCAGCTCCTCGCCCGCAATGTTATAAGGATGATACGCGATAGCGTCGCAGTAACTCGCGACGCCGAGGGCCGCCAATCTCTCTAGAAAAATAAAAGCGCTCGGTTGATTGGCCATGCCGCCAAGCAGCACGGTGGCCTGCGGCCGTTTTTGTTTGATGATCTGATACGAGCGCTTGACGATTTCAAAGAATCCTTCGACCGGCGCGGTCTTCGGCCAGAACCGGTCGATGTTCGGCTCATTCCAGATTTCCCAATCCGTGACGTCATCGCCGTAATGCGTGATCACCGAATCGACAAAGGCGGACCACTCGTTGAGATGCTCGTGCGCCGGAAAAGCCCATGGCGGCGGCGCATGCAGGACGCCGAGCAAATGCGCCTTCTGCCGGCGCGCCGAGTGTACGACGGAATCGAATTTCGCCCATTCCCAACGGTTCGGCTCCGGTTGAATATCGCGCCAGATAAAACCGGTACGAACAAAGTTGATGCCAAGACTTTTCGCCGTTTTCAACGTTTGCTCGCGTGCGGCAAATTCATTATCTGCGGGATCGGTGCGCGTGATATGGCTGTGCGCCGCCCAGAAAGATTTCTCGCCAAATTCGATTTTGTAAGCCGCCGGCCCCGGCGGGTAATTCGTATCCGAGCAAATCGCCTGATTGCCGGCCGGACGCCAGAACAACAGAAGCAATGCGCTCAAGCCCAATACACCCAATATCGTTTTTTGTGTCTTCATTAATTTAAAAATTTTTTCTTTTTTCACAAAGGCGGCATTATGATGTGACGCAACATTTATCTCGCCCTGTGCATTTCTTCCAGAAGCTGCACATATTTCTGCGCGGCGGCTTTCCACGAGAATCTTTCGACGATCTTGCTGCCAGCCGCGATCAGTTGCGTTTTTTTGTCGCGATTCTCCGTCACTTCGCGAATGCCGCGGCCGATGTCTTCCGCGGAATGGGGATCGACGTATTCGACGGCGTTATCGAACAATTCGCGAAAAACGGGAATGTCCGAGGCCACGACCGGCGTGCCGACTTTCAGCGCTTCGAGCACCGGCAGGCCGAAGCCTTCGGCAAACGACGGCAGCAGCAAAAACGCCGCGCCTTTGAGCAGCGCCCATTTTTCCGCATCGCTCACGTAGCCTTGAAAAACGACGTTGCGGCATTCGCGCAGAGCGGGCGGCAATGCCGCGAAAATGGCGCTCTCGCCGCCGACGATGTGCAACCGCACCTCGACATGCTCGGTGGCCTCGACGCGCTCGGTGTCAATAAATTTTTGAAAACCCGCAATGGCGCCGGAAATGTTTTTGCGCGGGTTGAGCGAGCCGATGAACAGGCCGTAGCGATGAGCGAATTTTTTCGCCGCCAAACTTGCGGGCGGCTCATCCGAATCATTGGGAACAACCAGCGCCGGCGCGGCGGCGGGCAACATCGCCGCCAATTCCTGCGCCGAGGTTTGCGACACGGTGGTAAAACGCACGCCGCGTTTTGCCGCCGATTCCACCACCCACGTTAAATAAGACGAAAAAAAATTTGAGAACCATTGTTTGTTGCGAAAACCGACGTCATGCACCAGCAAAATCTGCGGCACACCGGGCGACAGCAGCACCGGCGCGGAGTTGGTCAAATTGAGTAAAATGTCATAACCGCCGTTTTTACGGATATGTATCGGCAAAATCGTCTGTTCCCAGAAAGAACGCGTGAAACCGTTGCCGGAGAACTTGCAACCGCTGCGATAAACTTTCACATTGGCCGGCAGGCCGCAATCCGCTGCGCCGTGCGGCATAAAAATATCAAAAGCAAAATCCGGCCGCAACCAGGCGATATGGCGAATCAAGCTTAACGCGACGCGCGCCACGCCGGTTTTTTCAACCGCTCCCAAGGCCTTGCCGTTGACTGCAATGTTCAAAGTGTTTGACGGTTTGCCTGTTGGCCGGTCTGTAAGTTTATGGTATTGGACTGCTAACGGAGCAACCGGCTAACCGACCAACCTCACGATTTCGTGCAGCTTGCCGTTTTGCGAAAATTCATGGCTCGCCGTTTCCACCTTCGGCGCGAGGCGTTCCGGATTTGCCCAGCGCAGCGTGGCCACGATCAGTCCGACCAGCAGCCAGTGATCCAGATACACGATATCCGGCTCGGATAAAAACTTGCCGAACAACCGCACGATCAGCGCAAAGAACAGCGCTTTGGGATATTCGGCCAGCATGGTGAGATTGTGGTGAATGAAACGTTTGCTCAACCAGGCCGTGCGTTTGGCGAGCAGCCAGTTGCCCGCAAAGAAGGTGAGCGTGCCGATGATGCCGGTGGTGGATAAAATATTGGTCAACAAATCAAACGTGCGATTGCTGCCCCAGCCCACGCCCAAAAGCGGATTGGCGCCGAAAAGGCTCAAACCCTGCAACGCGCCGTCGAGCCGCGTTCCGCCCGATTCCGAATCGGCTTTGTCGATGAGCAAAATCTCGACGAACTGCACGATTTGCTCGGTGGTCAAACCGAACGCAAAGGTCGCCAGACTGAACAGAGCCAGCGGCAAACCGACGAAGCCGAGCAAGACGACGAAGAGGGTGCGCAGGCTCTCATTGAGCGTATAAGTTTTGACGCTGACGCGGCCGCGTTTGGAAAGAATGTACAACAGAAAAATGAGCAGACTGCCGAACAAACCCACGAGCGCCGTGGAGGTGCTCGTGAAAATCAGCGTCACGGCAAAAAAAATCGCCAGCCAGAGCGCGGCTTTCGGTTTCATCACCGAGCCGGCTTTGTTGTAGACATAATAAAAGCACAGAAACGTCGGCATGAGCAAAAAGCGCGCAAACATCGAGGGCTCCGGCGCGACGGAGTTCATGCGTTTGAATCCCAGCAGGCGGATTTTTTGCCCGTATTTCTGGAGAAAGCTGGTGCTGTTGTTGAAAATAAAATCGGGATAGGGAATGTCGGCATAATACATATAAAGCTGCGCCCAGCCCCACAACGAAACAAAAATGCTGGAGGCGATCAGCACGCGCATCGCCTGCCGAATTTCATTCGGCTCCAATCGCGAGGCGGCAATGCAGGCGGTGAGCAAAATGACGTAGGCGAGATAAGTGAATTGCGTGAAATTTTCCATGCTGAGGCGCAGCAACTGAAAATCGCCGGAAGGACGCCGCACGTAAACATAATCGCGAAAGGGAATCAATAAAATCGACAATCCGGCGACGAAAACAAAGAGCACGAACGGCATGAGCGTCAGGCGTTGCAAGTGCGTCAGGCGTTGCCGGCCGCGGCGAAACGTCCATTCCAGAACGTAACGGCTCATCAACAGCAGGCCGAGAAAATATCCCGGCTGCAATCCGAATGACGGGTTTTGCAAATTGACCACCGCCGTGGCGGTGAACGGTATGAAGAAAATCGTGAGATACAGGATCGCCGTTCGCGACGGCAGCATCACCGCGATGAGACCGACGATGATGATAAAATATCCGACCGGCGTAATCGTCATCGCAGCACCACCAGTTTTTTCTGTTGCGTCAAAGCGCCGGCTTGCAAGCGATAAATATACATGCCGTTCGGCAATGACGGCGCCGCAAACTGCAACGTGTGGTTGCCGCGATTCATCTGACGATCAAGCGGCGTCGCCACCACACGACCGTTCAGATCAAACACCTGCAAGGTGACCGGCTCAGGCTGATTGAGAAAAAAACGAATCGTCGTCGCGCTGCGAAACGGATTGGGATAATTTTGCGCGAGCCCGAAAGAAGAGGGGAGCGGCTCTGTCGGCGTTCCATCATCAACAGTCGTCAAAAAATTCTGTAACCGAAATCTTAAATCTTTGACCACGCCGTGATAATTCGCATCGTCAACGCGGTTTTGCAATTGCTCAGGATCGTTGGCCAGATCGTATAGCTCCGAGCGATCATTTTTAGTTTCAACATACACGTGGCGATCCGTATGAACGGCGGAAAAATGTTGAGTCGAGGGCCAGCCTTCAATTAACAAGTCATCGCGCCAATTCGGCTGCGGCTGCAAAAGCGCCCGCAACGAGCTCCCATCGACCTCTTGAGGAATCGGCAAACCGGCCAGTTCATAAATCGTCGGCGCCAGATCGATGTTGGCTGTGAGTCGCGTTTCAACTTTTCCGGCCGGAACGAGAGGCGGATAACGCCACGCCAGCGCCGCGCGAATCGCCGGTTCGTAAACGCGGCCTTTATCGGTCAAACGATGTTCGCCCCAGAAATAACCGTGATCGGAAATATAAAAAATGGCCGTTTGATCGAGCTGGCCTTGATTTTTTAATTCATCCAGAATCGCGTCAATGCTGAGATCAAGCGACCACAGCATTTGCAATTGCCGTCGCCGTTCGTTGTCGACTTTTTGTTGCCAGGTGGCGCCGAAACGCGGCTTGCTTTGCAGCCATGCCGGTTTATCTGAAACATCGGTTTCATTATAACTCGGCGGTCGATAAGGCGGCAAATTTGCATAGAGGCCCGTGTCGCCCGGCGCCGGTTCGAGCGGCGTGTGCGGCGTGCGCGGATTGAAAAAAAGGAAAAACGGTTGATCGCCGCGCGTCCTGGCATTTTTCAAAAAATCGATGACATAATCGCGCAACAAATAAGTCAAATAGCCTTGATGGTTGGTCCAGACGCCGTTCACATTCAGGCGCGGGTTGGTGTAGTTTCCCAGCGCGGGCATGCCGATCCAATAGTCGTATCCCAGTTTGGGTGCGGCGTCTTCGGAGTTGATATATTTGCCGACCAGACCGGTGTAATAACCCGACTGTTGCAGGCGCTGCACGAACGTTGTCACTTTCAGCGTGGAATCGTTGTTGCGCACGCCGTGATGCGACGCATACATGCCGGTCATAATGCTGGAACGGCTCGGAGAACACAACGGCGTGGTGGCGTAAGCATTGGCGAAACTCATGCCGGCGTTGAAAATTCGCGCCTGCGTGCGCGGCATGTAATCTTTCACGGTATCAAAACGCTGATCATCCGTGATGATCACGAGAATATTCGGCCGCGAATTTTGCGCGTGCAATAAATCCGCGGCGCCCATCAACAGGGCCGCGCAAAAGCTTCCAGCGAATATTCTAATTTTCCGTATCATGAATTTCATCGCAATTTGAATTTTTGGAATAAGCTCCCTTTCGTAAATGTTCACAGCACAACGCGGACGAGCCGCAACCAAACAGGCTTAAAAATAATTGCCCAACAGATAGAAACAACGCAACGGATAAAAACTTTAATATCCGTTGCGTTGTTTCTATCCGTTGGGAAATTTTTTCTTTTTTGCACACATTTTACTTGTTAGATACAAATTTTCCGCAATTCGCTCCACTGCTCTCCGGCAAGTTCGCTCACAAAGTCTTTTTCCGATTCGCTCAAATAACCGCGCCAGTATTTGTTGACTTCGGCGATATTGCGGCCGGCGTCGTGCGCCTGTTTGGATTTGGGCGTACTGCGCGGCGATTCATTGTGATAATATTTCACGATCTTCGCGGCGATGCGATCATTCCACGCGAGCGCCAGCGCGCCGTACAACCTCGCATAAGTTGCAACCGGGGCGCCGACGACATCGTCAAGATTGACGAATTTAATTCGCCGATTCGTTTGCGCCCACTGCGCCAGCGTTGCATACACGAGACGCCACAACAAGGTTCCATTTGTTACCGACTCGTGAAGGTTTTTATCCGACCGCGTCGGCGCGTCGGCAAAATCGAGGTTAATCTGTTGCAGCCGCGTTGTCAGGTCGGCGAGATCGAAAGCCCATTCCATGCGTTTGAAACTGCCGGCGACGGCCCACGGGTTGCGCAGCGTCACGAGCACCTCGACTTCGTGTTGCTTCGCCGCGTGATTCGCGGCAAAACACGCGAGCGGATCTTTCCAGATGATCGTGCGTAAATTCGGCGAAAGCCGCAGGCGTCGATACGAATTGAGCGGCCGCGCCCCGATCACATATTTTATCGCACGGCGTAAACCTTTATCCGACGGAAAAATTCCCGGTTTGAAATCGAGCTCGAGGTTTTTGATTTGCGCGACCGTCTGATCGAATTGCGTTATCGAAAACGACGCCGCGCCGGGAATCGCGAAATAATGCGCGATCTGTTGCAAGCCGGAGTGATAATTAAACGGTTCGTGCAGGGAGCCCGCGCCGGCGGCT